>CEPZ01088422.1_pt1 | contig 55002 bp, 53 predicted proteins | sample 530461 | NCBI WGS metagenome assembly CEPZ01 (sample SAMEA2620106, study PRJEB7988) | marine metagenome | isolation source: saline water (ENVO:00002010), including
GCCTTCCAAGCTGAATGTCGCCGGTTCGAACCCGGTCTCCCGCTCAAATAAAATCCAACAAAAGCCGGTGTAGCTCAGTTGGTAGAGCGCATCCTTGGTAGGGATGAGGTCACGGGTTCAAATCCCGTCATTGGCTCTAAACATTAGACACTAAATATATAATTAAGAATTAAAATTAATAATCATGGCAAAAGGAACTTTTGACCGTTCGAAACCACACTTAAACATTGGTACAATCGGACACGTAGATCACGGTAAAACTACTTTGACAGCTGCTATTACTAAAGTTTTAGCTGATGCAGGTTTATCTGAAGCAAGAGATTTCGATCAAATCGATAACGCTCCAGAGGAAAAAGAAAGAGGTATTACAATTAATACATCTCACGTAGAATATCAAACTGCTAATCGTCACTACGCACACGTAGATTGTCCAGGTCACGCCGATTACGTTAAGAACATGGTAACTGGTGCTGCGCAAATGGACGGTGCGATTTTAGTTGTTGCTGCTACTGATGGTCCTATGCCACAAACTAGAGAGCACATCTTATTAGGTCGTCAGGTAGGTATTCCAAGAATCGTCGTATTCATGAACAAAGTGGATATGGTAGATGATGAGGAATTATTAGAATTAGTAGAAATGGAAGTAAGAGAATTACTTTCTTTCTATGAGTATGATGGTGACAACGGACCTGTAATCGCTGGTTCTGCTTTAGGTGCCTTAAACGGTGAGCAAAAGTGGGTTGACACAGTATTAGAATTAATGGAAGCTTGTGATTCTTGGATCGAGGAGCCATTAAGAGAGGTAGATAAAGATTTCTTAATGCCAATCGAGGATGTATTCTCTATTACTGGTCGTGGTACTGTTGCAACTGGTAGAATCGAAACTGGTATCATTAACTCTGGTGACCCTGTAGATATTATCGGTATGGGTGCTGAGAAGTTATCTTCAACTGTAACTGGTATTGAGATGTTCCGTCAAATCTTAGATAGAGGTGAAGCTGGTGATAACGCTGGTATCTTATTAAGAGGTATTGACAAGAATCAAATCAAGAGAGGTATGGTAATCTGTAAGCCAGGTTCTGTAACTCCACACGCTAAGTTTAAAGCTGAGGTGTATATCTTGAAAAAAGAAGAAGGTGGACGTCACACTCCATTCCACAATAACTATCGTCCACAGTTCTACGTAAGAACTACTGACGTAACTGGTACTATCAACTTGCCAAGCGGTGTAGAAATGGTAATGCCTGGAGATAACTTGACAATTACTGTAGACTTAATCCAGCCAATCGCATTAAACGTTGGTTTACGTTTCGCTATCCGTGAAGGTGGTAGAACAGTTGGAGCTGGTCAGGTAACTGAGTTATTAGACTAATTAGAAATTCATATTTCACAATACAAAAGGGTATCTCTAATTCATGATGTTTTAGAGATGCCTTTCTGAGTGAATAAACGGGTTTAGCTCAGTTGGTAGAGCACTAGTCTCCAAAACTAGGTGTCGGGAGTTCGAGCCTCTCAACCCGTGCAAAACATATCAATACATGAAATTCATTCAATACGTAAAAGATTCTTTTGAAGAATTGAACAACCACATGACGTGGGTTTCAAAAGAAGAAGCTCAAAAAACAACAGTTACAGTAGCTGTATTTACAATTATTTTTGCATTGGCAATCGCTGGAATTGATTATGTTTTTCAAACAGGATTGGATACCTTTTTTAAACAATTCAACTAAAATAAAATGGGTGATTCTGTAATGAAATGGTACGTTGTTAGAGCGATAGGTGGTCAAGAGAACAAAGTGAAATCTTATATCGAAACTGAGATTTCAAGAGTTGGCTTGGGCGACTACGTAAATCAAGTAATTGTACCAACAGAGAAAGTTGTACAAATTAGAAATGGAAAGAAAATAAACCGCGAGCGAGTTTATTTTCCTGGTTATATCATGGTAGAGGCCAATCTTTCTGGAGAAGTACCTCACGTGATTAAATCAATCACAGGCGTGATTGGATTTTTAGGTGAAACGAAAGGTGGTGATCCTGTTCCAATGCGTAAATCTGAAGTGAATAGAATGCTTGGTAAAGTTGATGAATTGGCAATCCAAGACGAAAACATTGCTATTCCATACAATGTAGGAGAAACTGTGAAAGTAGTAGATGGTCCATTCAATGGTTTTGATGGAACTATCGAAAAAGTAAACGAAGAAAAGAGAAAACTTGAAGTAATGGTAAAAATCTTTGGTCGTAAAACACCATTAGAGTTGAGTTACATGCAAGTTGAGAAAATATAAATGTTACGTAATCGGTTTGTTTTAAGCTTCCAAAATAAAGCAAATCAATAAACATTTTTTACAATGGCAAAAGAAGTTAGTAAAGTAGTTAAATTACAAGTAAGGGGAGGTGCTGCGAATCCGTCGCCACCGGTTGGACCCGCTTTAGGTGCTGCTGGAGTTAACATCATGGAGTTCTGTAAGCAATTTAATGCGAGAACTCAAGATAAGCAAGGTAAAGTTTTACCTGTGGTTATCACGGTGTACAAGGACAAGTCTTTTGATTTTATCGTTAAGACGCCTCCTGCTGCAGTACAATTACTAGAAGCGGCCAAAATCAAAAAAGGTTCAGGAGAACCGAACAGAAAGAAAGTAGCGTCAGTTACTTGGGATCAAATCAAAGTTATTGCAGAGGATAAGATGGCAGATTTAAATGCTTTTGAAGTTACTTCAGCAATGAAGATGATTGCAGGAACAGCTCGTTCTATGGGATTAACAGTTAAAGGTGATGCACCAGCTTAATTTTTTTGAATTATGGGAAGATTAACAAAAAAGCAAAAAGAAGCATACGCAAAGATCGATAAGTCTAAGTCTTACGACTTGAACGAAGCTTCTGCATTGGTGAAAGACATCACAAATGTAAAATTCGATGCATCCGTTGATTTAGCAATTCGTTTAGGAGTAGATCCTAGAAAAGCAAATCAAATGGTAAGAGGAGTTGTAACATTACCACACGGTACAGGTAAAGATGTAAAAGTATTGGCATTAGTTACTCCAGATAAAGAGGCAGACGCAAAAGAAGCGGGTGCTGATTATGTAGGATTGGATGAATACCTACAGAAAATCAAAGGAGGATGGACTGATGTTGACGTAATCGTTACCATGCCAAGTGTAATGGGTAAATTAGGTCCTTTAGGACGTATTTTAGGTCCAAGAGGTTTAATGCCTAATCCTAAGACTGGAACAGTTACTATGGATGTTGCAAAGGCAGTTAAAGATGTAAAAGCTGGTAAGATCGACTTTAGAGTTGATAAAACTGGTATCGTACACGCAGCGATAGGTAAAGTATCCTTTGATGCTCAGAAGATTGCTGAAAATGCTCAAGAATTGGTTTCAACCATCATTAAGATGAAGCCAGTTGCGGCAAAAGGTACGTATGTAAAAAGCATCTTTATGTCAAGCACAATGAGTCCTAGTGTAGAAGTAGATGTAAAATCTGTTTAATAAGTTAAATTCATTATTATGACTAGAGAGGAAAAATCACAAGTAATACAAGAATTAACAACGACATTAGCAGATAACAACAACATTTATCTAGCAGATATTTCAGGTTTAAATGCAGAAACAACTTCTAACTTAAGAAGAGCATGTTTTAAAGCTGGAATTAAACTATCAGTTGTTAAAAACACACTACTAGCAAAAGCGATGGAAGCTTCTGATAAAGATTTCGGAGACTTACCAACCGTTTTGAAAGGAAATACTTCAATAATGTTGGCTGAGGCGGCTAATGCTCCAGCAAAACTAATCAAGGATTTCAGAAAGAAAACCAAAGACAGACCAATTTTAAAAGGAGCCTTCGCTGAAGAATCTGTATACATTGGTGATGATCAATTAGATGCTTTGGTAGACATCAAGTCGAGAGAAGAATTGATTGGAGAAATTATTGGATTACTTCAATCACCAGCGAAAAACGTTGTATCAGCGTTACAGTCTGGTGGAAACAAACTTTCAGGTATTATCAAAACATTATCTGAAAAATAATTAGCGCACAAATAAACTATAATAAAACAAAATTAAACACAAATTAAAATGGCAGATTTAAAAGATTTCGCAGAACAGTTAGTTAACTTAACAGTAAAGGAAGTTAATGAATTGGCTACTATCTTAAAAGAAGAATACGGTATTGAACCAGCAGCTGCTGCTGTAGCTGTTGCAGGTCCTGCAGCTGGCGGAGGAGACGACGCTGGTGAGGAGCAAACTGAATTCGACGTAATCCTTAAAGCAGCTGGAGCTTCTAAGTTAGCAGTTGTAAAATTAGTTAAAGAATTAACTGGTTTAGGATTAAAAGATGCTAAAGGTATCGTAGATAGCGCACCTGCTCCTATCAAAGAAGGAGTATCTAAAGATGAGGCTGAAGGTCTTAAAAAGTCTTTAGAAGAAGCTGGAGCTGAGGTAGAGCTTAAGTAATTTATATTCCCGTAATCAACTAGGTTTTTTACGGGAACAACATTAGGTTTAGGTCTAGAAACATCCGTTTTTAGTCCTAAACCATTTCGTGTATATAACAGTTCTTTAAAAATTTGATTTTTTAATCACAAAATTTTACTCTTTTGGCAAACACAAACACAACAGAGAGAATCAATTTCGCAACCTCTCAACTAACAAAAGATTATCCAGACTTTTTGGATATCCAAGTAAAATCTTTTCAAGATTTTTTTCAATTACAAACAAAAGCAGAAGAAAGAGGGAGTGAAGGCTTGTACAAGACCTTCATGGATAATTTTCCGATCACTGATACTAGAAACCAGTTCGTACTAGAGTTTTTAGACTACTTCGTAGATCCACCAAGATATGACATCCAAGAATGTATTGAACGTGGATTGACTTACAGTGTTCCTCTTAAAGCAAGATTAAAATTATACTGTACCGACCCTGAACACGAGGATTTTGAAACCATTGTACAAGATGTGTACTTGGGAACGATTCCTTATATGACCAAATCAGGTACGTTTATCATCAACGGTGCAGAAAGGGTGGTTGTTTCACAATTACACCGTTCTCCTGGTGTATTCTTCGGACAATCTTTCCATGCCAATGGTACAAAACTTTATTCGGCAAGAGTAATTCCGTTCAAGGGTTCTTGGATTGAATTCGCTACCGATATCAATCAAGTGATGTATGCCTATATTGACAGAAAAAAGAAATTACCGGTAACTACCTTATTTAGAGCTATCGGTTTCGAAAGAGATAAAGATATTTTAGAAATCTTTGACTTAGCGGAAGAGATTAAAGTTTCTAAAACCGGATTAAAAAAGGTGCTAGGTAGAAAGCTAGCAGCAAGAGTATTGAAAACATGGTTTGAAGATTTCGTAGATGAAGATACTGGTGAAGTTGTATCCATCGAACGTAACGAAATCATTTTTGATCGTGATACCATACTTGAAAAAGAACACATTGATGAAATCATCGAAGCAGGTGCCAAGACCATCTTGTTACACAAAGAGGACAACTTGCAAGCTGATTATGCCATCATTCACAATACACTTCAAAAAGACCCAACAAACTCTGAAAAAGAGGCTGTGGAGCACATCTATCGTCAGTTACGTAATGCTGAACCACCAGATGAGGAAACAGCAAGAGGAATTATCGATAAGTTATTCTTCTCAGAGCAACGTTACAATTTAGGTGAGGTAGGTCGTTTTAGAATGAATACCAAACTTGGTTTGGATGTTGGTATTGAAGAAAAGGTATTGACCAAATTAGATATCATTACCATCATTAAGTATTTGATTGAGTTGATCAATTCAAAAGCAGAAGTAGATGATATCGATCACTTATCAAACAGACGTGTTCGAACTGTTGGTGAGCAGTTAGCAGGACAGTTTGGTGTTGGTTTGGCACGTATGGCAAGAACCATTCGTGAAAGAATGAATGTTCGTGATAACGAGGTATTTACACCGATTGATTTGATCAATGCGAAGACTTTATCTTCTGTAATCAACTCATTCTTCGGAACCAACCAGTTGTCTCAATTTATGGATCAAACCAATCCATTGGCAGAGATTACGCACAAAAGAAGATTGTCTGCATTAGGACCTGGAGGTCTTTCTAGAGAAAGAGCCGGATTCGAGGTTCGTGATGTACACTATACGCACTACGGACGTTTGTGTCCGATTGAAACACCAGAAGGACCAAACATTGGTTTGATTTCTTCATTGTCTGTATTTGCAAAAGTGAATACACTTGGTTTCATCGAAACGCCATATAGAAAAGTAGATAATGGTGCCGTGAATTTAAAAGAGGCTCCGGTTTACTTAAGTGCTGAAGAAGAGGAAGGAATGAAAATCGCTCAATCCAACTTAGAGTTGAATGAGGATGGAACATTTGTTTCTGATAGAGTAATTGCTCGTGAGGAAGGTGACTTCCCAGTGGTGACTCCGAATGATATTCAGTACATGGACGTTTCTCCAAACCAGATTGCATCGATTTCAGCTTCTTTGATTCCGTTCTTGGAGCATGATGATGCAAACCGTGCTTTGATGGGATCAAACATGATGCGTCAAGCAGTACCATTGTTAAGACCAGAGTCTCCAATTGTGGGAACTGGACTAGAAAGAAGAGTTGCTGAAGATTCAAGAATCTTGATCAACGCAGAAGGTGCTGGTACGGTAGAATACGTAGATGCGAACAAAATCACTATCAAATACGACCGAACTGATGAAGATCGTTTGGTAAGCTTTGATGATGACTTTGTAACTTACAACTTAATTAAGTTTAGAAAAACCAACCAAGGTACTTCGATTAACTTGAAACCTATCGTTAAGAAAGGTGACCGAGTTGCAAAAGGTCAGGTACTTTGTGAAGGATATGCTACACAACAAGGTGAATTAGCCTTGGGTAGAAACATGAAGGTTGCCTTCATGCCATGGAAAGGATACAACTTCGAGGATGCGATTGTAATCTCAGAAAAAGTTGTTCGTGAAGACATCTTTACTTCCATCCATATTGATGAATATTCATTGGATGTTCGTGATACCAAATTAGGTACCGAAGAATTAACCAATGATATTCCGAATGTTTCCGAAGAGGCTACAAAAGACTTGGATGAAAACGGAATGATTCGTATCGGTGCAGAAGTGAAGCCTGGTGATATCTTAATTGGTAAGATTACTCCAAAAGGAGAGTCTGATCCAACACCAGAAGAGAAGTTATTAAGAGCCATCTTCGGCGATAAAGCTGGAGATGTAAAAGATGCTTCTTTGAAAGCTTCACCTTCATTAAACGGAGTTGTTATTGACAAGAAATTATTCAAGAGAGCTATCAAGGATAAGAACAAGCGAATTAGAGATAAAGAGGCAATTGCTGAATTAGAATTGTCCTTTACTTCGAAGTTCGAGGCTATCAAAGATACCTTGGTAGAGAAATTATTCTCAATCATTAGCGGAAAAACATCTCAGGGTGTATTCAACGATTTAGGAGAAGAGATTCTTCCTAAGGGTAAGAAGTATACTTTGAAAATGTTGAACGCTGTTGACGATTTCGTTCACTTGTCTGGTACTTGGACTACCGATAGTAACTTAAACCGTTTGGTAAGCGAATTGTTACACAACTACAAGATCAAAGTAAACGACTTACAAGGTGTTTTACGTCGTGAGAAGTTTACCATCTCTGTAGGGGACGAATTACCAGCGGGAATCTTGAAGCTTGCTAAGATTTACATCGCTAAGAAACGTAAATTAAAAGTAGGCGATAAGATGGCAGGTCGTCACGGTAACAAAGGTATTGTGGCAAGAATTGTTCGTCAGGAAGATATGCCATTCTTAGAAGACGGAACTCCAGTAGACATCGTATTGAATCCGTTAGGTGTACCATCTCGTATGAACATCGGACAGATTTATGAGACCGTATTAGGATGGGCTGGTCAGAAATTGGATAAGAAATTTGCGACTCCAATTTTCGACGGTGCTTCTTTAGATGAAATCAACGGATATACAGATGATGCTGGTATCCCAAGATTTGGTCATACCTATTTATACGATGGTGGAACTGGAAAACGTTTCGATCAGCCAGCAACTGTTGGTGTGATCTATATGATCAAATTAGGTCACATGATTGAAGATAAGATGCATGCTAGATCTATTGGACCATACTCATTAATCACTCAGCAACCATTAGGTGGTAAAGCACAGTTTGGTGGTCAGCGTTTCGGTGAGATGGAGGTATGGGCATTAGAAGCTTATGGTGCATCTAGTATTTTACGTGAGATTTTAACTGTAAAATCTGATGATGTTATGGGTAGAGCCAAGACCTACGAAAGTATCGTTAAAGGTGAGACCATGCCAGAACCTGGCTTACCAGAGTCATTCAATGTATTAATGCATGAATTGAAAGGTTTAGGTTTAGACGTAAGATTAGAAGAATAATTTTTTATTAGTTCTTAGTTATTAGTCGTGAGTGGAGAAAGAAAGTTGAAGTTAGAACTGACTACTAAAAACTAAAAGCTAAAGACTTTAAAAAGACATGGCAAGAAAACAAGAGAAATACACAGTAAAAAAGTTTAATAAAATTTCAATTGGTTTATCATCACCAGAGGCCATCTTAGGGGCATCTAGGGGTGAGGTTTTAAAACCAGAAACCATTAACTATCGTACGCACAAACCTGAACGTGATGGTTTATTCTGTGAGCGAATTTTTGGTCCTGTAAAAGACTACGAATGTGCTTGTGGAAAATACAAGAGAATCCGATACAAAGGAATCGTTTGTGACCGTTGTGGTGTAGAAGTAACAGAGAAGAAAGTACGTAGAGATAGAGTTGGTCATATCAACTTGGTAGTACCAGTAGCTCATATTTGGTACTTCAGATCATTGCCTAACAAAATGGGATACCTTTTAGGTCTTCCTTCTAAGAAGTTAGACATGATTATCTATTACGAGCGTTATGTAGTAATTCAACCAGGTATTGCTAAGAATGCCGAGGGAGAGCCATTGCAAAAAATGGATTTCTTGACGGAAGAAGAATACTTAGACATCGTTGAAGAGTTGCCACAAGACAATCAATATCTTGAAGATTCAGATCCTAACAAGTTTATCGCTAAGATGGGTGCTGAATGTTTGATTGATTTGTTAGCGCGTATCGATTTGGATGAATTATCTTTCCAATTAAGACACAAAGCAAATACTGAGACATCTAAACAACGTAAGACAGAAGCCTTAAAGCGTTTGAATGTTGTAGAGGCGTTTAGAGATGCTCAGAAAAATAGAGAGAACAGACCAGAGTGGATGATCATGAAGGCTGTTCCAGTAATCCCACCAGAATTGAGACCATTGGTTCCATTAGATGGTGGTCGATTTGCAACTTCAGATTTGAACGATTTGTACCGAAGAGTGATCATTAGAAACAATCGTTTGAAGCGTTTGGTTGAGATCAAAGCTCCTGAAGTAATTTTAAGAAACGAAAAACGTATGTTGCAAGAATCAGTTGATTCATTATTTGACAACACACGTAAATCATCTGCAGTAAAAACTGAATCGAACAGACCTTTAAAATCACTTTCTGATTCATTAAAAGGTAAGCAAGGTCGTTTCCGTCAGAACTTATTAGGAAAGCGTGTTGACTATTCTGCGCGTTCTGTAATTGTTGTTGGACCAGAAATGAAATTGCACGAGTGTGGATTGCCAAAAGATATGGCAGCGGAACTTTACAAGCCTTTTGTGATCCGTAAGTTGATTGAAAGAGGAATTGTAAAGACTGTAAAGTCTGCAAAGAAAATTATTGATAGAAAAGAGCCTGTAGTTTGGGATATTTTAGAAAACGTAATTAAAGGACATCCTGTATTATTGAACAGGGCCCCAACATTACACCGTTTAGGTATCCAAGCTTTCCAACCAAAATTAATTGAAGGAAAAGCAATTCAATTACACCCATTGGTATGTACGGCGTTTAATGCCGACTTTGATGGTGACCAGATGGCGGTTCACCTACCATTAGGGCCTGAGGCGATTTTAGAAGCGAAACTTTTAATGTTGGCTTCTCACAATATTTTAAATCCGGCAAACGGAGCTCCTGTAACCGTACCTTCTCAGGATATGGTTCTTGGTTTGTACTACATGACCAAAGAGCGTAAGTCTACGAAAGAAGTGCCTGTGAAAGGTGAAGGATTAACGTTCTATTCTCCAGAAGAGGTAACTATTGCCTTCAATGAGGAAAGAGTTGATTTGAATGCTGGAATTACGGTAAGAACCAAAGATCTAGACGAAAACGGAAACATTGTTACCAAGATGATCAAAACTACCACTGGTAGAGTATTGTTCAATGAGGTGGTTCCGGAGCAAGCTGGATTTATCAATGAAGTTCTTACCAAAAAGAATTTAAGAGGAATTATCGGTAACATTTTAAAAGTAACTGACATTCCTACCACTGGAGAGTTCTTAGATGAAATCAAGAACATGGGATACAAATTCGCTTTCCAAGGTGGATTGTCATTCTCATTAGGTGATATCATTATCCCAGAAGAAAAGCACACCATGATTGCTGACGCCAACCAAGAGGTGGATGGAATTGTAATGAACTATAACATGGGTATGTTAACCCAAAAAGAGCGTTACAACCAGGTAATTGATGTGTGGAGTTCTACCAACAACAGATTGACGGAATTATCTATGAAGCGTCTTCGTGAAGACCAACAAGGTTTTAACTCTGTATACATGATGTTGGATTCTGGAGCAAGGGGATCGAAAGAGCAGATTCGTCAGTTGACAGGTATGCGTGGATTGATGGCGAAACCTAAAAAATCGACCGCTGGTGGTGGAGAGATTATCGAAAACCCAATCTTATCGAACTTTAAGGAAGGATTGTCCATCTTAGAATACTTTATCTCAACACACGGTGCTCGTAAGGGACTTGCAGATACGGCCTTGAAAACGGCAGATGCTGGTTACTTAACCCGTCGTTTGGTAGATGTTTCTCAAGACGTAATTATCAACGAAGAAGATTGTGGTACGTTACGAGGATTGGAAATCACTCCGTTGAAGAAAAATGATGAGATTATTGAGCCATTGTCTGATAGAATCGAAGGTCGTGTTTCTTTACATGATGTTTACGATCCAATTACAGATGAAGTATTGGTGAATGCAAATGATGTGATTTCTTCAGCTTTAGCTGCTAAAATTGAAGCATCTGGTATCGATAGAGTAGAGGTGCGTTCTCCATTGACTTGTGAGTCTACTAGAGGTATTTGTGCCGCTTGTTACGGACAAAGCTTGTCAACGAGAAAGAACGTTCAAATTGGTGAGGCTGTTGGTGTAATTGCTGCCCAGTCAATCGGTGAGCCTGGTACACAGTTAACCTTAAGAACATTCCACGTAGGTGGTGTTGCAGGTAACATCTCTGAAGAAAACAAATTGATTTCTAAGTTTGACGGTAAAGTTCAAATCGACGACTTGAGAACTGTTCAAGGAAAAGACAACGAAGGAAACGAAGTAGATATCGTTATTTCAAGAACTGCTGAAATCAAGATTAAAGATAAGAAGACAGATATTACACAAAGTACAAACATCATTCCTTACGGATCTATCATCTTCAAGAAAGATAGAAGAACCATTAAGAAAGGTGATGTAATTTGTCAGTGGGATCCATTTAACGGTGTGATCGTTTCTGAATTCGACGGAACGGTACAGTTCGATAACTTAGAGCAAGGAATCAACTATTCTGTAGAAATTGATGAACAAACAGGATTCAAAGAAAAGGTAATTACTGATTCTAAGAACAAGAAAATTTTACCATCATTAATGATTGTTGATAAGGATGGAAATGCATTGCGTTCGTATAGTTTGCCTGTAGGTGCTCACTTGATTGTAGATGATGGTGAAAAAGTAGAATCAGGTAAAACATTAGTGAAGATTCCAAGAAAATCTGGAAAAGCGGGGGATATTACAGGTGGTCTTCCAAGAGTAACCGAGTTATTCGAGGCAAGAAACCCATCGAATCCTTCTGTAGTGACAGAAATTGATGGTGTAGTATCTTTTGGAAAAATCAAAAGAGGTAACCGTGAGATCATCGTAGAGTCGAAGACAGGTGAAATTAAGAAGTACTTGGTGAAGTTATCAAACCAAATCTTAGTACAAGAAAACGACTTTATCAAGTCCGGTATGCCATTGTCTGATGGTGCTACCACTCCGTCTGATATTTTACGTATCAAAGGCCCATCTGCAGTACAAGAGTACTTAGTGAATGAAATTCAAGAAGTATACCGTCTACAAGGTGTGAAAATTAACGACAAACACTTCGAAGTAGTTGTTCGTCAGATGATGCGTAAAGTAAGAATCATCGATTCAGGAGATACTTTATTCTTAGAGAATCAATTGATTCACAAGAATGACTTCATCGAAGAAAACGATGCTATCTACGGAATGAAAGTAGTAGAAGATGCTGGAGATTCTGAAAACTTAAAAGCTGGTCAAATCATTTCTGCACGTCAGTTGAGAGATGAAAACTCTTTATTGAGAAGAAATGATAAGAACTTGGTGGTTGCAAGAGATGCAAAACCAGCAACAGCTGAACAAGTATTACAAGGAATCACTAGAGCTTCGTTACAGACCAAATCATTCATCTCTGCGGCTTCCTTCCAGGAAACTACAAAAGTATTGAATGAGGCTGCGGTAAGCGGTAAAGTAGATACCTTAGAAGGTCTTAAGGAAAATGTAATCGTAGGTAAGAAGATTCCTGCAGGTACAGGAATGCGATTCTATGACAACATCATCGTAGGACCTAAAGACGAAATAGAACAAAGTTTTTAATAACCTATAAAGCCTCTAAATTTTAGAGGCTTTATTTTTTTATACATGTTATGGACCAAAATCAAAATCAAAACCAAGACGGTCAAATCAATATAGAATTAGATCAAGAAGTAGCAGAAGGAACCTATTCAAACTTAGCTATTATCAATCACTCTATGTCAGAGTTTATTGTTGATTTCATCAATATTATGCCCGGAGTTCCTAAGGCGAAAGTGAAGTCTAGAATCATTTTAACTCCTCAACATGCAAAGCGTTTGGTGAAGGCCTTATCTGACAATGTTCGAAAATTTGAACAAGCTCACGGCGAAATCAAGGACTACGAACAAACCCCGATTCCATTAAATTTCGGTCCGACAGGCCAAGCCTAAGAGATAGTCTCCTAGTTTTCAATATGTTTTTCAATTAATACATAAACTATTTTTTATGTAAATCATAATAAACATAAATAAAAAATTATGCATTTAAATTCAGAAATTTGCACTATTCAAAAAACTGAAATATGCACAATACTTTATTTAATGAGAAGCAAGAGCTTTCAAAAGGACAAAAAGTTTTAAAAATTGCAGTGGCCCATGGCGACGGGATTGGCCCAGAAATCATGGATGCTACCTTAAGAATCCTTAAGGCGAGCGGCGCAAATATTGAAACTGAAAAAATTGAATTAGGAGAAAAAGTATACCTGTCAGGAAATTCTGCGGGAATCGATAAAAATGCTTGGGATGTCATCAATCAAAACAAGATCATCCTTAAAGCACCCATTACTACACCACAAGGAAAAGGGTACAAGAGCTTAAATGTTACCTTGAGAAAATCGCTAGGTCTATTCGCTAATGTGCGACCTGTTCAATCCTTAGCACCTTACGTAAAAACGCATTTTACGGATATGGATGTTGTCATCATTCGTGAAAATGAGGAGGACTTGTACGCAGGTATTGAGCATCAACAAACACAAGACGTGGTGCAGTGTTTGAAATTAATCACCAGACCAGGTTGTGAAAAGATTGTACGTTACGCCTTTGAATATGCGAGAGCTTATGGAAGGAAGAAGGTGACTTGTATGATCAAGGACAACATCATGAAGTTAACTGATGGATTGTTCCACAATGTATTTAAAGAGATTGCTGCTGAGTATACGGATATTGAAAGTAACTCCGAAATCATAGATATAGGATCTGCTAAGTTAGCGGCGCATCCAGAGCGATACGATGTGATTGTTACTTCAAACTTATATGGAGATATCATTTCCGATATCGCTGCAGAAATTGCTGGATCAGTTGGTTTAGCAGGGTCAGCAAACATTGGGACCAATGTAGCGATGTTTGAAGCCATTCACGGATCGGCCCCTGATATTGCTGGACAAGGAATTGCGAATCCATCTGGATTGATCAATGCTTCTGTATTAATGTTAGCGCATTTGGGGCAGACCAAAACTGCTGATAACATTAAGAACGCATTGTTAACTACTATTGAGCAAGGATATCACACTGCCGATATCTATCAAGAAGGAACTAGTGTAGCAAGAGTAAATACCCAGGAATTTGCTGATAAAGTAATTGAGAATTTGGGTCAGAAGCCTGCCCAATTACAAGCGAGTAAAATTAGTGAAGGAAACGGCGTAATTTCCATTTCGGAATACAATAGAAAGAAACAAAAACAAAGTTTGGTAGGGGTTGATGTGTTCATCAACTGGCAAGGAAATAATCCAAAAGAAATTGGTGAGGCGTTGGATGCCATTGATTCGTTTAAAATGAAATTGAAAATGATAACGAATAGAGGAGTTAAGGTGTATCCAAACGGCTTACCTGAGACCTATTGCACGGATCACTGGCGTTGTCGTTTTGTAGACTCTGAATCAACTACCGATGGTCAATTGGTATACAACGAGTTGGAATACGAAAATGTCATTGCTTTGTTATCACGTCTGCATAACGAAGGTTTCCAAGTGATTAAAACGGAAAACTTGTACGAATTTGACGGACAAAGAGCCTTCTCTTTGGGACAAGGAGAATAGTTCTTAAAGAATAATGAAAGAGAAATAGAAAGTTGGGTACCGAATGGTATCCAACTTTTTTTATGCTTTCCGAGTTCGATTTAATAAAACAAAATCTGCCAGAACTAAAGCTGTCAATGCTTCGATAACGGGCACAGCTCTGGGAACTACACACGGATCATGACGACCTTTTCCTTGAATCTCGGTTTCTTCACCTTTGGAATTGATGGTATCTTGATTCTGCATGATGGTGGCGACCGGTTTGAAAGCTACTTTAAAGTAGATGTCCATTCCATTGCTGATACCACCTTGAATTCCCCCAGACAAGTTTGTCTTGGTTGATCCGTCAGCATTAAAGATGTCATTGTGCTCACTACCACGCATTTTGGTTCCTTCAAATCCGCTTCCGAATTCAAAACCTTTAACGGCATTCAAAGAAAGCATGGCATGACCTAAAACTGCATGTAGTTTGTTAAAAATCGGTTCACCGAGACCAACAGGTACGTTTTGAGCTACGCAAGAAATGGTTCCCCCAATGGTATCTCCTTGTTTCCGAATTTGTTTGATCTTTTCAATCATTTGCTCTGCCGTTGCTTCATCCGGACAACGAACTGCATTGGATTCGGTCAATGAAAAATCCAGCTTTGAATAATCTCCTTTCAACTCAATATCTCCCACGGAGGATGTAAAGGCATTGATGGAAATCTGAGAAATAAATTGTTTGGCCAAGGCACCAGCCACCACCCAATTGGCCGTTTCTCGAGCGGAAGATCGTCCACCACCGCGATAGTCTCTGATACCATATTTTTTATCGTAGGTAAAATCGGCATGAGACGGACGGTAAACATCGGTATTGTGATTGTAATCTTTGGATTTCTGATTGGTGTTTTTGATTCGGAATCCAATAGGCATCCCAGTAGAAACACCTTCAAAGATTCCGGAATAAAATTCTACTGTATCTGGCTCTTTACGCTGGGTCACAATTTTAGATTGACCCGGTTTGCGACGATCCAATTCTTTTTGAACAGCTTCTAAATCTAATTTTACGCCAGCAGGGAAACCGTCAATAACGCCTCCGATGGCTTCACCATGAGATTCTCCGAAAGTGGTTAGTTTAAGAATATTTCCAATTGAATTAAACATCGCTTTTTGTAAAATAATTGAAGAACGAATATAAGTCAAAATGACAAAAAAATGTTGTTTTGCTTCTGTAAAATAAAAAAGCAGTTTATATTTGCATCCGCTAACGAAAACAAAGCGTTTCAAAAGGAGAAATGGCAGAGTGGTCGAATGCGGCAGTCTTGAAAACTGTTGACTGTAACAGGTCCGGGGGTTCGAATCCCTCTTTCTCCGCAAAAGAAACCCGAAACGAAAGTTTCGGGTTTTTTATTTCCAGAAACGTTGGAAACTCGTTTCCAAAAGTGGATGGAAATAAAAAACCAGTCAAACGTAGTTTGATGAGGGTTTTATGCTTGCCCAGGATATTTTTCTGGGATCAACGCAGTTAATCCATTTCATCTTATTAGAAGAAAATTGTTGGTTAAAAATAGCCAAATGCCTCGAGGAGGGATTGAGGATTGCAGGCTTGCCCAGGATATCTTGTTGGGATCAACGCAGTTAATCCTCAACATTCAATAATACAATCACACAAAACTCTTAAACTCAAGTTTCGTCTGTAAATAACGAATCAAGTGCTTGTAGTATTTGATGGTACTCGCACAAATGAAGGTGAAGGCGATAATGGGCATTACTGTAAAAATGATGCCGACTTTGAATAATAGCAAGGCTAGCCAAATTAAGAGCAGGGAAACTACCAAAATGGTAATCTTTCGCTTGGTTCGAGAAGAGATTTTGTACTTCTTATCGATATACATAAAATACATAATCAGGAAGTAGTTCAACACTAGTGCAATTATGCCCTCCCAGACTTTGGAAACCCGAAACATGAAATCTTTTTTGAGCAACATGCTAATGATATTGGCGTGAATGACGACTCCAAACATATCAGGGGCACTTTTACCAGCAACCACTTTGTTCAATGGAGTAAAATGCTTGTCTTCAATATCGTAAGGATTGCCCGTTGGATCGCCCAAATACCCTAACAAAAAAATGCGATTTTTGATAAAGCTTAAATCCTCAGTATTTAGAAATTCCTCATACCCGAAGGATAAAAAAGAATCCATATCACCTTGATAAGAAAGCGGTGTTTCACCCTTTAAAGCTTCATCATATTCCAATGAATTCCATTCGGTTTCACCCATGGCCAACATGCTGATTTGTGTAGCAAAGGAGGTATATTGAATACCATCTACTTCATAATAACCATTGAAATTGCGAATCACCCTTTCATTGGGATTAAAGTTGAACATCACAAATCCTTGATTCGAATTTCGAAATTTCGAATGATTCTGGATGATGCTGTCCTCTCTTAAAATGAAGCCTTGAACCACATTGTTCGCTTTTAGTTCTTTTGATAACTGGGCGTCAATGGTTGAATCTTTTTCTGAGGTAAAGAGAATGTCGATTCCGATTACTTTTGGCGATCCTGATTGAACTTTTTCAAGCAATTGAGCGATCTCCTTCCGATCTCGATGTTCAATGTTAACGATAATTACTTCAGGATTGAACTGATTTTCACTCATTCGTTCGGAATGATACACATCCAAATAACTGAAGTCTTGTACAATTTTCACAAAAGGATTGAAAAACTCGGTATTGATCACCGCAAAAGATAGCAGATAGGTGATGAAAGAACTCAATACCAAGCATTGGGCTGCGTCTCGAATCAATAATATTTTTTTCTTTCGTTTGAGTTTCAACTAGTCGTTTTTGGCTTTATAAAATTGCCACAATTAGTTGATTAGACAAAATCTAGGTCTATTTTTTTGATTCGTAGGTTATTAGTTGGACATCAATCAGATCCTGATTTTAAGGAACCAGCGCGTCCAAATCATTCGAAGTAAGTTGGGTTACATTACGGGTAATCTTTTCGATGGACCAATGCCACCATTGGATTTCCAATAATTTCTCTATGGTCTCTTCAGAGAATCGTTTCCGAATCAATTTAGCTGGGTTTCCACCTACAATCGAATAAGGCGGCACATCTTTAACCACCGTTGCATTGGTGGCAATAATGGCTCCGTCGCCAATGCTAACTCCCGCCATGATGGTTGCATTGTAGCCGATCCAAACATCATTGCCAACGTGAATATCTCCTTTATTCGGATATGATTTTCCATCCATAGCCTTCTCCCAGCCATTGCCAAATACGGCAAAAGGATAGCTGGAAATCGCTTTTGATAAATGATTGGCGCCATTCATGATGAATTTCACATCCGAAGCAATCATGCAAAACTTTCCAATATGAAGTTTGTCGTTTACAAAGTCAAAATGGTATTTGACGTTCCTTTCAAAATTTTTCACATTTTCAAAATCATCGTAGTAGGTATAATCCCCAACAATGATGTTTGGATTTTTGACGATGTTTTTGAGAAAACACAGTCGATCGTACCCTGGTAAAGGGAACTTCTGATCTTTATCGGGTCCGAACATAGCTTAGTTTTTGATTTTATGACCCTTTACGGCGAAGAATAGGATGATTACATAACAAGGTAACAGAATCCAATAGCTTTCATTAGAAGCGATAGATAGTGCTTGGGAGGCCTCCATGCCAGTGGCTTCAAGCGCTTCTTTTCCGGTATCGACCAGTCTTCCATACAAAGGAGGAATAATTGCGCCACCTGCAATTGCCATGATCAATAGGGCAGAGGCTGTTTTGGTGAATTTCCCCAATCCGTCTAAGGTCAATGGCCAAACTGCTGGCCATACCAAGGCATTTGCGATTCCTAAAGCGGCAACGAATAACACTGATGTAAATCCGCTAGTCATCAAAATACAGATACTAAATACAATACCGAGGATGGCGCTATAGACCAAAGCCGTTTTTTGTTTTAAATATTTCGGAATCAAAACTACACCCAAGGCGTAAGTCACCACCATTGCCATTAAGGTGAAAGTGGTAAAGAATTTCGCTGTGGAAGCTGAGATGCCCAAAGAGATTCCGTAAGCAATAATGGTGTCACCTGCAATGACCTCAGCTCCTACATATACAAATAGGGTTAATACTCCCAACCATAGGTGTGGGAATTGGAAAATACTCGTTTTTTTTGTGGTGCCTTCTGAAACTACTTCGGCTGCAGCTTCAACATGTGGTAAGGGTGCTTTTCGAATTAAGAGGGCTAAAATTCCCAATACAATAGCCATGATCAAGTAAGGCATAAATACACTATCTGCCATGCTTTGCAGAAGGTTGTTTTTTTCTTCTACGGATACCGAGCCTAGTTTGTCCTTTACTTCATCAATTCCCTGCAACAGTAATGCTCCAAAAATTAATGATCCTAATGCCCCTGCCACTTTGTTAGCAATGCCCATGATGGCAATACGTTTGGCGCCACTTTCTATAGGGCCTAATATGGTGATATACGGATTGGCGGCCGTTTGTAAGACGGTCATCCCTGTTCCTTGGATAAAAATTCCAGTTAAGAATAACCAATAGGTTCTTGAGTTTGCAGCCGGAATAAATACCAAGGCTCCTAATGCCATAATGAACAATCCCAATGACATTCCTTTTCGGTATCCAATTTTTTCAAGTACATAAGACGCAGGCAATGCCATCACAACGAAGGAAATATAAGAGGCGCTCGCTACCAAATATGATTGAGATTCTGTAAGTTCATTGATGGTTTTCATAAACGGAATTAAGGCACCGTTGATCCAGGTAATAAATCCAAAAATGAAGAATAAACCAGCAATAATGGCAATGGCAGTCGTGTTGTTTTTTTGAGTTGTACTCATATTTTTTGGTTGGTAGTTTTATAGTTTTTCAGATTGATTTTCCAAACTTCGAATCAGGGTGAATTGATTGATGGCCCTGTCTAAATTATGATTTGGATAATCGGTTTTGTAATATAAATCATTATTTAGAAAATCAGTCAAAAATCGCAATCCCATTATAAAAATCATTGTTTTAACAGAAAGGGGGAGCAACTCAATTTCTAAGGCAGAAAGGGAGTCGGACACTTTTTCCAAAAATCCCTCTTTGTACGAATGGTAGAAATCGACGTTAAAAGTGATTTTATCCAAATCCGTTTCGTCCTCTTTTGCCGAATTGCAGGCACTTCTCAATGCATCTCCAAAATCGTAGTGAATGATTCCTTGCATTACGGTATCCGTATCAATCATGCAAATCCCTTTATCATTGGTGTCAAAGAGGCAGTTCGATACTTTGGTGTCGTTATGCGTTACACGGATTGATATCTTGCCTTCATCCTTAAGATGCTGCAATATCAACATCTCTTTTTCCAATCGATTGATTTGGCTAATCCACGGTTTGGCTAGTGCTAATCGTTTGGAATCTGCCTGCGCAAATGCATCCTTGAATTGTTGAAACCGAAAGTTCATGTTGTGAAAATTCGGAATCACATCATGGAGTAGGGATGCATCCAGATCGGCCGTTTGATTCAAAAAGTTTCCTAATAATTTGCCTGCTTCAAAGGCTATTTCTCTGTTGGGTACAACAGTATAGGTAACACTATCTTGAATGTAAATCATCAAATTCCAAAAAGAGCCATCTTGTTGTAAGCAGAAATTTGAGTCCTTTCTTAAAGGAACAAACTCCAAAACTTTCCCCTTGGTTTTTTTCTTTAAATGTTGACTAACCAATACTTTGTTGTTCACCAACTTCGGAACGTTTTTGAACACCTGGTGATTGATTCGTTGCAGTACATAATTGGTAGGTCCGTCGGTTTGGATCAAAAAAGTGTCATTGATATGACCAGAAATCAATTCGCGATACCCAGAGAGGTTTCCCGAGTGATCAAAGGAATCAAAAAGATGTTGAATACTTTCTTTATTCATCATGGTGCCAAAGGTGTTTGGGATAGATTTTAGCCTCCTTTAATTCTTTGATTTGCGCCATAACTCCTGCTTTGTCCTGCGGATAGGTGACGCCCATCCATTGACCTTCAGACCTCAAAACCTTTACCGTAATTTCTCCTTTTGTCAGAAGTGTGTTTACTGCAGCAGGTATGTAAAATTCGGCCTTCGGTCGTTGGTGATTCTCCTCTAGGAAATCCTCGAATAAGGTATCCAAATAATCAAAAATTCTAGGAGTAAAGCCCCAGTAATTCATCGAAACAATGGTGTCTTTATTGATAGATTTTCTCCCGTTCTCTGAGTTCATATATAATAAATCTCCTTCTTGATAGATTTCGGTTCGTTCAATCACATCGATAAGGTCCTGATTTTTATCTAGAAAACATTCGCCTCGAGAAACTGATCCGAATTCGGATATCGTGTTGATCAATGGATAGCCCATCATGCAAAATTGAGTGCTAGCGGGATCAATATTGGTCAAGTATTTTACCATGTTCAAGTAAGCATCTCGGCCATAGAAATCATCAGCGTTTATCACGACAAAGTTTTCATCCTTTTCAATCACTTCCTTCGTACATAAAAGGGCATGCGCTGTTCCCCAAGGTTTGGTTCTTTTCGAATCTTTATAAGCTGTAGGAATGTTGTCCAGCTCCTGATACACAAACTCGATATCAATCGCTTGATCCAGTTTTGTTCTGAAAAGTGGTTCGAACTCGGATTTGAAACTATTTCGAATTACAAAAACCACCTTTCCGAATCCGGCTTGAACAGCATCATACAGAGAGAAATCGATAAGCGTGTCATTTTCGGAGGAAAAAGTATCCAATTGTTTCAAGCCTCCGTATCTAGATCCCATTCCAGCGGCAAGCACAACGAGTACCGGTTTTTTGGTTGTCATGTAATGAATGAATTGCGTATCTAAAGGTACACTTTTTAACAGAATTTCTAGGAAATTTGGTTGGCATTGTACTACTTTCGAATGTGGATTTATTTGACAATCAGACCGTAAAAAATATTTTGCCTTACGATGGCATCACCAATTATCATGGCGTTATTCTAAATGCCAAAGAATCAGATTTTTACTATCAAAAATTACTGGAAACCATCAATTGGGAAAATGATGAAGCTATTATTTTTGGGAAGCGAATTATTACCAAACGGAAAGTTGCTTGGTACGGGGAAAGGGAGTTTTCTTATACCTATTCGAAAGTTACCAAAAGAGCTACTTTGTGGACTTCCGAGCTTCTCACGTTGAAGGAAAAAGTAGAAAAAGAAAGCGGTGAGACCTATAATTCTTGTTTGCTCAATTTGTATCACTCTGGGGATGAAGGAATGGCTTATCATTCCGACGGAGAGAAAATGCTGAAAAAAAACGGAGCCATTGCTTCTGTATCCTTAGGAGCTGAGCGAAAGTTTTCTTTCAAACACAAGAAGACAAAGGAGCGAATTGATGTGTTTTTGGAAAGAGGAAGTTTACTGGTAATGAAAGATGTTACACAAACACATTGGTTGCATCGATTGCCTCCTACAAAAAAGGTCTCAAGTCCGAGAATAAATCTTACTTTTAGAACAATCGAAATATAAGTTTTACCGATTTTGGAAAGCAATAATCAATCAACGAATATTAACAAGTTCATCAGTTCTACGGGAGTTTGTTCGCGTAGAAAGGCCGAGGAGTTTATCACTGCTGGTAGGGTAACCATCAACGGAGAAGTAGCTGTTTTAGGAAATCGTGTTTTTGAGAATGATGTGGTGCTGCTAGACGGTAAACCCTTAAAAGCCAAACCCAAAGAACTATACATTGCCTTAAACAAACCTATTGGTGTTGTTTGTAGTACCAATCCTAGAGAACGAAATAATATCATTGATTTCATCAATCATCCAGAGCGATTGTTTCCGATTGGCCGATTGGACAAGCCTTCCGAAGGATTGATTTTCTTGACAAATAATGGAGATATCGTTAATAAGATCTTGCGTGCCGGTAACAACCATGAAAAGGTATATGTCGTTTCCGTAGACAAACCGATTACCGAAGATTTTGTTCGAAGAATGAGCAATGGCATCCCCATTTTAGGCACCGTCACAAAAAAGTGTAAAGTTGAAAAGCTATCTGATAAGACTTTCAAAATTGTTTTGGTGCAAGGATTGAATCGGCAAATTCGAAGAATGTGTTCGTATTTGGGGTATGAAGTAACCAAATTGAAGCGTACTCGAATTATGAATGTAACCTTAGGGAAACTCAAGGTAGGGCAGTGGCGCGATTTGACTTCTGAAGAGTTGAAAGGAATCAATGCTTTAATCAAAGACTCGTCCAAAACAGAGGAGGCTTCAATCAAACCAAGCTTTCAAAAAAAAGGTTCCAAAAAGAAGCCTTCCAAAAAGCGAAGAAAACCTCGAAGAGGATAAGCTCTTCCGTAGGCTAATAATGAATTAATGGTATCTTTGTCGCCAATGAAATTTGACCTTCTTCATAAAGACCCAAAAAGTAGCGCGAGAGCGGGTACGATAACTACAGATCACGGTACAATTGAAACACCCATTTTTATGCCTGTCGGCACGGCTGGTACAGTAAAAGGAGTGCATCAAACCGAATTAAAAAATGAAATAAATCCCGATATCATCCTTGGGAATACCTACCATCTGTACCTGCGTCCCAAACTAGACATTTTAGAGGGAGCAGGAGGATTGCATAAGTTCATGAATTGGGATCGAAATATCCTGACCGATTCTGGAGGATACCAGGTGTATTCTTTGTCAGGACGAAGAAAAATTACCGAGGAAGGGGTGAATTTCAAAAGTCACATCGATGGTTCGAGTCATTTCTTTTCACCGGAACGCGTGATGGAAATTCAAAGAAAAATTGGAGCTGACATCATTATGGCTTTTGATGAATGTACGCCTTACCCTTGTGAGTATTCCTATGCGAAAGATTCCATGCACATGACCCATCGTTGGTTGAAGCGATGTATCAATCATCTTGAAAAAACACCCTTGTCTTATGATTACAATCAAACCTTGTTTCCGATTGTTCAAGGGAGTGTTTACAAGGATTTGAGAAAGGAGTCGGCAAAGTTCATTGCTTCGGTGGAAGCGGAAGGAAATGCTATTGGGGGATTGTCAGTCGGAGAACCAGCAGAGGAGATGTATGAAATGACAGAGATTGTTACGGATATTTTGCCAGAAGACAAGCCTCGTTATTTGATGGGAGTTGGTACTCCGATAAACATTCTTGAAAACATTGCATTGGGAGTAGATATGTTCGATTGTGTGATGCCTACTAGAAACGCTCGAAACGGAATGCTATTTACAGCTCACGGAACCATCAATATCAAGAATAAGAAATGGGAGAATGATTATTCGGCAATTGACGATATGGGAATTACTTTTGTGGATACCCAATATTCAAAAGCCTATTTAAAGCATTTATTCTCAGCCAACGAAATGTTGGGAAAACAAATTGCTAGCATTCACAACTTAGGATTCTATCTTTGGTTGGTGGGAGAGGCAAGAGAACGCATCATTAAGGGCGATTTTAGAGCTTGGAAAGATCAAATGGTAAAACAAATGGACAAACGTTTGTAGGATGAGAATTATCGATAAATACATACTCAAACGGTTCTTAACCACCTTTGTATTTACATTACTCATATTGATACCTATTGCCATTGCAATTGATGTGTCAGAGAAGATTGATAATTTCTTAGAAAATCCTGATTTGACCTTTTCAGAGGTGGTGTATGACTACTACGTCAATTTCATTATTTACTACACCAATACCTTTATGCCCTTGGGCTTGTTTATTGCTGTGATTCTCTTTACCTCAAAGTTGGCAAATAATACGGAAATCATCGCAATCTCCAATGCGAGAATCTCCTTTGATCGGTTTCTGTATCCTTATGCCATTGGGGCAACCATCATCATGTTTTTATCTCTCGGGATGAATCATTTTGTGGTGCCAAACAGTAGTAAAACTCGAAAAACCTTTGAGAAAAAATACATCAATAGTGCTCGTCAAAAACGGGAGATGAAATTTGTTCAGGAGTTTAGTCTTCAATTGACAGATAGCACCTACATTTTTATTAGAAACTACAATACCGAGAACAATACGGGTTATGATTTTTCTTCAGAAATCTATAAGGGATTCGAATTGCAATCGAAACTTGTAGCCGACCGCATTCAATACAATGCTCGAGATTCTGTTTTTTCGCTCATCAACTGGAAATACCGAAAGATTTTAGGTAAGCGAGACAGCATTGCATCCGGAGTGAAACTGGATTCTGTCTTCAATTTCACACCCAAAGATTTGATTTACCAATCGTCCTTATCACAAGAAATGGCCTCGGATGAGTTGTTGGACTTCATTCAAATCTCTAAGAAAAGAGGAGTGAAAAATTTGAATGCTTATCTGGTGGAGTTTCACAAAAGAACTAGCTTGCCAATCGCGTCTTATTTTCTAACCTTGATTGCCGTTTGTTTGGCCTTTCGGAAGCGAAGAGGTGGCACAGGTATCAATTTGGCCATTGGATTCGGAATCATGTTTCTCTATGTATTTTTGATGAAGGTGTTTGAGGTGTTAGGTGCTGTAGCTGGAGTGAATTCATTTATTTACGTTTGGATCCCGAACCTATTCTTCGGAGTTTTATCTGTTTATCTTTTTGTAAATGCCAGAAAGTAAGCTCAAAAACTACGCATTGCTTCATATGATTGTGTTCATATGGGGTTTTACGGCTATTTTAGGAGCACTAATTTCCATTGATGCCATTCCTCTTGTTTTTTATAGAATGGGGCTAGCATCCATCTTTATTGCACTTTATTTTTTGATTCGGAAAAAGGGAATGCAGACCAATAAAAAGGCTATTCTAAAGTTTTTAGGAACGGGAATTGTAATTGCCGCACATTGGGTGTTTTTCTTTAAGGCAATCAAAGTATCCAACGTTTCTGTTGCCTTGGTGACCATGAGTACGGGTGCTTTTTTCACATCCTTGATTGAACCCTTTTTCTTCAAAAGAAAAATCAGACCCATTGAGCTTTTTTTGGGCTCCATTGTCATTCTTGGGTTGTATATCATTTTCAATTTTGAAGCCCAATACAAACTGGGTATTTTCTATGCCTTAATTTCATCATTTCTTGGGGCTCTTTTCGCAGTGTTAAACGGACTCTTTGTGCAGTCTCACGATGCCGATAAGATTTCGTTTTACCAATTGTTTTTTGGCTCGGTAGCGGTCTTCGTGTTTTTACTTTTTGAAAATGCCATCACTGTGGAGTTTTTTCAACTATCTACTTCAGATTGGATGTATTTGTTACTGCTAAGTAGCGTTTGTACGGCATTTGCCTTTATAGTTTCGGTGCGAATCATGAAATACCTTTCGCCATATACCGTAATGCTCACCATCAATTTGGAACCCATCTACGCCATCATTTTAGCCTTACTCATATTCGGAGAAAAGGAAAAAATGAACTTCGAATTTTATATTGGAGCCATGATTGTTTTGGCTGTTGTTTTGGTGAACGGAATCATCAAAAATAGGCATCAATTAAAAAGTAAGATTGCCTTGAAAACCAAGAGTAAAAAATAATTTTTATTAGTATGTTTGTAGTAACAAACGACTAAAACAAGAACAACTGAATCATGGAATATTTAGATTTTGAAATGCCAATAAAAGAGCTGCAAGATCAGCTTGAGAAGTGTCAAATTATTGGTGAAGAAAGTGATGTTGATGTTTCTGCAACTTGCAAAAAGATTGAAAAGAAACTAGCAGCAGCTAAGAAAGATATTTACAAAAATCTAACGCCATGGCAACGTGTTCAGTTGTCAAGACATCCAAATAGACCTTATACGCTAGACTATATCAAAGCCATTTGTGGAGATACCTTCATGGAACTTCACGGTGATCGAAATGTAAAAGATGACAAGGCCATGATTGGCGGACTAGGTAAAATTGGAGATCAGTCTTACATGTTTATCGGTCAGCAAAAAGGATACAATACCAAAACCAGACAATACCGAAATTTCGGTATGGCCAATCCAGAAGGATATAGAAAGGCTTTGCGCTTGATGAAAATGGCTGAAAAGTTTGGAATTCCTGTTGTTACCCTATTAGACACTCCGGGCGCGTACCCAGGTTTAGAGGCCGAAGAAAGAGGTCAGGGAGAAGCTATTGCTAGAAATATTCTTGAAATGACGCGCCTAAAAGTTCCAATCATTACCATCGTTATTGGAGAAGGTGCTTCAGGTGGAGCTCTAGGTATTGGTGTCGGAAATCGTGTTTACATGATGGAAAATACTTGGTATACCGTTATCTCGCCAGAATCATGTTCTTCGATTCTATGGAGAAGCTGGGAGTTTAAAGAGCAAGCTGCTGCTGCTTTGAAGCTTACTGGTACCGATATGAAGAAATTGAAAATTATCGATGGTATCATCCAAGAGCCACTAGGTGGAGCGCACTCAAACAGAGAGGCTGCTTTTGAAGCAGTAAAGGATAAGATTGTTGCTACTTACGAAGAACTTAAAGATTTAAGTCCGACTGATTTGGTTGCTCAGCGTATGGATAAATACGCAAACATGGGTGTTTACAAAGAATAGTATTTTCTTACTTATCCTTTAATCCAACTGAATTTAATAGCACTTTCAATGCTGGGTCTGAAGGTCTTGGAGCATTGTAGGCCCTGATGTTTCCTTGGTCATCTACCAAGATGAATCTCGGTATTCCGTTAATTTGATAAGCCTGCTGAAAAGAGAAATCTTTACCGCTCCACAATTGAACTCCGCCTAAATTTTTGGCTTTAACAAAGTTGCGCCATTTTTTCTCTGCCGCTTCCCAAGATCCGCCACTTTTACGAGGTTCATCCGTTGAGATACTTACAAAGGCAATTTTCTTATTTCGGAATTCTTTTTCAATCTTTTTCAAATAGGGTATCTGTTGAATGCAAGGTCCGCACCAAGTGGCCCAAACATCGATGTATACAAAGCTACCTTTGAAGTCATCCAAAGAAGTTTTTCCACCTTTATAATTCACGTAGTTTTCAAACTTAGGAGATTTCCCTCCAATACCTACTTTTCTATTTCTTTCATACAATCCGTTTAAGAAATATACCAATTCTTTGGTTTGGTTTCTTGTGTTTGAAACCAAAGTCGTATCCAAGTCTTTGTAGCTGTCTAAAATGCTATCATATCCTTTTTTGATGCTTTCCAATTTTGCTTTGAAGGCATCTTCCTCCATATTGTTTAAAATTTGCGGATTCGGAATGGATCTACCGAACTTCACTTGAGAGACAAGGTAATTGCTGTTCTGAGAACCCTTTCCAGAATACTTGAAGCTGGTAATGAACTCTTCCGAATTTCCTTTCAATTTTAGGTTATAACCATTGTCAAGAAAAATAGGTGCACGGTTGTTCTTATTGGTTTGCATGCTGTAGATTCCAGGGAATTTCACCTTGATGGTATCGCTAAAGGAGCCATCTGCATTGATTGGAATTGATTTGCTAAAACCGCGATATCCCAATAGCGTCATTACACTATCCTTGTTGTTTTCCAATTTCCCAGAAAACTTTAAATATCCTTCAGGAGCACTATCGCATGAAACAAAAGCTACCAATAAAAAAATCAAAGTGAATCTTCTCAACATAATGTCAAATTTGCGACAAATATAAAGCTTTCATTGCTTACATTTTGTTAAATCATTTCCCTAAAAAAACACTAATTTGCAGTACTCAAAATCAATCAATCAAAAATGAATGCCGTTCATTTAATAACTAACAACACCCTTGATTTAAAGGATATTCAGCACATCATTCAAAATGATGAAAAGCTTGAGCTTTCGCAAAAATCTGTTGATCGGATTGTCAAGTGTAGGGCTTATCTGGATGAGAAAACCAACCAATTTTCCAAACCAATTTATGGAGTGAATACAGGATTTGGAGCACTTTGTAATGTCAAAATCAAAGATGAGAATCTTCAAAAATTGCAGGAGAATTTGGTGAAGTCTCATGCATGTGGACTCGGAGAAAGAGTACCGGATGAGATCGTGAAGTTGATGCTGCTTTTTAAAATCAAGAGTCTTAGTTTTGGTCATTCGGGGGTACAACTTTCCCTTGTGGAGCGATTGATCGATTTTTACAATCATGAGGTATATCCCATTGTGTATACCCAGGGTTCGCTCGGAGCATCGGGAGATTTAGCGCCCTTGGCGCATTTGGCCTTGCCGCTACTCGGACTTGGAGAGGTGTCCTACAAAGGTCAAGTATATCCGACTGGAGACATCTACAAAGAGTTTGAATGGGAACCGATTCAATTGCAATCCAAAGAAGGATTGGCACTATTGAACGGAACCCAATTTATGTCGGCCTACGGAGTACACTGTTTGTTAGAATGTCATAAGCTTTCCTATTTGGCGGATGTGATCAGCACCATTTCTTTGGAGAGTTTTGATGGCCGAATAGAGCCTTTTAATCCGTTGATACATTTTGCTCGTCCACATACGGGTCAAATTAAAACCAGTGATCGAGTACGAACTTTTTTGGAGGACAGTGAATTGATTCAAAAAGAAAAACATCACATTCAAGATCCCTACTCATTTCGATGTGTTCCACAAGTGCATGGAGCCACCAAGGATACCATACGATTTGTTACCAAAACTTTATTGACTGAAGTAAATGCAGTCACTGATAATCCAAATATTTTTGTCGAAGACGACGTGATAATTTCCGGTGGGAATTTCCATGGACAACCATTGGCATTAGGGATGGATTACCTGGCCATAGCTTTGGCAGAATTGGGAAATATCTCGGAAAGAAGAACTTATCAGCTAGTATCGGGTCACCGTCATTTACCGCCCTTTTTAGTCACCAATCCTGGTTTGAATTCCGGATTTATGATTCCGCAATACACGGCGGCGAGTATTGTCAATCAAAACAAACAATTGGCAACTCCATCGAGTATTGATTCTATTGAGTCGAGTGACGGTCAGGAGGATCATGTATCCATGGGGGCGAATTCGGCTACCAAATTAAAGCGGGTAGTGGACAACTTGAAATCGATTTTAGCTATCGAATTGTTTACAGCATCTCAAGCAATGCTATTTGCTGAGGCTAAAACTTCTCCTTTCTTAGAGAATTTATTGAGTATGTTTCGAGAAGAAGTGCCGTTGGTTTATGAAGATCGGGTGTTGCACCATGACATGGTCAAGGCCATTGAATTCTTAGACTCTATTGAAATCGACAGTGAAGTGTTATTTGAATAGCTAGATATTACCAACCCAAAAAGCGAAACCTGTTGTCTTCGGTGAATTCATAAAATTGACCATTAAATTTGAGAGTCACCATTTCTTGTTTTTCAGAACCGTGTCCTTTTTCAGGTTTTCCTTCCAATTTAGATTCGTACCGAAAGGTTTTTTGTATTTGTAAATCGAAGAATCCATTGGTTGTTGATTTCAATGTGGATATTTGTGTTTCAAGAGTCTCTTGTTCAAAAGTTTGATAATCAATACCTTGTTCACCACTAGATTTCGAGATGGGATAATTTTCAAGTATCATAGACAGGCCTTTTTCTGACACTTTAATAATTGAAAAAAGTTCCCTGGAAAATAGGGTAACCCTACTTTTGACGTACTCCTCGGCGATAACGCCAATTCCGATATCATTGGGTCCTATTTGAATTTTGTTCATTAAAATATTGCTGGAATATACCTGTACCGCATCATTTTCTCCATAATCATTTTTGTCATTAAAGTGTTGAATGATTTTTTCATCCTTCTTATTGACCAAAATATATTTGGATGTGAAGAACTTTCCTTCCACTGTTGTTTTATACATGTATTGAATGGTAAAGAAAACCAAGTCTGGTGATACTTCTATAGATTGGCTATTCTTTAAGTTGATATTGGAAAAAGGAATCTGTAATTTTCCACTGATAATTTTGAGCATTGGGAGATCTATGGTTTCTACGTAGGATCGTTCCCCATATTTTTCGAACAAAGTTTGTCCGTATGATTTTTGTGCAATTCCTAAAAGAAGGATGCAAAGAAAACTTGCAATTTTATTTTTTCGGATCATATATTCCTTTCCAATGGTTTTGACCGCCATTGCTGGCAATGGTTGTTATTCAAACAAAGAAAATATAAAAGACTGTTCTTAAAAAGCGGAAAACCGAATGACTTGCATTTTCTTTTCTTTAAAACGAGGTGTTTGCTCCGCTACTTTATGAAGATTTGAAATACCTATTCTTCAACCAGAAAGAAACTTTTACGAGTAGAATAAGCGCTGGTACTTCCACCAAGGGGCCAATGACTCCAGCAAAGGCTTGACCTGAGTTCAATCCGAAGATGGCAATGGCAACAGCAATGGCCAACTCAAAATTGTTTCCGGCTGCTGTAAAGGCTACAGAGGCGGTTTTATCATAAGTGGCACCCATAGCTCTGGTCACAAAAAACCCGATGATGAACATCAAGGTGAAATACAGCAATAATGGAATGGCAATAATTACCACGTCCATAGGTATGGTTACAATCAACTCTCCTTTTAAGGAAAACATCACCACAATGGTAAACAATAATGCTATCAAAGTCAATGGAGAAACCTTGGGTATGAATGTGCTTTGATACCAATCAATTCCTTTTAGTTTTACGAGTACGGTTCTGCTCAAAATCCCCATAAGAAAAGGAATGCCCAAGTAAATGGCAACGCTTTCTGCGATGGTTGCAATCGAAATATCTACGATGGCACCTTCAAATCCGAAATAGGGAGGAAGGACTGTGATGAAAATCCATGCATAAAAACTATAAGCAAAAACTTGAAAAATAGAGTTTAAGGCTACAAGTCCGGCACCATATTCGCTACTCCCATCGGCCAAGTCGTTCCAAACCAAAACCATTGCAATGCAACGCGCTAATCCAATCAGTATCAATCCCACCATATATTCAGGGTAATCTTGCAGGAAGAGTAGGGCGAGCACAAACATTAGTAAAGGTCCAATGATCCAGTTTAATAGTAAGGAAATGGACAAGATTTTTGTGTTGGCAAAAACTTTTGGGAGTAATTTGTAATTGACTTTTGCGAGTGGAGGATACATCATTACAATCAGACCTATGGCGATCGGAATGTTGGTTGTTCCGCTACTTAAAGAATTTACAAACTCGGGGAAACCAGGAGCAAAATATCCAATTCCAACTCCGAGAGCCATCGCTAAAAATATCCAAAGAGTTAGATTTTTATCTAGGAAGTTGAGTTTTTTCATGACAATTATTCAAGGGTTTAACAACATCCACTTCCGGGTGCACAACTATTGGATTGTAACGTAGATAGTCGTACACGAGGTTTTTCAGCAGGTACACCACATTCAGTGCGCGCCAAACAATCCGTGTGCTTGGTGGTCAATAAAAAATGTTGTCCGTTGAAATCCATTCCGAATTTCTGGATGGTGGTTCCTTGATATTCAACTTCGATTTCCAAATCGTCCAATTGAAGCACTTTTTCGGAAAGCTCGATAATGTTTATAAGTTTCTCTGGATGCAGACGATGGTCATAATCGTTGGCATTCCAAAGTTGAAAATTGACAACTTCTTCATTCCGAACAGTACCGCCGCAATCAATAAAGTGCTTGGTTATTTTCCCAACTTCTGTCACGTGAAAATGTGCTGGTACTAATTCTCCATTTGGCAATTGAAACCCTATGGTCTCTAGGTTGTTCAAGGCTTGTTTTACTTCTGATAGTTTCATGATGTACTTCTTTTATTGCAATATTGCGATTGAGTGGATTAAATTTTTTTAACAACAGTTGTTGGGTTCCATCAAGTCTTGATTTAGGAATTCTTGGACAATCTCTTTCATTTTAGACCATTTGTTGTAATCAATACAATAACAAACGCTGGTGCCTTCAATATTACCCTTAATCAACCCGATATTTTTTAATTCCTTTAAATGCTGTGAAATGGTGGGTTGGGCAAGACCGATTTCATCAACCAAATCTCCACAAACACACGAATTGATTTTGAACAGGTGTTGTAAGATGGCAACGCGTGCCGGATGACCAAACACTTTGGCAAAAAGCGCTATTTCATTTTGACGGTCTGAAAACTTTTCTGTCTTGGTTAACCCCATAGTTAATTGTTTCATTGCAATATTACGATTAATAGTTTACATGAAGCAAAGAAAACCGTGTTATTTTTTTAATGATGGTTGAAATACTGAAAAACCTGATAGGCAAACAAACCAATTCCAGCAAATACCAAATACCAATTTATTGCTTTGTAGAAAGCACTAAACTCCTTGTGTTTTCGAGATTGGGCAATGATAAAAACAATGGGGATTAGAGCGATGATTTGCCCAAACTCAACTCCCACATTGAAGCAAAGAATTTTTGATAGAAAGGCTCCATCACCCATGTCGAATGATTGAAGGCGGGTCGAAAGTCCCAATCCGTGAATTAACCCAAAAACCCCGACCATAGATAGGAGGTTCGGTGCTTTGACTTTTAGTTTTTCAAATCCGCCTAAGTTTTCAAATCCCTTATACAAGACACTTAGTGCAATTACGGCATCAATGAGGTGTTCGTCTGTTCTTACTTGCAAATAGGTAGCTCCAATAAGTGTCACACAATGACCTATTGTAAAAACTGTAATAAACTTGAGAATGTCTTTAAATCCGCTGAGGTAAAAAATAACCCCAGTTAAAAATAGAAGATGATCATATCCTGTGAGCATGTGGGTAGCTCCCACTTGGACATAGGCCCACAATCCGCCGTTGCGCAGTAATTCTTGATCTGCACTGGTAACATCATGCGCAAAGCCCGATAGGGGCAATAGAAAGACCACAACTGTAACAAGTTGTTGTAATTGGCGTTTGGTCATTATCCCTTTTTTCTAAAAAACAAGAATAAGAGTCCGATAACAGCAACACTGCCTAGTATAAAAACCCAAATTGGAATACCATCTTTATGATCGTGAGATTCATGGGTGTGGGTATCAGGACCATGCTTATGACTTATTTCAAAGGTTAAGGTTGCCCATTTTGATCGGTGTGTAAGATCACCTTCATTCGTCACGGGAACCATATGAATGGTGCGTAAGTAATAAATTCCGTCGTGTGGCAAATCTACCTTGATCACTCCGTTTGCATCAGTTCGAAGCTGTTGTCCATTGGTGTGCGTATGTTCCTCATTATCAGAGTGACTATGACTATGACCTGAGTCACCATGACTGTGCTCTTTATCGGTGCTTATATAATCGGCATACACCAATTGATTGGCTAAAGAATTTCCTTCTAATAAAAGCTGGACTTCGATGTGATCACCGCTGAATTTTTCATATGGATTTTCCTTCGGAACGAATTCGATCGGATACCCAAGTACAGTCTTCCAATCGTCTGTTTTCTCATTTCCTACCTGATAAATGGCTTTCACGTGTTTTTGATAGGCTTCTAAAGCGTCCTCTTCCAGTAATTTATTTTCCTTTCGATAAGCCAGCATATCGAGGACACCATCGTGTTTGAGGTAATCATTGAATTTTTCGGCGCTAAATTTGATATTTCGTTCCTTGGTAGAAACGCCTGCCACATAAGTGCCGGCTTCCCCAGTAGTAAACTCAAGATACGTGATGGTGCTATCCTGATCTTTCCAAAGACCCGGTTCAATAGCCTTTCGGACATTCTTATGAACGATGGAGGCATCTAGAATTCGATCTCGGGTAATGATGTTTTCGCTCTTTTCGAAGGTTCCATTAAACAGATTGAGTCTAGATCTTGATTTGGATTGAAAAAATAGGAATCCATTTTTAAATACAAATCGTGATTGCTGAAAACGAACAAAAGGAATAATAAAAAAACAGTTCGGTAAGACTTGTTAATACGAACTTTCGATAAAAATTGTAAAAGGATATTTCTCATCACTAAAAATTACGTAATTACGATTGGTTTTGATTGCATCTACACCACAAAAATATTTCAAAAAACATGACAGAAATGGATACAAAAGTTATTTTTTTCAAAAAACTAAAGCAGTCCAAATTTCACGATTCTTAATCGATGCAAAGCATTAATTAGGAGCTTGTTTTCTTCTTTTGATGATGAACACTGAAGCCAAAATAATTAGCAAATATCCGATACCAAGAATGCTTAAGAGGAAAGACTTGTTTCGTTGCATTACCACATAATCAGCGATTCCAGCCTTCCAAAAAAGCCATTCATCAGCAATGGAAGAAGCTAAGTTCCAATTTCCAGTCTCTAAAAATATGATTCCGGATTTTGACATAAGGTCGATCCGAGCTGCCGTGTTAATCGCATCATTACCGCTTCCATCGTGACCGATGATCAACGAGTTGGTCTTATTTTGACTGTAGAGGTGTGGTCCCAGACCATAAATTCCAATAGTGTTGATGAATGAATTTGCCTCGCTCATTTTGGCAATGGTCTGCTTTGAAAGCACTGGGTTTTCATTTACATGGGCTGCTAAAAATTTTGATAAATCACCCGTTGAAGTATATAGTCCGGCCGCAGCCAATGCAGTAAACCAATTCATGGATCTGGTGCTGCCATCCACTTGAAATACTTCTGCAACCCTAGGATTATTTGGATCTTGCCTTTCGAAAACGGAGTTGGTCATTCCGAGCGGCTTGAAAACCTCATTTTTCATGTATTCTTGAAAGGATTGACCAGATACTTCTTCAATCAATAATTGAAGTAGGGCATAGCTTGCTCCAGAATACATGTACTGGCTTCCAGGTTGGTATCCAACTCTAGCAACACCCTCTGAATATGGTCCGTCTTTGGCTTTTGTGAGGGATGCTTCCAAGGTCTGTACGGAATCTTTTGTTTCAAATCCAGCATATCCAAGGTCGTCCACCAAGCCGGCTGAATGCGATAACAATCTCCTTACCGTAACTCCTGAATTATCAAATTCGCTTTCTGGCAGATGCCATCGAGTAAGGTATTGTTCTACGGGCGCATCCAAATCAATTTTTTGATCTTGAACGAGTTTCATTACCCCAAAGGAAGCAACCCACTTACTGATGGAGGCCACAGGAAACATCGTGTTTTGATCCACAGCTCTGCCTTTGGAATCATAAAATTCCTCAGCTATCCGACCATTTTCAAGTAATACGAATCCTAAATTTCCAACCGATTTGTTTTGAATGATTTCTTTTGATGCTTCAAGAAAACTTTTTGGAGATTTATCATTAGTGATGGGGCGTAATAAAAAACCATCTATGAATCCATATCCGATAAATGCTGTCCACAGCAAAAGGAAAAAGAATACAAGGCCAATGCGTTTCAGTTTTTTCATGCGATTTCGTCGTTTTTATTGATTGATTGTATTTGTTGGAGACAAGATAAGTGGCCTGATCCAATTCCATGTTAACTAAACGTTGTTTTATGAATGATGGTGGGAATCGCAATTCGCCTACCGTTGAGAAGTATTTGTATTTAAGTTAGTCAAGTGAGGCTCTAATCATTCGGTCGTTGCCAAATAGGTCTTTTCGCAGTTCAATAGCTGAATACCCTTTTTGTTTTAATAGCGCTATCGTTTGTTCTCCTAGATACTGATTTATCTCAAAAAACAATCGCCCCTTAGGCTTCAGGTATTTTTTCGCCAAATCCGCGATAGCCTTATAGAAAATCAACGGATCCTCATCAGAAACAAAAAGGGCAAGGGCTGGTTCGAAGTCAAGCACGTTCTTTTTCATTTCCGCTTTTTCAAGTTGACGAACATAAGGCGGATTCGAAATGATGATGTCGTATTGCTTCGGAAGTTGTACTGAAGTTAAAATATTCATTTGATGGAAGGCAACCTGAACCTTGTTCCTTTGTGCATTTTTTTTAGCTATTTGCAAGGCTTCTTCCGAGATGTCTACGGCATCAACGGATATCTGTAATTCTTTCGCTAAGGAAACTGGAATGCATCCACTTCCTGTACCAATATCGATTATGGAAAAGTCTTTCCTCGAAATTGTTTTAAGATCATCCAAGACCCAGGCTACCAATTCTTCTGTCTCTGGTCTGGGAATAAGGGTGTTGTTGCTAACCTCGAAGGTAAGTCCGAAGAACTCAGCATAGCCCAAAATATGCTGGATGGGTTCTTGGTTCTCCAAGCGATCTAGTATTTTTTGAATTTCCTGTTGCTTTTCAATTGGAATGGTTTCTTCCTTTCGCATTAAATAATCAATGCGTTTGAAATCGAAGCAATCTTCCAAAACCCAAAAAAAGAAGGTTTCTATTTCCGTTTGAGGGTAGATCTCTTTCAGTCTAGTTTGAAATAATTGATGTGTTTCTAAGAAGGTCATAAAGATTTGGTCATCCAAACATCACAGGAGTAATGTCCGGTATTTCCTAAAGGGCCACTAATATTGGTAAATCCGTTTTTTGCATACAATTTACGAGCGGCCTTCATATAGGGCATGGTCTCCAAATAACAAGTTTTAAACCCGACCTCCTTTGCAAAGGCAAGACATCTAGTAATCATTTCAGAACCCAATCCTTTTCCTCTGGCAATGGGTTTGAAATACATTTTCTGCAACTCACAGATGGTTCCATCAGAATCCTGTAACGGAGCGATTCCGCCACCGCCAACCACTTTATCTTGGTGTATGAGTACAAAATATTTGGTTCTAGGTTCTTGATAGGCTTCAAACATATTGTCGGTAGCTTTGTCCTCATAGGCGGTTCCAGTTGTTGGGGCACCCATTTCAACAATGACTTCGCGAACAACAGTTGCCAATTGTGCGTTGTCTCGCGGTTCAATTTCTCTAATAATAAAGTCAGTAGATGTCATTGAATACACTATTTTTGTAGGGGCAAGTTACCAAAAAAATAGGCATACTTTATGAGAAAAATACTGCTTCCATTCCTTATTGCTTTTACGCTTTTAGGGTGTTCTGTTTCTAAAAAACCTATCTTCCTAAAGGTAGATGACGTGCAAGTGATTTCGGTTCAAATGGATACGATTCGGCTGGCAGCCAACGCCTATTTTAAAAATCCGAATGATGTTGGAGGTAAAATAGCGACGGATGAAATCAAGGTGATTGTGAACGGGGCCGAATTAGCTCAGGTATCTTCGGAGGAATTTAGGGTGCCTTCTCGACAAGAGTTTACCATACCACTAAAGGTGGTAATTCCTGCCAAGCGTGTGTTTGAGAATAATAGGAATGGAATCTTAGGCGGACTGATCAATACCATTTTGAACAAAACCATCAAGGTTCAATTTAAGGGTGACTTGAAATACAAAGTACTTGGATTCTCAAAGGTCTATCCAATTGATAAAACCCAGGAAATCAAATTGAGATAGGTGTTGGTGAGGGATGAAGTCTACATAAAACGATGCTTGCAAATTGCCAAGAACGGTAATGCGCTTACCAAACCGAATCCTTCTGTGGGTGCTGTAATTGTTGTCAATGACCGTATTGTTGGCGAGGGATTTACGAGTCCCTTTGGTGGGCCTCATGCCGAAATTAATGCCATCAATACTGTTCAAGATGCTTCCATTCTAAAAGAAGCTACCTTGTATGTAACCCTCGAACCTTGTTCTCATTTTGGGAAAACCCCTCCTTGCGCGAATGCCATTGTCAACCACAAATTCAAACGGGTGGTCATTGGATGTTTGGACGTGAATCCGAAGGTGAGTGGAAATGGGGTCCGAATTTTAGAAGAAGCAGGCATTGAAGTGGAAGTTGGTGTAATGGAAGCCGAATGCAGAGGCCATCACCAGGCATTTTTTACCCAACATCAGCGCAATAGACCACATATTATCCTGAAATGGGCTCAAACCAAAGAAGGGTTTATGGCTCCCCCTAAACAAGAAAAACGAGAACCTTTTTGGATCACCAACCGATATTCCAAACAATTGGTGCATAAATGGAGAGCAGAAGAACAAGCGATTTTGGTTGGTACAACAACAGTATCAAAAGACAATCCGAAATTAAATACCAGAACCTGGTTTGGAAAAAGTCCCTTACGCGTGGTTTTGGATGCCGAATTGAAACTTCCTGTAGATTCATTTGTGTTTGACCAATCGATTAGAACATTGGTTCTGATCGATGCATCCAATGCAGAGAAAATTACTACCTCCTCTGAGAATCTATTTTTCGAACCTATTGATTATGAATCAAACATGGCCCAACAAATTTGTAAGGTTCTTCAAAAACACCAAATTCAGAGCGTGATTATTGAAGGTGGGGCCCAAACGCTCCAGAGTTTCATTGCAGCCAATTTATGGGATGAGGCACGCGTTTTTGAAGGTGAAAATTCTATTGATAAAGGTCTGAAAGCTCCCAGAGTGACAGGGAATATAAAATCCGAAATTGCAATTTTGAACGACACACTTACCATATATACCAATGATTAAGAATATAATTTTTGATTTTGGAGATGTCTTTATCAATTTGGACAAGTTCGCTCCATTCAAAGAACTCAAAAAACATAACATCCACGCTTTAAGTGAGGAGGATAATGAGGTTCTTTTGAAATATGAAGTGGGCGGAATGACCACAAATGAGGTACTTACTTATTTTTCGGAAGCCTATCCACTGAATAAAAATCAATTCAAATCCATTTGGAATATGATGCTTTTGGATTTTCCTGATTATCGCATGAGTTGGTTGCAAGAACTGGCGGCATCCAAAGAATACCGATTGTTTTTGCTGAGCAATACCAATGATATGCATATCTCTTGGATCAAAGAAGATTGGGGCCACGAATTGTATACCTCTTTCAAAGCTTGCTTTGAGAAATTTTATTTATCTCATGAAATTCAATTGCGCAAACCCAATCACAATATTTATGAATATGTATTAAATGAAAATCAATTGAAAGCGGAAGAAACCTTCTTCATTGACGATACCCTGAACAATACACAGGCAGCAGAACAATTGGGTATTCGAACCTGGAACATCGATCCACAGTCAGAGGATATTATTCATTTGAAGTCCAAATTACCCGTATGATTTACCTAATTCTTAGTGTTTGCTTTTCGACTTCAATTTTTGTGATTTTCAAGCTTTTTGAACGATTTGAAATTGACAATCTAAAGGCCATTATGGTCAATTACCTCATTGCATTCGGATTGGGATTTTGGTTTTCAGAAACCAAGCTACCCGTGGTGGAGGCTATGCAAAAAGAATGGTTTTATGGGGCCTTGTTCCTCGGATTTTTATTTATTCTGGTCTTTGTGTTGATGGCGAAAACGGCGCAAATCAATGGTTTGTCTGTTGCGTCCGTGGCAGGAAAGATGTCTGTGGTAATTCCTGTTTTATTTGGAGTATTGGTATATCAAGAAAGTCTGTCTGCTCTTAAAATATTGGGAATTCTATTGGCCCTTGTTTCGGTGTATTTGGTGTCGGTAAAAAAAGAATCCATTTCTTTCAAAGATTCCTTATTGTTGCCAATTCTATTGTTTTTTGGATCAGGAGTCATTGATACTTCCATTAAGTTTATTGAAGTGAATTATGTTCCAGTGCAAGAGGTCTCTGTTTTTTCGGGTTCCATTTTTGGCTTCGCTGGGTTCTTTGCGGTCATTTACATGTTCACCGATGTGAAGAAATACTTTTTAAATTTTGGAGTTAAAAACCTTTTAGGCGGAATCCTACTCGGGGTGCCTAATTATTATTCAATAATTTTCTTGATCAAAGCGCTTCAAATTGAGGGATTTGAAAGTTCTTCTTTGTTTACGTTGAACAATGTGGGTATTGTGATGTTGTCGAGTCTGGTGGGTGTGGTGCTTTTCAAGGAATACTTTTCTGCTAAAAATAAAATTGGGGTTGCCATTGCGATTCTTTCCATCATTATTGTGGCCATGACTTAATGAAAGATACCTACAATACCATAGCGCGCCCAGGTGAAGAAACCTTATTTAAGGATCGAAATTCAAAGTTTTTCGGTTATGCTTTTCCCGTTCAAACAGAGGATGATGTGAAAGAAAGGTTGCAAGAATTGCAAGAATTGCATCCTTCAGCCGGTCATCATTGTTATGCTTATCAATTAGGGGTTGAAACTAAAAAATACCGGGTGAACGACGATGGCGAACCTAGCAATTCGGCAGGTATGCCCATTTACGGTCAGATTCAATCTTTCGGACTAACCAATGTCCTCATTGTGTCCGTTCGATATTTCGGTGGTGTGAAACTTGGCGTTGGTGGATTGATCAATGCTTATCGAAATTCGGCTAAATTGGCCTTGGAAGCTTCTGAAATTGTGGAAGAGATCATTCAGGTACAGTTTCAATTAAATTTCGCTTATGATTTGATGAATAAGGTAATGCGTGTGATTAAGGAGAAGAATTTGCAAGTCATCTATCAAAAAATGGAACTTGATTGCGAATTTGTAATCGCTGTCAGACAAAGAGAGGCAGATGCCCTTCAACAGGTATTAGAAGGTATTTATAAATTAGAGGTGGCGCGATTAGTACCCTAAACTTTTCAATAAATATTCAGGGCAGCGTGTGGGTCTGTTGTTGTTCATATTGATAAATACTAGCACCGTATTACCTGTACAAATCAATTCTTGCTGTTGATTTGTCACTTCATAATCGAATTCAATACGAACTCCAGGTTTTTTTTTCAAAATTGCCTTGATGGTCAGTTCATCATCGTAAAATGCCGATTTAAGGAAGTTGCAGCTTAATGAAATAACAGGTAGCATTATTCCATCTTTTTCCATATCTTTATACGTAATTCCTTTAGAGCGAAGCCATTCAGTTCTACCGAGTTCAAAATATTGGGCATAATTACCATAATAAACTACGCCCATTTGATCAGTTTCAGAGTATCGAACTCGTGTTTTTGTTGATGAAAAATCCAAAAATTTCGAACAATTAATTTGGCGAATGTTAGGCAAAAAAAACTTAAAAATCAATAGCATTTTGATTTTTTTTTACTGAATTTTATTCACACATTTGTATTGCTATTCAAGGGAAGAAAAGAAAAATTTAACCAGATTTTTTAACCAAATAATTCATCAGAATATATAATGACAGTTACTGCTGATTCAGTGTGGAGAGAATGCCTTTCGTTTATCAAAGACAACATAAAACCTCAGGCATACAAAACTTGGTTCGAGCCGATAAAAGCAGTAAAACTCTCAGGAGAAGTATTGACAATTCAAGTTCCTAGTAAATTTTTCTATGAATGGTTAGAAGAACACTACATCAAACTTTTACGTGTTGCTTTGGTAAGACAGTTAGGAAATGAGGCCAAACTCATTTATGATGTCAAAATGGAAAATAATTACAGTAGCACGAGACCACAGATTGTCAAATTTCCTAGCTCAAATAGAGATCCGTTAAAGCCTCAGAAAGTAGCAGTCTCTATGGAGTCTGATAAAAGAGAGCTTCGAAATCCTTTTATTATTCCCGGTCTTCAAAAAGTAAAGATCGAATCTCAGTTAAATCCGAATTACAACTTTGTAAATTTTGTTGAAGGAGATTCCAATCGTTTGGCGAGATCTGCGGGAATGGCAGTTGCTAAAAAACCAGGTGGAACTTCTTTTAATCCATTATTAATTTACGGTGGAGTAGGTTTGGGAAAAACACACCTTGCGCATGCCATAGGTGTTGATATCAAGGACAAATATCCAGACAAAACAGTTTTGTATATTTCTTCAGAGAAATTTACACAGCAATTCATCGATTCCGTAAAGTCCAATACCCGAAATGATTTTATTCATTTCTATCAAATGATTGACGTATTGATTATTGATGACGTTCAGTTTTTCTCGGGTAAAAAAGGCACACAAGATGTTTTCTTCCACATTTTTAACCATTTGCATCAAAATGGAAAACAGGTGATTCTAACGTCAGACAAGGCGCCTGTGGATATGCAAGAGATCGAACAAAGACTTCTATCTCGATTCAAATGGGGATTGTCAGCAGAACTTCAATCACCTGATTACGAAACAAGAATTTCAATCTTAGAAAACAAGTTGTTCCGAGACGGAGTAGAAATGCCGTCTGAGATCATCGAATACATCGCTAAGAATATCAAAACCAATGTGAGGGAATTGGAAGGTGTAATTATTTCCATGATTGCTCAAGCTTCATTCAATCGCAAAGAGTTCTCTATCGAATTGGCAAGACAGATTGTAGACAAGTTTGTGAAGAATACCAAGAAGGAGGTTTCCATTGATTACATTCAAAAGGAAGTTTCTAAGTATTTTGATATGGATGTGGCTACTTTGCAATCGAAAACTCGAAAAAGACATATTGTGCAGGCACGCCAATTGGCCATGTACTTTGCGAAACGATTAACCAAAACCTCGTTGGCAAGTATTGGAAATCAAATTGGGCAGCGTGATCATGCCACCGTACTTCATGCATGTAAAACTGTTGATAATTTGACAGAAACCGACAAGCAGTTTAGAAAGTACGTTGAAGACTTAACTAAAAAACTTACATTTTAATCGTGGCCTCACTTTGTGAGGCTTTTTTATTAACTCTATGAAAAGAGTATTGATGGTATGTTTGGGGAATATTTGTCGGTCTCCTTTGGCCCAAGGAATATTAGAAGCTAAAGTAGATCCAGATTTGGTTTATGTCGACTCGGCCGGAACGGCAGGATATCATGTTGGAAATCCGCCTGATCCTCGATCGGTGAAAGTAGCTCGTAAAAACGGATTGGATATTTCTCATCAAACATGTCGACGTTTTTCTGTGGAAGATTTCGATGCTTTCGATTTTATTTATGCCATGGATCAGAGCAATTATCAGAACATTCTAAACTTGGCGCGGAACGCAAATGATGCACAAAAAGTAAAGTTAATACTGAATGAAATTGACTCCAACAGCAATAGAAGTGTTCCTGATCCCTATTATGGCGGACCCAGTGGTTTTGACAATGTGTACCGAATGCTCGATGAAGCCTGTGAGGTCATTTCAAATAATTTAAGTCAAGCATAAGTAACATTTTCTCTACCTTCGTAACAAACTTTGAGTAATGAAAGGCAAGCTATATTTGATTCCAACGACGCTCGGCGAACGTGAACCGTTAGAGGTGATGCCTTTATCGGTAAAAAAAATAATTGAGCAAGTCGATTATTACATCGTGGAAAATCAAAAGTCGGCCCGAAGGTTCATCAAGAAGATTTCTCCAAAAAAATCACAGCCCGATTTACAACTAATGCCCTTAGACAAATATGCCGATGAGCAAGAAACGCTGCGTTATTTGGACGTTTGTGAACGAGGAAATAATGTCGGATTATTGTCAGAGGCGGGAGTGCCTGCCATTGCCGACCCAGGTGCTTCCATTGTTGCATTGGCCCATCAAAAAGGAATACAAGTAGTTCCGCTTGTTGGTCCGTCGTCAATTCTGTTAGCGATGATGAGTTCTGGAATGAACGGACAAAACTTTGCTTTTAATGGTTACCTGCCCATTGAGAAATCGGATCGAAAGAAAGCTGTGAAACAATTAGAGCGATTGTCTAAAGAACGGAATCAAGCGCAGATATTTATCGAAACTCCTTATCGCAATGATAAAATGTTAAGCGAATTACTTTCCTCCTTAACACCAACAACCCGTCTTTGTGTTGCTTGTGATATTACCTTACCTACTGAGTTTATTAAAACCATGGAGGTAAAGGATTGGAAATCCAATAGGCCTAATCTTCACAAAAGACCTACCATCTTTATCATTCAAAAATAAAATTTACCTAAAAATTCGTTGTTTATTTAACCAACGCTGATATTTAGCAGCATTCCGATTGTGTTGTGCAAGCGATTTAGAGAATTCGTGGTAACCAATATTCTCTGCACTAGCACACATGTACATGTACTGGTGCTTTTTCGGATTTAAAACCGCATCAATACTCGAAATATCTGGCATGCCAATCAAGCTAGGTGGTAATCCTCGATACTTGTAGGTGTTGTAAGGTGAGTCGATGTCTATATCGGTTCGTAAAACGCGATACACCATAAAATCTTGACCTTTTTGTTGTTTAATAGCATACACCACCGTCGGGTCTGCTTGCAAGGCCCAACCTCTTTTTAAACGGTTCAAATACAAACCGGCTACGATTGGTCTTTCTTCTCTTTTGGCCGTTTCCTTTTGAACGATAGAGGCCAACGTGATGACTTCTGATGGCGTCATTTTAAGTTGCTTGGCTTTTGCCAATCGGTTTGAATTCCAAAACTTTTTGTAATTGGCCAACATGCGGTCTCGGAATTTCTGGGCTGAAGTATTCCAATAATATTCGTAAGTATTAGGAATGAAAATTTGAAGAACAGAAGCGCTGGTAAAATTGTTTTCTTTCAGAAAAATTTCATCTGTGAAGGCATTTAACAAAGCGCTAGAATCAGCTTCAATCTGTACGGCGATCCTGCCGGCTAATTTTTCAAGTGTATCCTGATTGTTAAAAGATACTTTTACGGGAGTCTGATTTCCGATTCGCAACATGTTGATTACATCATTGTTCGACATGCCCTCCTTGATCAGGTAGCGTCCAGATTTGGGAGTTTTGTACTTCTTTAAACCTGCTACCCATTCGAAAGAGTTGGTATTTTCGAGAAGCGGACTAATTTTAGTCAATACGTTTGCCAAGGAATCTCCTGTCGATACAAATAATTCTCCCTCCTTCGAAACATTGCTTGAGTAGATTCTTTGATATATTGAAAATACCGCAATCAACAGCACTGCGACAACAACAATTCCTATATTTCTTACTTTCTTATTCATTGGGATGATTCAATGATCGTTGCAAAAATATTTCATTTTTAGACGAATCTGTACTACTGGTATCGTCTTTTTTGTAATCGGTTTTTACAAAGCCATGTTTTGTAAACAATTGCATGCTGTAACGGTTGCTCGAATGAATCGAGCAATGCAGTATTTTCAAAGACAACTCTTCTCGGCAGTAATGCATGAGAAGGTCCAATGCCGAAGTTCCAAAACCCTGATTCTGAAAGTTAGGATCAATAATGATTCCCACACCTGCACTCATTTCTTTTTGGTTGTAATTGAATAGGTCGATGAAACCGAGTTGCTCTGTTGTTGCTGTTTTTACGATTACAAATCGATATTGCTTGGCTTCTGCAAGACTTTGTTTGGAAACTTCAATGTATTTTTTTAGGAGCTCACGTGAATAAGGTTTGGTAGTCCCGCTCACATTCCAATATCGTTCGTCATTTTCAATAGAAAAAAGAAAATCGAGGTCACTTGGAACGAGTGGTCTCAATGTGATGTTTTCACCAATTACCTTTTTCATTACAACGCGATGTTTCCACCAAAAACAAATTCGGCAGGTCCACTCAAAAAGACATTGGAGTATGTACCTTGTTCATATTGAAAAGAAACTGACAATTTCCCTCCCTCTACGGGTAAGTGAATGGTCGTGGCTTTGGTTTTCTGAGAGGCATGCATGGCAATAGCCACTGCCGTCACCCCAGTGCCGCAGGCCAAGGTTTCATTCTCCACACCTTTTTCATAGGTTCTTACGCGAAATGTATTATCGCTCTTTTGTTCCACAAAATTGATGTTGCTTCCTTTTTCACCGTAAAGTTCATAGCGCAATTTTCTACCTTCTTCAAAAACTGGGAAATTACCAAGATCGGTTGTCATTTGAACGTGATGTGGAGTTCCGGTATATAAATAACTGTAACTATCATGGAGGTCAACAGTATCCACATCAATCATTTGAAGTGAAATAATGTCATTGTTCAGTTGTGCAAAATGTAACCCATCAAAGGCTAGAAATTTTGTTTCGTTTTCAATCATTCCCAAACGTTTCGCAAATGCTACAGCGCATCTTCCTCCATTTCCACAAAAGGTTTCTGTGGCGTCAGGATTGAAATATTCCATACGAAAGTCCTCCTCGTCTGCGTTTTCAATAAGAATAACACCATCTGCGCCAATGCCAAAGTTGCGGTCACACAATCGTGAAATAATGTCAGGATTTCCTTTTGGAAAGGTTTTTGTTCTGTTATCAATCATCACAAAATCGTTGCCGGTTCCTTGGTATTTACTGAAAGTTAATTTCATAAGTTAAAGATACTATTTTTGAGACTAGCTGCAGCTTGTTAAAGACCGGTTAAATCCAGTTAAAGCAAAGTTAAACGAATTTGGTGTAAATGTTAAAATTGTATATTTGGTTGGATCAAAAATGTAGATTATGAAAAAATTTTTTAGTCTTTTAGCTGTCGCCATGTTAGGCGGTGTATTAACCCTAGGAGGTTACAAACTCTTATTTAATGATACTGTTATTATCAAGGAACAGTCGCCTGAAAAACTCGAAAAAATTAATACAAACTTTAATCCTGCATTTAATTCGAAGCCGAAGGTTTCAGGTACTTATGATGCATCGATCGACTTTACCGATGCTGCCGAGAAAACCTTGAATGCTGTGGTTCACGTTAAGAATACCGCCATAAGAACGCAGGTAAATCCTCTTGACTTTTTCTTCGGAAATAGAGGAGGAGGAAGGCAATACGAGCAGGTAGGAACTGGTAGTGGTGTGATTATTTCTTCGGATGGTTACATCGTAACGAACAATCATGTAATTGCCAATGCCAATGAGATTCAAATTACACTCAACAACAGAAAAAAATACAAAGCAGAATTGGTAGGTACCGATAAGGATAATGACATTGCACTTCTAAAAATTGATGCGGATATGGATTTGCCTTATTTGGCTTTTGCCGATTCAGATACCGTTCAAATTGGTGAATGGGTACTCGCGGTTGGGAACCCGTACAACTTGACTTCTACAGTAACAGCGGGAATTGTAAGTGCTAAGGGAAGAGATTTGGAAGGAAATTCGTCCATCGACTCTTTTATCCAAACGGATGCTGCCGTGAATCCAGGAAATAGTGGAGGTGCTTTAGTGAATACCAGAGGTGAGTTAGTCGGAATCAATACGGCCATTACTTCAAGAACAGGGTCCTTTGTGGGTTACTCGTTTGCAGTACCTTCAAATATTGCAAAGAAAATTGTCGACGATTTGTTAGAATATGGTACGGTGCAAGAAGCGGTATTAGGTATTTCAATCGACAATTCAGAGAATAATATTTCTGGAGTAAAAATTGCGAAAGTATTTTATGATGGTGGAGCAAGAAAAGCAGGGTTGAAAGATGGAGACGTAATTGTTAAAGTCAACAACGTGAAAATCTCTAAGTTTTCTGATTTAAGAGGACAATTGACTGCGAAAAGACCCGGTGAATTTGTAAACATTACGGTAGATCGTGGTGGCGATTTGGTGACCAAGAGTGTGAAATTGAACAAAAGAGATACCTACACCTCAAGAGCATTAGGGGTTTCTTTGAAAGATTTGACCAAGGCAGAAAAGAAACGTTTTGATATCTCGGGTGGTGCTAAAATTCAAACCAATAACAATAAGAGTTTGGAGTACTACGGAGTAAGAGAAGGATACATCATTACAAAGATCAACAAGCAACCAATTAACAATGCGGCCGAAGCAGTTCGAGTGTTGGAAAGTAGTTTGCGAAGAAACAATCCGTTTTACATTGAAGTCATCAATTTAGATGGTCAAGTGGAGCGTTACGGTTTTAGATAATGGACCTTAAGAAGAGACTGGAAATCCTGATTTTTTAATCAGGATTTTTTTTGTTTGAAATTTTAACGAAATCGATTTCGAATTCTAAAAAAAGATATACTTTTGCAAAAATTATTTCAACGAATGAATGTACCCTTAAACTACGAAAATCAAGTTGCCGATCAGGCGAAAGTTAGCAGGCATACCATCGAATTCATCAACATTGTAAATGATTTATGGTATGATAGATCTATTGAGTTGATCATGTTCCGAAACCCTTTGTTCAACAAAAGAGCAGGCGAGGTGTTGACCTTAATTGATTATGCACGCGAATTTGTAAGCAAACCAATCACTATTGAAGATGCGTTGAGTATTGCCAAAGCGATTCAAGAATTGGATGTACCACCATCAAAAATTGATATTGGTAAATTGGCCTATGAGTGTCATTTGAATCCGAGTTTGTGCGCGAATAAAATCGAGTTCGTGAAATCAAAATTGGGCGATTTTTCGAACATTCAAGACATCGAACCTAGAGATGTTGTACTATACGGATTCGGAAGAATTGGTCGATTATTGGCCAGAGAACTCATGTCGAGAATTGGTAAGGGTTCGCAGTTGCGATTAAGAGCCATTGTGACACGCGGGAAGATTGATAAGAACGTTCTTGAAAAAAGAGCCTCCTTATTGCGTGTTGATTCAGTTCATGGTGATTTTCTAGGGACAGTATCGATTGATGTGGAAAACAATGCCTTGGTTATTAATGGAACTACGGTGTATGTGATTTCATCAAACAATCCAGAAGATATTGACTATACCCAATACGGTATCAATAATGCACTTGTCATTGATAATACCGGAGCTTTTAGAGATGATGTTGCCTTGGGTCGTCATATGCAAGCCAACGGTGTAAGTAAGGTATTATTGACCGCTCCAGGAAAAGGAGTGCCAAATATCGTACACGGGGTAAATCACTTGAATTACAATCCGGATGAAGTAGATATTTTCTCTGCTGCTTCTTGTACCACCAATGCAATCACACCAGTATTAAAGGTGTTAGAGGACAACTTCGGAATTAAGAAAGGACATATAGAAACCATTCATGCGTATACCAATGATCAGAATTTGGTAGACAACATGCATAAAAAATACCGAAGAGGTAGAGCAGCTGCTTTGAACATGGTGATTACCGAAACGGGAGCTGGAAAAGCGGTGTCAAAAGCCTTACCTGCTTTGGCTGGAAAATTGACCTCCAATGCCATCCGTGTGCCAGTGCCAAATGGTTCTCTCGCCATCTTAAGTTTGCAATTGGGTACCAAGGTGAATCAAGATTTGGTGAATGCCATCATGAAACAAAATGCGTTGGAAGGAGATTTGGTAGAACAAATCAAGTATTCTATGGACAACGAATTAGTTTCTTCAGATATTCTTGGGTCTACGGCACCATCAATTTTTGATAGCAAGGCCACGATCACAGATGATGAAACCATTGTTGTATATGTTTGGTACGATAACGAATATGGATATTCTCATCAAGTGATTCGCTTGGCGAAGTACATTGCCAAGGTAAGACGATTCACTTATTATTAGGAACAAATAGATATTATAAAAGACAAAACCCGAATTGAGAAATTCGGGTTTTTTTAAACAGTTCTGTTTTCGTGCCTTTCCTTTTATATGAATAACAGATGTGTGTTTTCTTGATTTGCTCTGCTGTAGAAATCTCCTACGGTAATGATTCCGTCAATCTCGTCAATCATGTCCTCTTTTTCAAGATGGAACATTTCTACGGCTAATTTACAAGCCCATAGCTTACAACCTGAATCAGAAAGGATTTCTAAAAATTCTCCGACAGGAGGCATGTCTAATTTTTCCATTTCCTTTTTCATCATGGATGTTGCAAAAGCTTCTACTCCTGGCAATCCTCCAAGCATGGTAGGAATGTGCATGGCTGGATTCCCAACGGTGGCTACTCGAAGATGTTCTAATTTTTTCTTTTGGATGGCTTCCAATCCGAAGAAAGTGAAAAAGATCTCTGCTTCAATACCTTCCATTCTAGCTCCGTTGGCCATAATGAATGCGGCATAAACGTTCTCAATAGTTGCTTTTGATAAAATAAAAAGCATTTTCTGTACGGTGGTTCCTTGCGCTGTATTTGTTTCAGGCATAGTTTGAGTTACTGACATAATTAAAATTTTTTAGATACAACTTTTTGGTTTTGGTACTCCGGCAATTTTGGTTGAAACCTTTAATGGTCCTCCAGGGAAGAGCGCATAAAAAGATTTGATATCAATCACACCACTTTTTTTAATTCCTCGGATGGAAAGTGGTTTGTTGCTTGCAACTTGTTGCTGGATATAATCAATTACTTCCCAGTGCTTGTCTGTTAAGGTAATTCCGTGTTCTCCTGCTATCTCTTCTCCAATCTCTTTTGTCCATTGTGAAAAGTCGGTTAAATATCCTTCGTCGTTTACGTTTATTTGAACGTTGGTAATTTCTTTGATCATTTTAAATAGTTTTTAGTTCTTAATATTTTTTCCTTTTAAACTTAAGTTTCTCGATACGAAAGGAATGGCAATTCCTTTCAACAGCATGTTCCAATAAATCCATCGGAAGGCCAATTTCCCCCAGTGATTGAAAATGCTTTCTTTCAACAACCGCAAAGGACCAATGCCTGCAATTGGGAATGTTCCTGTTACTGGTTCTTGCTCATAATTGAAGTCGATCAATAAAGCCTTGTTATTACCAGTTTCAATGAAACAATTGGCGTGTCCGTCAAACTCTTCTTTCAAAGGTTTGTTATTGATGTACAACAGGATGTTATCCGTTAACGTTTCCGCTTGGAAATGGGCTACAGAACCAGCCTTAGAAGCAGGTACGTTGGTAGCATCACCAATAACGAAAATGTTCTCATTTTCTGTGGATTGAAGTGTGTTCGGATGTGTAGGGACAAAATTTAAATCGTCACCCAATCCAGATCGTTCAATCACTTCATCACCCATGTTGGTGGGTACGGTAACTAACAAGTCATAATCAACTTCTTGATCAATATAATCGACGATCTTATTGTTCTCATAATCGACGCGTTCAATGGCGAAGTCAGGTACCAATTTGATGTTCTTTTCTTCCAACAAATACCCCAAAGTTTTAGAAGTGTATTCCTTGGTAAAAGCACCAGATAGTGGCGTTACATAGGTAATTTCTACATCCTTTCGTATTCCTTTCTTTTCGAAATAGGAATCAGCTAAGAAGGCAAATTCCAAAGGAGCTACCGGACATTTAATCGGCATTTCGGTTACATGGACAACCACTTTGCCTTTATTGAAATCTCTTAGTTTATCTCTTAAGGCAACGGCACCCTCATAGGTGTAAAAATCAAAAATAGATTTTTGCCATTCCGGACCGTTCATTCCTTCTACTTCATCCGGAGCTATTTTGGATCCAGTGGCAATGATTAAAATGTCATAGCTTAGTACACCATTTTCCAACTGAACCAAATTGTTTTCGCTATCAATTCGGTCAATTTTTTGTTGGATGTATTCCACACCATTCGGAATGAATTTCTTCCCAACTTTTTTTACCTGATCTTCCGTGTAAATATCAAAGGGTAAAAACAAAAATCCAGGCTGGTAGTAATGGGTTTTGTATTGGTCTACAATATGGATGTTCCATTCTTTTTTAGGCAGTTTTTTAACGAGGTGGTTTGCCATCATCGTTCCTGCAGTTCCAGCTCCAAGTATTACTAAATTTCTCATCTTCTTTATAATTTCTACTCAAAATTAGAAAAAGAGGTACCCTTAGATTATGACAATTGTCATAGTAAGGTCGCTGTGTAACAATTGTTACAGTGGGTGTTTTTATTCACAATCTCCCCGCAGATACTGGAAGAGCCAGAATATTGTTTTATTTTTGGTAATAGAATTTTTCAACTGTTTTAGATCGGATAAAGAATGACGCCAAAAGAGAGAATAGCAGCCCTTAGGAACGAGTTAAATGCACATAATTACAATTATTATGTATTAGACAATCCTTCAATTTCCGACTTTGAATTTGATATCAAACTCAAAGAACTAGAACAATTAGAAAAGCAATTTCCAGAGTTTTTTGATGCCAATTCACCAACCCAAAGAGTAGGTGGGCAAATCACCAAGAACTTTGAAACCATTACCCATAAAAATCGGATGTTTTCGCTGGATAATTCCTATTCCAAACAAGATGTTTTGGACTGGGAAAAGCGAATCCAAAAAATATTAGGGACTACTCAAATTGAATACACCTGCGAACTCAAATTTGACGGTGCTTCGATCAATCTTACTTATGAAAACGGAAAGTTTGTAAGAGCCGTCACTCGAGGTGATGGTTTCCAAGGGGATGACGTTTCAACCAACATCCGAACTATAAAATCCATTCCTTTGGAGTTGCAGGGAGAATTTCTTTCGGATTTTGAAATGCGAGGGGAAATTGTGTTACCTTTAGACGGATTCAACAAAATGAATGAAGAGCGGGTTCGATTGGGAGAAGAACCCTATCGTAATCCACGAAATACAGCAAGTGGAAGTTTAAAACTACAAGACAGTGCTGAGGTTGCGAAAAGACCTTTGGATTGTTTGCTTTATCAGGCGGTTACCAACGAAAGAACATTCGCGTCTCATTATGAAACCTTAGAAGCAGCTAGAAAGGTTGGCTTTAAGGTACCAAAAGCAATAACCTTAGCCAAATCAATTGATGAGGTTATTGAATTTGTCAATCATTGGGACGAAAAACGTCATGACCTTCCCTATGAAACGGATGGGATTGTTATTAAGGTCAATAATTTACAGCAGCAAGAGGAATTAGGGTATACGTCAAAATTTCCAAGATGGGCCATTGCCTACAAATTCCAAGCGGAACAGGTGTCTACGGTTTTGAATGAAATAACCTATCAAGTAGGAAGAACAGGAGCAATAACACCCGTGGCGAATCTAGAACCAGTTTTACTAGCGGGAACCATTGTCAAAAGAGCTTCCTTGCACAATGCTGATCAAATCGAAAAATTGGACATTCGAGAAGGGGATACCGTTTATGTAGAAAAGGGAGGCGAAATTATCCCAAAAGTATTAGGGGTCGATTTGAGTAAGCGTCCTGCAGATTCAAATCCTACTTTATATGCAACACATTGTCCGGAATGTGGAACCGAATTGGTAAGAACTGAGGGGGATGCAAAACACTATTGCCAGAACACCTATGGATGTGCCCCGCAAATTACAGGAAGAATTCAGCACTACATTAGTAGGAAGGCAATGGATATTGAAGGGCTAGGAGGAGAGACCGTCGATTTATTGCGAAAGGAAGGACTCATTCAAAATTATGCCGATTTATACGATTTGCGCGTCGAACAAATCATACCATTGGAAAGAATGGCGGAGAAATCGGCACAGAATATGATTGAAGGTATTGAGAAATCCAAACAGATACCTTTTGAAAAGGTTTTGTTTGCGCTGGGAATTCGATTTGTAGGAGAGACGGTGGCAAAGAAGTTGGCCAAACACTTTAAATCAATGGATCAATTAATGGCTGCAGATTTCGATACATTAATTGGTGTGGATGAAATTGGAGATAAAATAGCAGAAAGCGTCATTGAGTTTTCCAATGATTTGGGAAATATTCAATTAATAGATCGGTTAAAAGGATATGGTATTCAACTTGAGATTTCTGAGGAAGAACTCTCAAATCAGTCGAATAAATTAGAGGGACAAGTATTTGTGGTATCTGGAGTATTTCATCAAATGAGTCGAAATGAACTTAAAAAAGCCATTGAAGACAATGGCGGCAAAGTGAGTTCATCGATTTCTAAGAAAACCAATTACGTGGTGGCAGGCGATAATATGGGTCCGAGTAAAAAAGTAAAAGCAGAAAGTTTGGGTGTAGCCATCATATCAGAAGGTGATTTTATTCAAATGATAAGCTAAATTTTTAGTATTGAAAAGGATTGTTCTCATAATATATATTACCTGTATAGGATTCAGTGGCTTTTCACAACGAAAAGAGGTTGATTCCCTTCCTATCAATATAGATGAGTATGTTTTTGTAAAACCGGGTGATACGCTAGAAGTAAAGTTCGACGGATTTACCCTATTGCCCAAGCATAATTTTAAATCTCGAGATGACATTCGATATTATCTATGGTTTCGGCGAAAGGTTTTTAAGGCCTACCCATATGCCATGTTGGCCTCCAAACGTTTGGATACCTTAAATAGTCGCTTGAAAAATATCAAGCGAAAAAGCAAACGAAGAAAATACGTACGCTTGGTTCAAAAATACATTGAAGGAGAATTTACGGATCAAATAAAAAAAATGACAACCACAGAAGGCCGGGTACTCATCAAGTTGATTCATCGTCAAACAGGCAATACTGCATTTGAGAATATCAAAGAACTACGAAGTGGCTGGCGGGCCTTTTGGTATAACACCACTGCCAACCTGTTTAGCCTCTCTTTAAAGACACCTTATGATCCAGAAAATGTAAACGAAGATTATTTAATTGAAGATATTCTGCAACGCGCATTTATGGAAGGTCGATTAGAACCACAAAAAACGCGACTTAATTTCAACTTTATTAAAGTGGTTGAAAAGAAAAATTCGGTGGTTGATGTGGAAGAATACAAAAAAATGTTTGCCAAAATGAGAAAGAAAAGAAAGCGAAAAAAGAAATCCTAGACGGGGAGTTTTTTACTTAAATATTTGTTCTTAAATAGGTTATCCAATTCATTTTTTTTTCTTACTTTTATATCCTTGCTCTGAAATTTTGACGGTTTAAAATTTTTTCGATTTTTTTTCGATAAAAGTTATTGTTGAAAGAATATTAGTTTATAT
>CEPZ01023641.1_pt1 | contig 54833 bp, 62 predicted proteins | sample 530461 | NCBI WGS metagenome assembly CEPZ01 (sample SAMEA2620106, study PRJEB7988) | marine metagenome | isolation source: saline water (ENVO:00002010), including
GAACTAAAGATAGATTTAAAAAAGTTACTTCTCTTTTTGGGTTTTATGACAAGTGTAGGTTGTGGTTCCACAAATTGCAAAAATTATAATATCCATAATCAATATTCTCGTGTTTACACTGAGAATATCCGAATTTATGAAGGTAAATGTAGGGTTTATTCTCCAATGCCCATAGAAGTTATTTCTCCAGAAAGACCTATGAGGAGACATAGAGAGACATAGAGAAGGGTGCTCTTTTAGAACTTGGAAATACTTTCTAAGTAAAAACCTTTAAAAATCTAAAGTTTTACCATTATAACATTAAAATGACACTAGATTTAGATTATAAAATTCGTACAAAAGAACTGGGTTTTGATATCTTTCCTGAAGATTGGACCCGGGTTTCCAATTCTTGTAAAGCCATTGCTTCCGAACCCGATTTATGGGAAGGAGATTCTGGAGAAGGTTTAAAATCTGGTCATTTTTATGTAAATTTGGTAGAACCTTTGGCTTCTACGAGCGAAGGAAATATGACTTTTGATTATGTTGCCCATCTTAGTTTAACTTCTTTAGTATTGGTTGAAACACGTGCCTTCTCTCAAGCCCAAATAGATACTTTCATGAAAGAAAAAAGAGGGAGATATTTTGCTGATAATTATAGGAAATATGGCCTTCAACAGTGCTAAACAACAACTTCCAAATCCTTCAAATTAAATTTAATTTTTATAAAAACCCCCATTTGGGTTTTAGTCTTAATCTGGGGTTAATTCTTACTTTTTTTGTTAAAAATGAATTCCCCGAAGTTACTAACTTGAAGAATACCATGTTGCTAGAAATTCCGTAATGGAATCTTACCTTAGACAATGCACCCATAAGAATCAACCTTTTGTAGAAGAAATCACTTGGAAAAATAATGGTAAGGAATTAAGGGAACACAAAACCAAATTAAATCATGCTTGCTTTGGTTGTAATTTTCCTAAAGACGGACCTGCCCTATGTGGAGATCTTATTCTAAATATAATATCTGTTCCAGAAATCCTAGACAGCCACTGCGACAATAATCTTAATCTTGTAGAACCTTAATCTATATATAGAAGTTCGCACAATCTAATTGTATGGAACTTAATGAATTCCTAAAAAAACTAGAAACAGAACTAAAAATTTCTAAAAACTCCCTACACACAATAAGAAATTACACAGATGCTAACAAAAATTTACTAAACTTCTGTAAAAAACTCCCAGAAAAAGTCACAATTGATGATGTTAAAGCCTACATGGCCGAATACTTAACAGAGAGATCATCCACATCCATAATAGTTTTTCTAGCTGCTATTAAATATGCTTACTCCAATATTTTTCAAAAGGACATTACAGCAGGCATAAAAAGACCACGAAAAGAAAAAAGACTCCCAGCAGTTTTAACCAAGGATGAAGTTAAATCACTTTTTGAGGTCATAACAAATAAAAAATCCAAATTAATGGTTACCCTCCTTTACGCAGCTGGCTTAAGGGTAAGTGAATTAACAAACCTAAGAACAGCAGATATGAATTTCATAGAAATGATAGGTCATGTTAAACAAGGCAAGGGCCGAAAAGACAGAATTTTTAACATTCCTGAAAATTTATTAGAAGATTTAAATCTTCATGTGGAATCTCAAAAAAATCTAAAACAAGAATTTTTATTTTCTGGAAAAAAAGGAGCTCTATCCCCAAGAACCATCCAAAAAATAGTTTCTCTTGCTTCACACAAAGCCGAAATCCAAAAAAATGTCCATCCTCACACCTTAAGACATTCATTTGCTACCCATTTATTAGAAAATGGAACAGATATTAGATTTATACAAGAACTCCTAGGTCATGCCGATCTCTCAACGACACAATTATATTCTCACGTTTCAAAAGAACAATTAAAGAAAATTAAATCACCTCTGGATTCTCTAAGTTAGTTTTTCCATTTGTTAATAGAGACTTACCCTCATTAACAATGTCTTTTAATTTTTTCATACCCCTTCCTTTAAGAACATCCAAAATTTCTAATCTATCTTCCTCTTTCATCTTAGAAGATAACTCGGCTACAAAGTTTCTCCCACCAAATTCTCTTTCAATTCCATCTCGAAGCTCCATTAGACTTTCATAAAACCTAACATTTGGCCCTTCTAAAGTTTTTTTATTAGTGGGATTTACTCCATATTCTCCACCAATTATCCGAATAATATATACATTTAACATTGTTTTATTTAAGTTAACAAGACATTAAAACCTACCTAAGACTTCTTAAGAGCTGTTCACTCACAATTTGGACACTATTTTCCTCTAAAGAATACCCGTATTGTCCATAAACCTTTCCAGGGATCACTAAAACTTCCCTAGCATCTTCACAATTTAAATCTTTTCCAATGGCTCTAATCCCGTGTCTATCTAAAACAGCCTTGGAAGGCGCATTGCAACTATAGTGGAACACATCTCCACTTGCTAATACTTTCGTATGTTCTAAACTATGGGGTCTTTGCATTGTAAACCTTTAACACAATTACTTATATATAAATCTTTCTATAATTAACTATTAATAAGTAACAACAAATCTCCTTTATTTTAAACCTTATTTCTAATGGATTAGAGAAGTCAATCTAATAATTTTTTCACAATGATTTTTTAAAGCAGCTTCTATGCGGGGTATGCACCTGTCTTTTTGAGAACCACAAACAAATACCTTCCCAAATTTCTTTCCTGTTAATTCGTTTTCCATGGGAAAAGAATCTACTTTCTCTGAAAAATTTAAATATCGCTTCCCGCTAATAATTTCTATTTTTGGAAATTCCAACTTGCCCAGGAGTTCAATTTCTTGATCTAGAATTTTTCGCATCAGACCCCTGTTATAACCTAAATGGACTACTACCACAATGTCCTTCCCCTCATATTTTTTAATTAAGGCTTTCCAGTTTGCCATAATCAAACTAAATTAACCTTGTTTTTAAACTTTTCTCCGTCAATAAATATAGTATTTTCCGACGATAAATTTATATACTTCCTTCACTTCTTAGAATATATAAATTTCCTAATTGGGAAAAAGAGGTGATAAGTATGGGTAAAATTATAGCAAAAGGCGTTGTCGACAGAAAGTCAGGATATTTATATTATGTTGATGGCAAGGGCAACGTGTGTGAAGCCAAGATGGCTCGTGGCGGGAAACGAAAAAAGAAAGCCAAGAAGAGGAAATAGTTCCTCTTTCTTTTATTTTTCTTAAAAACATTTATATATCATTTAGCTTTCACAAAATAAAAAGATGGTGGTATACGTTTGCAAATACTGTGGCACAACATCTCAATTGAAAAAAGATTGTTGTGATGAAGAGATGATTATGATCGCAGATAAATAAATTCATAAAAAACAAATTTTTATAGGGGTTACCCCCGCTTTTTTAAAAATGAAAAAGAAATTATTGCTTTTTAGACTTGAATGCTGTCCTTACTGCGCTAAAGCAGAAGCCGCCTTGGATAAGAAAGAAATGGAATACAAAAAGATAGAAGTCCCTAGTCCAAAAGAAGAACGCGCTTTATTAAAACAATTATCTGGCCAAGATTCTGTTCCTGTTCTGATTGAAGTTATTGGTTTTGAAGAGCAAGACGACGATATTTTAGAATGGTTAGAAAATCAATAGGGTTCTTTTAACATTCTTCTCATCAATTCACTTCTATGTGCGGGAGGAAAATCTTTAACACATCGAATCACTTGTTGAGGGACTCCTCTATACATCGCTAAAATCTCTTCAATTCTCTTCCCCTTTCTTCTAAACCAAGGGGTGTTCTGAATAGACACAATGTTATCTCCAGCAACAATTATTTCACCAACAGAAGCATTTGCAACAATCTTCCTATAACGCCCCATCCCCTTCGCTAAATGATCTTCCCTAAGCTCTTTAGATGTTTCACATATTTTTCTACAGGCATAGGTCATAAAAGTAGCACCCCCTACCAAATATCCCTTCTTTAAAATATCCACCAATTCAACAGTTTCTACAGGCATATTTATTTTCCAAACTTCATATCAAATTTTTCTTTAGCTTTCGCCTCTTTATGGTAAACTGAATGACTGGCAATTTTATCAAACAACGCAATCGCAGTGCTTATCACATTAGAATGAGTATAATCCAACTTCTTCTCAGTTAAAATTTCTTTAGCCCGATCAATACACTCTTTCATTAAATTATGATTTTCCCTCTTAGCCCCCTCTTCAATTTCTTTTTCCTCTTCTTCAGATAAGTAAACCTCTTCCCAACTGGGATAAGTGCTTCCTTTCTCTGTTTTAGGAAAACTTTTACTAAAGGCCATTCTTCATTTTTAAAGAAGATAAAGTTATAAAATTATCTCCCCTTTCTTCTATCAAAGTGATAAGTTTACAATCTTTACATCAGACTCTTTCTCAGATAGGTAAACCTTGCACTTCTTGTGAAGAATTAAATTGGAGGGGGGTTTATGGTTCTACCCGTAAGGGTAAGAACGAAACTTTGATTTATCAATGCAGTTTGGGCATAGGTGCTCACGATTTAGAAGTCCAATTAGACTTTGAAGCTTCTCTAGAAAGATTAGAAAAAACTATCGGGGTTCTTCTTTCTGCAACAGCACCCCCTGCCCAAAAAAAACCCCGCTTAACAAAGAGAAGATTAGAAACCACTCTCAAACTCCTTCCACCAGAATTAGAGCTGGAAATGGAGGGTTATTGTTTTTACTGCTTAGAACCCGCAACACTTTCAATCCGAAATCAACGACTCGAATATATATGTACCTGTCCCCGTTTTTATGATGACGAATACGACATCCCCCAAATAGATTAAAAAATATAAAAAAAATAATTAAGACTTATAACAAGTCTTTTATTCTTCCAATGTGGTCTGCCACTTTGTTTCCTGTATCAGTTAGTTCAATTACTTTAATTCTACCTTGTTTTTCAAACCCCACAAGTCCTGATTTCTCCATCTCTTGCAGAATTTTCACAGTATGAGAATAAGTACAGTCTACTTCTTTGGCCAAGATGCTCCCATATCTATTTCTCAGGTTTTTCTTAAGAGCTACTAAAATCATAGCAGGTTTCTTTCTAAAAAATACTTCAAAAATGTCTTTTTTTATTTTTACCATTGTTTCCCCCAACCACCTCTAGATCTTATATCACTCAAATATATATTTTAACATATATTTATATAGTTATTGGTCAAATTCTCATCTTCCCAACCTTCTAATTCTAAAATGGGCCATCTTAAAATTTATAAGCTTAACCATAAGTTTTAAATTACATTTATCATTAACTATTTCCTATGTTAGATATTAAATTCATCAGGGAAAATTCCGAATTAGTCAAAGACAATATCAAAAAGAAATCCCAAAATACCAAATTACCCTTGGTCGATAAACTTCTCAAAAAAGACACACTCTGGAGAAAATATAAACAACAAGCCGACAATTTAAGATCTAAAAGAAATAAATTAAGCTTAGAAATAAATGAAACTCAAAAAGCTGGAAAAAATATCGCACCTTTAATTAAAGAAGTTAAGTCTCTTCCTAAAAAAATCTCTGATTTAGAACAAAAGACAACAACCTTACAAAAAGACATTCAACCCATTTTACTCCAAATCCCGAACATAATCCACAAATCTGTCCCAATTGGCAAATCTGAAAAAGATAATGTGGTCAGACAAACCATTGGCACAAAACCCAAATTCAATTTCAAAGTTAAAAACCATGCCCAACTTGGAGAAGAGCTAAAGGTTTTAGATTTTGACTCTTCTGCACTAACATCTGGAAACGGATTTTATTTCCTTAAAGATAAATTAGCTTTACTAAATCAAGCTTTAATCAATTACTCTAGGGAATTCATGGTTAGCAAAGGTTACGAATATGTTGAACCTCCCCTAATGATTAAAAAAAATATTTTAACAGGAGTTTACTCTAGTGAAGAAATCGAACAGATGTCTTATAAGATTAAGGATGAAGATTTACATTTAATAGCCACTTCTGAACATCCCTTAATTGGCATGTTTATCAATAAAACCATTAAAGAAGAAGACCTCCCCATTAAGATAACGGGTTATAGTATGTGTTTTAGAAAAGAAATTGGTAGTCATGGTACAGATGAAAAAGGATTATTTAGAACTCATCAATTTAACAAACAAGAAATGATTGTTCTTTGCCATCCTGACGACTCCTATAAACATTATAAAGAATTACTAGATTTATCTAAACATTTATTCAAAAATTTAAAACTTCCGCTAAGGGAACTAGAGTGTTGTTCTGCAGATCTCGCAGACTTAAAGACAAAATCTGCAGACTTGGAAGCTTGGTCTCCTAGACAAAAGAAATATTTTGAAATAACCTCCGTAACTAACATGGAATCTGCTCAAGCTAGAAGATTAAATATCAAATTTGTAGACAAAAAAGGCAACAAAGACTTTGTCCACACTTTAAACAACACCGCAATTGCAACTTCCAGGGCCCTGGTAGCCATAATAGAAAATTACCAAACAAAAAACGGAGAAATTAAAATACCTTCATCCTTACAAAAATACTGCGGATTTAAAAAAATAGAAAAACCCAAATAACTTCTTAACCATAGAAATCTTTTTTAATTATCTCTCTTTTCTTTTTTATATGCCAAAAACAAAAGAAGAATTAGAGGTAGAAATCGAAGAAGGAGACCGAGAAGAAGATGTCTACACTCCCGAAGGCAGAGAAACTGCTGAGGATGACGATACCATTACTAATGAAGAAGAAGGTTTTATGGAAGGTTATGAGGAAGGAGACATCGCAGTCAAATGTGCTAATTGTAACAAAATTTTAGATGACGATTTTATAGAAAGAGAGATTGATGGAATAGAATATAGATTTTGCTCGGAAACCTGTGCAGAAACATTTAAAAAACCTGAATCCTAAAATTTTTTTATGAAAATACTAGCAGCCTCAGATATTCATGGAGATATTTCTTTAGCTAAAAAGCTAGCTGAAAAAGCTTCCAAGGCCAATGCCGAGATGGTTTTACTCTGTGGAGACCTGACTTCAGAAGAGAATTCCACAGATGGAATTATAGCTCCTTTTAAAGAAAAGAACCTCAAGGTAGGAATTATACCTGGAAATCACGAATCTAAAGCTACAACCGATTTCCTAACTGAAAGATATAAATTAGTTAATCTGCACGGCTATGCTTATTACTTAGAAAGAGTGGGTATGTTTGGATGTGGATCTGCCAATATTGGTTTATTCCAACTTTCTGAAGAAGAAATCTTTAATTTCTTGGAAAAAGGACATCAAACCATCAAAGATAGATCTAAGAAAGTAATGGTTACCCATGTTCATCCTTCTGAAACTTTAATGGAAAAATTTACTTCTTTCTTTCCAGGTTCTTCAGGAGTTAGAAAAGCTATTGAAACTTTCCAACCAGGATTAGCTATTTGTGGCCATGTACACGAAGCAGAGGGCATAGAAGAGCTAATTGGCAAGACCAAAGTGGTAAATGTGGGCAGAAAAGGAAAAATCCTGGAAATCTAAACTCTTTTATACCTCTCTGCATAATGTTCTCTAAAAAAATCAATAATCAAATAATTCTCTTCCCTATGGGAAGGCAAGTCCTATTACATTTCCTTTCCCCCATATATTAGACATCTTATCTTTCTTCTGGAGTTTGAAACATATCGTCCCCACTTAAAATTTCAAGTGTCATTTTCAACTCCTCCGATTATTTTTTATTAGTTCCTTGTCTATTTATTATTGCTTCCGCAAGGTCCGGTTTCAAATAGGTTCGTGCTAGATTCTCTACAAAATCCCCATTTCTTAATCTGCCAGCAGAGGACCCCATACCATATATTCCTCCTTTGAAAGGAGAATCATTACAATATAATGCAGCACGATCAGAAAATAATCCAGCCATGCACAAATTCATTGCTATACCTTCAATTTCATCATTTGAAAGCTCATATCTTTCTGCCAAACATTTTATTGCCCTTCTAGAAAGAATATGGTACCTCTGATGTGATTGATCTCTTCGCATATCCTCAAACTCTTCCTCTTCCAAAATACTCTCATCTCTCAATAGTTTAGCTAGAGGATATCCTTCATGGGTATTAAATTCAAAATAATCAAACATACCATTTCTAATTACTGCAGTAGCTAAATTCCTCATTCTTGATCCCTCTAAACCAGACACATGTCCAACATAAAATCGATCATTATGATAACATGTATGCTGAGGATAAAATATCGGATTAATTAAATCACTTGCAATAGCCGTTCTTTCTTCTATTAATCCTAAATCTCCCGATCTTTGCCACATAGATTTTAGTTTTTCTTTATATGCATCCAAAACTTCCGACTGGTGGGCTCCTAAACACAAGCTATTAGAACTTAATCCAAGTCTAATCACTTCACTTCTTAAATCTCTGATTAGTGATTCTTGTGTTCTTGGTAGATCGTTATTCCACCTTTCCAATTGTTTATTTTCCATTTTCGTTTCCTCCTTAATCATAATAAATCGTTATCATTATTTTCATTACAACAAAGTAGCATCTAGGCACTATTTAAATAAATGTAGTAACCATACTTACAACAAAAAGAAAGGTTTAAATACAGTAGAATCTTATCATAGAACTATGAAACAAGAACAACTAGAAAAAGCAGGTTTGAGCCCAAATGAAGCTAAGTGTTATTTGACTTTACTTAAACTGGGTTCAGCTTCTGCAAATGAAGTTTCCAGACATTCAGGGATCCATAGAGTTTCAGTTTATGATGCTTTGAGAGGATTAAGAGAAAAAGGATTAATAAGCCAAATAACGAAAGAAAGTAAATTATTGTTTGAAGCTACAAATCCAGACAAAATCTTAGATATAATAAAGGAAAAACAAGAAACCTTAGAAGGAGCCAAAAATATAGTTCCAGAACTCTTACGAGATTTTCAGTCCGCTAAAGAAAAACAAGAGATTCATAGTTTTAAAGGGCTAGCAGGAATAAAAACAATACTCCAAGAGTTATTAAAATCAAAAGAAGAAATCTTGGATTTTGGAGCAGAATATAAAATCAAAGAGTTTTTCCCTTATTATTATTCTCAATGGGACAAACAAAGGATAGAAAGCAAGATTCCTATGAGAATAATTGCCAATGAAAAGTTAAGAGGAATAAATTTAAAATTAACAAAAGTGAAATATGTTCCCTCAGAATTTCACTCTTCTGTTTCTACTTACATCTCAGACAATAAAGTGGGAATGATTATGTGGGTAGAAAACCCTCTCGGAATCATAATTGAACATAAAGCAGTTTATGAATCTTATAAAAACTATTTTGAATACTTATGGAAAATAGCTAAAAAATGAAAATCGAAAAATCCTTAAAACTTGATCTTCTGGATTTACCTGAAGACAAATACTTTGTAAGTTTTAGTGAGGATTTTAATGAAGACTTAGTCAAACAATTCAAGGCTAAATTTTATCCATTAATGAAAAACTGCAAAAGGGCCATTGGCATACTTGATTCAAGTTTTAGCACATTTCATAGAAAAAACCAATATCCTTTATATGTAATATCCAGAATGGTTGAGAAATTAGACCTAGGTAATTCAGAATTACACAATAACCTTATTAGACTTAGAACTTGGGGACATTCCATAAATATAAAACCAAGGTTTCCAATAATTTTATCAAAGGGATTAGCAAGGATTCTTGCACACCTTTTTGGTGATGGGGTCTTGTGTATGGATAAAAGAAATCTATTGAGGAGCACATACTATAATCAAGAAAGAGTTTTAAGAGAGGAATTTAAAAAAGATATGTCTAAAATATTTGGGATAAAGTCTTTTCATGAAAGTATTAATAAAACTACAAACTTCGTAAGTGTCCCCACTTCTGCATCATGGGCACTTTATCAGATAATCCCTGATTTTAATGGTAAATCTTGTAGAATTCCTCCCTTCATAAAAGGAGCATCATATGAAATAAAGAAGTCTTTTATTCGAGCCTTTTTTGACGATGAGTCGCATGTATGTTACAAACCGCCACACAGGTATATTGAAATAGGTTTAAACAACAAGTCTTTTCTTAAAGATTTAAAGACTTTAGTGGAGGGCTTTGGAATAAATGCAACAAAGATATATCGCAAAACGCTAAGGGGGTTTGATTTTTATTATTTTTATATAAGGCATTTTCATAACCTTTTGAAGTACTCAAAAGAAATAGGTTTCATACACCCGAAAAAGAAAAACAAACTAAGCACCATATTAAAAAATCCAGGAAGAAAGCATTATTCCTCTGGAGAAACTGAAAAAAGAATTTTAAACGCTATAGGGGACGGGCTTAAAACATCAACAGAAATAAGCAAGGCCATAAATCGGAAAAGGGTTACAACAAACCATTTTTTGAACAAGTTAGAACAAAAGAAAAAGCTTAAAAGAGTAACTCTTAAAAGAGAAGGAATTATTTGGAGAGTTAACAATGGTTGAATTGATAATTTGTGAGAAGCCAAGTGCAATGAAACACATCGCCGAAGCCTTAGCTGACACTAAACCTTCTAAACGGGTCTCTAATAAGGTCACTTATTATGAATTAACCCATAAAGGAAAAAAGATTTTTGTCGGTTGTGCGGTCGGACATTTATTTAATCTAAGAGAAAAAGACAAAAAAGGTTGGACTTATCCGGTCTTTAATACAGAATGGGCTCCTTCTTATGAAATATCTAAATCTGCAGATTTCACTAAAAAATATGTTGACACTTTGGAAGATTTATCTAAAAGATGTGATAAATTTACAGTTGCATGTGATTTTGATCTAGAAGGTTCACTTATAGGCTATAATGTCCTGAAATTCATTGCAAAAAAAACAGATGGAAAAAGAATGAAGTTTTCCACCTTAACAAGGGGCGAATTAATCGAATCTTACCAAACTGCTTCTAAACATCTGGATTTCCCTTTAATACGTTCAGGAGAAGCTAGACACATAGTAGACTGGTTATTTGGCATAAATCTATCGAGAGCACTTACTTTAGCCATTAAAAACGCTACAAAAGTTTTCAAAATATTATCGTCTGGCAGAGTTCAAGGCCCGGCATTAGAAATTTTAGCAGAAAGAGAAAAAGAAATTAAAAAATTTAAATCTAAACCTTTCTGGGAACTAGAAGCTATTGGTGATGTCGAAGCCCGACATAAAAAAGACAAATTTTGGGATAAAAAAGAAGTTAAAAAAATTTACACCAAGATTAAAGGAGAGAAAAAAGCTATTATCCAAAAAGTAACTAAAAGGATCCAGCAACAATCCCCTCCCAACCCCTTCGATCTAACAGCTTTACAATTAGAAGCCTACAAAATTTTCAAAATACTTCCAAAGGAATCTTTAGCTATCGCTCAAAGACTCTACACCAAAGCTTATATCTCTTACCCAAGAACTAGTTCCAATCAATTCCCCCCTCAAATTAATTTAAAGAAAGTAATCCGTAGCTTAGCCAAACAACCCAATTATACCAAATTGTGTGAAATACTTTTAGCTAAACCCGATCTAAAACCCAATAACGGTAAAAAAACAGACCCTGCTCATCCCGCTATTCACCCAACCGGATTATATCCCAAAAAAATAAATGAAAGAGATAAAAAAATCTATGATTTAATCGTTCGTAGAACTTTAGCCACTTTTGGGGATCCCGCTCAAAGAGAATCTGTTTCTATTAACTCAGACATTAAAAAAGAGCCTTTTATTGCTAAAGGAACCCGGACTATAGAACCTGGCTGGCATATTTTCTATGGCCGGTATGCTAGATTTGACGAGATTACCTTGCCTAGTTTAAATCAAGGAGATATCATCAAGATTAAGAAAATCAATTTACTCTCTAAGGAAACCCAACCTCCCAAACGTTATACCCCTGCGACCATAATAAAAGAATTAGAAAAAAGAAATCTGGGAACCAAAGCCACACGTTCTGCCATTATAGATTCCCTCTACCAAAGAGATTATGTTAAAGAAACATCCTTACAAGTAACTAAATTGGGATTAAAAACAGCCCAGACTTTAGAAAAATACTGTCCAGAGATTTTAGATGAGGAAATGACTAGGGTTTTAGAAAAAGATATGGAAAAAATCCGGGATAAAAAAGAAACAAAGGAAACTGTCTTAAAAAAAGCAGAAAATCATCTTAAAAAAACCCTAAAACACTTTAAAAAAAATGAAGAACATATAGGGAAAGCCCTAGGCAAAGCCACAATTGAAACTCGACAACAAGAATCTAAAATAGGACCTTGTCCAGAATGTAAAAAAGGCACTTTAAGAATCCTCAAAGGCCGATTTGGTTTATTTATTGCCTGTGATAGATACAAAGAAGGTTGTAAAACCACTTTCTCTATTCCCAGCAACACCTTAATCAGACCCACAAAGAAAGATTGCAAGGTCTGTGGCCATCCTGAAGTTTTAATCCTAAAAAAAGGTAAAAGACCCCAAATTGTTTGTATTAATTTAGAATGTAAAACAAAAAAAGTTCCAACCAAACTATTAAAAGAAAAAAGAAAATGTCCTAAATGCAGTTCTCAACTAATTGTAAGGAAAAGCTTATATGGTTCTTTCTTTTCCTGTCCTAAATACCCAAAATGTAGGTACATAGAACCTATTAACAACAGTAAGAAAAATGGTGCTAAAGTTCATAAGTAGATCTCTTGGAGGATTGTGTTTTTCTTTAGCTTTCTTACTCTTATTTATTTTTATTTTTGGAGCATCTATGGTTGAAAACGTAGATACCTTTGAAGCAGACTTAAAAGCCCAAATTTCAAATTCTAATTTAATCCTAAATCAATTAGCTCAATCCTCTGGAATGACCGAAGAAGAACTAAAAGAAATTTGTAATCAAATGCCCTCTCAAGAAGGTTGTGATTTAATCAATAATCCTGAATTGGCCCTAGATCAAATGGGTATTTCTTCTATCAAAACCGAAATACAATCTTATGAACAATATGTAGATATGTTAGTTACTCCGATGTTAGTCTTATTTGTCTTAAGTTTGGTATTCTATTTTGTGGGTATGTTGTCTTTCTACGGAGCCATATTCAAAATCTCTGTAAATGCTTTACTTTCAGGCATAGTAGGTTATTTTGCTTTTACTTCCATACCTTCTTTTATTCCAAAGATAATGGAAAAACTAACTGTCGAACAAGAAGTCCCAGCAGAATTACAAGCCATTTTAACAACTAGCTTCCAATCTTGGTTAGAAATCCCTTTAACCACTTTAAACTCTTTCTTCTTGGGTTTAATCGCAGTTTCTTTGGTTATTGCAATTATTTTCTGGTTCTTAAAACGGAAATAGCAACATTTATATCCCAAAACATATAATTTCTAGTCTATGGCTGAAAGAAGAGAATTTTCAGAAATACTTTCTTCTCAGTTAGTTGCTATAACTGGAGGGGTGATTGCAGGTACTTTATTAGCCATATTTACAGACAAATTATTTCTCTTACCCGGTTTATTCCTTTTACTTCCCGGTTTTTTAGAATTAAAAGGAGCTATAGCTGGCTCTTTAGCTTCTAGAATTGGAACCGAACTCCACACTAAAAAAATCAAAACAGATGGTAAATCCAAATTAATCAAAGAAAACAAAATTGCTTCTTTTATTTTGGTCTTTTTTGTTAGTTTAATCCTGGGAGTTAGTGTCTATCTCATTACGTATTTCATATTTGGGCATAATAACCCTAAATTAATCCTGGTTCCTTTAATAGCTGCCACTATATCTTCCATTCTCTTATTCCCCTTAACAGTCAAAATGGCCCTCTGGCTCTACAAACACCATCACGACCCTGATAATGTTATGGGACCCTATGTAGCCAGTATAGGGGATATTGAAAGTATATTATCAATCTTAATCGCAATTACTATACTAACATGAACCTCGAACATAGAATCTTAAAAGAAAGTCTGGGAGTTTTAATACTTGCATCCATCATAAGTGCGTTTGGTGGAATTGGTTTAGAGGTAGTCCAAGATAAAATATTCGTCATCCTCCCTTTACTGATCTTATTTCCTGCCTTAAACGGGATGGTTGGAAACTTTGGAACCATTTTTGCTTCTCGTTATGCCACATTATATCATGAAAATAAATTAAGTAAAAAGAAGTTCATGAATGAAGCCCTAAAAAAACACTATACTCGAATTGTAGGAATTTCCTTAATAGGAGCGTTCTATGTCTCCACTCTAGCCTCCCTGATTGCCTATATGAAGGGCTTCGGTTTTGCCCCCCTGCCCTACATCAAAATTGTAATCATAACAGCTCTAACTACTTTCTTCTTGGTTTCTTTAATAGCTTTAATTGTTATTATGGCTGGCAATCATTTCATAAAGAAAAAAGAAGATCCCGATAACACCTTAATACCAATAACTACCTCCATAGCAGACCTTGGTTCTATGTTAATTTTCTCTTTACTCATCTACCTGCTCTTTTAATACCTTAAAAATCCCATCTTCTCTAATCTCAAAATCCATCCCCTCTTTACCTGGCTTCTCAAATACAATATTTCTGGGTTCTTTATCCAATCTTATAATTCGTTTACTCCAACTCTTAAATCTCTCCCCTCCAATCATACTCACACTCTCTGATTTTAAATTAGAATACACCTGATTTGTAATTAAAATCGGAACCTCTTTAGCTAACCCACTCAAAATACTAAATTGTTTATTCATATGCATGTTATAGATTTCGGGTCTTTCTTTAACTTTAACCCTATAGTGTCTTCCAATAGTATCTATAATTATTAAAGAAATATTTTTCATACTCGGCAGTGTTTTAATAATTCTGTTTTGTTCTCTAAATCGGCTCGGTCTAAATATTAACACATTCTCTAAAACTTTCTCAAAATTTTCTCCAGCTAATTGTTTAACCCTCTCCACATTAAATCCATTTTCAGTATCTATATACACCACTTTCTTTCCTGCTTTAGCCTGTTCAATCGCTGCCAATTTCGCAAAAGTTGTCTTCCCTGAAGTAGCCTCCCCATAGATACAAGTTATTTCCCTTTCCAACTTTTCAAACAAACCATTTCCCGAATTTATCATAATTTTCTAAATAGAACAAAACTTAATAACTTATTCCAATCGAAAGCTTTTTAAATGGTTGTATACACATCATGGATACACAAAAAGTTATACAAAATGACAGATATATTTAACGCTACAGTTTTATGTGATAACTGTAACACCAAAACTAAAAAAATATTGATTGAGAAAGATGGGTGTAGACTTAGAGCTTTAAGATGTCCCAAATGTGATAAAACCTATTTCCATCCTGAAGACAAACAAAAATTAGATCAATTTTCCAAATTAAAAAACAAATCTTACCAAGTTAAATTAAGAATGGTTGGAAACTCTTACACAATCTCTATTCCAAGAGAAATAATTTCCTATCAAGACGACATACAGAAAAAGTTAAATAAGATGCTTTTCCTGGCTTTAGAAGAGCCGGAAAAATTAAGTATTTTTTTCAAGAAAAGGAGATTTTTTGATTAAAATGGCAGAAACTAAAGAAAATGTTCCGTTAAAAGTAATGGAGGCTCTTCAAGAAGAAGCCTATAAGGGTATTGTTAGAATAGATACCCAGACCATGAAGATTTTGAATGTCAGACCTGGAGATGTGATCGAAATAGAAGGTTCTCGAGTCACAGTAGGAGTAGTTGATAGAGCTTATCCTTCTGATGTCGGTCAATCTATAATTAGAATGGACGGTATCCTAAGAAGAAATGCTAAAACAGGTATCGGCGAAACAGTTAAAATCCGTGCTGCTGAAATTAAAGAAGCCAAATCTATTACAATTGCACCAGCTCAAAAAGGAGTTATGGTTCAAGCTCATCCTGAAGTTTTCAAACGGGGATTATTGGGCAGAGCTATTGTTAAAGGGGATATTGTTGCATTAGGTGGAACAAGAAGAAGAAAAAGAACCCTGGCTGAATCTCCTTTATTTGATGATATTTTTAATGTATTTGAAGAAAATTTCTCAGATAATTTCGGTTTTACATCTTTAAAATTCGTTGTAGCTGAAGCTAATCCCAAACAACCAGTTATTATAACTGAAACTACTGAAATTAAAGTTAATCCTAAGGCTATGGAAGTTACAGAGGAATCATTTCCTGAAGTTAACTATGAAGATATTGGCGGTTTAACTGAAGAAATAACTAAAATACGGGAAATGGTAGAATTACCCCTAAGGCATCCCGAAATATTCAAAAAACTGGGTATTGAACCTCCTGCAGGAGTTCTCTTACACGGTCCTCCTGGTTGTGGTAAAACTCTTTTAGCTAAAGCTGTTGCAAATGAATCTGAAGCTAATTTTATTTTAATTAATGGTCCTGAAATCATGAACAAATACTATGGGGAATCTGAGAAAAAAATAAGGGAGGTTTTTGAGGAAGCTGAAAAAAATTCCCCCAGTATTATTTTTATAGATGAAATAGACGCAATCGCATCTAAAAGAGAAGAAACTCATGGAGAATTAGAAAGAAGAGTTGTGGCTCAATTATTAGCTTTAATGGATGGTCTAAAATCCAGAGGTAAAGTAATTGTAATTGCCGCTACAAACAGACCCAATGCTATAGATCCTGCTTTAAGACGTCCAGGAAGGTTTGACAGAGAAATTTCAATCTCAGCTCCAAATCAAAAAGGACGGTTGAATATATTAAAAATTCATACTAGAAATATGCCTCTTACTGATGATGTTAAATTAATTAAATTATCGGAATTAACTCATGGTTTTGTGGGTGCAGACGTTTCAGCCCTAGCTAAAGAAGCGGCTATGAACGTCTTAAGAAGATTATTGCCAGATATCAAATTAAGAGAAAAAGAACCCATTGATAGTAAACTATTAGAAAAATTAGTAGTTACCGCTAAAGATTTTGAAGAAGCTCTAAAAATAGTTAGACCCAGTGCTATGAGAGAAATATTAGTAGAAATTCCAAATATTAAATGGGATAATATTGGAGGTTTAGAAGAAACCAAACAAGCTATCGTAGAAGCAGTTGAATGGCCTTTAAAACATCCTAAAGCCTTTAAAAATCTGGGAGTTAAACCTCCAAGAGGAATCTTGTTATATGGTCCGCCTGGTTGTGGTAAAACTCTTTTAGCTAAAGCAGTTGCAAATGAATCCGAAGCTAACTTTATTTTAGTTAAAGGACCGGAATTATTAAATAAATTCGTGGGTGAATCTGAAAAAGGAATTAGAAAAATTTTCGAGAAAGCTCGACAATTAACACCCGCAATCATTTTCTTTGATGAAATAGATGCTTTAGTTCCAAGAAGAACCGGAAAAGATTCTACAGGTGTATCTGAAAGGATGGTAAATACACTACTTTCGGAATTAGATGGTTTAGAAGAATTACAAGATGTTATTGTCCTAGCTGCCACAAACAGACCTGATATGTTAGATCCTGCTTTACTTAGACCAGGAAGATTTGATAGGATGGTTATGGTGCCTGTTCCGGATGAAAAATCTAGATTAAATATCTTCGAAATAAGTAAGAAAAATATGAAAGTCGCTTCAAATGTGGACTTTGTAAAATTAGCAAAAGAAACAGAGTTATTCACAGGAGCTGATATTGAAAATATTTGTAAAGAAGCGGGATTATTAGCTTTAAGAGAAAACCTAGATTCAAAAGAGGTTACTATGAAGCATTTTGAAACAGTTATGAAAAAAGCTAGGTCTAGTGTAACAGAACAAGATTTAGAAGCTTACAAATTGTTGGAAGAAAGATTCTTTAAATCTGCAAGAGCGGGCAAAATAAGAAAAGAAGTACCGACTTACTTTGGATAAATTTTTTAAACACATAGAAGAATCTAAACTTTAGCTTTTGTAAATTTCTCTAATGCCTTTATAATACCATTCAATCTCTTGTCTGCCATTTTCTTAAATCTTTTACTCACCCTTTCTTTCTCAATCAAGACATAAATTCTACTTTTCATATTAATTGCTTCTGTCAAGGTTTTTTTAGCTACCTCTTGTGCCTTAAAATAATGTCCAATTAAATTATTAAAATTCATATCCTCGGTATTTTCTGCTGTATTTTGTTCTCTTTTTGCCATATTTTCTTTAAACCCCTTTAATTATATAAAGATTTCTAAACCTAAACCAGAATTAAACCTTGGTCAACACAATAGGTTTCTCACCCACAACCACTGTGTGTTCAGCCTGACTCACTTTCTCACCCTTGGCTTCCATTAATTGCGGATAATTATGGATAACCCCATTTTGTTCTAAAAACCTAAAACCGGAATTTAATTTAAAATCATCAAAATCCTTTATCCAAGTCTTAGAAAAAGGTAACCCTCTAAAATTTTCATAAATGTATTTTAACACATCTCTTCCAACCCTTACTTTTTTTAAACCCATCACCTTGTAAATACCACTGTCTTTTCCTTCCTCTACTTTCCCAGCCCCCGTACTTGCAAAAGGCTCAACCGCAAATACCTGACCCTCTTCTAACTCAGCAGCATTACCATTATCATAATTGGGGATATTCATACCCGCGTGTAAATTATAATCCTCGACCTCGTGCCCTGATAAATTCTTAACAGGTTTAAAACCGTAACCCACAATTACTTCCTCAATTGCTTTCCCAATATTTTTTAATTTACTACCCGGGGTCATTAAATTAAGAGCTTCTTTTAAAGCATCCTTACTCGCTCTTATCAAATCTAAATTATCATCTCCAGAAAGATCGACCGTACAGGCATTATCCGCAATAAAACCCTTAACATGCACCCCCAAATCTAATTTAGCTAAATCTCCTTCTTTAAACACTTCTCCCATTTCAGGAGTATAATAACAATGAGCTGCAGCATTATTCAAAGAAATTTGAACTGGAAAAGCTGGTTTAGCTTTAGAACTAAAAATTTTATTTTCTATTTTTTTAGTCACTTCACCTATATTTTCTCCTTCTTTTATTAATTTCTTACCGTAAACCAATATTTCGCCAGCTATTTTCCCCGCTTCCCTATATTCTCGTAAATTCATACTTTTCTTAATCTTAAAAACTTATTTAAACCTATCTTCTCTATTCTAAAATGAATGAAAGGCTATATACTTTATCAAACTTATAAAATCATTAACAACAAGCCTACGATTTTATTATTTGGAAAACTAGAAAATTCTCAATCTTTTTTAACTTTAAATTCCTACCAACCTTACTTCTACATTAAATCTTCAGATGCTAAACACTTACCTAAGGAATATACTTCCAAAGCTTCCAAATTCAAAAATTTCAAAGGGGAAAAATTAGTCCAAGTCTTAGTAGATTTACCTGCAGAAGTCCCTAAATTGAGAAAATACTTAGAAAAAGAAGATGTAGAATGCTATGAAGCAGATATTAGATTTCCCCAAAGATTCCTAATAGACCATCAAATTAAAACTTTTATAGAAATCCCAAATAGAGATTACGAAGACTCAGGTATTATAGATAGAATTTATCACGAACCCACCTTATCTCCGACTTCTCCTTTTGATCCCAAATTAAAAGTCTTTTCTATAGATATTGAAACTTCCAAAAACGCAGAAGACCTTTATTCCCTCTCTATTTATTCTAAAAAATTCCAAACTTCTTTACTAGTTTCAAATAAAAAAGTTCCAAGTACTTTAAGTTTCAAAACAGAAGAAGATTTACTAGGAAAATTCCAAGAAATCATTTTAGATGAAGACCCAGATATTTTAACTGGCTGGAATTTCATAGATTTCGATTTAAATTTCTTAAAAGAAAAATTCAAAGAACACAAAATTCCTTTTGTTTTGGGTCGAACCGAACAACAATGTAAATTACAACTAGAACAAGACTTTTTTAGAACTTCCAAAGCAGATTTTCAAGGAAGGGTTGCTTTAGATGCTATAGATCTAATCAGGAGTTCATTCATTCAATTAGAAAATTACAAACTCTCTACAGCAGCTAAACATTTCCTTAAACAGGATAAGTTAATAGACGATTACAATAAAGGACAGGAAATAGAAAAATTCTACAAAAAAGATCCTAAAAAACTAATTGCTTACAATTTAAAAGATTCCAAACTAGTTATAGATATTTTAGATAAAACAAAAGTTTTAGATTTAACAATCCATAGGTCTATTCTTACAGGTATGCCTTTAAATCGTGTAAGTGCTTCCATAGCTTCTTTTGATTCCTTATACTTAAGAAAACTAAGAGAAAATCAAATAGCAGCCCCTTCTTCCACTTTCCATAGAAAAGAATCTCCTATAACCGGAGGCTATGTTATGGATTCCCTTCCAGGGATATATGAAAATCTTTTAGTCTTAGATTTTAAATCACTATACCCTTCTATCATAAGAACTTTCAATATTGACCCTTTGGCTTTTGTAGGAAAGAAAAAAGGTAAAAGTTACATCATAGCACCTAATAAAGCTGCTTTCAAAAGAAACTCAGCCTTATTACCTGAAATCATTGAAGTTTTAATGAAAGAACGTGAAAAAGTAGCAAAACAAAAAGATGAATTAACAAGATATGCTATCAAGATTTTATTAAATTCTTTCTTTGGAGTTATGGCTAACCCTTCTTTTAGATTTTTTAACACAGACATGGCTAACGCCATCACCCAATCTGGTCAAGAATTAATAAAACTAACTGCCAAAAAAATAGAAGAAAAAGGCTACAAAGTTATTTACTCTGATACAGATTCTGTTTTTATTAATTCAAAAATAGATTCTTATGAAAAGTCTCAAAAACTAGGAGAAAAACTAGCTAAAGACATCAATTCTTTCTTTGATAAACACATTAAAGAAAAATATAATTCCGAGAATTATTTAGAATTAGAATTTGAAAAGGTTTTCAAGATGTTCTTGATGCCCCACGTCAGAGGTTCTGAAACTGGAGCTAAAAAACGTTATGCTGGATTATTAATCAAAGATGGAAAAGAAAAAATAGAATTTACCGGTTTAGAATCTAGAAGACGAGATTGGACAGACTTGTCTAAAAAATTTCAAAAAGAATTATTAGATTTAATTTTCCATAAAAAAACAGTTACAAACTACATAAAAAAATTCGTAGAAGATATTAGAAAAGGCAAATATGATGATTTATTGATTTATAGAAAAGCCATAAGAAAAGACCTAAAGTCCTATGCAATAAATGCCCAACACGTCAAAGCCGCACAAAAATTAGACAAGATGGACTCGAACATAATTGAATATGTCATTACCGAAGATGGTCCCGAACCTACCCAAAAACTCAAACATAAAATAGATTACGACCATTACATAAAAAAACAGATTCAACCCATAGCTGATTCTGTCCTGGTATTTTTTAACAAAAATTTTGAAGAATTATTAAAAGGCAATAAACAAAGTTCTTTATCTAATTTCTAACAGAAATCCGAAATATTCTTCATTTTAGGAATAGAACATTCATCTGGTCTAAACAAATAACAATCCTGGTCGTCAAAATAACCACATCTAAACTTTTCTAATGGAATCTTAATCCTTTTACTCAACATCAAAGCATAAAAATAAATTTGAGTAGCCGCAAACTTCTCTAATCTTGCTTTAGGTTTATAATCTAAAACCCAAATCTTATTCCCTTCAATTCTCAATAAATCAATATGCCCTGTTAAAGGTTCGTTGGTTTTAAACAAACTTTGATAAAATTCTACTTCCTCCGGCTTTAACCATAAAGGAATCTCAACAGCAATAGTCTTATCGTCATTTTCCAGCATAAATACTTGCACTTTACTATGTGCTGTTTTATATATACTCCTATTTTGTTCTAACCCATGAGAAGTCCAATCACATAAATCGTGGTTTTTAACATGTTTCAAATCCAAATTATCTAATTTAAATTTTAAAGTAGAACTCCGGGGTCCCCTTTGGAAATAGTGATGCGGACAATCCTTGAACATTTCTTCTAAAAATTGTCTTAATTCAAACAACCGATCTTTACATAACTCACTTGTCTTCAATGTATGAATCCGATAATGGTACCAACCCCCTTTATGGTCAAAACCAATCTGCCTTATCACCACTTTTATTCAATTGAAAAAAATTAGAAGTTACATATAAATCTTTTGAATACCTTTAAAAATTCTTTTTTTCTTTAATTTATACATGGGAGTAAAGCTACCAGGTATTTTGCCTGTAAGAACAATTGAATGGGAAGACTTAAAGAATAAAAAGATTGGAGTAGATGCTTCCAATGTTCTCTATCAATTTTTATCTAGTATAAGACAAAGAGACGGCACTCCTTTGATGGATTCTTCAGGAAATGTAACTTCTCATTTGTCTGGAATTTTTCATAGAAGTTTAAATTTAATGCAAAAAGGAATAAAATTAGCTTTTATCTTTGATGGAAAACCCCCTGACTTAAAAGCAGGCACTCAACAAGCTAGAAGAGACCGAAAAGAAAAAGCTCACGAGTCTTATAGACAAGCTAGAAAAGAACAAGATATTGAATCTATGTCTAAATATTCTAAACAAACCACTTATTTAGATAACGAAATGATTCAAGAATCTAAAGAATTAATTAAAGCTTTAGGCTTGCCTGTAATCCAATCTCCAAGTGAATCTGACGCCCAAGGGGCTTTTATGACTGAACGTAAGGATTTGTACGCATTTGCAAGTTCAGACGCTGATTGTTTACTCCATGGCTGTCCTAGAACAATTCCTAATCTAACTTTATCTCAGACTAGAAAGATTCCAGGAGGAAATTTCGTTTATATCCAACCCCATTTAATTGAACTTAAAGACGTTTTATCACATTTAAACATAAATCAAGACCAATTAATAGTGATGGGTATCTTAACCGGAACTGATTATAATCCTAAAGGGATTCCTGGAATAGGACCTAAAAAATCTTTAAACCTTGTAAGTCAATTCAAGAAATTTGATGCTTTATTCAAAACAGTAGAAACCAATTTTGACTGGAAAAAAATTTATGCTATATTCAAATCTATGCCAGTCATGAAAAATTATCAATTATCTTGGAAGAAAATAGACGAAACTAAAATCAAAGAACTTCTAGTAACTAAGCATGATTTTTCAGAAGATAGAATCAATAATTTATTAGAAAAATATAAAAAAAATAAAGAAAAAAATAAACAAAAAGGCTTAGGTGACTTTTAACCCCAAGCTTTGTTTTTGTCTTGTTTTCTATTTCGACTCTGAATTTTAGGGTTTTTTTGAGCTCTATCTAATTTCTTCTTAAATTTATCGAAGTCTTTCTTAGTCATACCATACTTGTCTAAAATGCTTTTCTCACCTTTAGTTCCCAATTTCTTATTTAGGAATCCAACCATACCAGCCCAAGAAGGGTTAGTTTTTTCTCCATCAACATATTCTTCAATACCTGCTAGGACTTCTCTTTTGTCCCCCCATCTGCCTTCTCTATAAGCGGCTTTAGTATTACTTGGAATACCCATTACAGTATCTACACCCTTTCCAAGTTTGTTTGCTGCATCTCCAATTTTACCTAAATCCATTTCCTTATTACTGGTTCCTAATTTGACCAATTCGGATAATAGTTTGAAGATGGTGTATGTAATCAAAGCAATAAAGACCCATTTTGAAATACCTGCGAACAAGCTTGCTTCTGTGACACTTTGGAGCTCTGTTTTTAAAATAAGGATTAATTGAAGTGCCACTGCATACAAAGAACCTTTCAATAAATGTCCCCATTTGGTTTCTGGATACATCTTGTGGATTAAATATAGTACCACAAAAATAATTAAGAAACTAAGTATAAACGTTACAATCGAAGGCAATAACTTGCCAATATAAAGAGTTATAAAACTATCAGGCACAAAGGCAATTGCTAAAAATGAAATAAGACCGGCAATAATACTGCCTTTCCCGTCAAACATAGATTTTAATCCCATGTTTAAGATCAAATATAATACAATAATAAGAGTTAATTTAATGACTAAAGTATTTGGTTCTCCTCCTGTTGCACCCACAATACCAAATAAAGGTGTTATCAGACCATCTACAATTCCCCAAACATCACTTACCGCAGTTGTTATATCTTCTGTAGTACCAGCCCCAGTTACTCCTGCAAATGCACCAGTCACAGCACTCATATCAGATCCACTACCAAATGCAACTACACTTAAGACTAATAATAATCCAATGAATAAACTTTTTTCACTCCAATTAATATTACCAAATGAAAAAGAATTAAATGGATTGGGTATCTTCTTAGAAGCAGTTCCACGTCTTGAAGCAACCCTTTTACTAGACCTCTTTTTTGCCATTGTTCTTAAATAATAGCCTTTCCTTTATAAATTTTTTTATTATAGTGAATTAATTTTTAATAAAGACTTCACTAATTGTTTAATTTCAGAATCCAATTCTCCAATTTTCCCAATTAAATCTGTAAAATAACCTTGATCCAGGGGTTGATTCGATCTCAACCTTCTCAAATGTGCATCTAGGTTCTTCCTAACAGGGGTAAATCTTTCTACAGAATCATGTAAATCATTATATTCTTGAACTATTTCAGAAGCTAAATCCTTTGCATCTGCTTTACTAAGATTGCTTTCCAATCTATGAACCCCGCTATTTAAATGAGTCATAAAGGTCCTATTTATAACATTTAGTTGATTGTGATGTCTAGATAAATCATTAGCCAAACCATCCGGGTCATTACTTAATTGATCTAGATGCTCCCCAATTTTATTAAGCTCATTTACTAATTTATTAGCTAAAGCTTTTGCACCTGCAAACTTATCTTCTTCTTTTTTCTTAGTTGGAGTTTCATCTCCACCCTTGCTCTTTAAACCTTTAAACAATCTATGGAAAAAGAAAATTAAAGCTGCTAAAGTACCCAACATCACAGTTGTACTTGCTAAATTATGCATAATGCCATAATTAAATTCAAAAACCACCTCTCTATTTAGATAGGTAATAAAATTCATCATTAAGAAAAATCCGCCTGCACTCACTAAATTCACAGTTCTATTCTCAGAATCCTTACTCCATTTATACAACCAATATATGGGTAGTACTATAAATAGGGTAAATAACAAGTATCCTACAAGACCACCTAATAAATCTCTAAATAAAACTTCTAATAATCTCTCGGGAATAAAAACTACACCCATAAACGCAGCAATCACCGCAATCACCTTTGATAATTTTTTAGGAACTTTATCTCCAAAATAATTCCCCGCCAACCAAGCTAACACAATATAAAGGATAATCCATAAAGCTAATTTAATCGCTGCATGAAAATTATTAAACCTAACCGCATCCATCAAAGGTTCTACAATGCCGCCAAAAATAAAATCCAAAGTATCCGTGATTAGATTTGAAAATCCAGAACTTCTTCCACCAAAACCCCTTCCATAATCAAACAAACCTTGAGCCAAAACACTCACATTTAAAACCAAGAACACAAATATGCTTAAAATTAGAGTTTTACCTTTCATTAAGTCACCTTTTTTATCTAAAATACCTCTCAAAATTATATAAATCTTTTGGTAAAATTTATAACCCCTCAATTTCTTAAAAGATTATGAAACTCCCTTCCTCTTTTGATGTTATTGGTTCTATAGCTATTTTATCAGAAAAAACTAAACAACCTAAAAAAGTAGCCCGAACATTATTAAAAAACTTCAAAAATCTAGAAACCGTTGTTGTTAAAACCGGAATCCATTATGGTAAGTACCGATTACAAAAAACAAAAATCTTAGCAGGAAAAAAATCCAAAACAACCATACATAAAGAAAATAATTGCACTTTCAAATTAAATATAGATCAAACTTACTTTTCTCAAAGGTTATCTAACGAAAGATTAAGAATTTCTAAATTAGTAAAAAAGGGAGAGGAAATTTTGATCATGTTCTCAGGCATAGCGGTTTATCCGATCACTGTCTCCAAACTTTCTCCAGCTAAAGAAATTCATGCAATAGAAATAAATCCTAAAGCCCATAAATTTGCTCAAGAAAATTTAGAATTAAATAAAATAACCAATGTAAAACTATTTCAAGGAGATGTTTCCAAAGTTATTCCAAAGATAAAAAAGAAATTTGACAGAATTATTATGCCCCTTCCCAGAGACGCTGCTTCTTATCTAGACCTAGCAATTAAAAAATTAAAACCTTCCGGAACTATCCATTTTTACGATTTCCAGAGGTTGGAAGACATCCCCTCAAAGTCAATAGAAAAAATAAGACTCTTATGTAAACCTCAAATTCTAAGAGTTGTGAAAGTCGGTCAATACTCTCCAAAAAAATTTCGAGTATGTATAGACTTTAAGGTGAAGTAAAATTCACACCTGCACTAAATTTTACACCCCATACAGGTTCATCATACATTTTGTGTAATAAATAGTCAAATTCTCCTCTCAAAAATAAGCCATAAGGATCCCCTTCTTTAAATTTTCCACCCACACTAAATCCCCCGGTCAATCCATAAAATGTACTGAAATCATGCTCTCTATCTATCTCATAACTACCCCATCTCAAATCCCTTGTTTCAAAATAATTATCTTGCTCTCCACCAAATGCACCAAAACATAAATGACTAAGTGGACTTCCTACCCTTATACCTCCACTCATCCTCAATAAATGAGAACCTCTCGTTTCCCCGTCTCCCAATCCCCTATATCTATATTCACTTCTATTTTTTTTAGTCTTTCCGAACCAGGCAAGACCACCCCATACACCCAACCTCTTTCTTCCAAGATCTCCTCTTAAATCCACTCCAAAAGGAATCCCCCCCTTACCCATAACTTCGGTAGAAGGAAAATAACCCCCCAAACCTACAGAACCAGAAAATTTACTTTGGGCCAAGGCACTGCCTGTCGGAATTAGTTCTAATGCTGATAATGCTAAACTTCCAATAACCTTGGCTTTACTCATCTTACTACTTTAAAGTAAAAACGCTTTTTTAAATCTTTCCTTTAAAAACATTTAAATAATTCCTCACTCTATTTACCTTCATGCCAAAAAAGAAGAAATCTTCCAAAAAGAAAAAAATCACCCCCCCAATTTTAAAAAGAATTGAAAAAAAATTAGATTCTATTTTAAGAAGAGAACGTGAACAAGCTGATTCTGATGAAGATCTAGAAGAAGATTTGGAAGAAATCAAAAAAGATTTGGAGGGTTCTCCTTTAAAGAAAATAACAGTTAAAGATTTTGGCAAGGCTTTAATTGGTTCTTTTATTGGTGTTACCTCGCATTTTGTTTTTTTAGAAGGCGCTCATTTTGCAGATAATTTAACAACAGCTCGAGCATCTTGGCTATTAATAGTGGCTTATGTAGTTGGATTAATTTTCATTTATGCAGCTGGATTCAAAAAAGTCAAACAAATCAGACTTTTATCTTTCATCCCGGCCAGAATAACTTTGATTTACATTGTAGCTTTATCCGTTACTTTCTTTGTATTATACATATATGGGATTACAGCCCACTCTTCCGCAATTTTAATATATAAGCAAGTCGCTGCAGTATCCATACCTGCTATAATTGGCGCAAGTGCAGCTGATTTGATAGGACATGAATAAAATGGCAAAAAAAGGATCTGATGGACGTGAAATCTTAACCCTATTAGAAAAGGCCATAACTAATTTAGAAAAAACCATTAAAGCAGGAGTGCCAGATCAGATTTTAGTGGATATTGTGAAAAAATTAACAAAGAAACAAAATCTCCCAGAAACAATGGTAAGAAAAATTAAAGAAATAGAAACTGAACTGGGGATTAAAATCCTAAAACCCTAACTCCAAACTTTTCTTTCCTTTTAATGCACTTGGAGCTTCACCACCATGCCAACTAATTCTGGGTCTAACCCTTAAAGGATAAATCCTCTCAGATACATCATCCAATATAACTCCTGCCCCTTTTTCTTTAGGCAAATCATTAATTGCTTGGGTTAAACCTTTCTCCATATAACTTTGCATCATCGAATTTAAAGCATCCATATCCTGGCTCGCAGTTATTCTATGACATAACACAATATCACTTTGAGTTATAACATCATCATGCACTTTCCCTGGTTGTTGGGTAGCTAAGACCATGCTTATTCCGGGTTGCCTGCCTTCTCTTAATAAAGAAATCAAAGCATTTGTAGCCGGAGTCTCTTTATCTTTAGGTAAAAAATTATGGGCTTCATCTATAAAGATCCATAACAAAGGCAATTTACTTTTAATTCCTTCTTGTCTAAACAAACTATACCCTCTCTCAATATTTTCTACTTCTTCTCTTTTCCTCTCGATAATCCTGTCTGCTAATAATTTTTGACCCACTATTCCCGCCACTAAAGATTTAATACTCCAACTCCCTGTAATCTGACCATAACAACTCAAATCAATGATATTTACCCTTCCTCTCTCAGCTATTTTGCTTAAATCCACAGCTTCCTCATCAAACAAACCCCAAGTATTGGCTGAAATAAACATCCCTTGCACTCTTTCTTTGACTCTTTCGTCACTTTTTTGATCTTCTTCCAAATGATAGGTAATCTCATTTACACTATAGTCCCCACTTAATTTTTTCAAAACCCTAGCTATTAATACTCCTTCATCACTGTTTATATCAATATTAAAAACCCCACACCAATCTGCCGCATTCAATAACCTGGGTTGTAAACCAAACTCGTAATCCGCAGGAATCCCCTTAGATTTGTAATCTTGATAATAACCCTTTGGTACAAACAAATCAATGTCCAAACCTTTAGAATCTAAACCCCATTCCTCTAATAACATTTCATCTTTTTCATTTTTATATTTCATAGTCCAAAAGATCCCCATGGTATCAAAAATGATAATGCTCATATTATTCTTCACTTCTTCAGGAAAATCAATCACACCTTCTGTCATAACCCCCATAGAATAAGACTTACCTGAATTATGGGATATAATTCCATTAGCTATAAATGAATGATTTTTAGGAACTCTTAAATCGTACACTTTTGTATTATACCTTTTCTTAGAAATCTTAGTTAGGGGTTCAAAAAATAAATTCTCTGAAATATATTCTGTAGATTTTCTTTTAGGGATTCTCCAAAAGTTTCTTTTTTTAAGTCTGGATCTTTTTTCTTCAGAAAATAAACTTATTTTTTTCTCAAATATTTTCAAAGAGGAATAGTCCATTATATCTAACACATAGCTTAAGAATTTTTTACCATTACAGGTTACTTTTTTATTTCTAACTCTTCCATGAATACCAAAGTAACTTAATAGAAGTTGCAAGTCTTTTAAAAATAAGTTTGAATTAGAATAATATTGAATTCTAGAACCTTTTTTATCAACAGTTCCATCACAAGAAATTAATGCTTTAAGAAATTGAGCAATTGTTGATTTGGGAGACGAAAATATTTTTTTTGGAACACGAATTACACTATCTTTCTTACCCACAGGAATTCCCAGTTTAACAAATTCATCAACAACCCTCTGCTGTTTTGTTTCAATAACTTCATGATTGTATTTTTCTCTTTTATATCTCTTTGCTTGAATGTTGAATATCTTTTCTAAATCTTTTTTAGCACAAATAAGTACTTCCTCTTGTGCATTAAAGATTCTTAATCTTTTTTTGGTGCCATTATACCAATATCCCTTACCATCTTTAAATCTGCCTTTTTGAACAAACAAATTTCCATCTGCAAGTATAAATCCAAGAAGCCGAGCCATTTCTTTACCAATACCTTCTTTATTTTTAGTCTCTGGAAGATTTACTAAACTTACAATTTTATCTTCAACAGTTATTTCAGAAGCAATCTTCCAAGAATAAAATTTATTAGATTTAACTAAAAATGGATGTTCTGCTGTAGCAATTAATTCTTGACCATCTTTTAAGGTTATTTCATAGAGTTCTTCATTTATATCATAAGAAATAAGTTTTGCTCTTTCTAATTCAAATTTTTTATTTTTTTTATTAAATGAATATATTTTGTCTTTATTTTCATTAAATTTTTTTATTTCTTTATATCCTTTATCTGTAAAGATAAAAGTGTCTTCTGTAAGACATCCACGTTTGCCACATACTAAAATAGTATGATTTCTCGCCACATCTAAATAAACAGGATTAGCTAAACTCGTAATCCTTCCCATCTGCACATAAGTCTTCCCTAGAAAAACAGTCCCTTCTTTTCCAAATAATTTTTTATCCTCTTCACTTCTCCCTATTATAATATCGTAAGCCATAACTTAAACTAGAATTTTATTTTATATAAACTTACTTCTTGAAATAATGTCTCAATCCAAATGCAATTAAAGAGCCTAATAAAACCCATCCAACATAAGGAAGCAATTGATCTAAAATTCCAATCCCTGGTTCTAAAACAGATAAATAACTTAACAAAGGTTTGCTTGCTTCTGCACCCTCTGCTGGAGCATCCACCGGAAGAGATGTCAAAATTTTAATTATTTCTTTAAATAAAAAAACATAAACCACTATAACTAGGAGGGACATAAAACCACTCACTGCACTAGGTTCTTCAATAATTTCTTTCACCAAGGCCCGAATCATGGGAAGTATAAATGCTATTGCAACATAAGCTAAAATAACAGAAAATATAATCTTCAAAATTGTTGTTACAACAATCTCTGTAGCTACCACATTATCACCTTGACTTTTTAAATAGAATTCTTTTATATAAATCTATCGCTATCTTTTTAAAACTTGTTTTCTATAAAGTATTATGCTAAATAACCAATTAAAGACTGTTTTGTTCTTGGGTATCTTAACTGGTATTTTATTAGCCATAGGCCAATTACTTGGCGGTTATTCTGGTTTGGCTCTTGCTTTTGTATTTGCTATTGTAATGAACGTTGGTTCTTACTTTTACTCTCATAAATTAGTTTTAAAGATGTACAAAGCTAAAGAAGCTTCCTTAGAAGAATATGCAGACCTACATAAAATGGTTCAAGAAGTCTCGCAATTAGCAAATGTCCCCAAACCCAAAATTTATATCGTCCCTTCAGAGAATCCAAATGCTTTCTGTACAGGTCCGAACCCCCAGAAAGCTGTTTTAGGTTATACTCAAGGTATTTTAGATTTACTTTCCGAAGAAGAGTTAAAAGGTGTAACTGCTCACGAGATTGCCCATGACAAAAACAGAGATATGCTAATTTCCACTATAGCAGCTACTATTGCTTCTGTTATTTCTTACGTCGCCTTTATGGCTCGTTGGGGGGCTATATTTGGGGGTATAGGGGGAGATAGAGATGGTGATAACAATGTAATTGGTTTATTAATTTTGGCTATTGTTGCCCCCCTGGCCGCTACCTTAATTCATTTAGCTATTTCCAGATCTAGAGAATTTATCGCGGATGAAACCGGGGCCAGGTTTATCCATAACGCCGCACCTTTAGCTAACGCCTTAGAAAAGCTAGAAGATTATGGCAAACAAGCCCCTATGCGAATGGGCACAGACTCTACAAACAGCCTATTTATAGTAAATCCTTTTAGAGGAAAAAAACTTCTAAGCCTATTTATGACCCACCCACCAACAGAGAAAAGGGTTGAAAGATTAAAGTCTCTAATGATATAATCCTAATATATACTTTATAACTTAACAATAGTAACCTTTAAAAATAGAATTTTCTAGAGGATTAACTATGTCTTTATTAGATGAACTTCCTCCCACCGAGGAGATACGTATTGAAACATTGGGTACAAGACTGGCCTCTGGAGAAGTCTTGGTCTATGCTGAAGGGGTAGGTTATACCAATCAGGAAGCTCTTTTATGTGGTGTCGGATCTGATGTAGATGGGGCTTCTTTGGAAAGGCTTGCAAATCCAGAAACTTATAATCTTGATTGGAGATTCAATCGCTCCCTAAAAGTTTGGAAATTCCGCAATCAAAGAGAAAAGGCAGATTTCTTTGGGAAATTTGGGCAAGCAGTACAGACTCTCGAAATCATTGAACCCTTGGCTCAAAGTTATAGGCAAGGGGCTATAAAAGAAATCAGAAAGTTAAATCAACAGGTTCGAGCTGTAGTAAGATCTATTAATTTTGAAGAAAAAACCTTGGCTCAAAAATCTGAAGAACAAAAAAAATTGGAAAGAGTCTTGATCTCAGATGAATTCAACACTACTGTTTATCAGAATATAATCCGGCCCACTTTTAGTGATAATCCGATCATTCTTCTTTATTTTTCCTCAAACAAAAACGAGTTTGAACATGCTTTTCAGGTAACTACTTGGGCAAATGCTATCGCCTACAGAGCAGGAGAACGAGATGAAAATATGCTAAGAGAACTAACTGTAGCTTCTTTATTATCCGGTGTTTCTGACTATGGCGCCGAGTTATTAAAATTAGATAAAGAGGGAGAACCTTACAGATATAGGGATTTTTTAATTCCTTTGAAATTATTTAAGGTAGGGAAAGGTGATGAGGAATTTAACATTGATGGGATAACTAATCAAGAGATAGAAATTATGTCCCACCGTCATTCTAGAAGGGATGGAAGAGAAGCAGAATTAGCGGGGAATCGCTATGTTTACTTACCTACCAATATAAATCGTTCGCAAGATGCTAGCGGATTATTACACAAAGAAGCTGAATATCTGGGGATGCAGGAACAAGGCAACCTCACAATTAGAAACATTGAATCCCCCCTATATGGAGCACTCTATTTAGCAGAAAGATTTGTAAGTTCTGTAGAAAGACATGGCAGTTCCCTGAACGCCCTTGCAGAAACCAGAACTATAAAAAGAGAAAGAGGATTCTGTGCAGATCCCCATTTTGTAGATGCTTTCTTGGAATTGGTTGAAGAAAAATATTCAAGAAGAAAAGTTAATCATTCTTAACTTCCTCAGCCTTAACAATTTCTAATTGACCAAATTTCCCAGCAGTTAATTGTTTTTCCCCTTGATATTCATTACAATAACCATTGGTAATTTTAACAATATCGCCCACGTTTACCTTCTCAACCTCATCATTCCATAGGGTTAATTTAATATTTCCAGAATCATCTTTGAAATCACAATTACAAACCCTTATTTTATTTCCAAATTTATCAAATTCTCTAGGTTCTTCTTTACTCACGATTTCGCCAGAAACATCTATTTTTCCCTGGCGGACTTCAATATCTTTTATTTCCATAGTATCACCAGCCTAAGAAAATTTAGAACCCTTTATAAAATTATGGTAGTCTATTTTCAAAAATCTCAATTTTTTCAACAACATTATTGAATCCCTTCAGTTCAGATTCCCAAATTGTTAAAGTATCATATCCCAATTTTCTAAAATGTTTCTTTCTATCCTTTACATGTTCCTTTTCATTCTTTGCACTTATCCTTTCGCCCGTATGCCAATAATCACCAAAGAGTTCAATTAGTTTTTTCTTTCCGTCAGTATGGATAAAGTCAGGATTTCTCCCATTTAACATAACTTTGAAATCACCCACAAATTTATAGGGAAATTTATTCTCTTTTAACATTTGCATTAATTTTAGTTCGGATTTATTTGGTTTTATCTTAAGGGTTTTAATCATCTTCTTCACACTTTCTTCATTTTTCCACATATTTTTTGCCCTTTCTTTTAATATTTTTCTAAATTGAGGATTGTTTTTGATAAAACTTTTTACTTTTAGAGAAGTTTGCTTTCGGAATTCCAACGAACAACGAGTATCTGCAGATTTTTTTACCGCTTTTTTCCATTTCTCGGGGTTATTCTTAATCCATTGAGACAATTTCCCTCCTTGATTTTTTCTCGCTTTAGGATTTTCTTTATGATATTTTTTCATAAGATCAGACCTCTTCTTACGATATTCTTTGCTTTTGATAACCTCTATCCTTTTTTCTTCTATCTCCTTCCATTTCAAAGAATTCTTTTTCCTAAACGCTTTCAAATCCTCTGCTTTCTTTTTTCTCATCTCTGGAGTTCTCATAGTTTTTTTAAGCTTTTTAGAAATTTCTTTTTTCTTCTCTGGGTTTTTCTTGAAATATTCTCTTTGTAATTTACTTCTCAATTCCCTAAATTTTTTACTCTTTAATGTTTTTATTCTATTATTCATTTTCTTCAATCAAATCCGCCATGTAGTCACCTTTAAATTCCTGAATTACAGATCCTGTTTCTATATCTTTTATTTCATCTGCAAATTTACTTCTGATTTCTCTTAAAACATCATCAAAGTCTTTAAAATCTCTGGCACATATGCCAATTGCCACATCCCAAGCACCAGTTGTTTTAGAGATATAAACAACCTGCTTTATAGAATTTAAAAAATTAATAAATTCTTTTTCCCTTTTTTCATCTAAATGATATAATTTAAAGGTAGTATAGGAATACATGGGATAACCTAATTTAGCCGGATTCAAAAAAGCATGATAAAACCTAATCACATTTAATTTCTCCAATCTTCTGATTCTATATTTTACACTATCTCTGGGAATACTTGTTTTCCTAGAAATTTTACTTATAGGCATTCTTCCATCTGTTTGAAGCAATTCCAATATCTTTTTATCTTTACTATCTAATTTTACCCTTTCTCCAAATTCTAATTTAGGTGTTTTTAACATATTTACTATAATGGTAAACTTATATATAAACCTTTCGTATTTTGGTAAATTATAATAAGATAAGTACTTAAATAAATTAAAATTACTATTTGATAATGATTAATGGAGGATAGAAAAATGAATAAAAAATTAAGAAATGTAATCCTTGGTGCAGGTTTATCTGCTTACTTAGTTGGAACATCCCTACTATTTTCTCTAGTTAAACAAAAAGAAACAGAATTTAGAGAAAAGAACATTAAAGGATTTATGCCTACCGAAACCAAAAATTGTTTGATGTTTGAGAGGGGAGGTGGTCCTGGGAGATTGCTTTTAACTGACGATGATAAAGATGGTAGTTTAGATTTCTGGATTAATTCTTATTGTGGTTTTCGTTGGGGTGGTGCTGTGTTTTCCTTAAATGAAGGACATAAATTAGATAGATTTCAACCACTATATACTGAATTATTTCAAAAATATCAACAGAAAAGTAGGTAACTCATTTATTTCCTCTCCATTAACCAGTTGACCTCTCCATCATCTAGTTCTAATTCTTTTGAAACTTTTTCACTCTTTAAAAAATTAACTAATACCGGTAATTCTTGATACGCTTTTTTCTTAGAAATGTGGGTTTTACTTGCAAATTTTTCTGCAATATTTCTCCTTTTTGTATTTCTTTGTTTGGCAATCCACATTTTTAAAATTCTACTAGGTCTTTTATAATCTACAAATCCAACTTTCTTTGTCTCCTTACTCAAACCAATCCCTACATTCATTAAAGCGGATTGATAAACTAAAAATCTCCAATATTGTCTTCTCAAAATTCTTCCCTTGTAAACATCTGCCTTACTTAATTTATCATAAGCCTTAATCAAACTTTCATTATCATATTCTTTACTTAAATTTTCATCCACCCACATAAAAATCTCATCTAAATTTTCATTTAAATTAGAAAAAGATTCTTTCAAAATATTAACATCTTTACTTTTGAAAACTCTCAATAAACTTTCCTCGATTTTTTCTTTATACTCTCGATCATCGCCTTCTAAATTTAATTTTTTTTCAAATATACTTCTTTCCAAATCCAATAAACTGGCTCGAACATCACCGCCATTTTTCCTCGCCAAATTTTTTAAATCCCCTTCATCATATTTTATTTTTTCTTCTTCGCAAATTTTTTTCAACAAGGTAAATATTTCTAAATAATCCACGGATTTAAATTCTAATAACTCCACTTTTCTCCTTAAGGTATTAAATTTACTTCCAGAAATTTCATTTCCCGTTAAAATAATTGGATGTTTTGTTTTTTCTATAACTTTACTTAACTCTGCCAACCCGCCATAATCGCTTCTTCCACTTATCCCATCTACTTCATCAATCAAAATTAATTTTTTATTCCCAAATAAACTTTGTTGTTGACTTGCTATCCCAATTATATTTTTTATTTGATCTCTTTTTCTAAAGTCAGAAGAATTCATCTCTAAAATTTCAAATTTTTTTTCTTTAGCCAAAGCATAAACTGCACTTGTTTTTCCAATCCCTCCTGGACCATGAATTAACAAAGCTTTTTTTCTAGGATTTTCTAACCATTCTAAAATTTTATTAACATCTTGACCAATAATTTCATTTAATTTAGTAGGAGTATATTTATCAATCATAATCTTTGAAAATTGGAAATGCTTTTATAGATTTGTATTGTCTGAAATAATATGAATTCATCTGAAACCAAATCAGCCATTCCAAGAGATTACTCTTTACAGAATTTGATATCTGATTTTATAAAAAACAATCCTGTCCCGGGAGATCCTTCTCAAACAGAAACATCTCGTGGGACCATTGTAGTATGGGATCTGGATGTTTATGGAGTTTTTTCTTCCAGCTCTGCGCCTTCTTCAACTAGTGGCCAGATGGTGGTAAAAAGTGATAGTTTTACTAGATTTTATCATTTTGAGGGAAAGATTAGGGAAGAGGAAGTAAAATTTGGGGCTCAAAGATCTTGGACTCAAGAATATCCCTCAGAAGAGAAGCCTAAAGGTGAACCTCGGGTCTCAATAGACAGATGGGGTACCGGGGGTTATTGGTTTTTAAAAGAATCTACTTCTTCATAAAATTCGCAATAAGACTTTCCAATTGAACAAATTCATCACTACCTTCAATCATTCTAAACTCTACCTCGCCACATTTATCCACTAATTCAATTTTTCTTTCATCTTCTAATTCCAAACCCCAAATTTCTCCTTGAATCTGTTTGATTATATCTAATCCACTTAATCCGTGTTTTAACATAACATCCAATAACTTTTCTTTAGCACTTACAAAGTTCCCATTTACAGCCAAATCTAAAACTTCTTTAATTTCTTTGGGTTTGGCACTACTTACAATTTCATAAACTAGCTCTTCATTAATATTTTTACTTAAAGTACTACAACTTTGCATAACATTCTCTAAACGCCTAACATCCCCATTACTCACATAAAATAAAGCCTCTCGAGTTTTATCATCTAATTTTAATTTTTCTTCTTTCACAATATTATCCACTATTTGATTTACACTTTCTTTATCTAACGGCTTAAACCTAAAAATCGTACATCTACTTTGAATAGGATCTATTATTTTACTACTCCAATTAGTAATTAAACAAAATCTACAAATGCTAGAATATTGTTCCATTGTCCTTCTCAAGGCCTGTTGGGCTTCCCGAGTTAAAGCATCTGCCTCATCTAAAATACAAATTTTAAAAGGCACATCTCCAATAGCTCTAGTCCGGGCAAAATCTTTAACTTCCTTCCTCACAGTATCTATACCTCTAGAATCTGAAGCATTGGTCTCCATAATGTTATTTCTCCAAGAATCTCCGTATAATTCTCTAGCTGCGGTCAAAATCAAAGAAGTTTTCCCAACACCAGCAGGCCCAGAAAACAATAAATGTGGCAGATTTTTCTGTTCTACAAACGCTTTAATCCTATTTACTATATTGTCTTGACCTATAACTTCTTTAAAACTCTTAGGTCTAAATTTCTCTATCCAAATACTAGAATCCCCCATAACTAAAAAGTTTCAGACTTGCTTTAAATATATTTATATTCTACATGAAAACCTTTTTAAATTTAGGTTCAGGTAATTAATAAGATGTATAACCCACAGGAAGTAGAACAGGAAATACTAAAATTTTGGGAAAAAAACAAGATTTTCAGTAAATTAAGAAAAAAGAACTCCCGCGGGAAGAAATGGTCCTTTATAGATGGTCCTATGACTGCAAATAATCCAATGGGAGTCCATCACGCTTGGGGTAGAACTTACAAAGATCTTTACCAAAGATTCAAAGCCCTACAAGGATTTGACCAAAGATACCAGAATGGCTTTGATTGTCAGGGATTGTGGGTAGAAGTAGAAGTAGAAAAAGACTTAGGATTAAACTCTAAAAAAGAAATTGAAGAATACGGTTTAGATAAATTCTCTAAAGCCTGTAGAAAAAGAGTAGAAAAATACTCTAAAATCCAAATAGAACAATCTATTCGATTAGGACAATGGATGGATTGGGATAATTCTTATTACACTATGGATGATTATAATATTGAACATATCTGGCATTTTCTTAAAACCTGTCATGAAAAAGGCTGGTTATACAAAGGAACAAAAGTCATGCCTTGGTGTCTACGTTGTGGTACATCTTTAGCCCAACACGAATTAGCCGATTCTTACAAAGAAATGGAACACGAAGCTGTTTATTTCAAAATGCCAATTAAAAACACTAAAAATCATTATTTATTAGTCTGGTCTACCACGCCCTGGACATTTCCAGCTAATGTAGCAGCCGCAGTAAATCCTCAATTAAATTATATAAAAGCTGAACAAGATGGAAATATTTATTATTTATCAGAAAAAGTAGCTGACAAAGTTCTAAAAAATTATAAAAAATTAGAAACTGTAAAAGGAAAAAAATTAATTGGTTTAGAATACTCTGGACCTTTTGATTATCTTCCAGTTCTAAAAGACATTAAACATAAGGTAATTGCCTGGAAAGAAGTTGGCGAAGAAGAAGGAACAGGAATTGTACATATGGCTCCTGGTTGTGGGGAAGAAGATCACGAATTAGCAAAAAAAGAAAACCTTCCTAAGATAGCTCCAATAGATGAAACCGGAGATTATATCGAAGGTTTTGATTGGCTAACTGGAAAAAATGTTAAACATATTCACAAAAAAATCATAGAAGACTTAGAAAAAAATAATTTCTTATACAAAACAGAAAATTATAGACATCGTTACCCAGTTTGCTGGAGATGTAAAGAAGAATTAGTTTTCAGATTAGTTTCAGAATGGTTCATTTCTTCTGAAGAAATAAGACCTTTAATGAAAGAAAATGCGAAAAAAGTCAAATGGTATCCCGAACACAGCGGAAAATTAATGCAGGACTGGTTAGACAATATGGGGGATTGGAATATTTCCCGGAGAAGATATTGGGGACTTCCTCTGCCTTTTTATGAATGTAGTTGTGGTCATACTGGAATTTTAGGTTCAAAAGAGGAATTAAAAAAATTAGCTGTAGATCCTAAACAAGTTGATTCCCTCCCAGAATTACATAAACCTTGGATAGATGAAATTAAGATTAAATGTTCAAAATGTAAAAAAGAAGCCTCTAGAATTCCAGATATCGGGGATTGTTGGTTGGACGCCGGCATAGTCCCTTACTCCACTTTAAATTATCTAACAGATAAAACTTATTGGAAAAAATGGTTCCCTGCAGACTTCATAACTGAAATGCGAGAACAAATTAGATTGTGGTTTTATTCTATGTTATTCATGTCCACCACTCTAAAAGATACAATCCCTTACAAATCTGTCTTGTTAAATGAAAAAGTTCATGATGAAAAAGGTGAACCCATGCATAAATCCGCTGGAAATGCTATTTGGTTTGATGAAGCGGTAGAAAAAATGGGAGCAGATGTTATGAGGTGGATGTATTCTACCCAAAATCCTTCAGTTAACTTAAATTTTGGTTATGCTCCGGCTAAAGAAGTTAAAAGAAATTTGGATGTTATCTGGAATTTAGGCAACTATGTTAATCTTTACTGTAAATCTCCTAAAACTGGAACTGATGATGTTGCAGCTAAATGGATAATTTCCAGAAGAGAATCTACAAAACAAAAAGTCACAAAATACTTAGACAAATTACAACCCCATCAAGCCATTCAAGAACTAAAACAATTCCTAGTCGAAGATTTATCTAGAACATATGGGCAATTAATTCGAGATAATTTAAGTGATTCAAAAGTTCAAGCTACTTTATTTAACTCTTATCTAGATGGACTTACCTTACTTTCTCCATTCCTACCTTTCATGACAGAAAAACTTTACAAGGACTTAACTAAAAAAGAATCTATTTTCTTAGAATCTTGGCCAGAAGCTGATAAAAAATTAATTGATGAAGATTTAGAAAAAAATATGACTGTTGTAAAGGAAATAATCCAAGAAATTTTAGCTCAAAGAGATTCCTCCCAAATAAATGTACGTTGGCCCTTACCAAATGTTTTAATTACAAATGAAAACCCTAAACCACTAAAAGATTTTGTAGAAATTATAAAAACCCAAACCAATCTTAAGCAAGTTACTTTCAAAACCGGAAAACCTTCAATAAATTTAGATACAAAATTAACTCCAGAATTGGAAAACGAGGGTTACCTTCGCGAGTTAACAAGAAAAATCCAATCTTTAAGAAAAAAAGCCAAGTTAAACAAAGAAGATAAAATTGATTTAACCATCGTTACAAAAGAAAAATTCTTAGATCACTATCAAGATGAACTAAAAGAAAAAGTAAATGCCTCTAAGCTAACAATTTCTCCATCTTCAGATAAAAATTTTAAACATTCCTCAAAAGAAACAATAAAAGAAAAAGAATTTGAAATTAATTTTAATTAACTACTTTAAAATTTATCATAGCCTTTATAAACTCTTTGTTCTTTATAAAGGAACATTGGAATAATAAAATGGTCAAAAAAGAAATAAAAATCGTAAATATCGTTTGTTCAGCTTCTCTGGGACAAGATATCCCATTAATTAAACTTGCCGAAACCCTACCAAACACAGAATATAATCCAGAACAGTTCCCTGGCTTAGTAATGAGAATTCGAGAACCGAAAACTTCTGCTTTGATATTCTCCTCAGGAAAAATAGTCTCCACTGGAGCTAAATCCATGAGAAAAGTCAAGGAATCTATTAAAGCTATCATAAAAAATCTAACTAAAATTAAAATCAGAATCAAAACAGTTCCAAAAGTAAATGTTCAAAATATGGTTGCAGCCGGAGCCATTGGTATGGACCTGAATTTAAACTCTTTAGCTATGGAATTAGAAAACACCGAATACGAACCAGAACAATTTCCAGGGTTGGTTTACAAACTTCCGGGTACCAGGGCTACTTTCTTATTATTCAGTAACGGAAAAATAGTTTGTACTGGAACTAGATCCGAATCTAAATTAAATGAAGCAGTAGATAAACTAATAGTTGTTTTACGAAAGCTGAAAAAGTAAGCCACAAAAATTTATATATTAATTGGTTTTTTCTAAAGAAGGGGGTGTAAATTGGAGACTCAAGAACAATTAGAAAAGTTTAGAGACTTTTTTGAAAACTATCAGGATTACTTACATGAAGTCATAGCTAAAGGAGAAATATCAGCTATTTTCGATTTTAATGAATTATTAGTCCACGATCCTGAACTAGCTGATTTATTGTTAGAAGATCCTGAAAATGTTCTAAAAGCTGCAGAATTATCTTTAGACAATTTTGATATTCCTTCTAAAGACTTAAGGGTCAGATTTCATAATTTACCTGTTACAAACACAGTTAGAATAAGAGATATAAGATCCGAACATTTGGATAAATTTATTTCTATAGAGGGGCTAGTTAGACAAACCTCTGATGTTAGACCCCAAGTTACTTCTGCTAAATTTGAATGTCCTTCTTGCGGAAATACTATAAATATTTTACAAATAGATACTCAATTCAAAGAACCTTCTCGTTGTTCATGTGGGAGAAGGGGCAGATTTAGATTAATTTCCAAGGAATTAATCGATGCTCAACGTGTAGTTTTGGAAGAAGCCCCCGAAAATCTAGAAGGAGGAGAACAACCAAAAAGATTAGCTGTTTTCCTTAAGGGAGATTTAGTTGATCCCAAAATGGAAAAACGTACCACTCCCGGTTCTAAAGTTAAAATTTCTGGAACTGTAAAAGAAGTTCCTGTTCCATTGAGAACAGGAGGACATTCCACAAGGTATGATTTAGTAATGGAATCTAATTTTATAGAACCTGTAGAAGAAACTTTTGAGGAAACCTCTGTTTCTAAAAAGGAAGAAAAGGAAATTATAAAAATTTCTAAAGATCCCAAGCTTTATCAAAAAATTCAAGACTCTATCGCTCCATCTATCTATGGTCACGAAGACGTCAAAGCTGCTTTAATTTTACAATTGATGGGGGGAGTTCAAAAAGAACATGATGATGGAACCAAACGAAGAGGTGACATGCATGTCTTATTAATTGGAGATCCTGGTGCAGGCAAGTCTCAAATGCTTCAATTTGTTTCAAAAATTGCTCCTAAAGCCAGATTGGTTTCTGGAAAAGGTGCATCTGGAGCTGGACTAACCGCTACAGTAGTTAAGGATGAATTTATGCGAGGTTGGGCTCTAGAGGCCGGGGCTTTTGTTCTAGCCAATGGTGGATTTTGCATCATCGACGAGATGGATAAGATAAATCCCGAAGACACTTCTGCCTTACATCAAGCCTTGGAACAACAAGTTATTACAATTAGTAAAGCCAATATCCAAGCCACACTGAAAGCAAAGACCACACTTTTAGCAGCTGCTAATCCTAAATTGGGAAGATTTGATCCTTATACTCCTATCGCTGCACAAATCAATATGCCTTCAACTTTAATTAATAGATTTGATTTAATATTTCCGATTAAAGATTTGCCTTCAAAAGAATTTGACACCAAAGTAGCAACTCATGTTTTAAACCTACAACAAAAACCAGACGATCTAAAATCCACTTTTGATTCTGATTTCTTAAAAAAATATATCTCTTATGCCAGACAAAAAACCAATCCCAAATTGACTAAAGAAGCTGTAGAAGAAATAAAAGATTTTTATGTTGGTTTAAGAAATATGCCTGGAACAGGCGAAGATATGGTAAAACCTATTCCTATATCTGCTAGACAATTAGAAGCTTTAGTTAGATTAGCTGAAGGTTCTGCCAGAGTTAGATTATCCAAAACAGTTACTAAAAAAGATGCTCAAAGGGCAATTGAAACTTTAAAGAGATGTTTAATGCAAGTCGGATTTGATTACGAAACCGGACAAATTGATATTGATAGAATATCTACTGGAATCTCTGCCTCTCAAAGAGGAAAAATTGTAAAAATAAGAGAACTAATAAATGATTTAGAGAAAAAAATAGGGAAATTAATTCCAATAGATGATTTAATCTTAGAAGCTTCTGAACAAGGTATTGAAGAAGAAAAAGTAACAGAAGCTGTAGAAATGTTAAAAAGAGATGGAAGCATTTATGAACCTAAGCGAGGTCAAATATCTAAAGTTTAAAATGCCAGAACAAGAACAACAAGCCAGACAAGTAGCTTACAAGGTTCCAATAGTCACTTTACTAAAAAATGAATTTATCCAACAAGAAGGATGGAATCCGAATTATATAAATATAAATGAAAATCATGTTTCCAGAATAAATTTAATTGCTACAGTAATAGATAAACAAACTTCTGAATCTCTAATCACTTTAACCTTAGATGATTCCACTTCTACCATCCAAGCCCGTGCTTTTAATGAAGATATTAGAAAAGCCACAGATATTAATGTAGGAGATCCTGTTTTATTAATTGGTAGACCTAGGAAATACAATGAACAATTATTTGTAACTATTGAAGTTGTTAAGAAAATGGACCCTATTTGGACTAAAATAAGAAAATTGGAACTTCAAAAAAATTTCAATTTAGATTCTAGTGGGGAAAAAACAGTAATTCAAGAAACACCTACTGAAACACAAAGTGGAGCAGAAGCCGGGATAGAGAGGGTGAGTTCCTCTTCCTTAAACGAATCCGGAGATAAAATCCTAAATTTAATCAAAGATTTGGATGATGGAGATGGGGCTGATTTAAATCAAGTCATAACCAAATCTGGTTTAACAGAGCAACAAGTTCAACCCGTAATCGAAGAATTAATCAAACTTGGAGAAATATATGAACCCAAACCTAGTAAGATTAAAATCCTAGGTTAAATTTAAAAACCCTTATTCTGGAGAATATATTATGGATTATGAAAAAATGTTGGAAGAAGGTATTAAACACATACCAGAATCTGTTCTAAAGAAAGAACGTTTTGAGATGCCTACTGTGAAGGGCCATATAGAAGGTAATAAAACAATCATAACTAATTTTCAACAAGTGGCAGATGCTCTAAGACGAGAGTCAGACCATTTACTCAAATTTTTATTAAAAGAACTAGCCACTCCCGGAACTTTAAAAGGTTCTAGATTGGTTTTTGGAAGAAAAATTAGTTCTAAACAAATTAATGAAAAAATAGAAAAGTATGCTAAAATTTACGTTCTTTGTAAAGATTGTAACAAACCTGATACCCAATTAATGAAGGAAGATGGCATCTTATTAATCAAATGTACAGCTTGTGGTGCTAAACACCCTGTCAGAGCTTAAATGTTAACAAAAATCCATCAAACCGAAGATAGAAAAATTGTTTCTTTGTGTGATGAAACTTTGATAGGAAAGAAATTTGAAACTAAAGATTTACAATTAGACATTTCTGAATTTTTTTACAAAGGAAAAAAATTAGATGAGAAAAAAGTTTTAGAAGAAATCCAAGAAGCCTCTTCTTTAAACATTGTAGGAGAAGAATCCATAAAATTTGCCTTAAAACATGATTTAATATCTAAAACACACATAATTAAAATCCAAAACATCCCTCATGCTTTAATAGTGTAAAATGAATAAAAAATTTTGTCCTAAATGCGGTAAATTAGAAACTAAAACAACCCCTTTAGTTAATAATTTTTGTCAATCCTGTTTTGCTAAAGACAATCCCTTGTTAAAACAATATAAAGATCTAAATTTGGTTATTTGTCCTGCATGCAAATCCTACTTGCACCAGAATAAATGGCAACCGGCTTTTTCTCAAGAAGGTAAACAAAACTTAAGAAAAATAATCAAAGATTCTCTTCCCGACAAATTAAAATTTGCTCCCCATACCCAGATAGATTCTCTTGAAATTAATCCTAACTTAACAAAAAAACCTGTAGAAACAGAAGTTATAATTCATGGCACCATAAACGACATTCCATCTGTAGAATCCCATAAATTTACTGTTAAAGTAGATTCTTCTTTGTGTAATCTTTGTAAAAAAAGAAAATCTTCTTACTTTGAAGCTACCCTTCAAATAAGACCCAAAAGTGAAAAATTACTAAAATTTATTGAAAATGATTTAAAACATAACAATAAAATATTCATAACAAAATTAGAAGAAAAAAAGTTTGGTTATGATTTGAATGTTACTTCCAAGGAATATTTAAAACACGTTATTTCTAAAGTCAAAAAGAAATTTGATATCGAAACTAAAGTATCCAAAACCCTCCAGGGTAGAAAAGAAGGCGAAGATGTTTACAGATACACTTTGTTATTAAGATTAAAAGAATAAACTTATAAAACCAAAATTCCTTCTTTTGCTCAAGCTTTTTAGAAAAGGTTGAAATATGTCCAAAAAGAAAGAATTAGCCCAAAAACAAGAACAACTCCAAAGAGAGATTAGTAGAGTTAAATTACCAAGAGAAAAACAACATTTTGGTGTTGTGGACCAAAGATTGGGGGCTTCCAGAATGAGAGTTAGATGTTTAGACGGAAAAAATAGAATTTGTCGTATTCCTGGAAGATTAAAAAGACGTTTATGGGTTAGAGAAGGTGACTTGGTTCTAGTAGAGGAATGGGACTTGGGTGGAGATGAAAAAGGAGACATCGTCTTCAAATACAGACCAAGTCAAATTGATTGGTTAAAAAGAAAGGGTCATTTAAAACAATTAGAAGAAATAGAAGAATTTTAAATGTCAGAATTAAAAATTCCTAAGGCGAGAATCGCAGTTCTAGTGGGTGTTAAAGGCAAAACCAAAAGACTCTTAGAGAAAAAGACAAAAACAAAATTAAAAATTGATTCTCAGGAGGGTTTAGTTGATATTCAAGGCACCTCTATGGCTGTTTTTCAAACCGAACTTATTATCAAAGCAATTGGTCGGGGCTTTAATCCAGAAGTGGCTTTAAGTTTATTAGACGAAGAAAATTGTTTTGAATTAATCGACATAACTTCTTTTGCAGGAAAATCCAAAGACAAATTAAAAAGAATTAAATCTCGTTTAATTGGAACCAAAGGTAAATGTAGAAAATTTATCGAAAATATGTGTGACATTCATATATCCATTTATGGTAAAACCGTAAGTATTATTGGCAAAGTAGAAAATGTTCAAATTGCCCGACTTGCTATCCAGGATATCTTATCTGGAGCCCCTCATGGTCCTGTTTACAAAACTTTAGAAGAGAAAATGCATTCTTTAAAGTAAATTTTTCATAAAACCCCTAAAAGAAAAGACTTTTCCAGGATCTGCATCTTTTCTTACAATCAAAGCCAATGTTTTTCTTGCTTTAGAGGAATATTTTAGGAGTTTAGTGAATAAATAATTCTTAACAGGTCTAGACATTAGGCCCAAGGCAAAAGTATAAGCTTCATGAAACCCCTTAGTTTTTTCTAATCCAAGACAGTATTCCTTCAAACCCCTTTCAGAATAATGGTCTTTTATTTTGTTAATAACCTCTCCAGCCAACATACCCGACTCCATTGCCTTCCCAATTCCCTCGCCTGTTAGATTATAAGTAGTACTAACATTTTCTCCAACAAGAACCACTCTATCACTATAAAAAGGACCTTCTCTTAACCCACACCTTATTGGAGCGCCTTTCATATCTAAAACAGACCTCTCATCAAAATTTTCTCTTACAAATCCCCCCAATAATTTTTTTAATTTTACTTTTTCCAATCCAAAATTTCCAACTCCTACATTAATAACATTCCCTGGACAAGGAAATGCCCAATAATAACCAGAAGAAAGTTCATCGTCCATCCAAAAAAGCAAGTCTCTAAGATCTTCTTTATTTGGTATATATCCTCTAACTGCAAAAGCCTCTGGTCTTGAAAATTCAAAACACAAACTACTAGCTAATTTAATATCTGCACCAGTAGCCAAAACTAAAATATCTCCTTCATAAGAGTTACCACTTATATCTTTAACATCCACACCTTTCTCTCTTATCTCAACTTCTTTTATTGGAGATTCATACAAGATAATACCTCCTTGATTTTCAACTTCATCTCTTAAAATTTGGTCTAATTTCTTTCTTTGTAAGGTCATAGAAGACATATCCACGGGAATTTCTTCCCCTTTCCATCCATAAATTATGGCTTTTGAAATCTTTTTAGCTCTTTTCTCAACTTCTTCAAACACACCTAATTGTTTTAAAGCTCTTTGAGCATCAGGAATTAATCCTTCTCCACAAACTTTTTCCCTTCCATGTTCCCCCTTCTCAAAAATAATAGTTTCTAGACCATTTCTAGCAGTTTCAATACCGCAAGCTGCTCCCGCAGGACCCCCCCCCACAATTAAAACTCGCCTTATCATGAATCTTATTTAAAACAAAACTTTATTAACCATTTCCATTTCTAAAAAATCAATGGCAAAAACTATTGCAGACGAATTAGCAAAAAAGCAACAGTCAATTTCAGTCTCAGAATTCTTCACTAGAAACAGACATTTATTGGGTTTTGACAATCCTCGAAGAGCCTTATTAACCACTATAAAAGAAGCAGTAGATAATTCTTTAGATGCTTGCCAAGAAGCCAAGATTCTTCCCATAATTAAAGTAAAAATAAAACAATTACAAGAAGAAAGATACTTGATTTCCATAACTGACAACGGGCCGGGAATTGTAAAAAAACAAATCCCCTTTATCTTTGCCAGATTATTATATGGTTCTAAATTTTTCAAACTAGCACAGTCTCTAACACACGACGAACCAGTTATGGTAAAGAGAAAAGGAAAAATAGAACTCTCACCAATCGGAGACTTAATCGCTAATTATATTAAAAACCAAGAAGGAGAAAAAGAAGTATTTGATCTAAAAGTCCCTTGTTTTGACAAAAGTACCCATTCTTATAAATTTAGGAAAGTTAGCCAAGTAATTAAACATAAAAGAAGAAATGAAATTATAAAAGTAAAATTAGCTACAAATAGAGAAATAAAAGTAACGGGTTGTCATAGTTTATTTACCTCTGAAAATGGAATCATAAAAGAAGTAGAAGCTAGAAAATTAAAACAAGGAGACAAACTTTTAGTTCCTTCAAAACTTCCTGAAATAGAGAATCTAAAAGAAATAAACATCTTAGATTATATCTCACTAAAAGATATAGAAAAGAATTGGATGTACGTTTATAACATTCCAGAAAAAGTAATAAGAAATATCAAAGAAAAAGCAGAAATTATTCATAAAAAAACTTCAAAGAGCAGAAGATTCTATAGAATTAAAGGAATAGATATTTTAGATGACAGCCTTAAACAATACGAGACAAAGCAATTTTTACCACTCCATCTTATTTACAAATTAAACTTAAAAAATAAAGTAAAGGATTGTATAATAAAAACCTATCAACACGGAAAAGAAACAACAGTCCCAATCACACTTCCCCTAACCAAGGAATTTATCAAATTTCTAGGATTTTATGTAGCAGAAGGACATTTTGATAAAAGACAGATAGGATTAACATTTGGAAAGCAGGAAGATAAATTCGTTAATGAAATAATAAATTTCTCAAGAATCTTCGGGCTAAACTTCACCATTGAACCACGAGAAACCATCATAAGAATTAAATTATTTGGAAATATTTTTACAAAATTAATAAAAAATCTCTGCGGAAAGGGTGCTAAAAACAAAAAGATTCCAGAATTCATATTTAGAACAAATCAAGAATTAAGACAAACCTTCTTAGATGCATTGTATCAAGGAGATGGACATAATACAAAAAATAGAAATCAATTAATGCTAACTACTTCAAGTAAAAAATTAGCTAATGAAACTCTTTACCTTTGGCTAATGCAAGGAGTTCTGGCCTCTATACAACCAAGAATTAACAAAGGACTAGGAAAGTTTCCATCTAAAGCTTACTCCATTAATGTATATGGAAAAGATATTGAAAAATCAAAAGAATTTTCATGCAATATTAATCCTGGATCTAAAAGAATTGTTCAACAACTAATACACAAAGATTTATCCTTATTACAAGTAAAAGAAATTGAAATAATCAAAAAAGGTTACGAGCACGTTTACGATTTATCTGTTCCTTATTGTGAGAATTTTGTAGGGGGCCTTGGAGGTATTTCTTGTCACAACACAAGAGGACAACAGGGTATTGGAATCTCTGCAGCTGTTTTATACGGTCAATTAACAACTGGAAAACCAGCTAGAATTATTTCTAAAATAGGAAAAAACAAACCCGCCCATTATTATGAATTAAAAATAGATACTAAAAACAACGAACCAGAAATTCTTGTAGATAAAGAAGTCCCTTGGGATCAAGACCATGGAATAAATGTAGAAATAGAGATGGAAGCTATCTATCAAAAAGGCATTAGAGGTGTAGATGAATATCTAAAACAGACTGTTATTGCTAATCCTCATGCAGAATTAACTTATATAGATCCTGAAAACAAACGTGTCCATTACCCAAGAGCTTCTGAACAATTACCTGTAGAACCTAAGGAAATTAAACCTCACCCTCATGGAATTGAACTAGGCATTTTTATTTCCATGTTAAAATCTACTTCTGCTAAAACATTAACTGCTTTCTTAACAAAAGAATTCATAAGACTAAGTTCTAAAACGGTAAAAAAAGTTTGTGAACAGATAGAATTCAAACCTTCCATGAAACCAAAAGAGTTAGATAGGGATCACGCTGAAAAACTTTACAAAGCTATTCAAAACACCAAATTAATTGCCCCTCCTACTAATTGTTTATCTCCAATCGGAGCTGAAGCTCTTCAAACTTCTATGGAAAAAGAAATCCCCGGAGAATTTTTTGCTTCCGTAACTCGTCCAGCTTCTGTTTATAGGGGTAACCCCTTTCAAATAGAAACTTGCATTGCATTTGGAGGACAAATACCTTCTGATAAATCAATGACCTTGCTTAGATTTGCTAATAGGGTTCCTTTGCAATATCAACAATCCGCCTGCGCTATAACAAAATCGGTAATTGAAACAAATTGGAGAAACTATAATATGTCTCAATCACGGGGTGCACTACCTGTAGGACCTGTTTTGCTTGTAATTCACATGGCCTCTGTTTGGGTTCCGTTTACATCCGAATCTAAAGAAGCCATAGCCCATTATCCCGAAATTATTAAACAAATTAAATTAGCTATTCAAGAATGTGGTAGAAAATTAGCCTCCCATATTAGAAAAACAGTTAGGGTTAGAGAACAAAAAGAAAGAGCAGGATTATTTGAAAAATTTATACCCGAAATAGCTTCCTCTTTAAATAGACTAACTAAAGAAAATAAAGACCAAATAACATCTAAATTAACTAAAACCTTAAAAAAATCTTTAAAGGATTTAATTCCAGAAGAAGAAGGGGATGCGCCCCTTTCAACCCCGCAAAAAAAGAACGTTCACAAAGAAAAGAAAGAAATTAAAAAACCAACAAAAAAAACTGAAGTAAAGAGGACAAGTTCCACTAAAAAGGTAAAAAAACATGGCAAAAGGGAAAAACAAACAACTCTTGGCTCTAGAAAATCTAGGTAAGGATATTGTAAAACAAATTAAGAAAGGGAAAAACCCTGAGATAGCCATACCGATAAGGGCCTTATCTAATATAAAATTTGATGAAAAAACCAAAACAGTTCAATTAGGTAGTAAAGTCTCTGCTAGATATTTTTTCCATATTGCTCACGCTAAAAAATTCTTACAAACTTTAGAAGTAGCCGCCATTAGTCATAATTTAATCAAAGATGGTAAACACGCTTCTCTAAGGGATGTTTTTTACATGGCTAAGAGAACAATTCCAGGAACTAAAGTAAATCTTGTAGATGACCAACCAGAATCTGATTCCGTTATAGAAGATTTAGAATTAGTAACAGATCAAAGCCGGGAACAATTAAATGTAAATGCCAATAAAAACGGTTCTGTTGCGGGAAAAGTTGTAATTGAAGATAAAGGGGATACAATTGATTGGTCTAAATTAGGTTCTGGAGGTTGGTCCATTCCATCTAATGTTGAAGATATTAAATTCAAAAAAGTCACAGCCAAATATATTTTATATATGGAGAAGGCTGCAGTATGGGAAAGATTACATGAAGATAAATTCTGGGAAAAACAAAATTGTATCATCATGTCTTCCCAAGGTCAAACTACAAGAGGTATACGAAGATTACTCCAAAGATTAACTAAAGAGCATAAGTTACCTATTTATGTATTGACTGACCTTGACAGTTGGGGACATTACATCTATTCTGTTATTCGCTTTGGCTCAATTAACTTGGCCCACATATCAGGAAAAATGGCTATTCCTTCTGTTAGATTCTTAGGAATAACTACAAATGATATTGAAAAATACAAACTTGAAAAGCATTTAATTAAATTCAAAGATACGGATCTAAGTAGATTAAAACAAATTCAAAATTATGCCTGGTTTAAAGATAACAAAGCATGGCAAAAAGAATTTGCAGCACTTAAAAAACTGGGTGCTAAGGCAGAGATACAAGCCTTAAGTAGCAAGGGAATAAGTTTTATCTCTGAAAAATACCTCCCTGAAAAGATCAAAAACAAGGACTTTATTGATTAGATTTTACCCGGTATAAATATTCAATAAATTGTTTATTTTCTTCATTATTCTCTAAAGTAGTTAAACTTCCAATATTAATCTTAATGAGTTTATCCAAGGGATTAGGGTAATTTACCCTTTTATTCAGTTTACAAAATCCTTCCATAACAATCCCAAGTTCGCCCTTCAAGGTCTTAGAAACATTACCTTGCCAAGAATTAATCATTTTAGCAATTTCTTTCTGTTTTAATTTCTGCTGGTTAAACAATTCTTTACGATAACCATCTTCTAAAAAACAAGAGACCTTAAGATTATGCATAATATCCAAGAATTTATTCTTTTTTCTTTGACAAAGATCAAATAATCTTATTTCCCAGAATTTTTTATAATTATTCCAGTTGAAAATTATAATCTCCTTACTATTCCTATTCTCCCGATTTACTACTTTGTGCCTTACATCCTCTACATCTAAGCAACTAGTAATTATTTTTTCTATATGCGTTTCTTTTCTATGTAAATCAAAAGTAATTTGAGAGACATAGTCTTTCTTTTCTTTATAATCAATTCCAATATTCCCTTCTGCAGCAAATAAACCTCTTAAAATAGATCTTCTCAGCAGAGGATTGCCCATAAAATCCATCTTAAGTAAATTCTCTATAATAATTTCAAACATTTTTCTAAAAACGGCACCATTAACCTGAATATGAATACACTCATTTCCATGTCTATCTGAAAATCTTGTTAGGATTTTTTCTTTAGGAATATCCAAATAATCTGACCATTCTTCTTTTAATCCTTTATTCTCTTGTCTATATTGGACTGTAAAAGTAATATCTTTAAGATCTATAAAAAAATATTTTTTTAAAAAATTTAAAGCATGATTTGCAATGTCCTTATCTTTAGAACAGTAGGTAATATGGTTTTTTTCTTTTCTATTTAGATCACTATCTCCCAAAAATAATCCAATTCCTTCTATAAATTTTTCATCTATTTGGATGTATTTTGGAAAAATGAATGGTTTTGGACCTTTCCCCTTTGTTGCTTTGTAACATAATTCTATATTTTTGCCAAGGTCTTTAATAATCCAATCTTCAGGAACAAGCTTTAATGTATTGATTTTCATGGTATCTTTATATACTTTAATCTTTAAATAGATTGTCCCCAGTTTCATTACAGATACTTACCTTCCAGAAAAAATAAAATCTGAAGATTTCTTAGATTAACCCCTTAATTCTTTAATTTTTTCAATTACAAGCTGTCCTTTTGTACCATAATATAGAAAATCTTTTTTTAATTGTCTAGCTAAATTTCTTTCTACATCTGTTTCCTCGGTTAAATCTTCTACTAATCCCATATTAGCGACCGTATGTGTTTTTGCTTCTTCTACAGCTTCCCTATATCCCCTATCTTCTTTTTTAAGTATAGATGTGGGGGATATTAAAGAATTTAGTATTCTTATACCATGCCTTGCTAAACCCCTTATTTCTTCACATAAATATCCTATACGACTTAATCCAAATTCTACATTTATGAATTTTGGATAAAGTTCTTTTATTTTTGACATAGCTTCATGACCTTCTACAGTATACATTTTCTGGGTAAATTCTTCATAATTCGTTTTCAAATGACTCATCTCAAAAATAAGTGGACTTCTAAGCTTATACCCCTTATTATAGGTTTCACCCCCTTTTAGAAGAGCACGCATAGCACTCACAAATAAAAATAAATATTTATGATCTGGTTTTTCTTCCATTCTTGAGTTATTAACTTTAGCAAATTCATTTGACAAATCCTGTTGAGCCCTGCACAAAGCTGCAAGTTCCTTTTTAAGTTTTTCATACCTATCTTTGTTATATTCCTCTCTAATATCATTTAATTGTCTGAAAATTAATCTTAATTTTTTCTTCTTTAATCTAGGAATAGCTTCCATTCTACTTAATTTATCTTTTAAATTTTTTTTTGCCTTGGGCATAAGGATATAGACTTTCTCATATAATATAAAATTTTCTCTACGAAACCCTTAAAAAACCCATTTTTCCTAATAAAACCATATTTTCTTACTATCCAAATTCTAGAGAATGTCAAAGATTAGAGTGTTCCCATTATGTTGCTTTAGTTGTCCAAGGTCATAATCTCACAGGCGGAATCCATCATAACCCTGAGAAAATTGAAAAGGCAGTCCAAATAGGGAGTACATTGATAAGGTGTGAATTAGAAGCCTGCATCTATTCTGAGGCTCCGCCTCCAGAATCCTTCCCAATCATAATCCCGATATATTAAATCCCCTTCTTTCTGAATAAAAGCAGTTTCTTATAGGGAAAGCTTTTTAACCTAAAATATTTAGTTCTTTAATTAAGCCTCGGTAGCTCAGAGGGTTTTTGAGTCCTGTATTCCGGCCCGAGCAATAGGTAGAGCATATGACTGTTAATCATAAGGTCGTAGGTTCAAGTCCTGCCCGAGGCGTTTTTTTCTCAATGTTAAACGACATAAACGACACGTACGCGTAGCGCTTATAAAGAAAAAACCTTATAATATATCATGAAACTGGACTTATCTAAAGTCGAATTTTCTCCAAAGGATATTCGAAATGAAATAAAACTTCCAACAAAATTAACTTCTGATCTGGCTTATCTTATGGGCTTACACCTAGGAGATGGAAGTATGAATATGTACAAGAGAAAAACAATTGATTATTTAATTTCATATACTGGGCATTTAATAGATGAGGAAGAATTTCATATGAAAATTATCAGAACTTTATTTAAGAAATTATTCAATAAAAAAACCAAATTAATTTTAGATAAAAGAAAAAATCACTCTTCTTTAAAAACATATTTTCGTTCAAAAGCAATATTAACTTTTTTTAATAAATCTTTAAAATTGCCATTAGGATCAAAGAAAGGGTGCAAAATTCCCAAAATTATTTTAAATTCGAATATAAAGATAAAAAAATATTTTTTAAAAGGTTTAGCAGATACGGAATTCTGTTTAACTTTTAAAAAGAGATATAGACAAAAACATTATTACCCCGCAATTACTTTCGCGACGGAAAGTGAATTTATGCACAAATCAGTAGTTGACCTACTTAAAGAACTCCATTTCGGTCTTTATAGTTTAAAGAATTATATTACCTATAGAAAAGGAAAGAAGTTAAAAATTAACACAGTGGATTTAAACGGGTTATCTAACTTAAATCTCTGGTTCAAGGAAATTGGATTCAACTCAACCAAACATTTAACTAAATATCAAGTATGGAAGAAATTTGGATTCTGTCCCCCAGATACAAATATCATTGAAAGACGAAACATTTTAAAAGGAAAAACAGACATTAATTCTTATTATGGCCTTGTAGCTTAATCTGGTGGAGCATTCGACTGATAATCGAAAGGTTGGGAGTTCAAATCTCCTCGAGGCCACCATTAAAATGAAGATATTTTTGATTAGACATGGACAAACTACTGGAGATATTGAAGATAGATATGGTGGGGATTATGAAGACCATCTAACTGAAAAAGGCGAACAACAATCTCGAA
>CEPZ01031043.1_pt1 | contig 54242 bp, 50 predicted proteins | sample 530461 | NCBI WGS metagenome assembly CEPZ01 (sample SAMEA2620106, study PRJEB7988) | marine metagenome | isolation source: saline water (ENVO:00002010), including
GTCGGATTCCCCATAAATATTATGCGCATGGCGCGTCCGTTTACAGTACTATTCCTCTGGAAAACTGTTCTTGTGTTTCTTCTTTTTGACGATTTGTTAGTTCCTGAAGACGGTTCTTATACTGTTGAAATTGAAGTGGTGAAAGATAGTCAATCATCATTACACCATTCAGATGATCAATTTCATGCTGAAGAACTCGTGCCATGAGACCACCGAATTCGGATTCGATTTGTTTGCCTGTCTGATCTTGATACTTTAAAACTATCTCTTCAGGTCGAGTAACATCAAACCTGATTTCAGGTAGACTTAGACATCCTTCTTCAATTACACTTTCACCATTAAAATCTGTGATTTCAACATTTGCAAATACCATAGATTCATCCCACTCTTCAGTATGAGATATATCTACCACCAAGAGGTTTAAATCGATACCGATTTGATTTGCTGCAAGACCGATACCCTCTTCTTCGTACATAGTATCAAACATATCTTGAATTAAATCCTCGATGCACGAGAAATCAGAAACCGGCTTAGCAAGCTTACTCAGGATCGGATCTCCATATGTTATAATGGGTCGTACCATCAGCTCTCATTTCTCTCCTTCTTAACCACATCTGAAATTGAAGATCTGGTAACTTCCAGTGTTGTCCCTTTTCCAACATTTAATAGGATGACTGTTTCTTTTTCCTTAAATCCAGCAATAGTTCCCCGTATCCCCCCAACAGTAATAACACGATCTCCTTTTTTCAAAGTTTCCAGCATTAACTTTTTCTGTTTCTGTTGTTTCATCTGTGGGCGCATCATAAAGAAATAGATGACAACAAAGATCAAGATGAAAGGTAAGAACCCACCTATAGCTGAGCCTGCTCCCCCATTTCCTTGTGCAAATAGAATATCCAATGTTACTCCTCCAATTAATTAAGTGAAAAATTACTTCCTCGACCGAGGAAAAACAAGTTAAAGGACTGGTAATATCAACTGTTTAATAAGAGTTTTATTCTAGGGAATCCTCTACAATATCATCCCTTAACTTTTCAATTGGCGATTTAAATTTAGCTGATTTTTTAGCTCCAACACATTTCTTAGTTCGCGGACAAATTCTAGCCCAAGTACAAATTACCTCAGGAGGTAATCCAACAGCATCGTTGGCGAAGCCCATGTTCAAAAGACCCAGAGCAGGCTTAAACTCTCTCTGAACCTCATCTTTAAGTGGTTTCCCAGGATGATTTACCACATGTTCTTCCACAGCATCAATTATACATGAAAAGGTTTTTCCTGTTGATTCAAGAGCAGGCTGTAAATCAATTCCCATTCCCAATACATGCCTGTTGCCAGCAGCGTCCCTAGTTGGCACATTATAGCAGGCATAAAGATTTCTCATTTCATCATTTTTCATTAAAGACAGTTGAGTAACATGTTTTATACCGATGTTGTTCGTAGCTTGGAAAATACCCCATTTAATACAGATACTATCTGGGTGAAGAGCATCGTGATGATGTGGAAGTGGGATGTTATTTCCTCGGTAATAAACCCTTACAAAATTAGGAGGATAAACATCAAAATAATGCCAGTGCCTATAAGGTGATACTGATGTCATTCTTCTCATGATTAAAGAGGGTGTATAACCAAGTTTAACTGTTTTGGTTACGTCGTACTTTGAACGTATTAAAAATCGTTTAAATAGTTGTCGAGGAAGTAATAAGGCAGAGGCAAAATAACTGCACTCATAATCTCGCCATGCTACCAAAACATCTCGCTGGTGCTGTACAAAAGTGGGTGGTATTTCTCCCTCTGGAGCTGCTCCGAGTTCACCTCCAGTAGCATGGTCAGAAATGATACCATCACCACCATGGAGAACCATGTGTGCCAGTCTTAATGAAATCTCAAATTTGAGCCGATCTTGCTGTTTTTCTAAACGCTTGTTAATCCATATTGTGTCCGGTGATTGAAAAAAAGATCGGACAAGAGAACGAATTTCTTCTCCTGCTTCTTCTACGGTGACCTTCACAGGTGGATTATCAAACCATTTTATCTTCAAATTCACTCGTTTACAAATATCGAAAATTGTATTAAGATCCATAGGTAACTTTTTGTTCCCTAAAGATTCTGCTTCTCTTTCTAAGTCAGGAAAGTGATTCTTCTGCCGTTCTCTAAGTGCACTTATTAGTGCATAGGCAAACCTTCGTCCTGAAGTACCAGTTTGCGTCAAAACATCTGGGATAGCTCGAGAAAGAATTGACTTATCAAAAAGTACTCTAGGCTCAAGTATAAATTCATTTGTCACATGAGAATCCACTTCGTCAATCCCCGTAGAATCATCTATAAACCAAGTAGTAGTTTCACTAAATACCTCACAAAAAATATCTAAAAGTTTATCCGTTGGGTAGCGTCTCCCTGTTTCCAAAAGACTAAGGTAAGAAATAGAAGGAGCATTTTCAGCATTCACTGCGATACAACGATTCATCAGATCTTCTAACGTCAAGCCAGAATCCTGCCTTTTCTTTCGCAATTTAATTCCAAAAAAATGTGACTTTCGTTTATTCATACTGGTTGTTATTATATCCACTCATTATAGAAAACAAGATATTATGTAAAATTTACATTGTCAAGTTCCATAGTAAACTCTTTTGTTGACTTAAATAAATTCTGAAAGTTATTTTATTTAAGGACTAAGACCTTTACTAAAGGGAGAATGCAGTGAATATTGAAGAAATAAAACTAGAGCTAAAAGAACACGGAACTAACAACAGACAAGACGATGTTAAACTAAATACCAATGAATCAATCTTACAAATTGAACACCGCCAAGCTCGAGAATTTATAGGCGAATGGATTTACAGCAGGCATGGAAGTATAGGTGCTGGAGAAATCTAAAATTCCCGGATTATTTTTATTATCTAATATTTAATACTCTACATAAAATAACTGAACCCGACCTATCTTGACACTAAGCCAAGATTAAATCGGGTCCAAAGAGACATCCCCCCATTAAGAGTGAGGTGATGTATTATTTTATGCTGTGCTTATTTACTAACTTTTGTAAACAAGCAGGAAGAGGAGTAACGCAATCAGCCCTACAATACCTTCTGAGGCAAAACTGCTCACTATCTCCCCCACATTGTTCACGACACCTGTAGTTCCTGGAAATAGAATGTCGATCACAACGAACAGTAGGATAAGAGCGATGCCGAATTCAAAAATGTCCTTCAACCATCCGCTCGTTGTCCTTAGAGTATCTCTGAGTGTAGCCATTCGATTAGATCTCCTGATTCGATTGGTAGGTGAGTATCCCCCAACCCCTATTCAAGAAATAACACCCGAACAGGGAAGAAAATTACAGGTAATAATCCGCCCCCTCAAACTTGAGGGGACGAACTTTCCCTTATGAATCCCGCCTACTACCGGTAAATGGATAGGAATACGATGAAGGTAATGAGGCCAACGAGACCTTCACTCGTGAACTCTGACACGAGATCTGCAACGTTACCAACAATACCTGTCGTACCTGGGAATAGGATATCTACAATCAGGAACACCAATGCTAGGGCTAGACCCAGATTAACGATATCACCGGCCCAGCTCGTTATGGTGGAAAATGTATCCTTTAATGTAGCCATTATGAACCCTCCTACTTGGTTAGTGACTTACTATTGTCTTTACCTGTTACCAACTCTAAGCTAGCACCCCAAATGAAGTAGAAAAATCTGCTTCTTTCATTTGAGTCACAGGACTAGACACGAAGATAAATCTTGTGTGGATTATATGAGTTATTTCTGATCGCTCCGAGATCATAACTTCAGTAATTAAGGCAATGCTAAGCACTTCTTGAATAAATGTCAAGAAAAAATTGAAAATGACTTATAATACTTTTTCTTGTTATTTCGGGTTATCTCGAGGAGAAATAGGCTTTTATACAGGGTAAATAAAAATTTGTTTAAATGTTAAATTTTCGGAGTCTTAGTGAATTTATTACCACAGACAGCGAACTAGCCGCCATTGCTGCAGAGGCAAACATTGGATCAAGTAGAACACTAAAAAAGGGAAATAGAACCCCAGCAGCTACCGGTATTCCTATGGAATTATATACAAATGCGAAGAAGAGATTCTGGTGTATAGTTTTTACAGTTCTATGGCTCAATGATATAGCCGATCTGACTCCGCTCAAGTCACCACTGATTAATGTAACATCAGATGCCTCCATTGCGATATCAGTACCTGTTCCAAGGGCGATCCCCACATCTGCCTGAACCAAAGATGGAGCATCGTTTATCCCGTCTCCTACCATTGCTACTTTGTTTCCTTCCTTTTGTAAACTTTGTATTTCAGCAGCCTTATCTTCAGGTAAAACACCTGAAATTACCCTATCTATTCCAACTTGTTCTCCAATAGCTTGTCCTGTCTCTGCCGTATCACCTGTCATCATAAATGTTTTGATACCACTCTGATGTAACAGTGATATTTCATCAACCGCGGTTTTCTTCACAGAATCAGCCACAGCTAGAACACCAATTATTCTTTTATCAATTGCAGTCAAGATAGCTGTTTGGCCTCGCTTTGTAATCTGCTCTACTTCTTGACTGACCTGACCTATATCGATACCGGCCTGCTTCATTAGCCTTGGGCTTCCAACTATCACATGTTTCCCCTCAACTTCAGCTTCAGCACCATGTCCGGGTTGTGCTTTAAACCCAGATACTGACGGCAAAACTAAGTTGAAATCCTTAACTATTTCCAAAATTGCCTTTGCTAACGGATGCTCAGAGAGCTTTTCGACACTACCGGTAAACTGGAGAATTTCTTCTTCAGTATGACCATCGTATGGTACGACTGCCACTACTGATGGCTTTCCTACTGTAAGAGTACCGGTCTTATCAAATACCACTGTATTAACTTTATGAATTGTCTCCAATATTTCACCACTACGGATAAGAATACCCATTTCGGCTCCCCTACCCGTACCAACCATAATGGCTGTCGGGGTTGCTAATCCCAAGGCACAAGGACAGGCTATTATGAGTACAGAGATAGCATTAAGCAGTGCAAATGGAAGAGATTCTATATTGAGCCAAATGGTGAAAGTTATAAGCGAAATCACAATGACGATTGGAACGAAATAGCTGGCGATCTTGTCAGCCAATCGCTGAATGGGAGCTTTGGATCCCTGTGCCTCCCGGACAAGTCGAACAATCTGTGCTAAAACAGTCTTGGTTCCTACTTTTCGTGCCTCAAACCGAAAGCTCCCCATTCTGTTTACAGTAGAACCAATGACATCATCACCCAAACTTTTGTCAACAGGCATACTCTCACCTGTCACCATTGATTCATCCACAGCCGAGCTTCCTTCCACTACTACTCCATCCACTGGAATTCTCTCTCCCGGCCGGACCAGCACCAGATCTCCTACTACTACTTGCAGGGTGGGAATTGTGATTTCCTCACCGTTTCGTATAACTGTAGTTGTTCTTGGCTGTAATCCGATAAGCTTCCGGATAGCACTCGATGCCCTTCGTTTGGCCTTCGATTCCAGCATTCTGCCGAAAAGGATCAATGTTATAATAACTGCTGCAGTATCGAAGTAAACGTCAGGTGATTGCCCGGCAGTAGTAATAAAATCTGGAGCCAACGTTGCCAATGCACTATAAATGTAGGCACTCGATGTTCCTAAGGAAATCAAACTATCCATGTCAGCTTTACCATGGCGAGCCCGAATAATGGCATTCCTAAAGAACTGTCTTCCTGACCAGAAGAGGATTAGTGCAGTCAAAACTAACATCGCTATTCGTATTATCTGCTGAGATATCTGAGAAAGGATTGGCAGATGAGAATGAAACGATCCTACAAAAACCAGGGTAGTCAGTCCTGCAGCAACGATAAATCGAATTTTAAGATTCTGAAATTCTGCTTCCTGTTCTTTTTTGAATTCTGTTTCATCATCCAAGTCGGTTTTAAGCTCCACCGCCTCGTAACCCACAGATAAAACAGAATCAAAAATCCCCTGCATATTAACTATATCTGCAGCAAGTTCCACTTGAGCTGTCTCCGTCGCCAGATTCACACTGGCCGATATAACACCTTCTGCCTCACTAATAGCCTTCTCTACGGAAGCAACACAACCGGCACAATGCATTCCTTTAATACCGACAGTTACAATAGAAGTATCAGCTGTATCTGGTAACTCAGATTGCTGTTTCTCTTTATTCAACTATAGTCATCCATTATTTGTCATTATAATATAAACTTAGAAAAGATTGAATATAAAAGTTGGCTCTATGTATATCGAACCTGAGCCATGTTATAACCATCTCTTGATAACATTTTCTGCAAAGTAGTGATCCACAGAACTTGTTATCCGGACTTCTTTCATTTAATATATACCTTCTAGTAGCTTGAGTAGTTTCGCATCTGATTACATCTGGATTCGATCAATTCACTACTTGATTCAACACGTCTAAATCAAACCAGTTCACAGACTGGCCAGCGCCGATTCCCAAGATGTAATTCACCACCTTTATGATATCAAATATATCAATATCACCATCGTCATCGTAATCGGCAGCACATAACTCACCATCTGTGGGATCGGTCTCGATCCCTAGGACGATATTAACAATCCTGATGACATCGAATACATCAATCACACCATCTGCATTGAGATCGCCTTTTTCACAAGGTTCTATACCGCCAACTTCGAAGAATTCCAGCATGGCAGCCATCAAAGCCGTCAGTTCTTCAATGCCGCTCAATCCGCCTAACTGGAAAGAAGTACCGATAGTACTATAGTTGTCAGTGGCGTTTGCCACACCGCAATAATAAGCAGGGGTGGAATTCTCCAGAACTGCAAAAGCAGTCTCACCAGTAGGCGACAGATGATCTATCCAGGCGTTCTCCCCGTTGTAAGATAAGTTCATTCCCTCCGTGAATGTCCCGGCGATTCCAGCCACGGCTGATAGATCGCCTGTACCATCAGCCAAACCGTCTATGCCAAAATAAGGATGAAGTGATGTCTGGGAATCGTAGGCCCAAGTATCACCACCTTCCATATAAAGATTCCCGCCATTCTCCAGATAACTGATGAGAGCGTTCACCTGCGCACCATCACTTAGTACATAATTGTTCGAATAAATTCCAAGGAGCACGAAAATGGCATCGAAACCGGCAGCTGTAAGGTCGTCACCAAACATGAAAAGGTCATCGGTAATATAAGCAGAACGTCCAGATGTGGAGATAATAGCCTCCAAAATTGCATCTGAGTTAGAGCTGGAATTTCCCATGTCCCATATGAGAATCGAAGGTGCTCCGCCGGCAAATCCCGTCACATGAACTGCATAGCTGGTACTATCGTTTGAAACTAACTGAGTTACAAAAGTATAGTAATAGGATTGTCCTTCACTGAGACCCTGATCAAGGTAGTTTTCCACTCCTTCCCATACTTCGGTGATGGGTTCGCCATTCCTGGAGATGTTGATCTGAAACGTACCAATTTCACCACCGCCGAAAAGTTCAGTAGGGTCATCCCACGTCAGCTGAATGCTGGTAGGCATGGTCTCATCACTGTAAGCTGTAAGGTTCGTGGGTGGATTGGGATCGAGGTCATCGCTCATGGGTGGGTATTCATCCGGATTAATGAAGCCCCGATCACCCAAATGCTGTACCAGCAGGTTATAATGCTCGGCGCCAAACAAGTCAATATCCGCCTGAATGATGGCCGCTGCGGCATCTGCCATGGTGGCACTGGACCCAATCATGAAATGGTGTTGCAGGACAAGAGCATCCATATTTTCCCGAGAAATGCCGGGATCGGTGTGGCAGTCCCACAATCCAGCTGACCAAAGTTGACCAGCGTTATGAACACCGCCGTTGTTATCTTCAGGGTAATGGTAGTTAGCATCAAGAATCCTTCCTGACCAGAAGGGATTATGTCCATCCCAATTGAATACCCAGTTGGAGTGATGATCAGAGATGGTTAGACTGTGTGAACCTGCCCAATAGTCACCGAAACCCTCACCCATGGATCCTTCGTCACCGCCGCCCCAGCCGGGCACTTGGTCGTGCTGAATAGCGTGGCCATATTCATGAAGGATCACATCGGCATCCTCGGCATCATCCACACCGCCCTCTCCCCAGGCGATGGCATCCGACCCGGGGACGTAGTAGGAATTGTCCGCACCGCCTGCACCGTGAGGATCAGACGTCTGTGACTCATTATTCACGTTATCAAAACCTATGGACTGGATGTAGCGCTGAGTCATATCAATAAAGTAATAGACCAACACATCCTCGAAACCGCTTTCTGTGCGGGTGTAAACAAAACCATCGGGCGTATCACTGGTGACTACCGGAACAGTAGGAGAATCCCAATCAACCACAGATACATGTGGCCCCAAAAGCTGATAGACGCCGCCAGAGAAAGTAATATCCAGCAAGTCAGCTGTAAACCGCTCCCCGTTTAGCTGATCCGTATCTCCATCATTGTTATCACTGAAGCCGGGGTCTCCATATTCGGCGTAGGCAGAGCTGAGTGGATCTGGGTCCCAAATCATTCCGGAACCGTTATCAAAAACAATACGGTTCTCCAGTGCCAGGACTTCTCCAGTCACAGCATCCACGAACAGCCGCCAGTCTCCAAGAGGGTCTGATGTCTCAAACTCGATGACCCATGTGAGATAAGCGGTCTTATCCTGCACTAGATAGTTCAGCATTGGTTCTGCTTCCCAACTAATTGCTGCTATTGGATTAATATACTCCACAGCAATCTGTCGGGCAGTTTCCTGGCTGAGTCCCGCCGACCGCGATGAAACATGATCAATTTCGCGCGTATTGTTCCTGAGGAAACTCACCCGGTTCTCGCGATTAACAGTTATCGTAATGTCACCGCGGAAAACCGGAATACCATCAATTTTCTGCTGAAACGTTTCAAATGTGATACCCCTGCTTTTTTTCTCATACCAGAAACCTGCTGAGCTCAAATCGCTTTCAAAGCCCATCTGTTTCCTGTTTGCCGCCAGAAAGCTCTCGGCTACAATCCGAGCATCTCCACGGATATTGTACTCTGGAATTCGAGACCAGGTTCGTACGATTCCGCTTTCAGTTTCTGATGTCTTACCATTCTGAGAGACAGTTGCCGGACACTCTTCCAGCCCAAAATTCGCTATTGAACTGCTCCCTTCCTTTGCAGACAGGATGGAAATCAAAACCACAACTCCAGCTATCTTTTGTACAGATGTCATTATTTACTCCTGTATAATTTTCTAATCATGAAATTATAGTTAAACTTACGCATTGGCGAAGCCTTTTCCAATGCACCAACTCACACACTGTCCTCTTATTCTTGTCTGCTTAATAATCGTGAAAATCCTTCTCTTGGCTGAAACACTGTTCCACCCGAATTAGGAGCTTTTGCACCAGACCAGTAGTCCGCTGTGGGGCATTGACCCTCAGCAAAGAGAGCCATGTTGCCTTCAGCAACACTATCTGTCTTCAGGCAGTTTGCAGCACTTGGCCAAGTCGGCATACGTTTCTGAATCAGCCGAAGTCTCATTGGCCTGGTAGCCCAGTTTGGCGATAGCTTTCTCGATTCCCGCCAGGTTTATCAAGCCAGCTTCATAAATCACGGCAGCATTTTTCTCATCAACGTCAACATCAATGGATACCACACCGTTTACCTTGGATAATCCGGTCTCGATAGCCCTTTCACACATGCCACATTGCATGGTAGGTAAGTCCACCATAGCACTCTTTGACCCTTTTATCACTGCAGCCTGATCCTCAGCGTCCGTCTTGCTGCAGGAAATTACCAGCAACAGCGACAGTCCTATGGTCAGCAACTTGATTAGTTTCATGGTTTCTCCTTTCACCTTAGTTTTAACTTAGTGTTTACTTTCTTTTTTTACCAAAGCTCGCTTCATTCGATCTCAACATCCGCCTCTCCGCCAACATGGCATAAAGCAGCGGTACCACAAACGTCGTCAGAATAGCAAACACCATTCCGCCAAATGACGGAATGGCCATGGGTACCATCACGTCTGCACCTCGCCCCGTGGAAGTGAGTATCGGTATCAGCGCCAGGATGGTAGTCCCAGCTGTCATCATGGCGGGCCGAATCCGGCGGGTACCTGCCTCAGCAGCGGCATTTCGAATCTCCGTAATGGACTTTGGTTTCATCCGGGCAAAACTCTGTTCCAGGTAAGTACTGATGATGACGCCGTTATCACTGGCAATTCCGAATAGAGCCAGAAATCCGACCCACACCGCCACACTTAAGTTCACTGGATGCATCTGGAAAAGCTCCCGCATGTTCATCCCCACAATGTTGAAGTTCATAAACCACCCCTGTCCATAGAGCCAGATCATCAGGAAGCCACCGGCCCAAGCGACGAAAATACCGGAAAAAACAATTATAGATGTGGATAGTCGCCGGAACTGGAAGTAGAGAATCAGCAATATGACGAACAGTGCCAGCGGCAGGATCACGCGCAGTTTCTCGGTTGCCCTGATCTGGTTCTCATAGCTCCCTGCAAAAGCATAACTTACGCCAGCTGGCACCATCAACTCTCCAGAGGAAACCTTATCTTCCAGATAGCTCTGCGCCTGCTCTACTACATCCACCTCTGCCCAGCCGTCATTCTTGTCGAACAGGACGTAGCCCACCAGAAACGTATCCTCACTCTTGATGACCTGTGGCCCGCGGATATAGTGGATGTCAGCCATCTGCTGTATTGGAATCTGTGTCCCGTCTGGCGCAGGTACCAGGATAGTAGTGAGGGACTCAATATCTCCCCTAAGCTCCCTCATGTACCGTACCCGCACCGGGTACCGCTCCCGGCCTTCCACCGTGGAGGTAATTCGCTTGCCACCGATGGCGACTTCAATAACGTCCTGCACCTGCCGCAGCGAGATACCGTAGCGAGCAATAGACTCTCGGCTAATATTAATCTCTAGGTACGGCTTGCCTACGATGCGGTCGGCGAACACTGCAGCAGCTTTCACTGACGGCACGTTCTTCAGGTGCTTCTCCAAATCCAAACCAAACTTTTCGATAGTTTCCAGATTTGGGCCTTTTACCTTAATTCCCATTGGGGCTCTCATACCACTTTGGAGCATGACAATCCGGGCTGATATAGGCTGCAGTCTCGGAGCAGAAGTGGTACCGGGAATCTGAGCTACTTTCACCAGTTCGTCCCAGATATCAGCTGCTGTCCGGATATGATCTCGCCACTGGCGGAACGGTTTGCCTCGTGAATCCGGAACTAGGTTTCCATCCCCATCGTTAACAAACTCACCATTGTCATCAATCTTGAACCGGAGGTGGTTCCCGTCCTTATCAGTAATGTACTCGGACTTGTAGCTAACCACGGTTTCAATCATGGAGATGGGGGCCGGATCCAGTGGTGTTTCTGCTCTCCCCGCTTTGCCAACTACCAGCTCTACTTCCGGTACTGAGTAAAGCGCCTTGTCAATTTTCTGCAGCACATCTATGGACTCTTCCATCCCGGCGTGGGGCATAGTTGTAGGCATGTAGAGATACGACCCTTCATCCAGAGGTGGCATGAACTCTTTCCCCAATCCCGGGAATAGATGAGTCACCGCAGCAAACGGTCTCGACTGAGTCACAAACTCCGGCAAGAATCCGAAGATATTGCCAAAACCCATCCAAGCGAAGAGTCCCAAGATCAACAGTACTCCCGGCACAGAAAGTGTCGCTGCCTTATGATCCAGTGACCACCGCAGGAGCCGTGGATAAACTCGAGTAAACCCCACTAATAATCCCATAACAACCGCCACAACTAGAGCCACGAAAAATGCGTTTAGAAAGAAGCTGCGTCCCACACCCAGCGGAGCCCAAGTGGAGGCGAGAATTAGCACCACCAGAAGAATCACAACCCAGTTTACTGCCTTTGCCAAATTTCCTTTTAACAGTTTGTCAAGCTCTGAGCGGAAGAAGTGATAGCCTCCAATTGCCGCAATCATAAGACCAATCCACCAGATCCAAGAAACGGCTACAATCACACCGAGACCTACAAGCGTCCAGTTAAGTATGGACTTCAGCCGCTTCCCTTGCACCTTGCCGGAAAAGAGCACATGAGCCATCGGCGGCAGGATAGTGAGAGCCACTATCACCGATGCTATGAGTGCGAAAGTTTTGGTATATGCCAGTGGCACAAATAATTTCCCTTCTGCTGCCTGCATGGTGAAAACCGGTAGGAAGCTAACCACAGTTGTGGAAACAGCCGTCACCACAGCGCCGCCCACTTCAGAAGTTGCCCGAAGTAAGACTTCCCTGATGTTCTCGTCTTCTCCAGCTTCATCCAGATGCTTCAGTATGTTCTCAGTTACTACAATGCCCATATCCACGATGGTACCGATGGCAATGGCAATTCCCGATAAAGCCACGATATTAGCATCCACACCAAATTGTTTCATGCCGATGAAAACAATTAGAATAGTGAGGGGAAGCAAACTTGTAATCATAAGCGATGAGCGGAAATGCATCAGCATGATGAGTACTACAACGATGGTGATGAGAATTTCATCCCTGAGGGCGTGGTTCAGGGTCCCCAGCGTCTCATAGATCAGTCCGGTACGATCATAAAAAGGAACGATGGATACTTGTGACACTGTCCCGTCCGCCAAGGTCTTCTTCGGCAACCCGGGACTGATTTCCCGGATTTTCTCTTTCACATGCTTGATGGTCGCCAGCGGATTTTCTCCAAAGCGTGTTACCACCACACCTCCTACTACTTCGGCACCGCCCTTATCGAGGATACCTCGCCGGAGAGCCGGACCCAGGGTCACATGGGCAACATCTTTCACGTAGATGGGGACATTCTCCGACATCTTCACGACTATCTCCTCCACGTCCTCCAGACTACGAATGAATCCCAGTCCGCGAACGATATACTCTACGCGATTCACCTCGATGGTCCGGGCACCAACATCAACATTCGAAGCTCGGACAGCCTGGAAGATATCGGTTAGACGTACTTTATGTTCACGCATGGCGGCAGGGTCTACGTCAATCTGGTACTCCTTCACGTAGCCGCCTACGGAAGCCGCTTCCGCTACTCCTTCTGCCGACAGCAACGCATAGCGGACGTACCAATCCTGCAGCGACCGGAGTTCGTCCAAGTCCCACCCACCGGTGGGATTACCATTTTCATCGCGTCCTTCCAGCGTATACCAGAAGACTTGTCCGAGAGCTGTGGCGTCTGGCCCAAGTGCAGGCTGTACTCCGTCTGGTAGAGTCCCTGATGGTAGTGAGTTGAGCTTCTCAAGAATGCGACTCCGGCTCCAGTAGAACTCGGCTTCTTCATTGAATATTACATAGATAGTTGAGAAACCGAACATAGAATAAGAACGGACTGTCTTTACTTCAGGGACGCCCAAAAGTGCCACGGTAAGAGGATAGGTTATTTGGTCCTCCACGTCCTGCGGTGACCGTCCCATCCATTGAGTAAAGACAATCTGCTGGTTTTCGCCGATGTCCGGAATGGCATCAACTGGGACGGGATCCCGCGGCAATCCGGGAATATCCCAATCGAAAGGTGCAACCATAATCCCCCACGCCACAACAACGAGGAAAAGCAGCGCCACGATGAGCTTATTCTCGAGGCAATAGCGTATTAGTTTATCAAGCAAACTTGGCCGGTCACTCATGATCACCTCCGCCACCGTGGTCGTGCTTCGGTGCAGCCCCGCCTTCTGGACTCATCATGCTGGGCTTAGCTGAAATCTGCATGGCGCTGTCAATCTTGAAGTTCCCTTTTACCACAACTTCCTCACCTTCATGAAGTCCCTTCAGCACGACGTACTCGTCTCCGGCACGAGGTCCAAGTACAACTTCACGGCCTTCAAATGCTGGCTCCTCTGTTGAAGCAACTTTAACGTAGACGATTGCCCGTTTCCCTGTCAACAGTACAGCAGAAGCTGGTACCAGAAGACTCTGATCGTGGGCATCCGACACGTTGACAATCCCCATCTCCTCCGCCTTGACGAGGTTCATGCCACAGACATCGCACCGTCCCGCCTGTTCCTTCACTACTTCGGGATGCATGGGGCAGACCCACTTCCCGGCGAGATCGGAATTAATAGCATGACCGTGAACATCGAGGCTCGACGCTACCACAGCCCTAACGAACATACCGGGCTTCAGCTTACCGTCGGTATTAGGCATGTTCACGCGTACCTTCACAGTACGAGTCTTTTCGTTCAGAACTGGCTCGATGAAAGCGATCCGACCGATGAATATCTCTCCCGGTAATGCCTCCACCGACATGGTCACTTCCTGCCCGTAGCCCAACCGGTTCAGATCCGATTCATAAGCATCTAGCACAACCCAGACGCGGCTTAAATCTGCGATAGTATAAATCTTCGACCCGGTGGAGACATACATTCCTTCTACAGCATTCTTGTGGATGACAACACCCGACTGTGGGCTGTAAATAGTTACACGATCAGAGGCTGTCCCGCGCTCTTCGATCTCTTTGATCTGATCGACAGTAAGTCCCAGCAGCCGCAGTTTCTCTTTGGTCGCTTCTAGAACTGTGTGAGATGTCCGGGCTGCTACGCCCCCTTCCTGCCCTCGAGCATGCCGTCGTGCCTGCAGCAGTTCCTCCTGTGCAGAAAAGAGCTCAGGGCTGTACAACTCCACTAAGTGATCTCCCTTGCGAACGGTAATACCGGTGTAGTCCACGAAAAGCCGCTCAAGCCGCCCAGGAACCCATGAAGTTATATTTGCCAGACGAGTCTCATCGTACTCCACCTTGCCGGATAGACGAACCTCAACATGAGCCACTCCCCTGCGAACGGGTACGGTCTGCACTTCGGCCAGAGCCACAGCTGACTCAGACATCTTGAGCTGTCGCGGACCCCCTCCCATTAATGACGATGTCACTGGAATCAAGTCCATGAAGCAGATAGGGCACTGACCCGGCTCAGGTAATTTTACATCGGGGTGCATGGAGCAGGTCCACCACTCGACTGCAGCTGCTTCATTATGATCTTGGACAGCTGGTTCTTGACTCACACCATTCCCTCCGCCACGCACAAGAAAACCCAATACTAGTCCAAACAGGAACAGACCCCAAACCCAGGATTGAACTCCTTTCAATCTGGCCTTAAAAACGTTTAATTGATTCTCTTTAGATTTCTTCTTTTTACTCATAATTCTCTCCCTGCCAGCTTTTCCAATCTGGCGATACTTTTCTTGTAGTGTACCAGGGCATTTTCGTATGCCAAGGTGAACTGCAAATGACGACGCTGTGCATCTACAAGCGTCAAAAAATCGACGTGATCGCTAACATAAGCCTTCTCAGAAGCTCCCAGTGATTCCAGACTTTTAGGAATCAGGCTCTCCCGATAAAGCAATACCTTCCTTCGGGCATCTTCCAGATCGTACCACGCCTTCTCTACTTCAGTATTCAACTTGTTTTCTGTATCACTGAGCTTATATTCAGCAGAAGCTCTCTCATTCCTCGCTGTAGCCACTGCCGCCCGGTTCTTCCCCCACCATAGGGGGACACTTAGCGAAACGGAAACCATGAGTGGATCCTTACCACTGTCGGTCACAGGATCCCCTTCTGCAGAATATCCCTCGCCGGTCCCAACGTAACTGAATCCAACTCCAAAGTCGGGAAACCAGTTTAGTTTAGCCCGCTTGACACCCAACTTACGACCAATGAGATCGAACCGGTGCCTTTCCAGACCAGGATTTCCGGTGGAAGCTGCCTTGAAGACCTCATCCTTCGGAACAGTGAACTCGAGGAATTCCAATGACTCTGGCAGATGAATTTCTTCCACGGTATTATCATTCAGAATAGCCCTAAACTCTGTTAAAAATGGGTTCCACTTCGCTTCCAGTGCATCCAAATCATCTCTCGCTTTGATGAGTTCAATCTGGGTTTTGATCAGGTCCGGGTGGTCTGCAGCGGCGGTTGTATACTTCGTCAGGATAACGTATTCCCAGTTCATCACCAGATCAATATTCTGTTGAGTGATGGTTACAGCCCGGCTCAGGTAATAAGCGTCGTAGTAAACCTGTCTTACATTCCAGAGTACGTCATTGACTTCCGCTTGTAGAACCTGGTACTGACTCTCTGCCCGCTGGGTTTGGATGTCGCCACTTAACTTCAGCTTCCCGAACCACGGCAGCATCTGCATGATGCTAGCACGCCACTCCTGAGGACCTACTTTCGTTTCGACACTCTCCAAAAAGTAACCATAACTCAGTTGTGGATTGGGGAGTCCCCGGGCAACGGCGATTCTTTCAACAGCTGCCTGCCACTTGGCAAAGGCAGATCTTACGGCAGAATTGTTCGCCAATGCATATCGTTCGTAATCAGCCAAAGAGGGCTCTGCTGGCAGGACGTAGACTGTATCCTCAATGAAGTTTGGAGGATTCAGCTGATCTGCTGCTAAAAAATCTAGACCAAGCAGCAGAACTGTTCCAACCGCAATCGCGACGGTATTGCTTATTATAGAATTGTTGTTTCGCTTCAAGACATTTCTCCTCTAATTCTCAGTTTCTTTCCCGTACAACGGGAAAAGCATAAACCACACCCGTTAATTAAGGAGTGGATTCATCAGAACCGGCGTTAAATATACCGGCAGGGAGAAATGTCTAAATTAGGAGAGGGAAGAGAAAGGAGGGTGGTGGTTCTGCCTCTGGCACTTGCACGGGGTACATTCCGTACACCGCTGCAACAACAGGTACCCGGTGTACCACAGACATCCCAACCTGAGACAAATCTTTCTGGAGTTGAAATTTCAAAGGTGGTGCTGAAATCATAGGTACGAATACCGTTGTTTCACATTGTATCATGGAAACGGGGCATGCCGGTTTCTCAATCTCACAGCATGAAATCTCAGTTTGGCAGCATGACATATCGCATTCCCCCGCCGGAACAAACGGCAGAAGGTTCACCACCAAGCTGAAACTAATAATCGTTAATGCTATGAACTTTTTCATGATACTGAAACTATCTTACGCCAGAAATTACCAAAGTTCCAAGATTTTCATGCATTCCTCAAATTACAATTACCGCCGCCATTGCTCTTCCCCGCCCCTGTCTTTCGCATTCTGGAAGCGAGCAGCAATAAAAAGATAGTCTGATAGCCGGTTGATATACTTTAAATGAAGCGTAGGTGCTCTTTCTGATTTACTGAGGGTAACCAGATCCCGCTCCGCCCGCCGGCATACGGCTCGTGCATTATGCAAAAGAGCTGTAGCTTTGGAGCCACCTGGTAAAATAAACTCCTCTAGCGGCGGCAGGGATTCATTCAGATCATCAATGGCAGACTCTACAAATGTCACATCCTCAACTGAAATTAACCCCAGTTCTTTATCAGGTGTAGCCAGTTCACCGCCAATATCGAATAGATTGTTCTGTATCTTCTGTAAAACTACTTTGATTTCCGAAGCGACTCCTTCTGACAGAGATATTCCGATAGCAGAATTGGTCTCATCCAGGGAACCGAGAACAACGATCCGGGGATGGTCTTTCGACAAGCGCTCTCCGCTAGCTAAGGAAGTGGTACCATCGTCTCCTGTTTTAGTAAATACCTTGGTAATACGCATCAGCTAAGTTTAGTCAGTTGAGAAGTGGTCTGCCATGGAAAAATCATAGTTTAACTGTAGTTGTAATTTCAAGAAAGAATCCAGGAGCAATCCCAAACAGGAGTACCGCTGCCGCCAGAAGTACAATAAGTCCAATAACAAATATGCCTGACTCTGGACGTAAGACCTTTTCTTCCTTTAGCATATACATGTTTACTACTAAACGGAGGTAATAATAGACCGAAACAAGAGTATTGAGAACTGCGATGATCACCAGCCAGATGTATCCTTTCGTCATTACAACAGAGAAAAGTCCATACTTGGCGGCAAATCCAGCTGTAGGTGGAAATCCGGCCAGCGAAATCAAGAAGAGAGCCATACCTGCGGAAAGCCACGGGTGCCGGGAGGCGAACCCCCGGTAATCCTCGAATGTAACACCTTGCTCCTCCTTCTCAGCAACTGCGATAATTGCAAAGGCACCTAGGTTCATGACAGAATAGACCGCTAGATAAAAGAGAACGGCTCCAACGCTGCTGTCCAATACCAGCACACCCATAGCCAGATATCCAGCGTGAGCAATGCTGGAGAAGGCAAGCATCCTCTTCACATTAGTCTGTACCAGGGCTGAGATGTTACCAACCGTCATAGTCAGTGCGGCCAAAATCCAGAGGAGAGCTTGCCATTCACCGTGAACCTCCGGAAAGGCTGTCGCAAACAATTTCAGCAACGCTCCGAAGCCGGCTGCTTTTGGCGCTGTACAGAGAAAGGCAGTCACCGTAGTAGGTGCTCCCTGATACACATCCGGCGACCACATGTGGAACGGCACCAGCGCCACTTTGAAGGCGAAGCCGATGAGCAACAACCCAATCCCGAGCGAGAGAAAGACATCTGAAAGAATGGCTCCTGAAGCGATGGCTGCGGCAATTCCATTGAAGTTAGTAGTCCCAGTAGCTCCGTAGGTCAAAGCAGCCCCAAATAGGAAGAACCCGGTGGCAAAAGCACCTAGAAGGAGGTATTTTAGTCCCGACTCGTTGCTGTAGAGATTGTGACGGAGAAAACCCACCAGTACATAGAGCGACAGGGAAAGTAACTCCAGGCCAAGAAAAACAATCACTAAGTCGTTGGCCTGTGTCATGAGCATCATTCCAATGACGGCGAATAGTATTAGAGCCGGATATTCTCCTCGTATCTCGCTCCCCTTTTTCTCCAAATATCCCTGTGATAGAATCAATGTTACTAGGCCCACAGCCAGATAGAGGAAATCGAGAAATGTGGTAAAACTGTTCAACCGCAGCATCCCACCAAAAAGGATACGTTCATCATTTCCTGCCTGCGCCAAAGCACCGCCGGCAAGGACGATTCCGATAGCTGCCACAAGGAGCATAATCCCGGGACGGCTCAATTTCGCCATCTCCAGTGTCAAGACGAACAGCGCCGTTACTGTCAGGATTATCTCCGGGGCAATACCGGCGAGATCAGCAGATGTGAAGTATTGACTTAAATCCATAGTCTTATCAAAAGAAAATGAGAGACACCAAAATAAATATTGGGATCAAAATTGGGATGGAGTACTTCAGCATGTAGCCGAAGAAGCTCGGCATCTTAATTCCGCTCTGCTCGGCGATAGATTTCACCATGAAGTTGGGAGCGTTCCCGATATAGGTATTGGCTCCCATGAAAACAGCTCCGGCGGAAATTGCCAGTAGTGTGTTTGGAATATCCGACATTAGCATCGCCGCATCACCTCCTGCCGTGTTGAAGAAGACAAGATACGTAGGTGCATTGTCGAGGAAACTGGATAGAATCCCTGTGGCCCAAAAGTACATGTAATTGACCGGATTGCCGCCGGATGAGACCGATTCGATAATACTCTTTAGAGCTCCCTGCTCACCAGCTCGGAGGATGGCAATAGCAGGAATAATGGTAACAAAAATTCCGGCAAACAGCTTACCTACCTCCTGTATGGGAAACCATGAAAAGTCATTGTCTTCCCGAACTTTCATGGGCGTTAGCTTCCAACTGGCGAAAGTTAGTGCCAATAAAAGTAAATCTCGAGTCAGATTCTGAAGCTCCATGTTCAGGTGAAAATCGTGTCCGTTGATCATCAAATGATAGATGGGAATTATCGTTCCAGATTTCCAGAATCCGCTGAGTAGAACAGCGCCGATGACACCAATAAGTAGAAGGAAATTAAAAGAACCCTCGAGCCCCAGTTTTTTCTCCTCTGGAGAAATTACTTGCTCGGGAATGACCTCTTTCTTGTACATGTAAGAATCGAAAAAGTAGAAAATGATAATCACCATCATTATGACAAACATCATGGGGACAAACATAGCGCTTGTGGTCCAGAAGAAATCAACTCCTTTAAGGAAGCCGAGAAAGAGCGGCGGATCTCCCAGCGGTGTGAGTGAGCCACCGATATTTGCAACCAGGAAAATGAAAAAAACCACTACGTGTACCTTATGTTTTCGCTGTGCATTGGCTCTCAATAAGGGACGGATCATTAACATGGCGGCACCGGTGGTTCCCATCCAACTCGCTAGGACAGTTCCTATTAGAATGAGACCAGTATTTAAGACAGGAGTCCCGACCAAAGTCCCGGTTAGACGGATTCCACCAGAAATAGTAAAGAGTGCCAAAAGTAGAATAATGAACGGAAAAAATTCCAATAACATGGTGTGAAGAAGCTCAAAAGTGACGATTCCTGAATCGAACTTGATCAACATGGGAATCAATAAAAGAAACGCCCAAAAAGCCGACACTTTCCCAAAGTTATGATGCCAGAAAGTAGGCGCCACCAACGGGAAAATGGCGATGGAGAGAAGAATTCCGGCAAAGGGGAATGCCCACGGTAACTCCAACTCATCCCCGGGAAGGGGTGAATGGTGCTCACTCTCTTCACTCTCAGTTTGCTCTTGATGATCAACTTGCAGTTCATGTTGATCATCCTCAGCCCAACTGAGAACAGGTATTATAGAAATAATCAGTAATAACAGGATCAACCTCTTCATTCATTTACCTCCTCAAAACTTTCTCTATTTAATATTATGGGAGTATTCTCAGTCTCTGATATTGCTGTACTAAAATCCTTTACCAGCTTATCTACAGACGGCTCAATTTTGTCGAGAAATGGCTTGGGATAGATGCCGAGCCATACCATCATGACAATCATGGGAACGATAGCTAGCCACTCCCTACTCATGAGGTCTTTCAATCCACTGTTTTCTTCACTCACCGGTCCAAAGAAGACGCGCTCCACCATCCAAAGCAGATAGACTGCCGCCAAAATAATCCCCAAGGCTGAAATTACCACTGCTGCTGGATGCGGCTCGTACGAACCTGACAGAATAAGAAATTCGCCTACGAAGCCATTCAACCCAGGTAACCCTGCAGAGGCCAATACCACTATTAAAAATACTACTGAATATCGCGGTAACGATTTTGCCAGTCCGCCGAAATCGGCAATCATCCGCGTGTGGCGCCTTTCGTATAACATTCCTACCAGCAGAAAGAGTGCTCCTGTAGCTAGACCGTGGTTCACCATTTGGATGACGCTACCAGTTACACTCCTCGATGTGAGTGCGAAGATGCCCAGCACCACAAATCCCAAGTGACTAACGCTGGAAAACGCTACCAATCGCTTCAGGTCCGGCTGCACCAACGCCATGAGTGCGCCGTAGATGATTCCCACCACCGCAAGTGTAATTATTAGTGGGATGAACTCTTTCATTCCTAGTGGAAAAAGCGGTACGCAAAATCGGAGGAAGCCGTACCCACCCATCTTCAACAATACTCCCGCCAGTATGATAGAACCAGCTGTAGGTGCTTCAGTATGGGCATCCGGAAGCCAGGTATGGAACGGGAATAGTGGAATTTTAATGGCGAAGCTGAGAGCAAAAGCCAGGAAGAGCCAATATTGAATTCCCGACGAGAGAACCAAGCGGCTCATGTCTTCGTAGGCCAGGGAAGCTGCCCCCAGCTGCGCCGTAGTTTGACTGTAAAGATAGAGGATACCTACTAGCATCAAGAGGGATCCCACCATGGTAAACAAAACAAATTTGATTGCGGCATAAATTCTTTTCTTTGAGCCCCATACGCCGATGAGGAAGTACATGGGAATCAATATCGCTTCCCAGAAAATATAGAAAAAGAAAAGGTCGAGAGCAGAAAAAACACCTACCATAGCGCTCTCCATGACCAAAAGCGAAATAAAGAAACTGGTGACACTTTTCTCCACTGACCTCCATGAAGCGAGGACTGCAATGGGCATTAGGAAAGTAGTCAGAAGTATAAGGAAAAGAGAAATACCGTCGACTCCCACGGAGTAACTTATACCCCAAGCAGGAATCCAGACGGTTTGTTCGGTAAACTGGAAGTTCGCCATCGGTTTGAAGCCGATAAACAGAATCAACGAGAAGAGAAATTCTAGCACGGATATCAAAAGTGCGCCGCGCTTGACAAATTCATTTCCGAGAGAGCGAGTCGACAGAAGAAGTCCGACTCCCGCCAGCGGCAAAAGAATCAAAACTGTGAGAATATGTTCGTTAAACCAGCTCATTTCAGATAGACGTAGAAGATGATTAGAATGACGCCCAGTAAAATGACGGCGGCGTAGTTCTGGATAACACCGGTCTGAGCACGACGAACGAAGCTGCTCACCCTCAGCGTTAATGAACCTAATCCATTCACGATACCGTCTATGACTCGAACATCAAAACGACGCCAGATTGACTCACTTCCCCTGCGGATAGGGTGCACTATTACAGCATCATAAAGCTCATCCACATAGTATTTCTTCTCCACAAGATGCCCAAATCCTTTCGACTCTTTGTCAAGCTTTCCAGTGCCGTACCGCCTGAAGGCGACATAAATCCCAACCAGAGCGCCGGCAATGGAAAGAACCATTACTGTAAGTTCCGAAAGGAGTAAGTCAGTCGGATGAGGACCCACAACATCGTGGACGGTCTCGGAAAGAAAATGGTGGAAGCTGTTCCCACCTCCCAGAATTTCGGGGATGCCAATCCATCCGCCTGCCACGGATAGTACAGCCAGAAGGATGAGCGGTATGGTCATCACTGGCGGCGAATCATGGGGAGTTATACCTTTAGTCCAGCGACTGTCTCCATGGAACGTGAGAAAGAAGAGCCGAAACATATAGAACGACGTCAAAATTGCGGTGAGAAGTCCCACGATAAAGATAAAATCACCACCGCTTTGAGAACTATAAGTGAACCACAGTATTTCGTCTTTGGAGAAAAATCCAGAAAGAAGCGGAAGTCCAGATATTGCCGAAACCCCGGCTAACATAGTCCAATACGTCTTCGGCATCTTGCTCTTCAGTCCGCCCATTCGCCGCATATCCTGCTCTCCGCTCAGACCATGAATAACACTTCCGGCGCCGAGGAAGAGGAGTCCTTTGAAGAAAGCGTGAGTCATGAGGTGGAAGATTGCGGCGCCGTAAGCTCCCACGCCGGCTGCTGCGAACATATAGCCGAGCTGACTGATAGTGGAATAGGCCAGCACTTTCTTGATGTCATTCTCATATATTGCCATGGTGGCGGCGAAAAAAGCTGTCAACACTCCAATCACAGCTACCACTGAGAGAGCTGTCGCCGAAAGTGCAAAAAGAGCTCCCATGCGTGCCACGAGATAGACTCCCGCCGTCACCATGGTCGCCGCATGGATGAGAGCACTCACCGGTGTTGGACCCGCCATGGCGTCCGGAAGCCAAACATAGAGAGGAATCTGTGCAGACTTCCCTGCGGCACCCAAGAAAAGAAGGAGCGCAATGGTTGTAATGAGTCCGGTTTCGAGAGAACTTAGCTGCTCCGGGAGAAGAATATCTCCAAAATTGAGTGAACCCAAGTTGGTCAGTATTATAATCATCCCGAGGAGGAAGCCGAAATCGCCAATCCTGTTCACCACAAACGCCTTCTTCCCTGCCGCTGCTTTGGCTGGATCTTCAAACCAGAAACCAATCAGCAGGTATGAGCAGAGTCCCACTCCTTCCCACCCAAGGAAGAGAAGGAGCAGGTTGTCCGCCATGACGAGATTGAGCATCATGAATGTGAAGAGATTGAGGTAGGCGAAGTAGCGCTGGATGCCGGGGTCACCTTTCATGTAGCCGATTGAATATACGTGAATCAGGAAACCCACTCCCGTAACCACCAGCACCATCACAAGCGACAAAGCATCCAGTGTGTAGGCGATAGAAACATCGAAGGAACCGAGCGACAGCCATGTAAACATCACCTGATGAAGCGTCTCATGATTTTCCAGATAGGCATTTAAGCTCAGCAAGCCTAAGACAAGGCTAGCGCCAATTGTTGCGGACGCAATCAATCCGGAGAGCGACTCGCTCAGTTTCTTGCCGAGAAGTCCATTCAGCAGAAAGCCGGCAAACGGGAGAAACGGGATGAGCCAGAGAGCGTTTTCCATCCTACCCTTTCATCAGATTAATTTCGTCAACGTTCACAGTCTGTTTATTACGGAATAGCGCCACGATGATTGCCAATCCCACAGCCACTTCCGCTGCTGCTAGTGTCATCACCAGGAAGACAAATACTTGACCGTCCACACTGTTATAGTAGCGGGAAAATCCCACCAACGCTAAGTTGACGGCATTCAGCATGATTTCTATAGACATGAAAATCACCAGAGCATTCCGCCGGAAAAGGACGCCCAAAACTCCAATCGCAAAAAGGATGCCGCTAAGAATAATCACATGTTCAAGAGGGACAACCATTACATTTTCCTTTTGGCGAGATAGACCGTTCCGATAAGAGCCACGAGCAAAAGCAAAGATGCAGCTTCAAACGGCAGGAGATAATCTGTAAAAAGTGCTGTCCCCAGTGCTCTGGCTGAACCGACAGTGGATATTACCTCAGCTTGGTGTAATTCAGTAGTCCCGCCTACAATCAACAGTAAAATTCCAAAAATGAAAATGACAACCAAGAAAAGAGATGCTGCCTTCTGTAGCTGAATCAGTTTTGGCATTGCCTCTTCTCGAGTTGTATTCAGCAGCATTATGACAAAAAGGAAAAGTACCATGATAGCTCCGGCATAGACCAGCACTTCCAGCACTGCCAGGAAGTACGCTTCCAGAAGCAAGTACATAATCGCTAGAGAAAAGAATGTCAGCACCAGAAGAATGGCGCTGTAAACCGCATTACGGCTCAGCACAACCGCTAAAGCAGAAGCAAGCATGACAATAGCAGAGATGTAGAATAGTGTGCTATGCAGCATTTTCTTTTTCTCTTAAGTAGAAGTTCTCATCTTTCGTCATTTCATACACTTCCAGCAAACCGTCTTTATCAATCAAGAACGATTCTCGGGTATAATCGGCAAAATCGTAAATCTCAGTCAGTTCGATTGCCTCTTCCGGGCATGCCATTTCACAAAATCCACAGTAGATACATCGCAGAAGGTCAATGTCGAATCGAACAGGATAGCGCTCCTTCCCTTCCTCCCAGGGTGAGGCATCAGGGACAATGTGAATACAGTGAGACGGACATGCAGCAGCACACATTTCGCAGGCGACACACTTGATACGGCCGTCATCAAATTTGTTCAGGCGATGGAGTCCTCTATAGCCTTCAGGCGGGATGTGCTTCTCATCAGGATATTGAATGGTCACCTTTTTCTTGAAGATATGACGAATAGTTACCATCAATCCTTTGACGAGTGCAGGGATGTAAAGACGGTCCCAAAAAGTCGGTTCGTATGATTTTACAATCGTAGCCATCCTAAGCTGTAAATACCATGATTGCACCAGTTATGATAATGTTCAAAAGTGCCAGTGGCAGCAGCACCTTCCACCCCAACCGCATTAGCTGGTCATACCGAAAGCGCGGGAAGGTCCATCTTACCCAAATGAACAGAAAAAGGAAGAAAGCCGTCTTCACTGCAAATGCCATTACAGAGAGAATTCCGCCAAAAAATCCGAGAGACACCTCGTTGACTAGCGGGATATCCCATCCGCCGAAAAAGAGCGTTACCGTCAGTGCAGCAGCGGTTATCATGTTGGCATACTCCGCCATGAAAAACATGCTAAATTTCATACTGCTGTATTCGGTGTGGTAGCCTCCTACCAGTTCTTGCTCAGCTTCTGTCATGTCGAATGGAAGCCGATTCGTCTCTGCATATACTGCTATTAAAAAGATAAGGAACGCCAGCGGCTGTCGACAGATGTTCCACGAAAAGAGTTCTCCCTGCTGAGCGGCAACAATGTCATTCAACTCCAGCGAACCTGCCATCATGATAACGCTCACTGCCGCCAATCCCATGGCTAATTCATAACTGATTAGCTGAGCTGAAGAACGAAGTCCTCCCAGAAGCGGATACTTGCTGTTGGACGACCAGCCGGCCAGCACCAAGCCGTACACACCCACGCTGGTAAGCGCAAAAATGTAGAGGATACCGATATTCACATCTGCCACCTGGAGAGCAATTTGCTTTCCGAAAAGTGTAACAGTCTGACCGAACGGTATGACGGCAAATGTCATCAAGGCGGGAATAATCAGCATGGCAGGTGCCAGAATGTAGATGGGTTTAACAGCGGCTGTCGGGATGATGTCCTCCTTCATAAGGAACTTGATTCCGTCGGCGATGGGCTGGAGGATTCCCTTAGGTCCCACGCGATTGGGGCCCAGTCTGTCCTGCATGAAAGCCGAAATTCTCCGCTCCGCCAAAGTCATAGCCATTACACCAATCATGACGCCAGCGAAGACAATTAGCACTTTCACAATCATTACGGTAATTGACAAACCGTCCATCAGCTTTCTCTAGCCTCTTCGTTGATACTCATCCCTGACTCACCCAGCTTGAAAAATGTGACGCCTTCATAAGCTGGAATCCGTTCATTCATCTCTGCCAAAACTTCGTTCACGTGACTGTAGTCGAGCTCTCGCTTACCCACGGTATTCATCACTTCCATAACAATTTTCCAATCCGGACGACTGGAACCTTTTAGCGGTATCACTGGTCGGAGCCACTGTATTCTCCCGCTGTCATTCATGAGCGTCCCTTCTCGTTCGAGCGGAGCAGCACCCGGCAGAAGGAGATGAGCCCGCTCTGCCAATGGCGTCATGGCATAAGTCTGCACCACAAGGAAATCGAGATTCCGGAGTAGATCCTTCCATTCCTGAGTCAGCTCACGGTTCACACCATCATCGAGTGCATACATTAGTTTAATTTTCTGCTTTTTAAGCTCGTTAAAGATATCCTCATAAATGTAGGAGCTAACTTCCGTCAACCCCCGCCAGTTAGGTGAGCAATCGCCGCTGATGCGAAAACCACCGGGGAACTTTTTCTCTTCTTCTTTTGGAAGAGGAAGAGTACCTATAACGGCTCGCTCCTTAAATACATTCTGCATCAGCCTGGCAAACATGAAATTGGCTTCGCTGGTATGGAAAGGTGAAAAGATACCTGCCACATTATTACTATCACCTTCCTTCTTCCGTCCCAACTTCTCAAAAATTTCCTTGAAAGCGCCGTCCCAGCTAATCTTCTGCCATTTTTTATCTTTACGAATCATGGGCGATGTCACCCTTTCCACAGCTTCATAATCATGATAACTGTAACGACCAGTATCGCAAATAAAGTAGCCGTTCACATCGAGATTCTCCCGGGCAGATGTACGAAAAACTTTTCCGTTTTTGTGGTAAATGTCCACATTGCACCCTACGCTGCACTCTTGACAGACAGACGGCTGGCGATCCAGATTCCAGATTCGGTTGCGATGGATGTAGTCTTTGCTCAGTAGCGCTCCTACGGGACAGATATCGGTAACATTCCCTGCGAGAAGATTGTCCAGTGGCTTGTCCTCGAGAATAGAAATTTTTGTACTATTTCCACGCTGCTGGACAAACAGTTCCCCAGTACCGGAAATTTCTCTTGTGAAGCGAACACACCGAGTACACATGATGCAGCGATTCTGATTGATGACCACTCCGGCGCCTAAATCTTCAGCCGGACGGACTCGCTTCTCATCCTCAAAACGGCTGTGAGCTCTGCCGTAGCGGAATGAATAGTCCTGCAGAAAACACTCGCCGGCTTGATCGCAGACAGGGCAGTCTAACGGATGATTGAGTAGTAAAAACTCCAGTGTGTTCTCCCTCGCCCTCTTCACAATGTCACTCTTCGTGCTAACAACCATGTCGTACATACCGTCAACTTTTCTATCCGGAAGGGCATTTCCAATTCGCGTATTGCACGACACCTGCAGTTTCGGCATTCCTTCAATTTCCACCATGCACATCCTGCAGCTTCCCACAATCTCCAAAACCGGATGGTAGCAGTAGTGAGGAATCTCAATGTCGTTTGCCAGTGCAGCATCCAAGACTGTCGTCCCGGCAGCCACTTCAATTTCACGATCATCTATCTTAAGCAGTGGCATCAGACTACAGCTCCACCAATATTTACGCAGGCGACAAACTCATTCTCAAATTTCTCTATAAAACTTCGTACCGGCCACGAAACTGCTTCACCGAACGGACAGACAGTTTTACCGAAACTCCCCAGTGAAAAATCAGCAAGACCTCCCATATTGTCGGTAATTTCCAAAAGCATCTCAATGTCCCTACGGGTTCCGTTGCCATCGTAAAGTCGAGTTAGTATTTTCACCAGCCACGATGTCCCTTCCCTACAGGGAGTACACTGACCGCACGACTCATGTGCGTAGAATCTGGCGACGTTGAGGCACGCCTTTACCATGTTCACGGTTTCGTCCATAACGATTATTCCGGCGGAGCCAAGCATAGAATTAACCGAGGCCAAACCGCTAAAATCCATTTTCAAATCTTCCGTCTCTTCTGCTGTCAGGATGGGCGAAGAAGAGCCTCCAGGAAAGACAGCCTTAAGTTTTCGGTCCTTGGTAATTCCTCCGGCTCGGTCGTAAATCAGATCTTGCAAGGAGATGCCCATGGGCTCCTCGTAAACTCCAGGCTTCTTCACTCGACCGGAAATGCAAAACAGCTTGGGGCCCGGTCCTTTCTCCGGTCCTATAGCTCTGAACCAATCTGCCCCGCGATTAATAATATGCGGTACATTGGCCAGCGTCTCAACATTATTCACGATGGTGGGTGATTTCAGATATCCTTCGATTGCAGGGAACGGCGGTTTGATTCGGGGCCACCCTCGCTTACCTTCCAACGATTCCAACAGTCCCGTCTCCTCACCACAAATGTATGCGCCAGCACCGCGATGAATCACTACATCCAGATCGTAACCTGAGTCTAAAATGTTTTTGCCGAGTAGGCTTGCCTCTTTCGCCTCAGCTATCATCTGTTCCAAGATGAGATACTCGCTGTAAAACTCACCGCGGATGTAAACAAACGCCAATTGAGCTTGGATGGCGTAGGAGGCGATTATAATCCCTTCCAGCATTTGATGCGGAACTTTGGTCATGAGCAGCCGATCTTTGAATGTCCCGGGTTCGCTTTCATCGGCATTACAAACGAGGTATTTAGGCTTGTCGCCCTCTTTCGGAATGAATCCCCACTTTAAACCGGCAGAGAATCCAGCACCGCCGCGACCGCGCAGATTGGAAGCCTTCACTTCATTTGTGACGTCATCCGGAGCCATTGTTTTGAGCACTTTCTCTAACGCTGAATAGCCACCTACGGATCGGTAGAATTCCAGCGTGTGGGAATTTTCCGTGTGGATGTGTTCTGTCAGAATTGGCTTGAAATCGCTCATTCCAGACTGTCCAAAAGTTTGTCCAGAGATTCTATCGAGAGTCCTTCATGATAATCGTTATTAATCTGAACCACCGGAGCTGTTCCGCATGCACCAAGGCACTCCACTTTAGTCAATGTAAACTTGCCATCCTCTGTTGTCTCACCGGGATTGATCTTGTACTCCCCGCAGATATGATCCACCAGCTCATCGGCTCCGTTCAAACTGCATGAGAGCGTTTGGCACACTTGCAGATTGAACTTCCCCTGTGGCTCGGTGTAGAGCATTGTGTAGAACGATACGGTATCAGCAATTTCCGCTGGAGCTGCTTCGACTAATTGAGCGATTGTTCTCATTACGGCTGATGAGATAAAACCTTCCTGACTCTGAGCCAAATGCAGCAGAGGTAAAACCGCCGACCGTTTGTCTGGATAGTGAGATATGATATTCTCCACCATCTCCGGCTTGTCAAATTCAAATTTGGGGTCATTATTAGTCAACGGTCGAGCTCTCCAGCAATTACGTTCAGGCTGCCCAAAATAGCCACGGCATCAGAAATCATTCCGCCGACCATGATCTTCGAAAAAATAGAATAGTTGATGAGTGATGGCGGACGAGTCCGAACGCGATACGGAGTTCGTGAGCCATCACTAACGATGTAGTAACCCAATTCGCCATTAGGGGATTCAGTAGCTACGTACGACTCTCCCTTAGGCGGTATCATCCCGCGGTTAGGCATAATTTGCTCAAAGTGATGAATCAAACCTTCAATGGAGTTGTATACATCTTCTTTCGGCGGAAGTACGAATTTAGAATCTGAATCAATGTTCACCTCACCGCCGGGCATTTTATCCAGTACTTGCCGACAAATTTTTGCACTCTGGCGAATCTCCTCCATTCGGACTAGATAACGGTCGAATACATCACCATTCACGCCAATCACCACATCAAAGTTGAACTCATCGTAGTCGGAGTACGGTTCCTTAATTCGCAGATCCCAGTCAACTCCCGTAGCCCGTGCCGCCGGGCCGGTGATGCCGTAAGAATTGGCATTTTCCTTACTGATTACACCTACACCTTTCGTTCGCTTTTGCCAGATGCGGTTTCGATTTAGGAGTGTCTCGATTTCATCAGCTACTTTACCGACCTCATCCAGCACTTTCGCTACGCCAGTTTCGAAACCTTCAGGAATGTCCCTCATGAGTCCACCTATACGAGTGTAGCTGGTAGTAAGACGAGTGCCGGTGGCTGCTTCAAATAGGTCGTAGATGTTCTCTCGAAGACGAAATCCGTAGAGGAAAACCGTGAAGGCACCAATGTCCACAGCCAGCATTCCGATACTCAACAAATGATCAGCAATACGGCTCAGTTCGCACATCAAAATACGGATGTATCTAGCACGCTTAGGTACATCGATGTTCATCAATTTTTCGGCAGACAAAGCGTAGGCCACATTGTTGCAGAGCGGCGAGAGATAGTTCATCCTGTCCGTAATTGTCACATATTGATTGAAGTCTAGATGCTCACCCAATTTCTCGAAACCAGAATGAAGAAAACCTATTTCTGGTGTAGCCTTTATAACGGTCTCGCCATCCAGTTCCATTATTACGCGTAAAGTTCCATGTGTGGCCGGATGGGAAGGTCCAAAATTGAGAACCATTTTCTCAGTCTCCAGCGACTTAGCAGTTACTTGAGGATTCATAACCTCTTGCCTCTTGTCATCCTCTCCACAACTGGAAAATCTTTACGCTGTTCCCGTCCCTGTCTTGGAAAATCCTTTCGCAGTGGGTGACCTTCGAACTCATCCGGATTCATTATGCGGATCAGGTTTGGATGACCTTCAAATTCGATACCGTAAAGATCATACACTTCCCTTTCCTGCCAGTTGGCACTCTTCCACAACGACTCCACTGACGGTAGGGAAGGTTTCTCTTCGGGAACGTACGCCTTTACCACAATCCGTTCCACATTTTCGTGCGACAGCAAGTGATAGACAACGGCAAACCTATCATATCCGCCTAAAGTGAGATTGTCAACTGCCGTCAAATCTACCAGAAAGTTGAACCCGTCTGACTTGAGGAAGGATAAAATCTCCAATATGACGAGACCTTTCACGTTGATTGAAACTTCACCGTTATACTCGGAAACATCCAGAATGGACTCCTGAAATTTTTCCTGCAAACGTGTTGTGAGATCAGAGATAGCCACTCATCTACTTCCGTTTGGAGTAATCAGAAAATGTCTCTTTTTCTATCAGCTTTTGTATTTTCATAAGACCATCAAGTAACCCTTCCGGTCGTGGAGGACATCCAGGTACATAGACATCTACAGGTATAAATTGGTCAATACCTTGAATTACGCTATAAGTATCGAAAACGCCGCCACTTGAGGCGCAGGCACCCATGGAGATGACCCATTTAGGCTCCGGCATTTGTTCGTAGATGCGTTGCAAAACCGGCATCATTTTGATAGTAATCCGTCCGGCAACAACAAGAAGATCTGACTGCCTGGGTGAAAAACGAATTGCTTCTGCTCCGAAACGGGCAATGTCGGATCGAGACGCCAGCGCAGCCATCAATTCGATCCCACAACAGGCAGTTCCGAACGGCATGGGCCAGAGAGAGTTTTTGCGTCCCCAGTTAACTGCGGCTTCAACAGTAGTCGTAAGAACATTAGACTTTGTATCGTGAATTAATCCCAATCTAAAGCTCCTTTCTTCCAGACAAACACAAGTCCGAAGAGAAGAATTAACATGAAGACCAGCATTTCAATGAAAATAAAAGATCCCGATTGCACAAAATCTTTAAAAATAACTGCCCACGGGAAAAGAAAAACAATCTCAATATCAAAGATGACAAATAAAAGAGCAATGAGGAAATATTTTATGGAGAGTCTGACATGGGCAGGTGCGATAGGATCTACACCTGATTCATAAGGTGAAAGTTTAATGGCTGACTTTACTTTAGGTCCGAGCAGATGTGATAGTGTCAGCAGTAAAAAAGCAAAGCCTGCTGCTAGCATGAAAACCAACAGTAGCGGAGTATAATTTTCCAGCATCATCTTCCCTGTTTAACGTATTAATAACAGACGGAAAACCGCAATTAGCGGTCTGATTCTCTCGTCGGTACAGGCGAATTTACACTTAAGGCAGGAAGAAGACCAAGGAATTGCGAATCCAATCCGCAATGGGAGTCCAATAAACTCCAAATATAATAGTTGGAACTGCAAGAACAGCCAACAGAATAGACTGAAATCTTGAAGGCATATAGAGCTCATCTTCGCGCTCACCCTGCAGATACATCATTTTAACAATGCGCATGTAATAGTAAAGGGCAATGACGCTGTTTAACGCGCCAACGATTGCCAGCCAATACATTTTGGCATCTATCACCGCAGAGAAAAGATAAAACTTACCTATGAAGCCAGCTGTAGGTGGCAAACCAGTAAGTGAAAAAAGGAATATGGCCATGATAACACCGAGATAAGGAGACTTGAAACCTATGCCTCCATATTCCTCTATCTCTTCAGTGCCAAATTTATTTTTAATAGTGATCACCACAAAAAATGCTCCCAACTGCATAAAGAGATAAACTACCACGTAAAACATCACAGCGTAAATGCCGCTTTGCGAAAGGACAGGAATACCCATTAGAATATATCCTGCATGTGCAATGCTGGAATAAGCCAACAGCCGCTTCACATTGGACTGCTGAATAGCAAGAACGTTGCCTAATGTCATTGTAATTGCAGCTAAAGCAGCCATCACTTCCTGCCATGGAAGTCCTTCCAGAGATTGCCAGACAGAAGCTGTTAAAGCATCAGTCCCAGTGAACAAAGTATTGAATACACGAATGAGCAGCGCAAATCCCGCCGCTTTCGGTCCTACGGAAAGGAAAGCAGTTATGGGCGTTGGAGCCCCTTCGTACACATCAGGTGTCCAAAAATGGAATGGAACTGCTGAAATTTTGTAACCGAAACCGGCCATTATCATGATAGTAGCCACCGTTAGAGTGAGCGTTCCTCCATCTAGAGCGGCTAAACTCTCTCTAATCTCAAAAAGTTTGGTGGTACCGGTAAGACCGAATAGAAGAGAAAATCCGTATAGCATAATACCGGATGAAAAGGCTCCGTAGATAACATACTTAAGGGATGCTTCTGTAGAACGAACTTGAGTTTTCAAGTAACCTGCCAAAATGAAAGAGACAATACTGACTACTTCAATAGAAAGGTATATCATGATCAGATCAACACTTGACGCCATGAGGAACATCCCCAATGTTATGGCGGCGATAAGCAGATAATACTCACCTGTCCTCACGGTTTTCAACTCATCAGTCCTCAGCGACATGAGGATTACAATAGTAGTTGTAAGAAGAAAAATATACTTGAACATCCGCGCAAAGGGATCTGCTACAATGGTCCCCATGAATAAAGTAATCGATTCACTTGCCGGGGTTAGATAAAGAGCCAATGCTGCAACTACAAGACCACCAATTATCCAATGTCCAACTCGGAAAGAGTGCTTACGGTCATAGAATAGATCAGCGAATATTCCCAACAGCATACTCCCAACAAGAATGAGCTCGGGAATGAACATTTTTATACTTTGAATATTATCCATTTTCTCTTATCAAAATGCCGCCAAGAGTGAACTCTGTTGAATAATTTGAATCAAATGTCCCATAGTCACTTTCATGACATCAAGGACAGGCGCAGGATAGATTCCCAATAAAATCACCAACACAGCTAAAGGAATCAGTGTGAACAACTCCCGCTTATTGATTTCAGGAAGATCGACATATTTCTCGTTCAACTTTCCGAGGAACATCCGCTGGAAAGCCCAAAGGAAATAGGCTGCGTTCAGGAGAATACCTAAAGTCGAAATGATAACGATTGTTTTAAACACAGGAAATGCTCCGATGAAACACATGGCTTCGCTGATAAATCCGGAAAGCCCCGGGAGACCTAAACCCGCAAAAAATGCCAACGCCACAACACCTGTATAAATGGGCATCCGAGCACCAAGACCTCCGAATCCGTCGATATTTCTATGGTGAGCTCTATCATATATAACACCCACCAAGATAAACAGCATGGCTGTAATCGTACCGTGATTGAACATCTGAAGGACTGCGCCATTCATTCCCGCTTCCGCAGCCAATACATTACCGCCGTTCTTTGCTCCCGCAGCAACAACTGCTGCCATTCCAAGCAATACATAACCCATGTGACTCACACTGGAGTATGCCACCATCTTCTTCAGGTCAGTTTGAGCCAGAGCACACAGTGCACCCCAAATGATGTTGATGAGGGCCAACAATGCCAACGCACCGGCGAACCAGATGGCACCATCAGGCAACATGGGATAACTGATTCGAAGCATTCCGTAGGTACCCATTTTTAGTAAAACGCCCGCTAGTATTACGGATACAGCTGTCGGAGCTTCCACGTGAGCCAACGGAAGCCATGTATGGAACGGAAAGACAGGGACCTTTATGGCAAAAGCGATGAAGAGCATTATCCAGACTACTTTAAGCGCATTAAATCCCCACCAAGTCATGGAGCCTAAACCGTCATTGGCTTGAGCCATCAAGACGGTCATGTCAAATGTATGTCCACAAGTGAAGTAGAGAGCAAGAATTGCTACCAGCATCAGGACTGACCCTGCCAGAGTGTAAAGGAAAAACTTGATTGCCGCGTATTCCCGTTGAGGTCCGCCCCACATTCCGATAAGGAAATACATAGGGAGCAGCATCACTTCCCAAAATACATAGAACAGGAAGAAATCGAGAGAAAGAAACACACCCATCATTCCTGCATCCAACAAAAGGAAAAGAGCAAAATACCCTTTAGGAGCTTTGTCAATTTTCCAGCTTACGAATACACAAAGAAATGATAACAGAGCTGTAAGCAATACCATTGGAAGACTTAAACCATCTACTCCCAGGTAGTACTGAATGTTAAACGAAGCAATCCAGCTCATTTTTTCCTGAAACTGAAATCCCACATGAGAGCTGTCAAACTGTGACCACAAAAGAACAGCGAAGATAAGCTGAAAAGCTGTTGCTGCGGCAGCTATCCATTTCATGGTATCACCTTTATCTCTCGGGACAAGAACGATTAGACCTGCACCGATCACAGGCAGCCAAACCAACCAACTAAGAATATTCCAATCCATATTAAGCAGTTCCTCTCTTCCCTACATAGCTTGAATGATGAAAATGATAATAATTCCGCCTAGCACCCAGACTAGATAATTCTGGATCTTTCCAGTTTGAATAAATTTAAGAGCACCCCCAAAGAACCGGGTGGACTTCCCTACACCGTCTACGATCTGCTGATCTAATACATCGTAGTCCATGGTAATTCCGATGAATCGGGAGAGACGTTCAGTTATACGACCAAAGCCGTTGATGAAATATTTATCATAGATTTCCCAGTCGAAGAAACCTACAGCCTTTGCCAGCTTGATAGTCGGATTAATTAAAAATCGGTCATAAATCTCATCCACAAAGAATTTATTGAAGGAAAGCTTGTATGGAAGCGCCAGATTCTTTGCCAACTTCTCTGCAGAGAACTTCTTTTTCAGGTAGATAACCACTGCCAACGCGATACCTGTAAAGGCTACGATGAGTGAAATAATCATGGCAGGCAGATGAGCGTGGTGTATCCCCTCAGCAATTTCATGTGCAGAAGGATTCACATGCTGAGGCACAACAGAATTTGTCGCCACTATCAAATCCGTGAACCAGCCGTGGTCAGAAAATGGATTTATATAAGGAAGCGTATAAACAATGAAGATCGAAAGAGTTGCTAATACTATCAACGGCGTAGTCATGGTTGCCGGCGATTCATGAATGTTGTCAAGTACTTCCTGTTTCGCAGGTTTACCATAGAACGTCATAAAGATCAATCTGAACATGTAGAATGCGGTCAGTAGTGCCGCTCCGAATCCAAACAGTGGTAGTAAGAAGTGCTCAGGATGGTGGGTAGCGAATGATAGTGTCCCAGCTAAAATGGCGTCTTTGGATAGGAATCCGGACATAAACGGAACTCCTGAAAGAGCCAAGGTAGCCATAAACATAGTGAGAAATGTAATCTTCATCTTACTTTTCATCCCGCCCATGTTTCGCATGTCCTGCGGATCTGAATCGTGATCTCCCAGCTTATGGTAAGCGTGATGCATTGCATGGATCACACTTCCGCTACAGAGAAATAGGGCAGCTTTGAAGGCGGCGTGAGTCGTCAGATGGAAGAAACCTGCAACATAAGCACCGGTTCCGATGGCCATCACCATGTATCCGAGCTGGCTCACTGTGGAATACGCCAGCACCCGCTTAATGTCGTTCTGAGTAACAGCGATAATAGCGGCGAAGATTGCCGTAACACCGCCAACATAAGCGATTACAGTCAGCGCTTCGGGTGTAAAGAGCGGGAACATCCTGAAGGTGAGATAGACTCCGGCAGCCACCATAGTTGCCGCGTGGATGAGTGCGCTCACCGGCGTGGGACCTTCCATGGCGTCCGGTAACCAAACATGTAGTGGTACTTGTGCCGATTTACCGATTGCACCTGCAAAAAGACAAAGTCCAGCAACTGTCAACAGTGGGAGAGGTAAAGCTCCAGCGGCGACACCAGCGAAAATATCGGAGAATAGGAACGATCCCGTTGCAGTAAAAAAGAGCATGATTCCGATGAACATCCCAATATCACCTACTCTGTTCACTAGAAAAGCTTTCTTGCTGGCGTTAGCGGCGGAATCCTTCTCGAACCAAAATCCTATTAATAAGTAAGAACTGAGCCCCACAAGTTCCCAAAACATGTAAATAGAAAGCAGATTGTTGGAGAGGATAATCCCATTCATGGAAAAGGTAAAAAGTGAAAGGTATCCAAAATACCGGGAATAGCGAGGGTCATCTTTCATATAGCCAACGGAATAGAGATGCACAAGCCCAGAGACGAGTGCTACCACCAAGAGCATGATGACGGTTACATTATCAATGAGAACACCTATCTTTACACTCAGTTCACCCAAGTTAAACCACTCAAATGATTGTTCAGCTTTAGCACCCGGCTCGTAGAGGAAAAGCATCATCACAAACATTGCAATGGCAAGACAGAGCGTGGTTCCAACTGCAGTAATGGAGACCCAATCCCCTTTCCGGGGGAGCCGCTTGCCAAAGAAAATTTGAATGGCAAACGCTGCCAGCGGCAGAATTAGGAAATAAGGTGCGAAAGTCATCATTGCTTCAAACTCCTGGCATCGTCCACGTTAACTGTGCCAAACTTATTATAAAGGTTGATGATAATTGCCAGAGCCACAGCCGCTTCAGCCGCAGCAAGAATGATAACAAACATGGCAAAAATGTGCCCGGAGAGATTCATCCCTCCAAAGCGGGCAAAAGCGACAAAGTTGACATTGGCTGAGTTAAGTATCAGCTCAACGCCCATAAGAACTGCCACACCATTCCGTCGAGTAATCACACCGTAAAGCCCAAGACTAAAGAGGATGGCACCGACAGTTAAATATATATTCAGATCATTCATGATTTGCTCTTGCGGGACAACATAGCAGCTCCCACCAACGCCGCCAATAGAAGTACTGAAGCCACTTCAAACGGAAGGAGATATTCGATCATAAGTAATTTGCCGATTCCTTTCACGCTGCTCTCCGGGGCGGAAGCAGATTCTAAATACCAAGGAGCAGAAGAAATCATTTTGTAAAGACCGGCGAAAATCAACAGCACTACAACTCCTCCCACACCTCGTTGCATACTGGTATGGGATAAACGAACATCCGAAATTCTGTTTGTCAACATGATGCCAAAAACAATCAACACTAAAATCCCACCAACATAAATAACAATCTGAGTACCAGCAATGAAGTCAGCCATTAAGAAGACAAACAGTCCCGCAATGCCAAGAAGTGTGAAAAAGAGTGCCATGGCTGAATAGACCAATTTCTGAGAAGTGACAACATAAAGCGCAGAACCGATTGTCAATGCTACTACAAAAAAGAACGTTAAATCCGAGAGGCTCACGATTCGGCTCCTTCTGCTTTTTTGGCTTTTTCTGCTTCTTTTTTCAATTTCTCTTGCGCATAAGATTCTACTATATCATCCGGTACTTTAGAGAACCTAAAAATCAAATCATTACGGTCATATTCGGAAAATTCATACTCCATGCCATGCCGATTAGAATTTGGACCGCCCGTCATAAAAATGCACTCTTCAGGGCATGGATAAGTACAGAGATTGCAATAACAACACTCTGTCAAATCGATGTCAAAGCGGGTAACCAAAAGTCTCTTTTGTGTACCGTGAGAGGTTACCCCACGATGTTTTGCCTCCGTAATGTCCTCCCCCTTCTCTACTTTTTCTGTATTGATCCTGATACATCCTACAGGACAGGCTCTTTCGCACTTCATACAACCGATACAATCATCAATATCTACGGTAAGGCGGGAGCGAATAATATTATAGTTGTCTTCGTTAAATCCAATATTTCTTTCGGGGCGAGGCCATCTTTCCACCGGATATTGGAGTGTCACAAATCCTTTCCGGATTCGCAATACATGGCCCAGTGTCACCCTCATGCCTGTAAGCAGGGTAGTGATGGAAAGCCAAATGTTAGAGAAGTATTTGCTCACCCTTATCCTAATTCACGAGTAAATCCCATAAACCGACACCCAGAATATTTACGAGAGACGCCGGCAAGAAAAACTTCCAGCACATTCTCATCAACTGATCAGTCCTCAACCGTGGGAAAGTCCACCTGAACCACATCATCACTAAAATTAAGAATACGACTTTACTGAAAAACCAGACCAGACCCCAGAACGGGCCATCCATGTAACCAGGGATTGGACTCTGCCATCCACCAAGAAAAACGATGGCTGTGATTCCTGAAACAATAAATACGTTGGCATATTCACTGAGAAAAAAGAATGCCCACCTCATGCCTGAATACTCTGTATGAAATCCAGCTACCAGTTCTGACTCAGCTTCAGGAAGGTCGAATGGAGTCCGGTTTGTTTCCGCCACACCTGCTATAAAAAACAGGAAAAATGCCAGTAAAGTAAAAGGGTTGTTAAAGATAAACCAGTTGGGAAGGATTCCCCAGATCGTTCCGCTTTGGGCTTTTATGATTTCCTGCATTTGGAGACTGCCGGTCAGCATGATGACAGTTAGAATTGAAAGGGCCGCCGGAATTTCGTAGCTAATTATCTGAGCAGCTGAGCGCATTGCACCGTAAAGAGACCATTTATTGTTTGAACTGTAACCAGCCAGAATTATACCAATAACGCCAACTGAACCAACAGCAAGTAAGAAAAAAACGCCTATATTGAAATCAGCAACCAGGATATGTTGATTAAACGGCATGGCAGCAATGGCCACAAAAGGTGCAATGAAAATAATAAAAGGAGCTAATATAAATAACTTCCTGTCTGCCAAGGCAGGGATGATATCTTGTTTTAAAATAAGTTTAAGAGCATCAGCCACAGTTTGTAGTAGACCCCACTTCCCGGCGTGTAAGCCTACGCCCTGCCCCATAGGACCTAATCGGTCCTGCATAAATGCTGAAACTTTCCGTTCAGCATAAACAGCGATAATGGCATTGACAGCCACAAAGAGGAAAAGGGGAAGTCCAGCCAAGAGAGCCGCTAGCAGAAATTGAGCCCCTGCCGGCATGGCTGCCAGCCAGGAAACATCCGCAAATAGATTAAGAAAGTAATCTACCATCAGCGGTCAATCTCCCCCAGTACGATGTCGAGACTCCCTAAGATGGCAAAAACATCAGAGATCATCCACCCACGTGCAATTTCATCAATGCAACTCAAGGCAGTAAAAGCCGGAGATCGCATTTTTAATCTGTCAGCAATCGGCTTTCCATTGCTGATAATGTAGTACCCCAATTCACCTCTGGGAGTTTCTGTCCTGTTATAAAGCTGACCCTTAGGTGGTCTAATTTTCTTCGGAATAGCCTCATGAACATCACCGTCTCTGGGTAGCTGTTCCAGCGCTTGGCGAACAATTTTTACACTCTCCTCAATTTCACGGACTCGAATGTAATAGCGATCCCAACAGTCGCCAACCGTTCCCACAACACCTGTTCCAATCGGTATATCGAACTCAAACTTATCGTAGATACTGTACGGATCGTCTTTCCGCAGGTCCCATTTCACTCCAGAACCCCTTAGGTTTGGTCCGGTGACACCATAACTTATTGCCACCTCCTGAGGAAGTACGCCAACATCAGCCGTCCGTTCGATGAATATCTTATTAAAGGTCAGAATGTTGTTGTATTCTTCAACCTGAGGTTCAAAATAATCGAGGAACTCATACGCTTTCTCAACCCATCCCACAGGAAGATCATGTGACAAACCTCCAACCCATATGTAACTGTAAAGGAGTCGGGCACCACACAACATTTCAAAAAGGTCGAGAATCCTTTCCCTGTCCCGGAAGCAATATAGAAATGGTGTGAAAGCACCTACATCAAGACCAAACGTCCCTACAGCCAGAAGATGACTGGCAATCCGGTTCAATTCAGCCACTATTACTCGAATGTGCTCAACTTTCTCAGGCACCTTAATATCCATAAGCTTCTCGACGGCTACAGCATAGCCAAAATTGTTGTTCATAGCTGCGATGTAATCACACCGGTCGGTGTAAGGAAGCACCTGCTCATAGGTGACATTTTCACAGTGCTTCTCAAAACAACGGTGGAGATATCCAATGTAGGGTGTAATGCGGGTAACAATTTCACCGTCGGTTAAAACTTTCAGCCGAAGTACCCCGTGGGTACTGGGATGCTGTGGCCCCATGTTAAGGACCATCTCCTCAGTCTGAACGCTGCCCAATTCCAGATCGAGACTTTCAGTCACTCCCAACCCTCCTTCATTTTGGGGATATCAATACCGTGATAAGATGTGGGAAATACGTAATCTTTCCGGAGAGGAAATCCCTCCCAGTCTTCCGGCAATAGAATCCGACGGAGATCGCTATGTCCTTCAAATTCAATCCCATACATATCATAAGTCTCACGTTCAAACCAGTCTGCAATTCGCCAGATCTTTTCTACAGATGGAACTACCGGTTTATCCCGGGAGATAGTAATTCGTACTTCCAGTTTGTGATTGTGCTTCATGGAGTGGAGGTTGTAGATAACACCGAGATCACTTTCCTCGCCGAAATCCACTCCGGTAATACACATCATGGCATCAAAGAAAAGGTGTTCATCATTCCTTAGAAACTCAGCAAAGTCTTTCCAGTCTGAAGCAGCTACGGAAATGTGATCAGCCGGCACCTCCTCGCCCGTCTGCACGAATTCCTTTCGGAACTGTTCGTTGATATATTCTACCAGTTGATTAAAATTCATTTCGATAGCAGATGCCAATCAGGCAGCCGTTTCCTCTAATAGAGGTTCGGCTTCATCCTGTGTAACATTCAGCTTACTGTATCGACCTCGACCGTATGGAACGGACAGCTTTACCCATTCCAGATCACCTTTGCGCCAGATGTAAATTAATCCTACGGCAAGAATAGCGAGAAATATCATCATCTCCACAAAAGCAAAGAGACCTAACTCTTTATAGACTACTGCCCAAGGAAAAAGGAGTATAACCTCCACATCAAAAATGATAAATATGAGTGCGATTACATAAAATCGAATATTGAACTGTATCCATGCACTCCCTTCTGCATCTTCACCGCATTCATATGTGGTAAGTTTATCGCGGGATTTATTTTGGGGAGAAAGAATCCGCTGCAACAAAAGGGGAACTGCTACTAAGACAATTCCAAGTAGAATAAAAACGAAGGCCGTGCCAAAATTCTGGTACATTTTTTGTTTTTTTAAACGATTAAAACGGATGAAAATCTACCAACCTCACTTGCCCTTTGCAAGCCAATTTCAGTGCAAGATTCGCCTCAGAAACATTGATATTAAACTGATAGCTTTTTATTAAATAAATCTCATGAATATCATACTTTAGTACAATAATGTCCTAAAGTTGGTAGCTGAAGGCTCATTAACTTTCATGTTATAAATTATACTTATCAATTGTCCTTCCCGAACTCCTCCGGTAAATTTAAATTCAAAATAAATGGCACTCTTTAACAAAACAATCTCGGCTATTCTCCCTTTCGTTCCCCGCACACTTGCTAAACCATTTGCCAGCCGTTATGTGGCAGGTGAAACTGTGAATGAAGCTCTTGAGATCATCAGAAAACTAAATGATAAAGGATTTGCAACCACTTTAGATATCCTGGGCGAACATACAACATCTGCAGAAAAAATCGAGAGTGTCACCCAAGCCTACAAGGAACTCTACGATAAAATATCAGAAGCTAAATTAGACTGCAATATCTCCCTTAAATTGACGCATCTTGGAATGGGTTTTGATGACAAAATAGTCGAAGAAAATCTTACTCAAGTACTAAACAAAGCCCAACAACATGACAACTTCTTGCGCATTGACATGGAAAATTCGCCCTACACTGATTTAACGTTGAACCTGTATGGCCGATGTTTAGAACAGTATGACAAGGTAGGCTTTGTATTGCAATCTTACCTCTTCCGAAGTGCAAACGATCTGGAAAATTATCTAGGTAAGAAATTGAACGTTCGTATTTGTAAAGGGATCTACCAGGAACCGCCGGAGATTGCCTTTCATGACAGGGAAGAGATTCGTGAAAACTTCATTAGTCTAGTAAAGGTAATTCTGAGAAATGAAGGATATGGTGCTATTGCCACACACGATATATATCTTATCGATTCGTTGGAGACGTGGATTCGAAACAAGGAAATCCCACGGGAACGATATGAATTCCAAGTACTGTTCGGCGTCCCCATGAAGGGAAGACTGGAGCAACTTCGAGATGCCGGGCATAAGGTCCGTGTGTACGTTCCCTTCGGCGAAGAGTGGTACGCCTATGCTGTCCGCAGACTGAAGGAAAATCCGAACCTTGCTGGGTATATCATTAAGAACCTGTTTACTAAGAGATCAGCATGAACGAACCGGAAACTATCCGAAAGATCTACGAAATGAAGACCATTGCTGTGGTAGGACTTTCTCCCAAACCGGAGCGGCCCAGTCACTATGTGGCCAAATACCTGCAGGAACAAGGATACCGCATTATTCCGGTAAATCCCGGGCATGATGATCTTTTAGGCGAGACGAGCTATGCTGTACTCAGGGACATCCCTGAGCCGGTGGATGTGGTGGACGTATTCCGCCGTCCGGAACATGTGGATCCCATCGCAGATGCCGCTATTGAGATTGACGCCAAGGCTCTCTGGCTACAGGATGGTGTGGTGAATGAAGCCGCCGCCATGCGGGCAGAAGGGGCCGGTTTATTAGTGATTATGAATGACTGTATGCTTCGCCGGCATCGTCAACTTTTTGGGTAAAGTATCCTATAGATATTACTGCCACTGCCGCCTGCTACAGTTATTCCTCTCCCCAATCCAACTTCGTCCGGAGGGTGTGGAAGTAATCTCGGTCCTCAAAGGTTATCATCTGTATATCGTAATCCGTCCGCCTGATTGTTAAGACAGCATCTTTTGCCAGTTTAGCTTCTACCTGTCCATCCACGGTGAGACGGAAGTCTTCTTCTGCGTTGGGAAATGTGATAGTCAACTCTTGATCCGCAGGTAAAACAATCGGACGGGAAGAAAATGAATGCGGGCAGATTGGCGTTACTGTCACCAATGAGAGCCAAGGGGCAACTATGGGACCGCCAGCTGACAGGTTATAAGCTGTGGATCCGGTCGGGGTAGCCAAGATAAGACCGTCAGCAGAATAGTTGGTGATGAGGTTTCCGTTCAGTGAGAGAGAACATTTTAGCAGGCGAAAGCTTTCGCCCCGGTCCACAACCAAATCGTTCAAAGCGTGATAAGTAATGCCGCCATTGATACTCATTTCCAGTACCATCCGAGGGAAAATGGTAAAGTCACCGGAAATGATGGACTCCAACCTATGATTGAGGTTTTCCTGTCCTCCTTCTGCAAGGAATCCCAGACCCCCTAAGTGCACGCCTAAAATCGGTGTCTCTCTGTCTTCAACAGCTCGAGCTGCTGACAAAATTGTACCGTCGCCGCCCATAGCCAGCAACAAGTCGAGTTCCAGGAACATCTCAGCAGACTGGATTATATTGTAATCAAAGTCTTTCTCCCCTTTTAACATACTGTGAATTCTTGTGGTAAGATAAACTGATTGCTCTTTTTCCTTCAGCCATGCCATGATATCGGGCAGCATATTCCAGAATGCTTTTTTCCCTGTATTGGCCCAGATGCCTATCTTCACGATTGATCCTCCGTCGATTCTAACTCGCCTTCACTGTTTCTGCTCAGCATTTTGATAGTCGATTCGGCGACAGTGAGCTCTTCTCGGCACATTTTGGTGAGGTTCATCCCTTCTTCAAAAAGTTTTAGACTCTCTTCAAGTGAGACCGTTTCACCCTCAAGCTGCTGAACAATTTCCTCCAACCGAGTTACTGCTTCTTCAAATTTCAGTTTCTTATTCTTTACCATTCTTAAATCCTTATTATTTCGAATTTAGATTAATTGATCATTAATCACTACTTACAACTCACCAGCTACCCATCACTTCTCATGAATTTCCTTAGGTATTGCAGTCACTTCACCATCAGACATGATCACGCCAAATTCTTCCCCTACTTTGAGTTTCTCCACACTGGCCATAATCTGCCGTTCGGGAAGTGTATGCAAAATAGAGTAACCTCGCTTTAAAATATTCTTTGGGCTTGCAGAAAAAAGACGGTCATTGAGCCCTTGAAACTTAGACTGTTGCAGACTGAGAATAAACTCAATCTGTTGATCGATCCGCTTTTCCACTTCATTAAGATAGCGGAATTTTTCGTCCACCAGATTCTGAGGTTGCTGAAAACCGTATCTAGCAGTAAGTCCATCCAATTTTTGCCAAGCTATCTCGATTCTCCGGCCAACTGCTTCAGCTATCCGTCGTTCAGCTTCATTCAAATACGCCAGCAAATCATCCAATGATGGAGATACAATCTCAGCAGCAGCGGATGGAGTAGGAGCTCGAACATCTGCAACAAAATCGGAAATAGTGAAATCTGTCTCGTGTCCCACTGCTGAGATGACTGGCACAGAACAGTCGGTTATGGCTCGCGCTACTGACTCTTCGTTGAAACACCACAAGTCCTCTATTGAACCACCACCGCGACCTACTATAAGTACATCTGCACCTCCCCATTGCGAAAACTCTTGGATTGCAGTCACAATATCTTCAGTGGCCTCTTTCCCTTGAACCAGCGTAGGTCTTACCACAATGCTTACATGAGGTGCCCGACGAGAAAGAATGTTTAGAATGTCCTGGAGAGCCGCTCCGGTTCCAGAAGTGATGACTCCAACAATAGCAGGATAAGGTGGCAACGGCCGCTTCTTCTCTTCTTCAAAGAGTCCTTCCGAAGCCAACTTTTTCTTTAGCGCTTCGAAGGCAAGATAGAGAGCGCCCAGCCCGGCTGTCTCCATCTCTTTAATGATAATCTGGTAAACACCTCGAGCCTCGTAAACTGTAACCTTGCCACGGACTAAGACTTTCATTCCTCCCTCAGGAACAAACTTCAGCCGGCTATTATCACCTTGAAACATTACTGCTCTTAGTTCTGCCTTGTCATCTTTTAATGTGAAGTACATGTGGCCAGAACTGTGATGCAGAAAATTGGAAATCTCTCCTTCTACTAAAACCGACTGAAAAGTGCCATCTAAAACTGATTTTACCTGAGCTGTAATCTGGGAGACAGTGAGAACGCTAGTCATATCATCTGGAGAACTCAATGATGTATAATCGTCAACAGTCACGGCTGATTGTCCTCACCTTACTGTTTAGGTGGCAGCGGACTCCCAGCTGCTTCCCATGCCATTATCCAGTAGGATGCTACACGGATAGCCGCATCTTCCATCCGTTTCTTGCCAATGTTACCAGTTTCACGATAAAGGATCTCGATGTAGCTAGTGCCATCCATGGAGGCGTCGCGATTCGGAATCAGATCTTGCTGCTTTTCAGTCAGACCGGAACGAGCTAGAGAATCTGCTCGCAGCAGTTCGAAATGAAGTGGATACGATTCTCTTACAATGGTAAACGCCATCTCCACCGGATCATTATAAGAATCAAGAACTCCCTCTGGATTGATAGTTTCCAGTAGATAACGATCAACCATATCTGCTTCCCAACGTTTATGAATGCCTGTGTTTCCGGAAAGCTGTCCGTTATAGTTTTCCACGACATGGAGAGGCATGTGAATATCTGATATATAGTGTCCTAGCGCCGCTGCTGTCAGAGGAACATCTTCCCATTTTCCTGAACGAAAATGACCCGTAAGGCGACGAACATAATCCTCAATTCGCCAAGGTGCAGTCCCCCATGAGGGAAGATTTTCTACCCCAAACTTAATTTCAGCTTCTTTACGGTTCCGAGGGATACCTTCAAAGGGAAAATCTTCATATAGATCAGCGTCTATAAAGTGTCCATGTCCTTCATTTGGATCGTTTCCTTTCAGCCGCCACAAATCGGGGTCAATAGAGTGCTCGGAGATATAATCAATATGAACTTTGTAGAACTCACCTAGTTGTCCTGGAAGAAGTTCCACGGCTTTACGATTGATGAGTTTGTGAGCCTTGAATCCCCAACCGAAAAGTGATGAACTGAGTAAAATCAGTAACCCAGCTACGAAAATCAGGATGCTGCGGCGGGAGGCTTTCATGCCCTTCAGAATGGAACTACTTCTTTTTCTTGTGTCGGTTGAGACGCAACTGCTTTTTCCGCTTATGGGTTTTTATCTTGCGTCTTTTACGTTTTTTTCCGCTAGGCATGAAATTCCTTACTTCATGAGTGCGTCATTCACAACTTTGCGCATGACACTTGATGGTTTAAATGTAGGCACACATCTTTCAGGCAGATAGACAGTTTCTCCTGTTCCGGGATTTCGAGCTTTCCTCGGATCACGGCGCTTCACTCCAAATGTACCAAATCCACGTAGTTCTACACGTTCATTTCGCTTCAGGGAATCAATGATAGTCGTCATGACTCCATCTAGTACCGCCTCTGTTTCTACTTTTGTCAGGCCAGTAGCTGCTGACACATTGTTTATGATATCCGCTTTTGTCATATCTTATCCGCTCTTCGAAAGCCAGAAAAGTTAACCTTCCTTGATGTAGATTGCCAGCTTTTGTCCGGGGTGGATAAAACTGTTTCTACTAAGATTATTCCACCGCTCAATTTTATAAATGGGAACACGATAGCGATTTGAGATATGGCTCAATGTATCTCCTTTACGTACAATGTAGGTCTCTTTTACAGATCCATTTTGGGAAGAAGATGCTAAAGTTGGTGATGATCTTACTGGAATTGTCAGTTTCTGTCCTGGGTATATATAAGCGCCATAGCTCAGACCGTTCCATCGACGTATGGTACGAGCTGAAGTGCCATACCGCTCTGCAATATGTCCAAGAGTATCGCCCTTCCTTACCTTATAAGAGATTGTCTCTTGAGATTTCTGTGGGGAAGCTGTTGCGACTGGTCCACTAGCTGCTGAAGATGGAACTGGGATTGTCAGTTTCGTCCCTTCACGAATTTGATTATAGTTCCTGATTTTATTAACAGATGCTATATCATGCATTGAAACACGATATTTTGAAGCTATAGCTGATAAGCTTTCCCCAGATCGAACTATATGCTGTTGATACTGAGGCGCAAAACGGCTGCTTTCAGGTAGTGCATTAAAAGCAATAGTAAAAGACTCTCTCTTTCCGGTAGGTAGTTTAAGTGAGTATGATTGATCTGGTGGTGTAGCAAACTGTCTAAGTTCAGGATTTATCTGCTTTAGTTTCTTCACAGAAATATTGGCACACCTTGCTAAAACAGCAAGGTCAGCACTTTTTTCTACAATTACTACATCCAGTGATATCTCTTTTGTAGACGGTGTCTTAAATCCATATCGTTCAGGATTCCGGGATATTATCGCCGCAGCAAGAAAAGTAGGAACATAGTTTCTCGTCTCTCTTGGTAGTGAATTCAAACGCCAAAACTCAGTTGTCTGATGGAGTTTTATAGCACGATTAACTCTACCTGAGCCTGAGTTATACGCTGCCAAAGCGAGATACCAATCATCAAATTCCAGAAAGAGATCTTTGAGGTAGGCAGCTGCTGCGTTTGTTGCTTTCTCAGGATCTCTTCGTTCATCAATCCACCAGGTACGTTTAAGTCCATAGAGCTTGGCAGTTGAACTGATGAATTGCCACATTCCTGCAGCATGGGCCCGTGAATAAGCTTTAGGATTTAATCCACTTTCAACCATAGCAAGAAAAATAAGCTCTTCTGGAAGTTCATTTTTTTTGAGAATATTTGTGATTAGATCTTTGTACCCCGGATAACGTGAGAGCCAAATCTGAAAATTCCGGCGGCCCTTAGTTTGGAAGAACTTCACAGCTTGTTCAACTCGACTGTTCATTACTAACGGTAAGTGTCCCTCGCGATCATCAATGACCTGAAATTTGTTTCCGTTAATTTCGAACTCCAAAGGCTCTAAATATTCGGCCAACTCCTCCCGCAGACTCGCAGTAGCTATAGGAGTCTCTCCTTGAGTTATGGTACTGAAATAATTTTCGTATGAATAGAGTAAAGTTGTTTCGAACCGACCGAACTCCTCCTGATCATCGGGTAACATCTCACCTAATTGCTCCGCCTGATTTAATAAAGTTACTATTTTATCGATGAGATAGATTACTTCCGATGTATCATCATGCTGATCAGCAATAAGGGCTTCGGCAAAAAGTTCTTTAGCATCCGATAGAATAAAGGAAAAACCTTTTCCGGGATCTATATGCTGTATGGACGGTATACTTTCATGTTGAATCTGAGATGAATCAACTTGAATATCTGATAAATCAACAGCAGCACTATCTACAATTGTGGAGTCTGGAGTTTGAGGAATTGCGGCAAACAACCGGGATGCAATCCCTGCCAATAGAATCAAACGAGTAAAAGGGAGTTTATTCATACTTAGTAAAGAGAGCGAAGTTACTTTTTAGAGCATCTTTCATCAAGAAGTTTTATCCCTCTCAAGAGCCGCTGCCCGGCGAATTATATCGCGAGTTGCCTCTCCTTCAATCAGGGGAATTCGAACCACTTGACCTCCCCAAGAACTCACCTCTGCTCCCCCGACAATTTCTTCTGTATTATAGTCAGCACCTTTCACCAGAACGTGGGGCTGAAGATCACAGATCAGTGCCAAAGGTGTCTCCTCATCGAAGATCGTTACATAATCTACGGCTTCCAAAGCATTTAGAAGTATAGCACGGTTTTCCTCTGACTGTATAGGACGACCACTACCCTTAAGTTTCTCTACTGATCTATCTGAATTGAGACCTACAACCAAGCAGTCACCCAACTCTCGTGCCTGCCGGAGCAACTCCACATGTCCGCGGTGAAGCAGGTCAAAACAGCCGTTTGTGAATACGACTATTTTCCCCTTCTCTTTCAGAGATAGGCTCATTTTTATTAAATCTTCACGAGACACGACAGTCATTACTCTATCTTCAATGGACACAATTCACACAGTTTTTCATTGCAATAACGAGTCTGTAGTGTCAACAGTCCCTGTCGCACTCCAAAAGATTTTAGAAGCTTTGGACTTAGGAAATCTTTAAACTGACGATCCAGTTTCCCATAAGTCTGACTGTTCTTCAATCTCCACCACTCCTCTATCAGTTGAACCATTCTTTCGGAATTTTCTTCTTGCCAAGCTGCTTGAAACGGTACGATTACATTTCCAAGCCATTCAAAACACCAGCTTTGACCGGGAAGACTTTTGTTAAACATACCACTAAGAGCCTTGAATGTTCCATCCTCTGGATTCGACCAAGGCTCCCAACCCGACAAAAGTTTGACTGCCACAGCAGCTCCGAATTTAAGTCTGCTCTCAGGATGAGCTGCCGGTCTGATTCCGCATCTTCTCCAAGCAAAAGAATGATTTAATTGTTTGTCTCCTTCATGAAAACCACTCTCATGAAGAAGATATTTATGTATTTTCACTTCATCGGGTAAATGTTCTAACTTTCTAAGCGGAGTTATTCTGCTCAATCGAAGGAAATTATCCTCATTCCCTTTGAGCCCTAAAGCCCAAAATGTAGATTCATAAAAAGCCTGTCGGATATCACCACATCTTTTAACGGATTCCCTGGCAGCCGATTTCTTCGCTCCCCATCGGATGTGTGTCAGTGGCCATAAAGCACTTATCACTCTCTCAGAATCGATGACTGTATCCAATCTGCAACTGTTAGAGGACAATCTCTCTACATCTTTAATTGGAACTATCACTGCAGGAACAGCTCTCCCATCAGTTTTTTTTGCCCGAAATGAATTAATCTCCGAAACCACATGAAGCACAACATTATCATAACAGGGATTTGTCTGATGTCCATGATTGTTCCAATCTTTTTCCCTCAAGTGAAATTCAACATCTCCGTGTAAAAGTCCTTTAGATGATAGTAGTAAAACACCGTTTACATCGGGCCCATCATATCGATTTTTTTCGCCGTATTCCAGCAGATGAATTATCTCCCCTTCAACTGTTAGTAATCGACTCCCGATTGGCAAACCAAACCACCAGATAGACAACTGCTCTTCTCTTAGCCATCCGTCATTAGGTTCATAAACGGCGGGAGATAGCATGTTTAACTTCAGGATGTACTTTCCTTGTCTCAAGGGTTAACTTGGTTCATTTTTGTATGCCATGCTTCCCTCATAAAAGATACTTTTTCTTCTATTAAATCTGTAAAATCTTGAGCATTTTTTCCTTGCCACTCAATCGTCTCAATAGGATGATCAATTCGCAGTTCCACATCTCCCGCTCTAACAAGATAAGATCCCATTTTGTTGATCTGCATGGTACCGCAAATAGCCATTGGTACAACAGGCATTCCAACCTTGATAGCCAATCGAAGTGCCCCTCGCTTGAAAGGGAACATTTTATTAGTTACAGTCCTCTCTCCCTCAGGAAATATCAGCACAGAACGGGGATTCTTCCGGAGCGATTTTTCCGCTTCCCTGATGGTTTCCACTGCCTTTCTCATTCTGTAACGGTCGATGAAAATGTGCTTTGTACACCTCATTGCCCAGCCCAGAAAAGGTACATTTTTCAACTCTATCTTGGCCAAAGATACCACATGAAACGGCAGTACCGCAAAACAGAGAGGAATATCGAAGGCACTTTCATGATTGGCCGCAAAAAAATAGTGCCGAGCCCGATCCAGCTTGTCAAGTCCTGAAATGCGGTATCGGACACCGCTGACTTTCAGCATAATCCAAGACCACAAGCGCATGATTTTGCCGCCCGCATGTCCGTGACGATCAAAGGGTGACATTATAAGAATTACTGTACCGAGCACTGTTGTCCAGATAAGATGGTTTATCAGGACAAAAGTAGTTCGGATCATGAGCTATCCGCCATCGGTTATTTCAAGAGTGATGTATGCATATACGGCTGGAGCGGTTCCGGAATCCAGACCGTTCCGTCATCCTGCTGATAGGTTTCCAGCAGAGCTACCATGAGACGTGGGGTCGCTACACCGGATCCGTTAAGGGTGTGAACGAACGATGTCTTGCCGTCTTCCTTACGGTAGCGAATGTTGGCTCGCCGCGCCTGAAAATCTTCGAAATTGCTACAGCTGGACACTTCCAGCCAACGCTTCTCACCTGGAGCCCACACCTCAAGATCGTAGCATTTGGCTGCGGCAAAGCTCAGATCTCCGGTACTGAGAAGTGCTACTCGGTAGTGTAACCCGAGAGCCTGCAGGATAGATTCAGCGTCCGATGTTAAACTTTCCAGTTCATCATAAGAATCTTCCGGCTTCACAAATTTGACCAGTTCCACTTTGTTAAATTGGTGTACTCGCAGCAACCCTCGAGTATCTCTGCCATAAGATCCTGCCTCTCGTCTAAAACACGGTGAGTAGGCCACATACTGTTTTGGAAGATCTTTGCCTGACATAATTTCTTCCTTGTGGATATTGGTTACCGGGACCTCAGCAGTAGGAATCAGGAATAGATCATCCTGCTCCACAATGTACATGTCATCTTCCAGTTTAGGGAGTTGTCCTGTCGTCTCCGCTGCCTGCCGGAGCGTGATGAAAGGCGTTCGCACTTCACGGTAGCCCTCCTGCAGATGATGATCCAGCATAAAGTTGATGAGAGCCCGCTCTAGAATCGCTCCCTGTCCCGTATACAATGGAAACCCTGAACCGGAAATGGCAGCACCCCGTTCCATATCCAAAAGATCCAATTTTGTTGCTAGTTCCAAGTGAGGAAGCGGCTCGAAATCGAACTTCGGCATCTCTCCCCAGCTGCGGACATGTTCATTGGCAGACTCATCTTTCCCCACTGGAACCGATTCGTGTGGAATGTTTGGAACCCACATTAACTTTTCATGAAGTTCCTCTCGATTTTCAGCAAGTTCTCCATCCAACTCCTTGATGCGTTTGGAAACATCCTGCATTTCAGAAATCTGCTCACGTGCATCTTTACCTACTTGTTTTAGTTGGCTGATTTCTTCACTAGACCGGTTTCGCATCGCCTTCAGATCTTCCACATCCTTGATAATCTTGCGTACTTTGCCATCCAGAGCGAGGATACCTTTAATATCTATTTTTTCGCCCTTATTGGCGGCACCTTGATCCACAAATTCCGGATGTTCCCGTATTGTTTTGAGTGATAACATTTGTTTAAAACCTTTGCTTTTGATTGGTCAAAATCAGTTTGGAAGTTAAATCGTGAGAGGAGAAATTACCATCCAATTTCCCAACTCAGCCCTTATAAATTACACAATTAATGTACTTCGAATGATTTTACAAACCGATGACCAGTTTTAAAACAGCATCCATCTTCTGATCAGATGTCCGGTCATCCTCAGAAACATCCAATCTCTGAATCCAATTATCACTGTGAAGTTCCAGTTCCAGCTTGAGCCAGGAATTCATGGCTACTGCACCCTTTATGCCCATAATGGTACGAGTTTCTACATCTCCATCATACGTCTTATAAAGAAAATCTACTGATTGATGATCGTATTGTTCATCAATCGTCTCATCAGTTACTTCTCCTCTCCGTGTTTTTTGATAAAATAGCTGTAGCCACAGATTTTCTCTCGGCATAAAGTCTATACCGGTAAAGAAATTATCGGAATTCGGTCCTGACCAATAACCGAGCCAATGACCGTGGTGTTCAAAGGTGTTTACCTGACTTCTGTGCACGTAAACGTAAGGGGACAGACGGGTATATTCTACTCTTAACAAAGGTGACCAATCCTTTAAAGCAGGTATACTTATAGTAGCTCCAATCTGGTATGCAGTCCAGCTTCGGCTGCTGTCAGAAAAGGTGTCCACAAAATCCCACTCATCTAAGTAGAAAGCTCCATAAAACCTGCCCAAATCTCTTATCACCCAGTCAAAATCGAAAAACATCTGGAGATTATCTGAATCACCTAAATCGTGCTGAGACGACCAAGTGAAAAGGAACGGTATCAGATACGCAGGTTCTACTCCTCGTCCTCCATAAATAACCGATTCACCGAAACCGAGCCGAAGATTCTTTTTTATCCACACATCTATCCGATGAGCTGCCAAGTATTTTCTTATGAGTGGTAATCCCCCATGAGGTCCGTAAACATCTAAGTAAGTGGAGTCATCCAGATTTGAATTTAGCCATCCATGAATAGCCGAAAATTGCCAATTCTCAGAAAACTTATGTCTGAAACCTAAGTTACTAAAACTGGGAGCTTTCTTCGAAAAGAACAGTTGACCTGTATAGCCCGGCCCCCAAATTGGATTTGATTTACCGATTGTAAATTCGCCTCCAGGATAAAAGAGGATAATCCCTCCATCGCCAACATCGTACTCTGACCAAGTAGAGTCACTGCCGTGAAAGGATACTCGTCCCGGTTCTTGACTGGAACTGAAATCATGCCCAAAC
>CEPZ01088043.1_pt1 | contig 53423 bp, 46 predicted proteins | sample 530461 | NCBI WGS metagenome assembly CEPZ01 (sample SAMEA2620106, study PRJEB7988) | marine metagenome | isolation source: saline water (ENVO:00002010), including
CTTGTTTTTCTGATAACGAATCCATTTTTTATACTGCTTCTTGGATAAAAAGGCTTCCATATTGGAATTCAACTCTTTTTCTCGAGCAAAAACAGAATCTCGAACCTTAGGAATGGTTCCTTCGATTAACTTTCGGATGCGATCTCTAATGTCTGCATTGGTTCTGGCTTGCGGACCAAAATTGTTAACCACAGTTTCTACCTCTACCAATTTTACAGAATTTAAGAATTCAATATCCTTGATTTTGTTATTGTAGTCACGTAGTTCCTTCTGTACCTTTCTTTTGGTCTCATCCTTTTTTACTTTGATTTTCCCAACAACCTCCTCTGAGTTATAGTAAAAAATACCACATACATTTTTGGCTTTATACTCCAACATTTTTGGTTGTGGCGGACTCTGAGCAAATCCTTTGGCAATAAAAACGAATATAAAAATGGATAGTAATTTCTTCATGTGAAACGGTTTGTATGCAAAATTACAATTTTGATGCCAATTTAGCCCCTTGTTCTATGGCTCTTTTGGCATCTAGCTCAGCGGCAAAGTCAGCACCTCCAATAACATGAACGGATTTGTTTGAATCCTGTAAGTTTTGATAAAGAGTTTTTAGAGGGGTTTGACCCGCACAAATTACCACATTGTCAACTTCTAAAACTTTAGCTTCACCTTTCTCTTCATAATGCAATCCTTGGTCGTCAATTTTGGTGTAAGACACTTCACCGATGAACTTTACCCCCATTTTTTTGAGGTTGGTTCTATGAATCCACCCAGTTGTTTTCCCAAGGTTACCGCCAAATTTTCCTTTGCTTCTCTTCAACATATAAATTTGACGTTTTGGCTTCGGAATTTCAGGCTTTACCCCCTCAATACCACTTCGGGCTTCCAAGGTTTTATCAATTCCCCATTCTTTTAACCATTCATCAATATCTAAGGTAGATGAGCTGCCCTCGTGCAATAAATACTCCGAAACATCAAAACCAATTCCTCCTGCTCCCATCACGGCCACTTTTTTTCCGACATTCTTTTTGTGTTTTAAAACATCGATGTAACTTAAGGCTTTGGGGTGATCTATACCCTCCAATTTCGGTACTCTAGGCTCAATTCCCGTGGCAATGATTACTTCATCAAAATCGCTTTTATTAATGAGATCAGGATCAACTTTTGTATTCAATTTTAGGGTAACCCCATGCAATTCAATTTGCTTTTTGAAATACCTAATTGTTTCGTGAAATTCTTCCTTACCCGGAATTTGCTTGGCCATGTTGAACTGACCTCCTATTTCTTTATCAGCATCAAACAAGGTTACTTGATGCCCTCGCTGTGCAGCAATGGTTGCCGCCGAGAGTCCTGCTGGCCCTGCTCCCACCACAGCTATTTTTTTAACTTGATTCGTCGGATTGTAATTCAGTTCCGTTTCATGGCAGGCACGTGGATTCACCAAACAACTCGCTACTTTTTTCTCAAAGGCATGATCAAGACAAGCCTGATTACAAGCAATACAGGTATTGATTTCATCTTCTTTTTCTTCTTTGGCCTTATTCACCCAATCAGGATCCGCCAAGAACGGTCTCGCCATTGAAATCATATCCGCATCCCCATCAGCCAAAACCTTTTCGGCCGTCGATGGCATGTTGATACGATTCGAAGTAACCAATGGAATGTTCACCTCTTCTTTCATCTTCTTGGTCACCCAAGTAAAGGCCGCCCGTGGCACCGAAGTTGCAATAGTCGGAATTCGAGCTTCGTGCCAACCGATTCCCGTATTGATAATGGTGGCTCCTGCTTTTTCTATTTCTTTTGCCAATTGCACAATTTCCTCCCAAGAACTACCTCCCTCGACTAGATCAAGCATGGAAAGACGGTAAATGATGATAAAATTCTCACCAACTGCCGCCCTGATTTTATTGATAATTTCGATCGGTAGGCGGATTCTATTATTATAATCTCCCCCATACTGATCATCACGATTATTGGTTCGTTTGGCAATAAACTGATTGATTAAGTACCCTTCCGAACCCATGATCTCCACACCATCATAACCCGACTTTTTGGCCAACTTGGCACAACTCACAAAATCTTTAATGGTTCTTTTGATACCCGAGAGTTTGAGTTTATACGGTTTGAATGGATTAATCGGGGCCTTAATTTTTGACGGACCAACATTAAACGGATGGTATCCATAACGCCCAGAATGTAAAATTTGCATGCAAATCAATCCGCCTTCTTTATGCACCGCTTCGGTGACAATTTTATGGTTTTTCACCTGCTTATTAGAGCTAAGACGCGCCGAAAACGGACCCGTCCAACCCTGAATATTAGGTGCGATTCCGCCTGTGACAATCAATCCTACTCCGCCTCGTGCACGCTCGGCGAGGTATACACCCATTTTATGATATCCATTTTTCTCTTCCTCTAAACCGGTGTGCATAGAGCCCATTAAAATTCTGTTTTTCACCGTTACAAAACCAAGATCTAAAGGCCGAAAAATATGTGGATACTTCATGATTAAAAATTTAAATTTACTATGCATGCATAGTATTTGCAAGATATAGTAATTTTACGAAACAAAAAAAGCCAAAGTCAAAAGACTTTGGCTGTGTATGTTGTTACTACTCATCTTAATTCATCGGAACTTCAATGGCTAGTAATTTTGAGTTTTGATTTGCTTTGATGTTGCTAATTTCCGTATCCCAAACACCTACAGCATCTCTTTTTGATAAGGTTTCATTTTCGATGCTTATTTCACCATCAATCAAGAAATAATATACTCCAGATCCAGCATTGTGTGTATTGGAAACCTCTTTCCCTTCTTCCAAATCTACCATTTTGATACTGGCATCTTGATGAATTAGCAAGCTCCCTTCCACAGGCTTGTGAATGTAAGACACCAAAGTTTGGAATTCATTCTTTCGCTCTTCAGCATCAAACTCCTTTTGAAAATATCTCGGCGTTACATTTTCTTCCTCTGGAATGATCCAAAGCTGCAAGAAGTTCACATCATCGGTTTTACTATCGTTAAACTCAGAATGCGTAATTCCAGTTCCTGCGCTCATGGCCTGTACTTCACCTACTTCAATCGAACGTTGATTTCCCATACTGTCTTTATGAGACAAGGCTCCTTTTAATGGGATGGAAATAATTTCCATATTTCGATGTGGATGCGTTCCGAACCCCATGGTTGGTTTTACGATATCATCATTCAAAACTCGTAACATTCCGAAGTTCATTCGATCTTGATTGAAATAACTCGCGAAACTGAACGAATGATGAGATTCCAACCATCCGTGATTTGCGTGCCCTCTTGTATTTGCCTTGTGTACTACAGTTTTCATTTTCTTTCTTCTTTTTTAATTAATATAAATAACCCATTTTCCCTTGCTGAAAATCTCTCATGGCTTCGAGGATTTCAGTCTGCGTATTCATTACATAGGGTCCGTATTGAGCAATTGGCTCGTTAAAAGGCTCCCCAGATATAAACAATAAACTTCCTTTTGATTTGGATTGAATGGTAATGTCAGTTCCCTCGGTATCGAAAACCACCAATTGATTTTCCTTGTATTTTAGAACTTTGTCATTATTCACTTCCACTTCTCCATTCAGTAGATACAATGCCCCAGAATGATTCTCAGGAATGCTCAGTATGAGCTCTCCCTTATCTTGAACATCAATCATATAAATATTCACATCGGTTTGTGTTTCAGCCAATCCTTTTAAATCGCCTTGCCAACCTGCCACTATTTTGGTATTGATACTTTGATCATCATTCGAAAATACCGGCATGTCTTCATGTTTCAAATGCTGATAATTTGGTGTGATCATTTTCTTCGACTTTGGCAAGTTCAACCACAATTGAATTCCTTCTAAATCGCCGCTACGTTCTACAAATGCCTTATCTGGAGCTTCGGAATGAATGATTCCGCGTCCCGCTGTGGTCCATTGCACATCACCCGCTTTTACTACCATTTCATTACCCAGTGAATCGCGGTGGAATTGCTCCCCCTTGTACAACAAGGTAATGGGTTCAAATCCACGATGGGGATGCGGACCCAAATCAAACGGATTGTTAAATGCGCTAATGGCATAAGGTCCATAATGATGCAATAGCAAAAATGGATCAACATTTTCTAGCCCAACATTGGGGATGGGTTGTCGCAATCGAAGCGGCCCCATGCTCACCATCGGACTTGTACTTATTTGTTTTATTTTCTTAAAATTTTTCATGTTCTTTAATTATTTTCCTAGGAAGATATTTTATCAAATTTTTTATCGGATTTTATCCAATAAATCACTCAGCACCTTCGCTTCTTCTTCGGTTAAATTTTTAATTAGGTTTAATTTATTAGGGGTGTTGTCAATTTCAGTAAGCAGGTTCAATCCGGCTTCAGTTATTTCTACATACACTACCCTTCTATCTTCATCGCAACGCTTTCTACTGATCAAATCTTTTTCGCATAGCTTGTCCATCAATCGGGTTGCATTGGGTGCTCTTTCAATCATTCGTTCTTTCACAACCTGTACTTTCATTTGATCGTTTGCTCCTCTAAGGATTCTCAAAATATTATACTGTTGCGGAGAAATACCATACTCTTTAAAGAATTCGTTTTCCTTACTACTCAACCAATTGGCCGTGTATTTTAAATTGATAAACGCCTTTAAACGGTTACTCTTAAACGTAGATTTTATGTCTTTTGAAATATCACCCATAATTGATGCTATACCTTCTCTTCAAATTCTTGAACTGCAGTTTTCAATTGCTCCAACAATTCCTCGTCAACAATTTTGCCCTCCTTAAAATTATCGTAAAAATTCGGAAAAGAAAAGGCAGTGACGCTTGCTGCTCCCATAAATGGGAAATAGGCTTTGGCTCCATTTAAAACATTTTGTCCTCCTCTGCCTCCTGGTGAAGCTGCCATCAATAACAAAGGTTTGTTTCGAAAAACCTTCTTTTCTATACGCGAACTCCAATCAAAAATATTTTTAAAGGCTGCTGCATAAGAACCATTGTGCTCTGCCAATGACAAAATATAGCCATCATATTCATCCAACAAACTAGCTAATTTTACAGCATTTTCTGGAGTTCCATTTTCTTTCTCTTCATCAGAACTATAGATTGGCATGTCAAAATCCCGTAAATCAATCACGTCAAAAGCAACTTCAGCTAAATTCTCAGCCGCAAATGTGGCCAATTGCTTGTTAATTGATGTTGAACTTGTGCTTCCTGCAAAGGCTAAAACTTTTTTCATAGTGTCTTCGTTAAATTCCATACAAAATTACAACATAAATATTTATTTTCCAAGGAATATATTTCCATGTGAAGTTTTTAATATTTCATTAACAATAATTCATAAAATGCAACCTTAGGTCGACTCTATCAGTAAGAGGTGTTGCAACAAAATGAGGGTTCGGGCATCGAGTAATTCTCCGGACTTAATCATCGCAAATGCTTTGTCGTAAGTGATTTCAAGTACTTCAATCTCCTCTCCTTCCTCGAATACACCACCGTCTCTAGTGGTCAGTTGTTCGGATTTATATTCACCAGTGTAGAGGAAAATCTTTTCACTTAAAATACCCGGAGAAAGGAAGGTTTGGCTTACAAACTTTATGTTAGTTGGAGCGATCCCAACCTCTTCAACAGCTTCTCTTTTGACCGTTTCCATAGGGTCTTCGCCACCATCAATTGCTCCGCCACAAACTTCGACCAACGAAGATTGATTTTTTTGCGCCACCCAAACTGGGGCTCTAAATTGTTTGGTAAGAATGATTCGTCTGGTTTCTGGATTGTAAAGCAATATGGCGACACCATCCGATTTCCCATAGACTTCGTGGGTAAGACGTTTTACTTTTCCATTTTTAAATGTATAATCGAAACTCAATCGTCTTAAGGTTCCCCAAAAGTTTGAAATCTCCTTTTGAACTACATTTTGTATTGGTCTATCTTCCATAATTGCTTTCAGCTCTTTAGTTGCGAAGATATTTATTCACCTCTAAACCAAAAGGTAATTTCATAAAAAAAAACCCTCGTGTTGTACACAAGGGTTTTTTCCTCTTTAACTAATAAAACTAACTTGCAACTGCAACTTTTTCAACGTTTATAACTTTTGTCTTTGTTTCAAATTGATTTGAGGTATTTTTTGCACCACCGGCTTTCAGCGCTTTGTCTCCAGCGAAAAATGTCTTGTGATCATCTCCAAGATCAGACCCTGCCATTCGTTGGTGTTTTACACAAGCAACTCCTTTTCGAATCTCTTGACGCTGCACTCCTTTTACATAAGCCAACATTCCATCTTCACCGAAATAACCTTCAGTCAAATCATTCATGTGCAATGCGGTGGTATGATAGGTTGGTAAGGTAATGAGGTGGTGGAAGATTCCAGCCTGAACAGCTCCGTCTTTTTGGAATGTCTTGATTCGCTCATCGGCCAATTGCGCCAATCTAGAATCATCATACTTTTCATTCATCAAATCGTTGCTATCGTAATGGAAAATATCGAGACCCGATTTTCTCATTTCTTCATACACCTGTTGTCTAAAGTTCAAGGTCCAGTTAAATGACGGTGAATTGTTATACACCAATTTGGCATTCGGAATCACTTCTCTCACTCGATTTACCATGTGTGCAATTTGCTTCAAGTTTGGTGTTGGAGTTTCAATCCATAACAGATCAGCACCATTTTGAAGACTAGTAATACAGTCTAAAACAACTCGGTCTATGTTTGACCCTTCTTTGAACTTGTATAATCCGTTTGCCAATCTTACCGGACGCACCAGTTTGCCATCTCGCTTAAGAAGCACATCGTCTTCTTTTGCTTTTTTGATATCAATTTCTTCAGCTTCTACAAAAGACAAGTACTTAGAAGCCAGGTCACCTGGTTTTTGACTTACGGGTAACTTCTGAGTTAACCCAGCACCTTCCGAATCAGTTCTGGCTACAATAATTCCGTCTTCCACACCCAACTCTAAGAAGGCATATCGAACAGCGTGTAATTTAGCAATGAAATCTTCATGTGGCACTGTCACTTTTCCGTCTTGGTGACCACATTGCTTGGCATCAGACACTTGATTTTCAATCTGAATTGCACAAGCTCCTGCTTGAATCATTTTCTTTGCTAACAAATAAGTAGCCTCTTCATTTCCAAATCCGGCGTCGATATCTGCTATAATCGGAACCACATAAGTTTGAAAGTTTTCAATTTCATTTTGCACATCCTCTCCATTCTCCAATCTTCTGAACAAATCGTTCAACTCAATAGCATCAGCTTGCTTCAAGAATTCATAAATTTCCTCAATGAGTCCAGGAACCGCTGTTTTTTCATGCATGGACTGATCTGGAAGTGGTCCAAATTCAGAACGCAAAGCCGCCACCATCCATCCAGATAAATACAGGTATCTTTTTTCGGTGGTCTTATGATGTTTTTTTACAGCAATCATTTTTTGTTGTGCCACAAAACCATGCCAGCAACCTAAGGATTGGGTATATTGAGTCGGATTTTTATCATAGGCTTCCATATCACTTCGCATAATTGCTGCGGTATATTTTGCGATATCCAAACCGGTTTTAAATCGGTTTTGTGTTGCCATACGAGCTGCATTGGAAGGCTCAATAGCACCCCAACTGTTTCCGTATTTCTTCTTTAGTGCTTTTACTGTTTCAAAAACAGAACTGTAGTTATTCTGAATGAAATTTTTCATAATTTTGCTTTTTTAATTGTTAAAATAGATTCGATTTTTAATGATTATTGTCTCGTATGCTATTGCCGTAGTTACGAGGCTTTTTTTTATATGTATTGATAAGCGTCTAAGGTTAAAAACTCTTTGAATTCTGACGACAGTACTAACTGATCGAACAATTCCACTGCCTCTTCAAATCTTCTCGCTTCGAACTGCTCTTCACCAAACATGACTTTGATTTTGAATAGTTCTTGCTCCTTGAGTTCTTCATAACATTGTTGATCAAAGCGTCTACCACAGTCTGTTGTAATCTCATTATGCAACCAATTCCATAACTGAGTTCTGGAAATCTCTGCGGTAGCTGCATCTTCCATGAGGTGGTATAAAGCTGCTGCCCCTTGACCAGACAACCAACTCTCTACATAAAGAATTCCCACATTGATATTTTTACGGATTCCTTCAATGGTAATTGTCCCTTCCGGTCTTTTTAATAGGTCTTCTTCCGAAATTCGCAATCCTCTCTTTTTCACGTGAATTTGGTTCTGGGTTGGCATGTGCATGTCAAACACCTTCATGGCTACTTCCACCAATCCAGGGTGTGCTACCCAAGTTCCATCATGACCATTTTTTACTTCCCGCTGTTTGTCAGCAATTACTTTTTGAAAGGCCGCATCATTGGCCAATTCATCATTCTTGATAGGAATTTGTGCTGCCATACCTCCCATGGCATGAACATTTCGTTTGTGACATTTCTTAATCACCAATTCAGAATAGGATTGCATAAAGTGCGTCGCCATGGTTATTTGATCTCTATTGGGCGTCACAAAACCAGTGTGGTTTCTGAACTTTTTGATGTAAGAGAAAATATAATCCCAACGGCCACAATTCAATCCAGCCATGTGATTTCTGAGCTCATAGATAATTTCATCCAATTGAAAACTTGCCGTAATGGTTTCGATCAATACTGTAGCTTTGATGGTATTCTGCGGAACACCCATGTATTTTTGAGCAAATACGAACACATCATTCCACAAGCGAGCTTCTAGATAATGCTCCAATTTTGGCAGATAGTAATAAGTAGCTGAACCTTTGGACATCAATACCTTGATATTATGGAAGAAATACAATCCGAAATCCACCAAAGATCCCGATAATTGTTCTCCTTCAAAAGTCATATGCTTTTCGTCCAAATGCCAACCTCTAGGTCTAACAAGCAAGGTAGCCGTTTGTTCATTTAATTGATAAACTTTTTGTTTTGCTTTGTTTTCAAAGGTGATGGTTCCTCTTACGGCATCTCTCAAATTCTGTTGTCCTTGCAATATGTTATCGATGGTTGGTGATGTACTGTCCTCAAAATCGGCCATGAAAGTTTTGGCACCAGAGTTCAAAGCGTTGATCACCATTTTACGATCTACAGGTCCCGTAATCTCCACGCGACGATCCATCAAATCACCAGGTAATGGTTCACAAACCCAATTTGATTCGCGGATGTGTTTGGTTTCATTCGGAAAAGAAGGAAAGTTTCCAGCATCGAAATATGCCTGTTCAATCTTTCGATCGTCCAGCAATTGCAATCGTCTTTGATTGAATTGTTGATGCAAAGCCAGAATAAAACTCACAGCATCTTCCGTTAAAATATCTTGATACGCTTCAACATTGAAGTCCTTGAATTGGATAGTTTGATTTAGCACATTAGCCTCCATAACGAATTTGATTTTGAATTTTGACAAGACAATGATAGAATAAAATTTTGAACTCCACAAGCGAACGTTCGCTTTTTTTATAAAGTTTTTAAAAAATATTATATTCGCTTTGCAATTAATTCCTACTGCCAATGCTTCTAGAAGATGAATACATCCGACTCATATTCGGTTTAAAACTCAAGCAAATAAGAACTGAAAAGAACCTTTCTTTATTCGGTTTATCGAAGTTAAGTGGACTTTCCAAATCCTATTTAAATGAGATTGAAAAAGGAAAAAAATATCCAAAAACTGACAAAATTTTAATCCTTGCCGAGAAGCTTGAAACGCCATACGATCATTTGGTCTCATTAAAGCTGGATAAAAATCTTGCTCCTATTGGTGATATTCTGCAGTCGAAAATTCTGAAAGAGATTCCGCTGGACTTATTCGGCATCAGGGAAAACAACCTGATTGACATCATTGCCAATGCACCCGCCAAGGTCAATGCCTTTATTAGTACCATAATTAAAATCGCTACCAACTACAACCTTACCCGTGAACGATTTTTCTTGGCCTCTCTCCGATCTTATCAAGAAGCCCATAACAACTATTTCAAAGAACTTGAAGTTGAGGCCGAAAAATTCACCAAGGCTTACCAAATTGGATTGAAAAATATCAACGCTGGTTTTTTTGAGGAGATTTTAATCGAGGAATACGGTTATACCATTAATGAGGATGAGCTGAACAAACACGCTAATTTGGAAGAACTGCGAAACATTTTTATCCCAGCTAAGAAAACATTGCTTATCGACAAAAATGTATCCGAGGCACAAAAGACCTTTATATATGCCAAAGAACTGGCTTATAATTTCTTAAACATCGAAGACCGACTGTATACCTTTCCATGGATCAAATTTGAAAGTTTTGATCAGGTATTGAACAATTTCAAAGCTTCTTATTTTGCTGGTGCCTTAATCATTCCCCAAAAGGATATTGTAGGAAAATTGGAGGAATTGTTCGGTTCTGAAGAATGGAATCCCATGAAATTGCATCGGATGATCAAAAGCTACAATTGTTCACAAGAAACCTTTTATCAGCGATTGACCAATATCCTAACCGAACATTTCAACATCAAAAACTTGTTCTTCTTACGATTCAACAAACCCATGAATTCTGAAGAATTTAAACTTACCAAAGAATTACACATCACTCAACAACAGGCACCTCATGCCAACCGTAGTAACGACCATTATTGCCGACGTTGGATATCTCTCAAAACCATTCATGATTTGGAACAGTCAAAAAAGGACCGACCCACCTTTGGCATCCAAATTTCCTCTTATGAAAATGAGAAATCTGAATACTTAGTCTTGTCATCTGCCTCTCAGGATCCTTTCAAAAAGGATGTAAATCGCAGTATTAGCATCGGACTGCTGCTTTCACCTCATCTGAAACGAAAATTAAAATTTTTAAAAACCGATACCTTCGATAGAAAAATTGTAGGGGTTACTTGTGAAACTTGCTCGGTGCAAAATTGTAAAGAGCGAGTGGCGCCACCTGTAAAAGTAGAACGGGTAAATCGTCATCAACACATCGAAAATACGGTGGAAAAAATCATTAAGAGCTTCTCTTAATTTCGTAATTTAGTAGCCAGTAAAATGCAAACTATTCTTTATGGATTTAACCTTCAATAAAAACGAAGATCACAACAAGTTATTAGCTTCAGACTTAAGAAGACGACTAGCAAAAGTTAAACTCGGAGGCGGACAAAAAAGAATAGACAAACATCACGAAAAAGGCAAGCTAACTGCAAGAGAACGCATCGAATTTCTTTTAGACAAAAACTCCAAATCCATTGAAATTGGCGCTTTTGCTGGAGAAGATATGTACGCAGAACATGGCGGATGCCCTTCAGGAGGAGTGGTTGTAAAAATTGGCTATGTATCCAAAAGACTTTGTGTTGTGGTCGCCAATGATGCCACTGTAAAAGCGGGCGCTTGGTTCCCAATTACTGGAAAGAAAAATCTTAGAGCTCAAGAAATTGCCATCGAAAATAAATTACCCATTATTTACCTGGTGGATTCCGCTGGAGTATACCTACCCATGCAGGATGAAATCTTTCCGGATAAAGAACACTTCGGACGTATTTTTAGGAACAATGCCGTGATGAGCAGTATGGGAATCACTCAAATTGCTGCCGTCATGGGAAGTTGTGTCGCTGGAGGCGCGTATTTACCCATTATGAGTGATGAAGCCCTCATTGTTGACAAAACAGGAAGTATCTTTTTAGCTGGTAGTTATCTCGTGAAAGCTGCCATTGGAGAAAATATTGACAATGAAACCTTAGGCGGAGCAACAACGCATTGTGAAATTTCTGGGGTAACTGATTACAAAGCCAAAGATGATAAAGATGCCTTGACTAAAATTAGAAGTTTGGTAGATAAGATAGGTGATGCCGATGCGGCAGGTTTCAATAGAAAGGAAGCTGCAGAGCCTAAGAAAGATCCAGAAGAAATTTTCGGTATTCTGCCAAAAGCCAGACACGAGCAATACGACATGTTGGAAATCATCGAGCGATTGGTAGACGATTCATCCTTTGAACAATATAAGGAAGGCTACGGTCAAACCATCTTAACGGGTTATGCTCGTATTGATGGTTGGGCAGTTGGTATTGTAGCCAATCAACGAAAATTGGTAAAAACAAAAGGCTCCAAAAGCAAACCAGCAGAAATGCAGTTTGGGGGTGTTATTTATAATGATTCAGCTGATAAGGCAACACGCTTTATTGCCAATTGCAACCAGAAAAAGATTCCATTAGTATTCTTACAAGATGTCACCGGATTTATGGTTGGATCAAAATCGGAGCATTCTGGGATTATTAAAGATGGTGCAAAAATGGTAAATGCCGTGAGCAATTCGGTGGTTCCAAAATTCACCATTGTCATTGGTAATTCCTATGGAGCGGGTAATTACGCCATGTGCGGTAAGGCCTACGATCCGCGATTGATTGCCTCTTGGCCATCTGCCGAATTGGCTGTAATGAGTGGTAACTCTGCCGCAAAAGTATTGCTACAAATTGAAACAGCGGCCTTGAAGAAAAAAGGTGAAACCATTACCCCAGAAAAAGAGGAAGAATTATTCCAGAAAATAAAATCAAAATACGACAACCAAATTTCGCCTTACTATGCAGCTGCTAGAATTTGGGTGGATGCCATCATCAATCCGCTCGATACGAGAACATGGATTTCCATTGGTATCGAAGCAGCCAATAATGCTCCGATTGAGAAGCAATTCAACATGGGCGTTTTGCAGGTATAAATAAAATTAAGAACTCTCAACCGAGTTCATCAAAACACTTGGTGTTTTAAAACTTTGAAAATGAAAAAAGGAATCTACATTTCTACTATTGAACCCTATAGTGGAAAATCGCTAGTATCATTGGGGATTTTAAGAATGATGCTCAGCAAGTCTTCAAAAGTGGGTTATTACCGCCCCGTCATCAATAAGAATGATGAATTAGAGGAAGACAATCACATCAAAACCGCCATCCACTTTTTCAAGCTCGATACTACTTACAAGGATTGTTATTCGTACACACAATCGGAAATTATAGAGTTGATTAGTGAAGGTAAAGAAGGAGAAATTATTCAGACCATCATCAATCATTACAAAAGATTGGAGAAAAACTACGACTACATTTTAGTCGAAGGAAGTGACTTTTCGAGTCAGGCGAGCATTGCAGAACTTGATATCAACGCCTTGATTGCCAAGAACCTGAACCTACCGGTGATGGTAGTTGCTTCAGGCCGTGACAAATCGGTGAAAGACTTGATCAATGGAATGCAAATTGCCCATCAATCTTATGCAACCAAGGAAGTAGACGTCATTGGTTTGATTGCCAATAAGGTGAACAAGGAAGAACTTGAATCCATTCGTGAGGAATTAAAGGATTCGATTCCCTCTGAAACTCTTATCGATGTCATTCCGAAGATTGATTTTCTAGCCAACCCTACCTTAAAAGAAGTGGTACAGCAATTGAATGCCGATGTTTTATTTGGCGAACAGTTTCTCGACAACACAGTAAGTAGCTTCAGTACCGGGGCCATGCAGTTGCGCAACTACTTAACAAGAATTGACAACAATAGTTTGGTGATCACACCGGGAGATCGTGCCGATATTATTCTTGGGGCCTTGCAAGCACATGCCTCGAAAAACTATCCGAATATTTCTGGGATTGTACTAACTGGCGGATTGATTCCTGAAGATGCCATTTTGAGATTGATTGAAGGACTGCAATCGAGCATTCCCATCATTTCAGTGAAGGAAGGTACCTTTAAGACTTCGAACAATGTTGGGGCCATTCAATCGGAAGTTGATTACAAACACGAAAAGAAAATCTTACTATCCTTAGATACTTTTGACACCTATGTGAATTCAGAAGAGTTATCAAAACGTTTGGCTTCTTACAGCTCAGACAAGCTCACTCCGAATATGTTTCAGTACAACTTGTTGCAACGAACACGACAAGAACGCAAACACATTGTATTACCTGAAGGAAGCGATAGCCGCATTTTAAAAGCTACCCGACGACTTCAAATATTGGACATTGTGGATTTAACCCTTTTAGGGGATGAAGGTGACATTAAGAGGAAAGCCAATCAAATTGGTGTTCAAATCGATTGGGATAAAATTCAAATAATAGATCCAGAGAATACAGATCTCGAAGATCAATTTACGGAAACCCTATACCAGGCAAGAAAACACAAAGGTCTTACTGAGACCACAGCTAGAGATTTGGCCAAGGATGTTTCTTATTTCGGAACCTTAATGATCCACAATGGATTGGCAGACGGAATGGTGTCTGGAGCGGTTCATACCACCATGCATACCATCAAACCATCATTACAATTGATCAAAACAAAACCTGGAGTATCTGTGGTATCATCGGTCTTCTTCATGTGTTTGTCCGACCGTGTGACCGTGATGGGAGACTGTGCGGTGAATCCGAATCCGAATGCAGAGCAGTTGGCAGAGATTGCGATTTCTTCGGCCAAATCGGCCCACGCATTTGGCATTCAACCACGAGTTGCAATGTTGTCCTATAGTTCGGGAGCTTCAGGAAAAGGTGAAGATGTTGAGATGGTTCGAAAGGCCACTCAATTGGTGAAAGAAAGAGATGGGAGTTTAAAAATTGAAGGCCCTATTCAGTATGACGCGGCGGTAGATATGAGCGTTGCCAAGAACAAACTTCCAGACTCGGAAGTTGCAGGTAAAGCGAACGTTTTTATTTTCCCAGATTTGAATACTGGAAACAACACCTATAAGGCAGTGCAAAGAGAAACGGGAGCTTTGGCCATTGGCCCGATGCTTCAAGGACTTAACAAACCAGTCAATGATTTGAGTCGTGGCTGTACCGTCGATGATGTTTTCAATACCATTTTATTAACCGCAATACAGGCGCAGGATGAGTAATACAAACGTCTTAGTGATCAATGCTGGGTCTTCTTCCTTGAAATTTCAGGTGATTGAGATGCCCAGTAAAAAAGTAAAATGCAAAGGAGGCATCGAACGCATCGGATTGGAAAACAGTTCTTTTTCCTATTCCAACATGACCGAGAGTTTTAAAAAGAATATTGAAATTCCAGATCATAGTTTTGGTTTACAAACCATCAATGAGACCCTTACAGATGCTAAATATGGCGTCATTTCTTCTACTAGTGATATTCACATCGTCGGGCATCGTGTGGTGCACGGCGGAAGAAAATATTCCGATTCGACACTCATAGATCAGGAGGTAAAAGATCAGATTAAAAATTTATTCGAGCTAGCCCCATTGCATAATCCATTAAACTTAGCCGGAATTGAAATTGCAGAAAAGATTTTTCCAAATGCGAAACAAGTAGCCGCTTTCGACACAGCTTTTCATCAGACCATGCCTAAGGTGGCTTATCAATATGCCATTCCGAATAAGTTCTTAAATGATCATAAAATTAGAGCATATGGCTTCCACGGAAACAGTCACAAGTACGTTTCAGAAAAGGCCATCGAATATCTCGAACTTAGCTCCTCAAAACTGATTACCATTCATTTGGGAAATGGTTGCAGTATGTCGGCGATCAAGGACGGTGAATGCATTGAAAATTCATTGGGATTTGGACCCATGAATGGCTTGGTAATGGGTACACGTTCTGGAGACATCGATCAATCCGTAATTGTATACCTTCAAAAGAAACTTGGATATACCATTGAAGAAGTCAACACCTTACTACAAAAACAATCGGGTTTGATGGGTTTAACCGGGATGTCGGATGTTAGAGACATTCAAGAAAAGGCAGAAGCTGGCGATAAAAATTGTCAGTTTGCTTTGGAACTCATGACTTACCGTATCAAAAAATATTTGGGAGCTTATATCAGTATTTTAAACGGTGCCGATGCGATTATTTTTACCGCAGGTATCGGGGAAAACTCAGCCAAAATCCGAGAAATGGTTTGCGAAAACCTGTCCTTCCTGGGCATTGAATTGGCAAAAAATAAGAACAATGAACAATCTTTGGGTATTCATGAAATTCATTCAGAAAACTCCCGAATAAAGATTTTGATTATTCCGACCAACGAGGAATTAGAGATCGCAAAGCAGTCCTACAACCTTTGTAATCCGAAATAGAAAACATAAATTTGACGACTAATTTTTTAGAACATGGGAAGAGCATTTGAATTTCGAAAAGCTAGAAAAATGAAACGTTGGTCAGCGATGGCAAAAACATTTACCAGAATTGGTAAAGACATTGTTATGGCCGTTAAAGAAGGAGGTCCAAATCCAGATACAAATTCCAGATTACGAGCCGTTATTCAGAATGCCAAGGCCGCTAACATGCCGAAAGACAATATCGAGCGTGCTATTAAAAAAGCTTCTGATAAAAACACTGAAAACTATAAAGAAGTATTGTTTGAAGGCTACGCTCCTCACGGCATAGCTGTATTAGTAGAAACCGCAACGGATAACAATAACAGAACTGTTGCCAATGTAAGAGCAGCTTTTAATAAGTGTAACGGAAACTTGGGAACGTCTGGATCTGTGGTTTTTATGTTTGACCACACGTGTAACTTCACCGTCAATAAAGAAAATGTAGAAGACCTAGAAGAGTTAGAATTGGAATTGATCGACTTTGAAGTAGAAGAGATTTTTGATGATGAAGAAGGCATCATTGTCTACGCACCCTTCGAACAGTTTGGTTCCTTACAGAGCTATTTTGAAGAAAACTCCATCGAAATTGTTTCTTCCGGATTTGAAAGAATACCAACCACGACCAAAGCTTTAAGCGACGAAGAAAAGGAAGACGTAGACAAATTATTGGAACGATTGGAGGAAGATGATGACGTACAAAACGTGTATCACTCGATGCAAGATTCGTAAACAGAAAGAAAATATTAGAACAAACAAAAAGTCGTGAATTGCTTCACGACTTTTCTTTTTAATGATTTAAGTATCCCCCAATAACTTATACCATTAATTATCCAATTAACAGCACAAAGATATAAAATTAATTCTGAAGTCAAAATTTAAATCATTGACAGACAGATTTATAATATTAATTACACATAAATTACTTTAAGTAATATAAGGGCTATATCCAACGGTGGCTAGGCTTTCACCTTTAAACTCCACTCGAATTTAAAGCGACATACCTCTACTCCATCTTGATTGTTTCCTACTGAGGTCATTATAATTTTCTGTCCTTCGCCTGAAGAGATAGACTTTTCTATAGCTGCATCTACAGCTTCACCCTCCGCACAGTGAAAACGAATCTTCCCAGTTGCCTTTTTAAAAAAACTCCCTTCTTGATGGGTGACCAACATGGAAACATTCTTTCCTGAATTTTGAATGGATTGTATCACAAGCACACCAGTACTCATCTCTGCAGCCATCCCTTGAGCCGCCCAAAACAAACTACGAAACGGATTCTGATTGATCCAACGATGCCGAATGATTACCGTTGCTTCTTCTTTAGATAATGATTGAACTCGCACCCCTCCGAAGAAAGCTAGGGGCAATTTGAAAAGCATGAATCGATTGATCTTACCTGGTGTAATTGTCATAACAAATGATTGAACGGTTCGAAGATAATCATTCTCAGAGGAAGATTTCAAATGTTAACAAAACGTTAATTATAGTACTATGTATTGCATAATACCTTTTTTTGGATGTATATTTGCATAAGAAAGTATTATATCAACCAAAAAATGAAATACAACAACGACAACACCAATGGATTTCTTATTCATGCTTCTGCCTTTGCAGGATTGATTTTTCCCTTTGGAAACATTATTACTCCATTTATTGCATGGCAAACGCTCAAGGATCGAAGTCCATATTTAGACCACCACGGCAAAGAGGCTGTTAATTTTAATATTAGTTATTCCATCTATATATTCATTTTATCAGCCGTCTTCGTGCCATTTACAATATCTACCTTCTTCCATGACTTTTGGAATTGGAACAACTTTGGAAGGATCAATATAGATATTGACAGTTTTAACATTTTCGGATTTGTAGGCTTGGCTACCCTAGCGGGAATTTTGACCCTAGTAGTTATTGCCCTCACCATTGTTGCGGCATTAAAAGCCAAAGAAGGTGAGTTTTACAAATATCCGTTTACCATTAAGTTTATAAAATAACCCACAATACATGAAAATAGAAAACACAAAAGCCCAGATGCGAAAAGGGGTTTTGGAGTTCTGTATTCTCTCCATATTAAAACATGGTGATGCTTACACTTCAGAAATCTTATCCGCATTAAAACAAGCAGAGATGATTGTGGTTGAAGGTACCATTTATCCATTATTGACCCGTCTTAAAAATGCAGGTTTACTAACCTACAGATGGGAAGAATCAACCTCAGGTCCACCACGTAAGTACTATGTTCTTACCGAAACCGGTGGAATGTTTCTCAAGGAATTAGATAAAACATGGAACAATTTAGTAACGGCTGTCAATCAAGTAACCAACAACAAAAAGAGCGAAAATGAATAAAACAATAAACATAAATCTTGGTGGTTTTTTCTTCCATATCGATGAAACCGCCTATCAAAAGCTAAAGCGATATTTAGAAGCTATTTCTAAATCACTTAGCGACGATCCACAAGGGAAAAATGAAATCATTGCCGACATTGAGGCAAGAATCAGCGAACTTCTTTCTGAAAAAATTACGGATGCACGTCAAGTTGTCAACGAGGGCGACATTGATGAAATCATCAAAATCATGGGTCAGCCTGAAGATTATAACGATGCTGAAGAGGCTTACAGCCAATCTAGTTACTCCTACGAAAGAAACTATAGTACTGGTAAAAAGCTATTCAGAGATCCGGATGATAAGTTCCTAGGCGGTGTTGCCTCTGGTTTGTCACATTATATTGGCATAGACGTCATTTGGGTGCGATTGGCTTTATTGGCCTTATTCTTCGGAGCCGGATTTGGATTCTTGATCTACGTAATTCTTTGGATCTTACTTCCTGAGGCCAGAACCACTGCCGAAAAACTGCAGATGGAAGGTACTCCAATCAATATCGACAATATCGAACGAAAGATTCGTGACGAATTTAAAAACGTATCCGATAATGTAAAAGATGTTGCCAATCAAGCTTCCGAAAAAATTAAAGCGGGAGCCAATGAAATCTCTGAAAAGGTCAATGAAAACTTCTCGGGAAAGGCAAGAAAAAATAATGGTGCAGAAGACTTCTTCTCTACAATAGGGAAAATCATCTTGGTGTTTTTCAAAATCATTGGAAAATTCATCGGGTTCATTTTAGTAGTTGTCGCTGCGGCTGTTATTTTATCACTAATCATTAGTGGGTTTTCCGTAGGCAGTTTGGAATTTTTAGAGATTGATGGTGAGTTCCTACATTATCCGCCATTCTTCTATGATTCGGTATTACCAAAATGGTTGTTAACCTTGGCTGTTTTCCTTTTGGTTGGTATTCCATTCTTATTGTTATTCATCTTAGGATTGCGAATCTTATCAAGCAGTGTACGTAAGTTGAACAAAGCTACCTCCCTCACCCTTTTGGGTATTTGGTTAGCCGCTTTATTAACGCTCGTGTTTACAGGCTTGGAATTTGGAACTTCACATGCGAAAGAAGGAAGTACGGTTCAAAAAGAAGCTTTGGCCATTCAACCTCAGGATACCTTAACCATTAAAATGGTGAATAATGATGACCTAATCTACAGACACAACTTAAGACGTAGCTCTCGAGTTGAAGAGATTACAATCGAAGGGAACAACTTCATCTATTCCAACTATATCAAAGTTGATGTGAAGAAAAGTAACGAAGAAGGTGCGTATTTATTGATTGAAAGAGAGTCGAGAGGACGAAACACAAGCATGGCGAAGGCCAATGCCGAAAAGATCAAGTACAATTTTAATCTTTCGGATAAGACCTTAATATTGGATGCCTATTTCCTTTCGGAATTCAAGAACATTTGGAAAGAAGAGCAAGTGAAAGCAACCGTCTTTTTACCAGAGAATGTGAACGTATTTATTGACAATAGCGCCAAAAACTTTTTGTACTACACAGAAAACAAGCAAGAAATCTATTACAAAGACATGGGGAATCATCATTTCATCATGACAGATACGGTTTTGGATTGCACAGATTGTGTAGAAGAAAAGGAGGAAAAGAAAGAAAAACCAGTAAAAAAAGAAAAGAAAACAGAAATAGAGGAAACTATTTAACAGTTCGTCAGGGAATTCATACAGTCCAGTACGAATTCCTTGGAGAAACCTCAAAACCAGCAGAAATTAGCCATATCAATTAAAAACAGTAATCATGAAAAAAAATCTAATCATATTATTTCTTGGGGTATTGACACTAAGTTCTTGCTCAATAGACATGATGAATCGTGTCAACGGAAATAGAAATGTAACCACTCAAAACAGGACCACCGGAGAGGAGTTTACGAGCATTCGAGTAAGTAGTGGTTTGGATCTTCATTTAACACAAGGCACTAAGAATAGTGTGGTTGTGGAGGCCGATGAAAACTTACAAGACATCATCATCACTGAAGTTAGAGACGGAGTTTTAAAAATCTATACCGACAAGAATATCTGGAGAGCAGCTTCAAGAAAAGTATTGGTAACCTGTACCGATATTGAAGCCATCACAGCAACCAGTGGTAGTGATGTATATGGTAAATCGGTAATCAACGCCAAAAGCTTAAAAGTAACTTCAACAAGTGGAGCTGATGTTCGTTTGGAAGTAGCAGCGGAAAACGTAGAAACAAAATCAACTAGTGGTTCTAATATTAGAATCAAAGGAAATACCATTACCCATTCATCCAAAGCAACCAGTGGCGCGTCTATTGATGCATACGGACTCCTTAGTAAAGATGTAACGGTAAATGTTTCTAGTGGAGCCGATATCAATATCCATGCTTCGGAATCATTAAATGCAAAGGCATCTAGTGGAGGTGATATCGACGTGAAAGGAAACCCTAAAAAGGTAACTAAGAAATCTTCCTCAGGAGGAAGTGTTTCTTCTAAATAAATCAATCAACAGCGGAACAATCAATCAACCAAAAATCAACCCATCATGTACACAGCAATAGTAGAGTTCGTAATGTATACTTCAGCATTACTCTTTGATCTCCTTAAAAATTTAGTTTGTTAGTTATATACGAAACTAATACTTGGTTTTTTATTAGTTTACTTGGTAAGACGTCGTTTGCAAAAACGACGCTTACTTTTTTATATATTTAGGAACTCAATCATTACTAACAAATTATTGTCGACCCACTACTTAGATATCATCTCGAGAGTTATTACGGATCTCGAAAATTTTCCTCAAAATCCAGAAAGAGGTAATGATATGCTAAATAAATCTCTCAATTCAGTAAGAGGAATGCAAGATTATTTCACGAAATTCCTGGAAGGTTCGGATAGCTCCAAAAATCCGATTCAACAGCAAATACTATCTCATATCACCAAGTCAAAAATATTATTGGCAAAGGGAAAAAATCAATACCGCCTTTACGAGGTGAAAAACGAGCCTAAATTCTTAAGCGACACCAAAAAAACTATTCAAGAAGCATTAATTTACTTAAGAGAAATCAAAATCAATTTAGATAAATAATCGTCGACGTTTACTTCTTTTTCTTCTTTTTCAACTGTTCGTTGATATCGGATATATGTAAACTCAAAGCATCTACAGAAATCTGAATTTCACGAATCAACAGAGCCAACGAAATAATCAATAAAATCAAGGCCAATCCGAAGACATAAACTGCAATTTTATGGAATTCAATGTAAATCAAAAACATGGTCAAGACGCACAACAACAAGCTTGCAATGCCCAAAATTTGCATCCAACGGGTAAGTTGCAATCGAGTACTCAAATTCCGTATTTGATCTAACAACATATCATCTTTTCGCTCTTTGTATTTGGCATGTAAATTCCGAACCACTGCGGCATAGGCCAAAAATCGATTGGTGTAGGCCAGCATGATCAATGAAATTGCCGAAAACAATAATGCGGGAGTGGTTAATGATAAAGCATTCATAATTGTTGTACTTTTGATTGAAAGGTTAAAACTAAGGTATGAATAAAATTCTGGGAATCGTTTTTCTACTGATTATTTCACTCGGATTCGCTCAAGAGAAACCCAAAGAATTTGTGTATTTATACGACGTTGATCCGAGCATCAAAATGGAGCTGCGCTACATCACTTCCAACAACTTTATTGGCCGACCAATTGATGGGTACCTCCGTTCCGTAATCATTGTAACCAAACCTACGGCCATCGCCTTGAAGAAAGTCCAAAAAGAATTAAAAGAAAAGGGATTCAGTTTAAAAATTTTTGATGCATACAGACCACAGCAAGCAGTCGATCATTTTGTAAGATGGGCCAAGGTTTTGAAGGATACTATCAAAAAGAGTGAATTTTATCCTGATGTACCCAAAAGTCAACTTTTCAATCTGGGATACATCGCTTCCAAATCCGGTCACTCAAGAGGAAGCACAGTGGACCTAACAATGGCTGATTTGAAGACTGGAAAAGAATTAGACATGGGTAGTCCTTTTGATTTCTTCGGAACCGAATCGCATCCTTTTTATAAAGGAATTGATAAGAATCAAATCAAAAACCGAATGATGCTCCGGAATGCAATGCTCAAACACGGTTTCAAGCCTTATGAAAATGAATGGTGGCACTTCACCCTTAGAGATGAACCATTTCCAAAAACCTATTTCAATTTCCCCGTGAAATAATTCATTTTAACATTCTTTACACAATCTAGTTCAAATAAGGCATTATCTTTGATGCTATAATTGGTATATGAAAGACATTCGATTTCACATAGTACTTATAGGATTAATTTTCTTTTCACTAAATACTTCTGCTCAATTAGACAAGACAAAAAAGGGCGGAGAAAAAGGAAAAATTAAGGCCATTGTTTTGAAAAATGCTAAAAAAGTAAACAAACCAAAGTCCATCGACTTAAATGGAACTGGTGGTTTTCAAAAAGCATATGAAAAAGAACAGCGTAAACTTCGCCAACAACAACAAGATCAAAAGATCAATAACAAGGGTATTTTAACCCAGGCCAAGTTGAGTGAAGAACGCTTCATGAAGAACTTCAAGAAAATCAACGGACAGTACATGTATCCGAAAATCGATCAAGATTTGGGGAGTGTACACACCAACTCTGCCAGTGTGAACATTATTTGTCGTGATTTTCAATATCCAGACGGTGACCGCGTCACTATTTTGGTGAACGGTGTGCCTGTTGTAATGAATATTGTCCTCAAACAACGCTACCAAAAATTCAACATTCCGCTTGAAGTCGGACTCAACCGAATTGCTTTTATGGCACTGAATCAGGGAACTTCAGGTCCGAATACTGCCGCCTTCAAAGTTTACAATGACGCTGGTATGCTTCTCTCTTCCAATGAATGGAATTTAGCCACTGGTGCTAAGGCAACTTTAGTGGTAGCCAAAGACAAATAAAAGGCCTCCGAAAACGTTAGCGTTAAAAAGGGTTACATCCAGTTTTTTTATTCTACTCAAAAGATTTATTTTTGTTTTCAATCTATTTTTTAGAGGAAAAAAACAAACACTAACAACATCATTTTAAAATGAAGAAAGTCACTAAAGAGACGTACTTGCAATGGTATAAAGACATGCTGTTTTGGAGAAAATTTGAAGACAAGTTGGCTTCTGTTTACATCCAGCAAAAAGTACGAGGATTCCTACATCTTTACAACGGTCAAGAAGCGGTATTAGCTGGTGCTTTACACGCCATGGATTTAACAAAAGACAAGATGATTACGGCCTACCGAAATCACGTTCAGCCTATTGGAATGGGCGAAGATCCAAAAAGAGTAATGGCCGAGTTGTACGGTAAAGCAACAGGTACTTCCAAAGGGATGGGAGGATCCATGCATATTTTCTCAAAGGAATTCCGTTTTTACGGAGGACACGGAATTGTAGGTGGTCAGATTCCTTTAGGAGCTGGAATTGCCTTTGGTGACAAATACAAAGGAAACGATGCAGTGACCCTAACCTACTTTGGTGATGGAGCTGCTAGACAAGGTTCATTGCACGAAGCTTTCAATTTAGCGATGTTGTGGAAATTGCCAGTGGTTTTTATTTGTGAGAACAATGGATACGCTATGGGTACTTCGGTTGAAAGAACCGCCAATCACAACGATATTTGGAAATTAGGTTTGGGTTACGAAATGCCTTGTGGACCAGTTGACGGAATGAATCCAGTGAAAGTAGCAGAAGCAGTTGACGATGCTATCCAAAGAGCTAGACGAGGTGACGGTCCAACTTTCTTAGAAATGAAAACTTACCGTTATCGTGGTCACTCCATGTCTGATGCACAGCATTACAGAACAAAAGATGAAGTTGAGGAGTACAAGAAAATTGATCCGATTACACAAGTATTGAATATCATTCAAGAAAAAAATTACGCTACGGAAGAAGAAATCAAAGCAATTGATAAAGAGGTAAAACAAATGGTGAAAGAATGTGAAAAATTCGCTGATGAATCACCATTCCCAGAGCCACAGCAATTGTACGACGTAGTTTACGAACAAGAAGATTATCCTTTTATAAGTTAATATATGGCAACAGTTATAAACATGCCTCGATTGAGCGACACCATGGAAGAAGGTGTGGTAGCAAAGTGGTTGAAAAAAGTTGGAGATTCAATTGAGGAAGGAGATATCCTAGCAGAGATTGAAACCGACAAAGCAACAATGGAATTCGAGTCTTTTCACGAAGGAACGTTACTTCACATTGGTGTTGAAGAGGGCGGTACAGCTCCCGTTGATACTTTGTTAGCCATCATTGGAGAAGAAGGAGAAGACTTTAGTGCTTTGTTAGCAGGAGATAATTCCACAGCTACAGAAGCACCAGTACAAGAAGAAAAAAGCGAACCTGTAGCTGAAACGGCTAGTACTGGTTCTGCAGCAGCAATTCCAGAAGGAGTGCAAATCATCAACATGCCAAGATTGAGCGATACCATGACCGATGGAACTGTATCTTCTTGGTTAAAGAAAGTGGGTGATGCTGTGGAAGAAGGAGATATCCTTGCTGAAATTGAAACTGACAAGGCGACCATGGAGTTCGAATCTTTCTATGAAGGAACCTTGCTTTATGTAGGTACTCAGGAAGGAGAAACAACTCCTGTAGATAGTTTGTTAGCAATTATTGGTCCTGCAGGAACCGATGTTTCTGCCATCGTAGCAAGCGGAGGAGTTGTAGCAACAGAAACTAACAATGAAGCTCCTGCCAAAGAAGAAGCACCTAAAAAAGAAGCTGCTCCAGCGGCAGCACCACAAACTACAACCGCTAATGGTGGTCGTATTTTTGCTTCTCCATTAGCGAAGAAGATTGCTCAAGAAAAAGGTTACAACCTTGCTGATATTCCTGGAACGGGAGAAAACGGAAGGATTGTAAAGAAAGACGTGGAGAACTTTACTCCAGCAGCAAAAGTAGAAACAGTTGCACCAGTAGCCGCTACTCCGGCAGCACCGGCTGTTACGCACTTCACCATCGCAGGAGAGGAAAGAACAGAAGAAGTGGCGAACTCGCAAATGCGTAAAGCCATTGCGAAAGCATTGGGCAATTCTAAATTCTCAGCTCCGCATTTCTACTTGAACATTGAAGTAGATATGGACAATGCCATCGCTTCTCGAAAAACCATCAATGCAATTCCAGATACCAAAGTATCATTCAACGATATGGTTGTGAAAGCATGTGCCATGGCCTTGCAAAAGCATCCTCAAGTAAATACAACTTGGACCGACAACAATACGCTTTACCACAGTCACATCAACGTTGGTGTTGCCGTGGCTGTAGATGAAGGGCTTGTGGTACCTGTATTGAAACATACCAACCAAATGAGCTTGACTCAAATCGGCGCATCGGTAAGAGATTTGGCGGGCAAAGCTAGAAACAAAAAAATCAAACCAGACGAAATGCAAGGAAGTACCTTCACGGTATCAAACTTAGGAATGTTTGGAATTGAAAGCTTTACCTCGATCATTAATCAGCCTAACTCTGCAATCTTATCTGTAGGAGCCATCGTTGAAAAACCAGTGGTTAAAAACGGACAGATCGTTGTTGGAAATACCATGAAACTAACCTTGGCTTGTGATCACCGAACAGTGGACGGTGCCGTAGGTGCTCAGTTTTTACAAACCTTAAAAACATACATTGAGAATCCAGTAACTATGCTGGCCTAATCAATTACGTATAGATTAATAAAAAGCCTCAAGGAAACTTGAGGCTTTTTATTTTGTATTGTAAGTTGCTTATTGTTTTTCCATGGTAACAATTGCTTCCGTTTTTACGGTTTTTCCCATGACATCAATTTCAACAATAATTTTTGATTCGGTAGGAACACCACTAGCTCTGTCAATAAATACATAACCAGAAACCTTTCCTTCAGCCATTCCTGAAGCTTTTCCGCTGACGTCAACAGTAATCACTTCATCATCAATTTGTTTTAAGGTGTAGGTCGAATTCATGGTCATCCCGTTTGAATTTTTGGTAGCACTCCATGTATCACCAACAGCCAAAGCCTTTTCAGGATAGGTCATTCCGTTTTGATTGGCAAAGTCCCCTGCTCTTGCGGCATCCGTAGGCACCACCATCAGTTTTAGATTTTCACCCAAAGGATTTACAGTGGCATTGATCACAGCTTGCATCATAGGTTCCATCTGAGCTTTCACTAATTTTCCATTTTGATCCAGTTCATCATCTGATTTTGAAGAATCGTAATTCATACTTGTACCATTTTGCATGGTATTCATAATGATTCTGGAAAAGCGAGACTGAGTCAAAAAGTTTTCGTTTTCCTTTCCTAAGATTTCCATTTCCATGGCAACCGTAATTTCTGTTGACATTACTGGTAGCATTGCAGAAGCTGTTTTCACGGTCATTACATAGACATCACCTGGGGTGTAATTGAAACGAAGTTTTACCGTTTCTTGTGCCTGAACGCTCATGGTAAAACCGATGAGCAAGGCAATAATAATTTTCTTCATGTTTGTTTTTTAATTTTCTCAAAGATACCAATAAAAAACCCTGAGTAATACTCAGGGTTCTCTTAATTTATATTCTTGATTTTAGAAATCTTGATTTACATCCCAAGCTTCTAATATTTCTTTAAATGTCTTGATAAACATGCCTCCTAAGGCACCATTTACAACGCGGTGATCGTACGAATGTGAAACGAACATTTTCTGACGGATTCCAATGAAATCGCCTTCTGAAGTTTCAATTACCGCAGGAACTTTACGAATCGCACCCAATGCTAAAATCGCAACTTGAGGCTGATTGATAATAGGAGTTCCCATAACAGAACCAAAGCTTCCTACATTGGTTACCGTATATGTTCCATCTTGAATTTCATCTAGCTTCAACTGATTGGCTCGAGCTCTACCTGCAAGATCATTTACCTGTTTGGTCATTCCTACCAAATTCAATTGATCTGCGTTCTTAATCACAGGAACTATCAGATTTCCGTCTGGTAAGGCTGCTGCCATTCCAAGATTAATGTTTTTCTTCTTAATGATCGTATCTCCTTGAACAGATATATTAATTAACGGATATTTTTTAATGGTTGCTGCCACCGCTTGCATGAAGATTGGAGTAAATGTCAACTTCTCACCTTCCCGCTTGAGGAATTCATTCTTCACCTTATTTCTCCAATTCACAATATTGGTGACATCAATCTCGATGAAGGATTGTACATGAGCAGAAGTCTGCACAGAATCAACCATGTGCTTCGATATGAGTTTGCCCATTCGGGTCATTTCAATGATTTCATCACCACCATTTACCGATACTGGAGCTGCCTTTGCAACTTCAACTTTTGGTGCCGCTTGCTTCCCTTCTACTTTTGGAGCAGGAGTTTCAACTACGGACGCACCTGAACCTCTATTTTCAATATAAGCTAGGATATCATCTTTGGTTACACGATTGTCTTTACCTGAACCTGAAATTGTTTCTAATTCTTGAAGTGAAATTCCTTCGGTCTGCGCAATATTGCGAACCAATGGCGAATAAAAACGTCCTGAGTCACCAGTCTTAGCAATTGGCGCAGCAACAGTTTCTGCTGCAACCTCTACCGTTTTCTCAACCTCTTCAACAAAGGTCTCTTCTTCAGGCGCAGAGGTAGTAATTTCGGTCGCTAACGATTCAGAACCTTCACCTTCTATTTCAATGATAGCTATGGTTTGGCCTACTTGAACAACCTCATCCTTATCAAATAAAATTTCTTTTAAAACTCCATCAACTTCACTCGGAACTTCTGAATCAACTTTGTCCGTTGCAATTTCAACAACTGCTTCGTCCATTTCAATGGTCTCTCCTACCTCTTTCAACCAAGTAGTAATGGTTGCCTCAGCAACACTTTCTCCCATTTTAGGTAATTTCAACTCAAATTGTGCCATAGAAATTCGTTTTATGCGATTGCAAAATTACGAAAAATTAAGAAATTTTCTAGATAAATAATTGAAATATCGGTAATGAATTCCTTCTCTATTGAAGATTTAAAAATAATTTAAGCTTTATCGATTTGTTTATTGAATTATCAATAAAAACTCATAAGCATTATTATCAAGATCAAATCCAGTCCTTTGGAGACTTCAGCACATCGATCAATGCAGCTTCTTTGGTGCCCGCTTCTGGAACATGATTGTATTTCCACTGTACCGTGGGTGGTAAACTCATCAGAATACTTTCAATAGGACCATTTGTTTTCAGTCTCAATATGATTCCCTGATGAAATGTCGACTTAATAGACATTATTTGCAATAATCATTTAGAAATAAACACCATATTAATTATCTTCGATCTCTTTTTAAATACCCTATGAAAAATTTACTTTTTTGTTTCTTAGTTTTATTAAGTTACCAAACGTTTTCCCAGTGCCCTTCCACAGGAACTGTTTATCTTTCCAATCAAAGTCAGGTAGATAATTTCATAATTACTTACCCTTCATGTGCTCAATATCAAGGAAATATCACAATCCAAGGAGGAGATCCGAATGATCCTGTTCAATCCCTTGATGGACTTCAAAATTTAACAGGCATTGATGGCGAATTAAATATCGATAATTTTGATCATCAACTGGATATAAGTGGAATGGGGCAACTTACATCCCTCGGTACGTTGCGATTAACTAACTTGTTTGATGGCTTTCGATTTGTTGGTGATTTCTCAAAATTAAAACTAATTAGTTCCAATTTAATTATCACTCAAATTTATCAGAAGGAACTAGATTTTTCTACGAATTTCACCGCCCTTGAAGAAGTTAAAGGAAATTATTTTATTAGTTCAAACAATACGCTAGAGAAACTAATTAATCCAAATAATATAACCTCAATAGGCCTGAATTTGGAAGTTAGTAATAATTCAAAATTGAAATCTATTCAGGGTTTTGCAAACTTGGAAAGTATTGACAACGACTTAAAGTTCATTGCAAATTTCAACTTATTCGAAATCCCATATTTTAACAGTCTTGTTACTTTGCGAAATGATTTCACGGTAGACCGCACTAATTTGGAAAACCTAATTGGTTTTAATAACCTGGAGAATTTTGATGGTAATTTCTTATTGCAAACAAACAGCAACCTAAAAAAAATAGAAGGGTTTTCAAAACTACCAGAAATTAAAAAATCTTTCACAATTAACGTTGCGACTATGTTAAGTGAGATTTCTGGATTTGATAATTTAACGACCGTTGGAGTTGATTTTTTTATCGGGAGTGTAAGCGTTTCTGACTTTACCTCTTTCAATTCATTAACACTCATCGAAAATGATTTGAGTCTTTCATCTATAAATGACCAAAGTTCAACATTAGTTGGATTTGAAAATCTAGAGCACATTAATGGTTCATGTCTTCTGAGTGATATCAATACAACGGATATAAATGTTTTTAACAGCCTTATTGATAGCCAAAATCTATATATTCTCAATTGCACATTTTCTAGTTTTTTTCAATTGAGTTCATTAATTAGTTTAAAGAGTTTGAGCATTCAAAACAACCCAAACCTTACCGACTTATCGTTTTTTCCAAATTTAGAATCTATTGATCAGGATCTCGATTTATTCCAGAATAATGCTTTATCCCAAATTACTGGCTTTGATAAGCTCAACTCAATAAATGGTTCTTTATTTATTAGAAACAACGCTTTATTGAGCTCATGTGCAATTGCAGCCTTTTGCAATCATCTTTCAAATAATGGTAACTTTTTAATTCAATCCAACAAATCTGGTTGCAATTCAAAGAGTGAAATATTAAATGATTGTGCCAGTTTATCTGTTCCCAACAACATCGACCCTATTGATTATTTCAGATACAATGCCCATTCAAAAAAACTAATCATCAATATTTCGAGATTAAAAGATCAGAATTCGAATGTTTCTATCTTTAGTGTTTTAGGTAAGTCTTTACTGAATTACACAAAATTAAATGAGGACATAGAAATTGATTTATCAGCATTTTCTAGAGGCGTCTATTTACTTAAAATAAACCAAAGTAACTTTAAATTTCTGATTGATTAAACCCAGTCCTTTGGAGATTTCAGCACATCGATCAATGCAGCTTCTTTGGTGCCCGCTTCTGGAACATGATTGTATTTCCACTGTACCGTGGGTGGCAAGCTCATCAGAATACTTTCGATCCGTCCGTTGGTTTTCAATCCGAATAAGGTTCCTTTGTCATGTACCAAATTGAACTCCACATATCGGCCTCTTCTTACCTCCTGCCAATCTTTGTGTGTTTGATTGTATTTCATGTCCTTCCGACGTTCGACAATGGGCACATAGGAATGCAAGAAGCTGTCTCCAATTTCTGTGGTAAAGTTATAGCGATCTTCCATTGAAAAATCTTCATTTGCTTTTAAGTAATCAAAAAACAATCCGCCAACTCCTCTCGCCTCATCTCTATGGGCGTTCCAAAAGTAGTTATCGCATTGCTTTTTATACTTCGGATAGAAAGACCCGTCGTGTTTGTCGCAAGCTTCTTTACAAGTTGTATGAAAATGAACGGCATCTTCTTCGAACAAGTAATAGGGAGTTAAATCTTGACCACCACCAAACCATTGTGTCACAATATTTCCATCTGCATCATACATTTCGAAGTAACGCCAATTGGCATGGACAGTCGGTACAAAGGGGTTCTTCGGGTGCAATACCAAACTCAATCCGCAAGCAAAGAAATTCGCCTCATCTACTTGAAAATTCTCTTGCAAACTTTTCGGAAGCTTCCCAAATACCTTAGAAATGTTTACTCCTCCTTTTTCAAAAACAGCACCGTTTTCAATCACTCGAGTTCTCCCGCCTCCTCCTTCTTCACGTTGCCATAAATCTTCTTGAAAAACAGCTTCACCATCAATTTTTTCAAGGGTTGATGTAATTCGATCTTGAAGGGATTCTATATAGGCTACAAATTTATTTTTCATAAACAATGTCTTGTTTTTCTTGATGAATAAGTTCTAAAGTATGTTTGGATGCTGCAGTAACCGAAAGCGGTAATACAAAAATGATTCCTATCACCGGAATGAGTAGAAACAACATGAAAACAAGGCCGTTTCCTGTAGCGAATCCTCGGTTTCCTTTGACAAAGCGAACACTTTCCTTGTATCCATAATGACGTTCTAAGGTGTAGTCCATATTACCAAATCCAGCAAAATAAGCCTGTACCGCAAATAAGAGTATGGTGGAGAAAATGTTTACAATGGGAATGAACTTTAATAGTAAGATGGGAAGGGTAATGATCAATTCGCGAATCAAATTCCGAATGTTAATTCGAATCCCACGAAATAACTGATTCATAAAGGTCGACTGCCGATGCTTGTGTTTTACATCGCCGTAATAATGAGCTTCTATTTTTTCAGAAACCGGACTCATAAAAGGAGCGGATAATGCCATGACAATGTGTTTGTACAAAATCAGCCCGATGATTAAAACAATGAGTCCGCCAATAAAATTACTCACCGCAGAAAATGCATCTTTTCCCGTTTCGTATGGCCAGAAGTCTGAAAGATAACTACCTACATTATCTGACAACACGTAAGCTTCTAGCCCAATGAATATCGCGGTTGCAATACTAATGAGTATGGGTATTACGAAATACCTCCAAAGTTTTAGTTTGGAAATCAATGCCGCTGCACCAGCGTATTCTCGAATTCCCGTAAATATATTCTTGATCATGATTGCAATGATTTTCAACGTTAAAACACCTCGCCTAAATATACCATTTTATCGTTTTCAACAATTTCGGAAACTTCTGTCACTTGAATCGCTTCTTCACTTTTTTGAATCAAAAACTCCGTAACCTCATCAACCGATTTGGACTTCAATTTTGGATACCAAAGTCTTCCCACTAAGTTGTTATGCAAATCCATTTTTCTGGCTAATTCTACATTTGGTGAAAAATCCTCATGCCAATCGGTGATGGTCTTGGTCCATTGCAATACCTTTTCATCGTCACTTGAAAAAGTAGCAGCTTTTTTGGCAATTAATACATTCCATATGGCATGACGAAAGGCATTGGCTTTGTTGTGTTTCCAATGGATATTTGGGAAGTGCTTCTGAGAAATTCGGAAGGTCCTGTAGGTAGCAAGGAAGGTAGCGGTCATGAACAAGGGATGCTTTAAAAACCAACCTATCAAACTGGTGATTTGTTTAAAATCTAGCGTTTTTAAAGCCTGCCTAAATTTCATTTACGCTTTGTATTCCTTCACAGCATCAATGAATGCTTTCGCATTTTCTACCGGAATATTTGGTAAAATTCCGTGACCAAGGTTTACAATGTAACGATCCTTACCAAACTCATTGATCATTTCCGTCACCATTCTTTTGATCTGTTTTGGTGATGATAACAATCTTGACGGATCAAAGTTTCCTTGTAGCGTAATTCTTCCACCGCTCAAGTATCTCGCATTTCTTGCCGAACAAGTCCAATCTACTCCCAAGGCAGAGGCATTTGATTTGGCCATGTCTTGTAGCGCAAACCAACACCCTTTTCCGAAGGCAATTACTGGAGCATCATCTTTTAACGCTTCAATAATTTGGTTGATGTATTGCCACGAGAATTCCTGATAATCTGTTGGCGATAGCATGCCACCCCAAGAATCAAAGATTTGAACCGCGTTAACACCAGCTTTTACTTTGGCTTTCAAGTAAGCAATGGTAGTATCTGTAATTTTCTGCAATAATTCGTGAGCAGCAATCGGATTGGTAAAGCAGAACCCTTTTGCTTTGTCAAAGTTCTTAGAACCTTGACCTTGAACAACGTAACAAAGGATTGTCCATGGTGAACCAGCAAAACCGATCAAAGGAACTTCATCATTCAATTTTTCTTTTGTTGCCTTAATGGCATCCATGACATAACCCAACTCATGATCTATATCGGGAATCTCCACACGATCTACTCCTTTTTGATCGCGAACCGGATTTGGTAGGTACGGACCAAAATTAGGCTTCATTTCCACCTCGATATTCATGGCTTGCGGAATTACCAAAATGTCTGAAAACAAGATAGCAGCGTCCATTCCGAATCTACGGATAGGTTGTACGGTAATTTCAGAGGCTAATTCTGGAGTACGACATCTGGTAAAGAAATCGTATTTCTCACGGATTTCCATGAATTCAGGAAGGTATCGACCTGCTTGACGCATCATCCATACCGGTGGTCTTTCAACTGTTTCACCCTTAAGGGCTTTTAGAAATAAATCGTTTTTTAACATATCTTGTTAGCTATTAACTTTTGGCCTTTTGTCTTTGGCTTTTTGCTTTAAGCTTCTGCAACTTTTTTCATAGAGGCATCCACTGCTTTCTCAAAAATTTTAATGTCCTTTTCAGAGATGGCCGTATTTAAGAACCAAGCTTCAAACTGAGATGGCGGTAAAAAGACTCCGTTTTTAATCATCTCCCAGAAAAAGGTTGCGAACTTATTAGTGTCGGATGTTTGCGCATCATCGAAATTATGTACTGGTTTGTCAGTAAAGAACGGATTCATCATGGATCCAAATCGATTCACCACAATATCAACTCCGTATTTCTCTGCTTTATCTTTTAGGATTGTCTCCATTTCGGAACCGATTCTATCGAAACATTCATAAGGATTCTGTCGCTTGAGCTCGGTCAATGTTGAAATTCCACCTGCCATAGCAATTGGATTTCCACTCAAGGTTCCTGCTTGATACATTCCGCCCAAAGGAGCCACATTCTCCATAATTTCATTCCGAGCCCCGTAAGCTCCCACTGGAAAACCTCCTCCAATCACCTTTCCCAAACAAGTAATATCAGCTTCTACACCTAAAACCTCTTGAGCGCCACCAAAAGTAGATCTAAACCCAGTCATTACCTCATCAGCGATTAGTAATGCCCCTTTCGATTGCAAATAGGCTTTCAACTCTTTCAAGAAATTATTTTGTGGAACTACCACTCCCATATTACCTCCAATGGGTTCTATGATCACCCCTGCAATATCGTCGTGCTTTTCAAAGTGTGACTTTACGCTTTCCAAATCGTTATAAGTAGCAATCAGTGTATTCTTAACCGCACCTTCTGGCACACCCTTACTGCCCGGCAAACTTAGCGTAGCAAGTCCTGAACCTGCCGCTACTAACAATGAATCTTGGTGCCCGTGGTAACAACCAGCGAATTTGATGATTTTGTCTTTACCCGTAAATGCCCTCGCCAATCGAATTCCGCTTAAAACAGCTTCAGTTCCAGAATTCACAAAACGCACTTTGTCCATCCCTGGAAAAGCATCACACACAATTTTGGCTAGTTTGATTTCATTCTTGGTAGAAGCACCAAAAGAATATCCGTTTTTCAAGGCCTTATTCACTGCCTTTTGTACTTTTTTATGACGGTGCCCGATAATCATGGGTCCGTATGACACAACAAGATCCAAGTATTCGTTTCCATCAACATCAGTGATCCTAGACCCTTTGGCTTTTTTGATGAATAAGGGATTTCCTCCCACTGAGGCAAATGCACGTACCGGAGAATTTACAGCCCCAACTAAATTCACCAATCCTTCGTTGTAAAGCTCCTTTGACTTGCTAAAATTCATGTACTTATTCTTCTTTTTTAAGTTGTAGTATTAAAGGTAAGTTTGTGCGTTCATTCAATTTGAACAATACCGTATCTGGCTTTTGAATTACTCGAATTTTCATGGTCGAGTACTTGTTCTTTTCTGTTCCAATTAAAATCATGCTATCATTATTGATCCATCTGGATCTATTTACCGATCGTAAGATATATTTGAAAATGACGTTTGGTGATTTTGTAGAAAGGGTAAGTGTGCTATCCTTTTTAAATTCGAAGGATGCCTTTTTATACCCGGAAATAACCTGTTTAAAACCTGCTGACTTTGGCGCCTTCTCAATCGCGGTAACATTCCACTTTCCAATAATCGAATCCTTGACAATCTTTACAACAGTCATGGAATCTTTTTTTACTTTTTTCTGAACCAGCGAATCTTTCACAGCCGTCTTCTCAACCAATGAGTCTTTCTCAACGTTCTGAGAAAAACCAATCGTCGTGAAAAAAATAAATGAAAGAAATAGGATTGTCTTTTTCATAATTATTTTAAAAGTTTGGCAACCTCTTTTGCAAAATAGCTTAAAATGATGTCTGCTCCCGCCCTTTTCATAGACAGAAGGCTCTCTAACATAACCTTTTCGCCATCCAACCATCCTTTTTCTGCAGCTGCTTTTAACATGGCATACTCACCACTCACATTGTAAGCCGTGATCGGAATGTCGTAATTGTCCTTCAATAATTTGATAATGTCTAAATAAGCCAAGGCTGGCTTAACCATAATCATATCAGCTCCCTCAGCAACATCTAAATCGGCCTCAATCAAAGCTTCGGCGGCATTGGCAGGATTCATCTGATACGTCTTTTTATCTCCAAATTTCGGAGCGGAATCCAAAGCATCTCGGAAAGGACCGTAAAAAGAGCTCGCATATTTGGCTGTATAAGACATGATGGATACATCGGTAAATCCAGCTTCATCCAACACTTTTCTTATATACCCAACACGACCGTCCATCATATCAGACGGACCAAGAATATCGGCTCCGGCTTCCGCTTGAACAAGCGCCATTTTACCAAGCACTTCTAAGGTCTCATCATTCAAAATCTCCCCATTCTCCACAATTCCATCATGACCATCACTCGAATATGGATCCATGGCTATGTCTGTCATGAGCGCAATTTGAGGAAACTTGGTTTTGATTTCTCGTAAGGCTTGAATGTACAATCCCTCTCTGTTATGGCCTTCTGTAGCCATTTTATCCTTTTTATCATCTCCTAAGGAAGGAAACACACAGAATCCTTTTATTCCAAGATTCACACACTCCTCGATTTCTTCTAAAAGCAAATCTAGAGAATATCTATAAATACCTGGCATGGAAGAAATTTCTTCCTTTTTTTGTACACCTTCAATTAAGAATACTGGAAAGATAAAATCATTGACAGATAATCTTGTTTCCTCTACCAGTGCTCTTATTGCTGCAGATTTTCTATTTCTTCTAGGTCTTCTCATAGTTATGATTCAAAATGAAGATTCACCTGTTCGATCACACTTTCCACACTAGGCATATTGGCCACCTTCACCTCTTCAAAATGTTCTCTAGCCACTTTTGCCGTTGTTTCACCAATACAGAAAGCAACCTGATTGGGCGTATTTTCTTGCAAATAACTCTCAATACCGGAGGGACTAAAAAACAAAACCGCTTTTGTGTCGGGCTCTAGTTTTTCTGGACTCAAGAAGGTATTGTAGGCAATCACTTCATTTAATTGGATTTTAGTTTCTGCAAGAGCAGCTTCTAAATCTCCTATTCTTAAATTACCGCAAAAATAGGTAATATTCTCAATATCTGATTGTTGCGATAGGTATTCACCCAATTGTTTGGCGTTTTTAGCAACATGAGCCACCGGCCCTATTTTTCGCTCAATCAACTTTTTGGTTCTACGCCCTACGCAATAGATATTGGTAAAATCCAATTGATCTTTGGTGAAGTTATAGGCCAATGCCTCAACCCCATTTTGACTGGTAATCACCACATGATCTAAGGTATTTTCAACTATCTTCTGATTGATACGATTGAATCGAATTTTGATAAAGTCGCTTTCCGACACTTTGATTGACGAGTGCAACTTAGCCTTTTGACTCTCCGACAACTTTTTGGTCGAATAAATGGCATTGGCTTTTTCAACCCCTTCGTCTTCGAGCATTAGTTGTTTTCCGCCTTTACTGAAAATGTAGTTGGCACAATCACTAGCTACGTATTTGTTCTTTTCAATAGGGACCGACTTAAAGGTTTCAATTTTTTTCGATCCGTCTTTCTTTAGCAAGACTCCTTTGAAATGCAATTCTTTATTTACCTCATCAATTCTGGCAAATGCACCGATGGGTGCTGTACAGCCTCCTTCGAGTAATTGTAAAAACTCACGCTCTATGGACGTACAAAGTTCAGTATCCGCATCGTTGAATTCTCTGCAAAGCTCTTTAACTTCGTCATCGTCATCTAAACAAGCCACCATCACAGCTCCTTGAGCGGGTGCTGGAACCATCCAAGAAAGATTCACTGCCGATTTTGGTTTCTTACCCAACCGCTCTAGTCCGGCACCAGCAAATATGGCTCCGTCCCAGTCGTTATTTTCAAGCTTTTCCAAGCGCGTATTGACATTTCCTCGTAGGTTAACCACCTTATGGGTCGGATATTTATTCAACCACATGGCCTTCCTTCTCAAACTTCCCGTTGCAATGGTACCTTGAGGTTGACTTAAGAACTCTTCGTTGTTTTTAACGAGTAAGACATCTCGATGACTGCCTCTAGGTAAAACGGCAGCCTGCACTATTCCGATGGGTAATTTTGTGGGAACGTCTTTGAGCGAATGAACCGCCACATCAATTGTTTTATTGAGTAAAGCGATATCTAGATTTTTCGTAAATATTCCGGTGATACCAAGTTCGTAAAGCGGCTTGGTTAATTCTATATCTCCCTGGGAATCAATGGGTACAATTTCTGTTTGAACGCCAAGGGCTTCCATTTCTGCTTGTACCTTTTCAGCTTGCCACATGGCTAGCTCACTCCTTCGAGTTCCGATTTTAATAACTCTATCCATATAAATTTAGGCCTGAAAAACTTTCTTCATCAGCTCTAAACTTTGGGAAGCCATTTCATCATCTTCTTTCAGATGCTTCACAAATTGCGTTGTAATTTTTTGAATCAAACGAGATGTAACGATTTGAGCTTGAGATTCGTTAAAGTTATCTATTTTTTTCTTTTGATAGGCGATCTCGTCTTTTTGTATGCTTTCCAAGGAAAGTTTGAGTGCACTAATTGCTGAAGAATATTTTCTATGATGCAACCACTCGTTGAACTCTTTTACATGTATGGCAATGATTTGTTCTGCCTTTGGCACCTCTTCCTCACGCGTTTGTAAGGTTTTCTCCGTTACTTTTGAAAGTTCATCCACATTTATCAACGTCACCTTTTCAAAATCAGCAACTTCTTCCGAAACATTTTCTGGCATTGACAAATCTAGAATCAACAATTCTTTATCACTCGCCACATTCTGCTTGGTAACTGTCGGATGATCAGCCCCTGTAGATACGATTAAAATGTCTGTATCTTGAATAATTTCAGGAAGATTGTTGTAGTCTCCCCAGTTCAATTGTGAATAGTGTTGTACAAAAGACTGTACTTTCTCTTGGGTTCTATTCACCAAAGTCACCGAGTTGTTGTTGGTATACTTCACCAAATTCTTGCAAGTATGCAAGCCCATTTTTCCGAAGCCAAACAAGGTGATTTTCTTTGAATCGAAATCGGCAACATTGTCCAAGATGTATTGAATGGCCGCATAGGAAACCGAAGTGACACCAGAACTCAACTGGGTTTCATTCTTCACTCTCTTGCTAGCTTGCAAGACCGAATTGTACAATCTTTCGGTATAGGCATTCGTCAGTTTCAGCTCTTTGGCATGCTTAAAGGATTGCTTCAACTGAGCAATGATTTCATAGTCTCCTAGAATCTGACTCTCCAAACCAGTAGCAATTCGGAAGAGATGGTGGATGGCATCGTGATTTTTCTGGATGGTTGAAATGTCGGCAAACTCTTCAACAGTTCCACTTGAAAACTTACACAATAAATTAATCAGAAGGAAAGGATGTTCAGCAAAACCAAAGACTTCAGTTCTATTGCACGTAGAGATGATACAAACCCCATCATATCCGTGGGATTGTGCTTCCAACAAAAACTGGTGTTGCATTTCCTTAGAAAGTGAAAACTTTCCACGAGTAGCAACGTCAGCTTTCTTGTAGCTTACGCCAATGTTATAAAAATGTTTTTTCGCGCTCTGTGTCATCCTTTAAACGGGACAAAAATAAAAAGTTCTCACAAACAAAAATGTCGCTAGAAGTACTTTTTATATCGTTATTTGTTTTTTAAATCATTTTTATTTCAAAAACTTACGTAAAACCTTATTTTTGCTGAAGATTAGAAGATTTCAATGTTTACTATGTAGAACCATTCTAAATAAATAATCTTTTTAATTGTCATTTTATGATTACAAAAAATATCGCTAGCGGAACCATCGAAGATTTAGACCTTGAAAACGGTTTTCATGTATTAATCTTTCAAAATCAGGAGGATACAAATCTTATTTTTGAAAAGCCTGTAAATAGTTCTTTTTTACAGATGCATTTTTGCCTGAATGGAAGTGCACAATTTCTATTCAATAACAACGCATATGCCTTCGATGTGTACGAAAATAAATCGATTTTGCTTTACAATCCGCAGCGTGAATTACCCATTCATTTGGACGTTCGACCCAAATCGACGCTGTTCTCCTTATTAATTTCTATTGAAAAATTTCACGGATTGTTTTCGTCAGAAGCCAATGCGATTCCGTTTTTAAGCGAAGAGAACAAGAATCGTAAATACTATGATGACGCCGAAATCAAGGATAGCGTGATTTTTATCATCAAACAAATCATCAATTCCAATTTAAATGGCATCAATCGCAAACTCTATATCAAAGGAAAGATTTATGAATTATTGAGTTTGCATTTTGCCAAAGATGAGAACCAAGAAGGAGAATTTTGTCCGTATTTGGTTGATGAACAACACGTTCTTAAAATCCGAAAGGCAAAGGACATCATGATTGAACGCATGACCGATCCGCCAAGCTTGCAAGATTTAGCCAATGAAGTGGGACTGAATCTCAAAAAATTGAAAGAGGTCTTCAAACAAATTTATGGTGACACGGTTTATGGTTTCCTTCTAAATTATAAAATGGAAAAGGCAAAGCAATTGTTGCAAAGCAATCAGTTCAATGTCAACGAAGTAGGCCTAAAGATAGGATATAGTACTTCTAGCCATTTTATTGCTGCTTTCAAAAAGAAATACGGAATTACACCTAAAAAATACTTGATGTCGCTCTAATGGAACAATTGAATCACTATACCATAGAGAATCAACAACAAAAATTTCCAATAGCTGTGGTTTGCGACGCTTTGCGCACACCAGAAAACATTGGAATGTGCTTTCGAGTTTGTGAGGGATTTGGTGTGCAACACATCTACCTTCATGAGACCTCTCCGAATTTAGAAAATAGAATTGTCAAAAAGACAGCTCGAAATACAATCAATCAAATCAAACACGACTACTATAGCGACTTTAACCAGTTGGTTGAAAAGCTGAAGAACGATGGTTATGCTGTTGTGGGTATCGAAATTACCGACAAAAGCCAACCTATTTCTTCTTATGATTTTACCAAATGGGACAAAGTAGCCTTTGTGATGGGGAACGAACGTTATGGCATTGCGGATTTACAACTGATTGATGAAACGGTACACATACCTATGTATGGCCGAAATTCATCCATGAATGTAATCCACAGTTTAAATATTGTTCTGTATGAAGCAACGAATCAATTAGTAAACACAAATTTGACTACCAATTAAGATGAAAGGAATTTTATTAGTGAATCTGGGATCACCAGATAGCACCTCCACCAAAGATGTAAAGCGTTATCTCGGAGAATTTTTAATGGATGAACGCGTGATTGATGTACCGTATTTTCTACGATGGATATTGGTGAAAGGAATCATTCTAAATTTTAGACCAAGGAAATCAGCCAAAGCCTACAAGAAAATATGGTGGGATGAAGGCTCTCCGTTAATCGTTTTATCAGAAAGACTTCAAGAAAAGGTTCAAGAACAACTGGATTTACCGATTGCCTTAGCCATGCGTTATGGGAATCCATCCATTGAAAAAGGACTACAAGACCTTCACGACAAAGGCGTAACGGATGTATTGTTAATTCCGTTGTATCCTCAGTTTGCCATGGCAACTACCGAAACCATTTTGGTACTAGCCGAAGAAATTAGAAAGGCGAAGTTTCCTCACATGACCTTTGAGGACATTCCTGCCTTTTACAACAAGGAAAACTACATCACCGCTCTTAGCAATAGCATCAAAGATTATTTGGCCGATAAGAAGTGGGATAAATTAATGTTCTCTTACCATGGGGTTCCTGAAAGACACATCCGAAAATCGGATATTACCAAAAAACACTGTAAGCCAGAAGATCAAAATTTCCAATGCTGCTTGAACGATTCGCCAGCCCATGAGTTCTGCTACAAACACCAGTGCTACATGACCACGCAAGCGGTGGTGAAAAAGTTAGGCCTTTCAGAAGACCAATATTTTACTACCTTTCAGTCGCGCTTAGGAAGCGATCCGTGGTTGCAACCCTATACCGATAAGACCATCGAGAAGTTTGCTGAAGAAGGTGTTGAGAATTTAGCCGTCGTTACTCCTGCATTTGTTTCTGATTGTCTGGAGACATTGGAAGAGATTGCGATGGAAGGTGCTGAAGAGTTTGTAGAAGCAGGCGGTAAAAACTTTATGGCCGTACCTTGTTTGAATGACAATCAAGAATGGATTGATGTTCTGGTATCGTGGATTCAAGATTGGATTGACGGAAAAGAAACAAAACAAAAAGAGGTTTTGGAAACCTCAGAAGCATAATTAAAGCAAATGGATTTTCTTTACATAAAAGCCTTACACATCGTATTTGTAGTGACCTGGTTTGCGGGTTTGTTCTACATTGTGCGACTCTTCATTTATTTTGCTGAGGCTGAAAAAAAAGAATCTCCTGCCAAAGAAATTCTGCAAAAACAATACAAATTAATGAGCAAAAGGCTATGGTACATCATAACATGGCCTTCTGCTATTTTGTGTAGTATTTTCGCTTTTTGGATGCTCTATGAAAATCCGTATTACCTTCAAGAATCGTGGATGTTGGTGAAACTAGCCTTTGTTTTAGCCTTATATGTTTACCACGGTTTTTGTCAACAGATTTACAATCAACTTCAACGAAGTGAATTGAAATACTCAGGTTTTCAATTACGCCTATGGAACGAGGTGGCTACGATCATTTTAATTGCCGTTGTATTCTTGGTAACACTTAAGAACGCCATCAACTGGATTTGGGGTGTTGTAGGAATTGTACTCTTTAGTGTCTTGATCATGTTAATGGCAAAAGTGTACAAACGCATCCGTGCGAAAAAGAGTTGGGACAAAGCCGAGCAAGAGGTTTTAGACTCCATGAAAGACGATAAAAATCTTCCTTCTTCCTAAATTAGTTCGGTTTTAAATCCGTTTCTTTGTCTGCCCAATTACACTCATGAGACGAAATAAAAAACAGGCTGCCTTAGGGTTTATATTCATCACCATGCTTATTGATGTCATCGGTTGGGGAATCATCATTCCAGTAATCCCTGGTTTGATTGAAGAACTCATCAGCGGTGATATTAGTGAAGCGGCTAAAGTTGGCGGTTGGTTGACCTTTGCCTACGCCATTACCCAGTTCATCTTTGCCCCTGTAGTTGGAAATTTGAGTGATAAATTTGGTCGTCGTCCGGTTATTTTGATTTCATTATTCGGATTTACCCTTGATTATATTTTATTGGCCTTTGCTCCGACCATTTATTGGTTATTTATTGGTCGTATCATTGCCGGAATAACGGGCGCAAGCATCACTACAGCATCTGCTTACATTGCCGATATTAGCACTCCTGAAAATAGGGCCAAGAACTTCGGTATGATTGGTGCTGCCTTCGGATTGGGATTTATTATCGGACCTGTTATTGGTGGTTTACTAGGACAATATGGAGCACGCGTACCGTTTTATGCCACAGCAATTTTGTGTTTCATCAATTTCCTTTATGGATATTTCATTTTACCCGAATCTTTACCCAAAGAAAATAGAAGACCTTTCGAACTAAAAAGAGCGAATCCGATTGGTAGTTTTATTCACCTGAAAAAATATCCAAAACTCATCGGATTGGTTATTGCAGTCTTCATCTTATATGTAGCGTCCCACGCCGTACAAAGTAACTGGGCGTATTTCACCATGTACAAATTCGACTGGAATGAAAGTATGGTCGGGATTTCTCTTGGTGTTATCGGATTGTTGGTAGCCATTGTTCAAGGCGGATTGATTCGATGGATCAATCCGAAGATCGGAAATGAAAAAAGTATCTATTCAGGTTTCTTTATGTACAGTTTGGGGATGTTGCTTTTTGCGTTTGCCTCTGAAAGCTGGATGATGTTTGCCTTTTTGATTCCGTATTGTTTGGGCGGAATTGCAGGACCAGCCTTACAGGCAGTCATTTCCATTCAAGTGCCTTCTTCTGAACAAGGAGAAATTCAAGGTACCCTGACCAGTGTAATGAGTGCCTCGGCTATTGTGGGTCCCCCGATGATGACCGGAATTTTCTATTATTTTACTCATGATGAAGCACCGTTTACATTTGCAGGCGCACCATTTTTGTTAGGCGGAATTTTAATGATTTCGAGTGCAATTATTGCGTATCTTTCGTTTCAGAATAAAAAAACGAGTCCAAATGAAACTGTTTAAACGTTCGCTTGCGATTACAAGTCTTTTCTTACTTTCTATTTCCTTTCAACAATGCAATTCCTCGGACACCGTCCTAGAATCATCGGATATTATCGTTGGTACTTGGAAGCTAACTTCTTTGAAGGTAGATGGGGCAGAAACAATTACTACCTGCAAAGAATCGAATACCTATACTTTCGAATCTGGTCAAGTATTGCGAAAAGAATTGTACGATGTGGTCAATGGAAATTGCCAATTAATCCAAACTCAAATTTTTAGCTGGCTGCGCATTGAAAGAGGAAGGTACAGCCTAACAAGCTCCAATGGTTTCAACACGGTGGAAGACTTTACTTTTACAGATAACGACACCAAATTTAGTGTAACCGAAATGGTGAATGGAGAACAAATCGTATCCGTTTTTACCAAACAACCCTAACTTTTTAAGCTCTGTTCAAAAGGAATTCGATTCAAGATACTTCTACCCAAAGTAATCTCATCGGCATATTCTAATTCGTCACCCACGGCGATTCCTCTTGCAATCGTTGATGTGGTGATATCGTATTTTTCTAGTTGCTTAAAGATGTAAAAGTTGGTGGTATCTCCTTCCATCGTGGAACTCAAAGCAAAAATTACTTCTTTCACTTGACCCGAAGCAACCTTCTCAACCAAGGAATCAATTTGAAGATTTTGAGGTCCGATTCCTTCAATCGGTGAAATTTTTCCGCCAAGAACATGGTAGATTCCCTTGAACTGCATGGTGCTTTCAATGGCCATCACATCGCGAACATCCTCCACCACGCAAATTAGCTCTGGATTTCGTTTGGAGTTGCTGCAAATTTCACAAAGTTCGGTATCAGAGATATTATAGCAGCTCGAGCAATAATTCACATCCTCCCTAAATTTCGATAGCGCTTCGGTTAAGAATTGCGTATGATCTTTAGGCTGCTTTAACAAATGTAAGGCAAGACGTAGCGCAGTTCGTTTCCCGATTCCAGGCAATCTTGCAATTTCATTCACTGCATTTTCAAGAAGTTTCGATGAAAAATCCACAAAACAAAATTAAGAATTATAAATAGGTAGCAAGGATTATTTAAGGGTAAAAATTCTATATTCGTAACTTATTGTCAATACCCAAAAATGCAACCCATTCAAATCCTATTTCTGATTGCTGGATACTTTCTGGTTCTGTATTTAATTTCCTATTTCACTGGTAAATCAGCCAACAATGCCACCTTTTTCAAGGCCAATAATTCTTCACCTTGGTATTTGGTTGCCTTCGGAATGATTGGTGCTTCACTTTCGGGTGTGACCTTCATCTCGGTACCAGGCTGGGTAGAAGACCAAAGCATGAGTTACATGCAAATGGTATTGGGTTACACGGTTGGATACGCTGTAATCGGACTGGTGCTGCTTCCACTCTATTATCGATTGAATCTCACCTCAATCTATACCTATTTGAGAGATCGTTTCGGAAACAGCGCATACAAAACAGGAGCGAGTTTTTTCCTCTTGTCAAGAACCATTGGGGCGGCTTTCCGACTTTTCTTGGTAGCCAATGTTCTGCAGTTAATTGTCTTCGATAAAATTGGAGTTCCGTTTTGGGTAACGGTGATTCTCGCCATTCTATTCATATGGATTTATACCAACAAAGGCGGAATAAAAACCATTGTATGGACAGATACCTTACAAACCCTATTCATGTTGATTGCCGTTGGTGTTTGTATGGTAGCCGTTATGGATGAGATGAACGTAGACAATCTATTTTCCTTTGTAGCAGAAAGTGATTACTCCAAAACCTTCTATTTTGACAATTGGAAATCAGGTAGTTATTTTTGGAAACGCTTTTTAGCGGGAGCTTTTGTCGCTATTGTAATGACAGGACTTGACCAAGACATGATGCAGAAGAATTTGACCTGTAGAAATTTAAAAGATGCACAGAAGAACATGTTCTGGTTTACAATTGTCTTGGTAATTGTGAATTTCTTCTTTTTAGCACTTGGTGTATTATTAACCGAGTTTTCAACAAAATACGGAATCGAAGCTCATAAAGATGAGTTATTTCCAATCATTGCTACCAAAGGAAATCTCGGATTGGCAACCGCCTTATTCTTCGTTCTAGGTTTGATCGCCGCCGCCTATTCAAGTGCAGATTCCGCACTTACTTCCTTAACTACTTCCTTCAGTATTGATATTCAAGAAATCGATAAAAAGAAAGATGAAAAGGAACGCGAAAAAATCAGAAAGAAAAATCACATACTCTTTTCCGGTATTCTAGTCGCAACCATCTTAATTTTTAAGTATTTCATTGCTAATGAGAGTGTTATCGAGAAAATATTTGTTTTTGCAAACTATACCTACGGACCATTACTAGGACTTTATGCCTTCGGGTTATTCACAAAAATGAATGTAAAAGACAAATGGGTTCCGCTGGTTTGCATCCTCTCTCCCATCCTTTGTTATGCGCTCAACTACCTCTGTTTGTTGTACTTTGAGTTCGATTTCGGATTTGCACTTTTAATTGTAAATGGTCTCATCACTCTGCTTGGCTTAACTGCCATCTCAAAACGTCCAATTACTGAAAAACTAGCTTAAATTAGAACTTGTAAATTCTAATTCACTGGTTTCTAAATTGTTAAAAACCCAACTAAGGTTATCAACAATTTTTTTATGTTATAAACATTTTGTAGGTTTGCCTATCGCATTTCCCCCTAAATTTATTGATAATGAAGATATTAAGGATAGTATACCTCATACCCCTACTCATCAGTTTACAAAGTTTAGGGCAGAGTCCAACACAACCAGCACAGGGGTTTAATGTGTTCGTAGAGAAGAACTTAACTGTTTTTGGAGATCAAACCAAAGGAGCAGTTGCCGCTGGAAAAAACCTAACCATTAAGGGAGATTACACCGTTGCCTCAGAAGATTGCGGTGACTTTACCAATACCGGAAATAAGATCGGACTTTTGGTAGGAAACAAGGTAAACTACCCCTTGAAAGACAAATACATCACCGATCCTGACTGTGATTGTGGGGATCCTACAGTCTTAGTGAACGGAAGTTTTGAAACGGGTGCTACACCAAATACTTGGACTCAAGTAAATGCAAGTAACTACCCTGGTTGGAGCACGACTTCGACCGATAATAGAATAGAAATTTGGAAAACGGGCTTTTTAGGGGCTCCTTCTCAAGATGGAAACTACCACGCTGAAATCAACGCAACACAACGTTCTGCTTTGTATCAATTTGTGTGTTCTGAACCCGGATCAGTATTGAATTGGTCGGTATGGCACAGAGGTAGAGATGGTGTTGATATTGCCGAAGTTAAAATAGGTGGTTCTGTTGAAAGTGCCGCTACCGAAGTTATCATGTCCTCGGACAATACGGCTTGGGTACAGTATTCTGGAACATACACGGTTCCGGACAATCAATTGAAAACAGTTTTTGTATTTCAAGCAATTTCAAGTAGTCCAAGAAACAACCTTTCTTATGGTAACTTGTTGGATAACTTCCAAGTAACCAAAACCTCTGCAGGAACTTGTCCTAGTGGAGCAACAGACGACGGAGTTTTGACTGTTGGAGATCCTAACTATTATGTGAAGATTGGAAGACAAAAAAATTCAACGCCTTGGTACGTAGATCCAAGCAATGCTCCTACGCCAATCAGAATTACGCCAGCATCAGATTATAATGCTACCTCTTACATTCAGCTCACAGGTACTGCAAGTGGTTTAAGTGCCAATGCAACGACTAACTCTGTATATGAAAGAAACCTTTTAAATTTCGGAACTGCATTCCAATCGATGAGGGCTTCTTCGCATACCATGGCGGATTGTGTGACCAATGTTGTATTGAGAGATGCGTCCAATACCATCATTCCGAATACAGGATTGCCAAGTGAGGTGCGCATTACCCTTCAATCTGGATTGAACTATTTAAACATCGATGCAGCTGATTTGAACAGCGTTTCCGATTTTGTTTACAGTACAGCACCCGATGCTAGCAATGTATTAATCATTAATGTAGATGCACCGGGAACCTTTAATTGGGATGTGTGGAATCAAACAGGAGCTGGATTACCAGAAAGTCCGTACATCTTATACAACTTCCACAACACGACCAAGTTAAATATTAAAGGAAGTAACGAAATCAAAGGAACAGTGTATGCTCCTTTTGCCAACGTTCGTAAAAAAGTAAACAAAGAAAATATCAAAGGGCAAGTAATTGCCAAGAACTTCAATCACAATGGAGGTACCATTGAATGTGTGAAATTTACACCATCAGTTACCAATTGTGGAGCACCACCTTTGGCTGCGCCTGTTGCTGATTTCGATATCAACATCTCACCGCAACAGTGTATGTATTCCAATGAGTTTGTGTTTACCAATCTGACCAATACCGGTGGAGCCAATCAACACGGCACACCTATTACCTACTTATGGAACTTTGGAGACGGAAGTACCAGCACAGAAATGGATCCTACCAAATTCTACAACAGTCCAGGTACTTACACAGTTAGTTTAACAGCAACCAACGCAAATGGTTCGGATACCAAATCAGAGAGTATTACGGTATTGCCGTTCACCATGGCGGTTGTGTCAGAGTCCATCGTATCTTCTGGAAATGGCAAGGTTGTAGTAGAGTTTTTCTTAACCAATGCTGGAGCATTTGATGAGTATCATTGGAATGTAGTTGGTGGCGACTTTGGTGTTCATAGAAATCAAGATACGGTTACCTTCGAATTTGATGCAGCTGGAACTTATGAAGTACAAGTTGTAACGACCAAAGATGGTTGCACCAATTTCAACTCAATACCAGTGACCATTACTTCAGACCAAGTTACTGGAGGAAATGGCGGTGGAATCGAGTCAGAATCTTTAGGTGGTATTGTATCAAAAGTATATGTGAACCGCAAAAAGAACTCGGTTACGACCAACTTTATAAAAAATGAATTGAATCTTTACAATAAGGCTCAATTACAAAAACTTCAATCCTATAAAGGGAAAGGTCAAACCATGTTAGACATGTTCCCTACACAATTGTACGCTGGAGACGTTGCTCACGTAACTTCACCAACAGATATTTTGGACTTTACCATTGCCGATGAAGTTCTGTCCGTTGATTTCTCAATGGATGGAAAAACAAAAGGTGTGGTATTAGGTGTAAAAACTACTGACCGCGTTTACAATCACACGAAAGCTTCTTGTGATCGATTACGAGGTGCAGAGATTCTAACGGTTACTAAGGTAGAATTGGAAGGTTACAACTTCTTGATGCAAGCCATCAAACAACGCAATGGCGTTGTAGAACACGCCATCTCTTTTGCCATTGGTAAAAACAACAATGACTTGTCTTACGACGTTCAGACGAACTGGTATGTGAATGAATACAACAAGTTCAATGACATGTATAACTTCCAAGTTTGGACGACCAATCCGACTGACACCAAGAAATTAGTGAGAGATATCATTAATAACCTAAGAAGTTACATTCCAGTTGCGCAGCCAGAGAAGCACATGATTCCATTGACATACGTTGCAAAGGTATCGCGTGAAAGAAATAACATGGTGCTCAAACTTAAAAGTGATCAGAGCACACCTGCTGGAGAAATTTTCATGGAGGAGATTTACTCTGAGACAGCAAACAATGTAAAATACCGTTACAATCCGATTCACCCAAAAAGCGAACAGATTATTAAAGTGGATATCAAAGATGCTTATGAGTATGACGGATTGGTAAAAGTGGGTGACGATGTTCAAGATGCCTTCTATCACGCAGATGGAAACTGGGGATTAGATTTCGACAGCCGTTATACGAAGATTTTGAGGTATGAGGTTTCAAACAACTTCACAAGAACCTATCAAGATGACGAGTTACCAATCAACAGAAATGTTACGCTCAAAGCAACCAGTGAATACGATTATTTGACACTCTATAAGTCCTTATTACCTGGAAATATCTCTGCAGATTACTCGGAATACAAGTACCTAGCCTTTAAAGCAAAAGGATCTGGATTGATGGAACTTGGCCTGATTAAAGCTTCCGTTGAAAACTGGAAAGAACAATACCGAGTAATGGTAGATTTATCCGAAGAAGAAAAAATCTATTACGTTCCGTTTGACATCTTTAGCTCAACTGCTTCCGAAAACAACATCACACCAGACGACTTAACAACACTTAGCTTCACCTTCTTACCTGTTGAGGCCGAAACCAAAGATCTGGATTTAGAGATTTCTGATGTGAAATTTGTAAAGAAAGCAGGTGACGACGGAACAACAGTACAGAGAATCATTACCTATAACAATGAATACCTGGCCTATCCGAATCCGTCTCAAGGTCAATTGACAACCTTATTGTTCAGTGACAGCGCTACGAAAGCTCGAGTTACTTTACATGACATAACTGGAAAGTTGGTTTATAAAGGCGAAGTAAGTCTGCAAGAAGGAAGAAACGAATTGGATTTCAATTTCAATGTTTCTCCAGGAATCATGTTGCTAAACATCGCAACCGACATACATGATTTCGGAACCAAAAAGGTAATCATTAAATAGAATATTACTATTAAATATATGTAAAAGAGGAAATGAGAGTTTCCTCTTTTTTTTGTGTAAAATGAAATCTTCACTTTTCTGCAATTCGTCGAAACGAATATGGTGCTAGCCTATGATTGACCAATAAAAACAGGTATCGAGAGTACTTTTGAGGGACAAGTAAATCCCTATCCTCATGAAAACCCTTACTCCTAATCTCCGATTTTTATTAAGTATTCTTTTCATTTTAGTATCTCATTTTGCATTCAGTACCCCAAACTCGATTGTGCATACTGAATCTGATGATTGTAGCATGTCAAAAACTCATGTGGGAGACTGCTGGACGACAAAAGTAGTTTCAGTAACTCCAGCAAATGGAAAATTTGATATACAAATTTTAGTTACCTACACCGGTCAAGGTGGCGGTAGAAATGGATGTAAAGCTTTAAGTCATTATTCCATTGAAGCGGCTGATAATGCATTCTCAAATGTAAGTTGGGCCCCCGTAACTGGGAACCCTTCGGGAAACATTGAACTTTCCTTAGGTAATAACGATCCTTTTGATGGATTCAAATTGGATAATGTTAGTGGTATTGGAGACGCTGACCAAGGGTCATTTACCATCAACTATACCTTAGACTATTTACAAGACCAACAATTTTTGGCTAAAGCCGGTAACGACTATACCCAAATTGCAAGCTTTAGTAAAAATGAATTTACCACATTGGCAAATAGCAACTGTGGTTCGAATAATTCAAATGACGATTGTTCAGATTATCTAACAATGTATGCCTTGGATGACAACAATCCTGGCAACTTGTATTTCATCAAGCTTGGAGAAGACCCAGTAACTGTTCATACAGAAGGAGATATTCAAGGATTACAAGATAGCGAAGACATGGAGTCATTGGCCATTGATGCCAACGGCGATTTATTTTTTATCAATGTAAAACGATCTTCTAAATTGTACAAGATTCCGAAATCGGAATTGGATCAAAATGAAAATACACCCGTAAATGCACAATTTATAGGGAATACTGGAATTACAGGGAGTAACAACAAAATCACCAACCTTACTTTCATAAACGGTGAATTATACGGTATTGGAGTACGTTCTGAAAAAGTATACAAAATCAGTACTACCGATGGATCAGTAACGCAAGTTGCTACCTTAAACAGAAGTTTTTACACAAGTGGATTAACTGTTGCTGGAGATGGTACGGTTTATTTGATTTACACAAAAAACAATGGTGACGAAAGTGAATTATGGAAATTCAACTCCTTCCCTAGTGGTGATATCGAAAAAGTATTAACCATTGAAAACTCAAAGAAAGTAGAATCGCTTGCTGCGCATCCAAACGGATTCTTATATGCTGCGGATGATTTCAACTTCTTCAAACTAGACCCTGTTAACAAAACAACGGAGGTAGCAATTGCCTACAAATCTGATATCGAAGGGCTAGCCTTCTTCTATGAAAAAGAGGAAAACTGTTTCAACGCAAACAATAGCGACCCATGTACAGATGGCGCTACTGTTGGAACTCCTACTGCCAATGACCCTGATGGTGATGGTATCAACAATGAATGTGATTTGGATGATGATAACGACGGAATCTTAGATACTGAAGAATGTGAAGTATTAATCAATGAAACATCTTTTGAAGTAAGAAATGGTAACTCCGTGAATTTTACTTTGGACGCAGTCGGAACTGGATTTATTTTGGACATAACCAAAATGGACAATAGTTTCAATCTAACAATCAATGGTACTCCATTGACTACCGAAGAAATTCAATTTCAACAAAACGGTACCCCAACAGGTCAAAATATCCGATTCAAGGATGGTTCTTTATGGGGCAAAAATGGAATCCCACAGATCTACCAATTCGGAAATAATATCAATCCTGAAACTCCTATCGTACGATTTGTGATTGACGAAAACTTAAATGTAACCATGTATGGTAGCAAAACTGCCAACGGTGAATTAGAGGAACTAGAATTATTCAACGGAAATAGTTTCAACTCGTTTACATGGAACAGCAATGCCACCAATAACTTTGTGGTGTCTCAAGTAGTAACAGGACCAACCTATATTAATGGTAGAGTATATGGAACCTATGTAAATTGTGATACAGATGGTGACGGTATCCCAAATAATATTGATTTAGATTCGGACAATGACGGTTGTTACGACGTGGTTGAATCAGGTGGTGTGGATGCCAATAACGATGGTATTTTAGACGGAACTGGATTTGATAACACTGGTAAAGTTACTGGTGGAACCAATGGTTACAACGGCGCAAACGGTAATGAATACAATGCCCATCAATTGACCATTACGACAAGTCCAACTGACAAAATAGTAAGCCCTGACCAAAGTGCAACATTTACTGTAGTAGCAACTGCAGAAAGTGCGACTGAATATAATAATGGAAACCCTGAGTACAATACTGCAGGAAATGCAAATGCAGGCATTCAATACCACTGGTATTTGGGTGATCCAAACAATGGCGGAACCGCCTTAACCAATTCAGGTATTTATTCTGGAGTAGATTCGGCCACTTTACAAATATCCTTATCTGAAGGATTATCTGGAAATGAATATTATGTAAAAGTAAGTCATACCAACAACCCATGTTTGGAAGAAATTTCAAGTGCTACCTTAACAGCCGTTTGGAGCTCAATCGGTGATCGCGTTTGGTTTGATAGCGATGGTGACACCAATCAAGATCCAGATGAACCAGGATTGGAAGGTGCAACTGTAACTTTGGATCCAAATACTCCTAACGACCCTTCTGATGATCAAACAACAACAACAGATGCCAATGGAGCTTATATCTTCGAAAACTTATCAGCAGGAACGTATATCATTACGGTTGATGTAAGTACAGTAACAGGAGGAATTCCTAATGGAAAAACGGCTAGTGATTTAATCCAAAACTACGATGCAAATGGATTGGATACTCCGAATGAAAGTACTGTTACTTTGGCCATTGGCGAAGATAATTTGAATCAAGATTTTGGTTATTTAACCTCTTCTGATGAGACGAGCGGTGGAAACGGCGGTGGTGTTGAGTCTGAGAGTTTAGGTGATGCCTT
>CEPZ01060523.1_pt1 | contig 52983 bp, 49 predicted proteins | sample 530461 | NCBI WGS metagenome assembly CEPZ01 (sample SAMEA2620106, study PRJEB7988) | marine metagenome | isolation source: saline water (ENVO:00002010), including
ATGAAATATCATCAAAACAGTAATCAAGTTCTTCTTTTCTTGAGAGCAAGAATTCCTCCGCCAGGATTTCAAGTTCTCGCAATTCGTGATGAGGGCGGAAATTATGCTGCAAGCCTAGGAAGTCCTCCTGTTGGAACGGGTGTTAATCCTGAAACATTTGATGCTGTTGGAGATTATATTTATGCAGGAGGAAGTAATGGAACTCATGCCACAATTATAAGATTTGGAATTAATTCGACTACTGGCGCAATTGTGAATGAAACCACAGTATATATTGACAACACCTATTCAGAAGTTCAAAAACTATTTTCTTATACTGCGTGTACAGAAAGACAGCCAGATTGCGTGACAGGATGCAACCAGATATTGAAAAAGGGCGATTGTACCATTTTGAATGTTTCAATTGAGGACAGTAGTTGTGATATAAGTAAATATTCTTCCGGAACTCAATTTACTGTAAAAACAGCAATTGGAAAGTACTTTGAAAAATTAGAAATATTTGAAAAATCAACTGGAACAAGTACAGAAGTTAATGCAACGGAGGTAGGTTAAATGAAAGGTCAGGCGCAAATTGTTGGATTTACTATGCTAACTTTAATCATGCTTTCAGTTACTGCAATAGTTTTCTTTTGGGCAAATCCTTTGATTGAGCGGTCAAATAATATTAATGAAATTTCCAGGATTGAAGCAAATATGCGAATGCTTGATAATGCGATTCATGAAGTTGCAACTCAGCAAACACAGCGAAGCCTTAATTTTGATATTGAAAAAGGGTATTTAGTTTTGAGAAATAACTCAGTTATTGAATTTTCAAGTACTGTTGATTTGCCGGGATCAAGTGGCAGAGAAATAGTGATTAAAGGGTATAATAAAACTGATGGTGGAAGCTGTCTGAATAAAAGTAAAGTTGGTGTTGTTGGAACAGATACTGCCAGTTGTATTACTCAGACTGGCGCAATAGTTTACAAGTTGTATTTTCCTTTGTTGAATGACACTACAAATGATGAGTGTGTTGGAATAAAAATGAGTTATGGTTCTAATTCTGCTGTTGGGAAAGGAAGACATAGTATTTTGCTCACTTATGATTATTTGAACACTACTGCGGAAAGTTCATGCCCTACAGTAAAAAAACCAACAGTTAAATTTGATATAACATGAGACGAGGTCAAGTTAGCGCAATTTATTTAGGAATTTTGACTGTAATCAGTATTGCGATATTCGCCCTGGTTCTTGTTTGGAGCATGAGTATAAAGGAAACTAATTCCGAATTTCTCGCTGAAGAACAAATTAATTTTATGATTGAAAAGATCGAATCAGATATTTATTTTATTGAAAATATGCATGAAAATACTTCTGAAACCATATTTCGCATTCGCAATACCATTCCGAATCATATTGGAACGGAAGAATATTCAATGCTGCTTCGGGCCAGCGGAAGCAATAATTCCGCAGGTGCTTATTTAAGTGATCCAGAAATAGTTATCTCGCGACAGAGTTCAAGTAAATTTGGATTATCAGATACTCTTTTTGTAAAAAGTATAAACACAGCATTACCCGTACTCAAATCATATACTTTTTCTTCAAATGGTGAATATATTTTAGAATATAATACAAGTGCGGGTCTGAAATTCGCTAGCCAGTAAATATTTATAGATTGGAATATTAAATTCTTCATGGCCGGTCCTCGCTCTCGTGCATTTTTGAATAAGATTGCAAAGAAGTATAAAACGAATCAGGCAGCCGAGGAAATTTCAAAAGAACCTGCTTCACAGACGGCAGCTCCAAAAAAATCTGATGTTAAAATTGAAGAGCGGGTTGAAACAACACTAAAAATTCAGTTACCAAAAGAACACATCATAAGTAAAAAGAAACCAGAGAATTTTGCTGAAGAACTTAGAAAGGTAAATGATACTTATCCGCTCGTTTCGGTTGACTACAATGGGAAAAAAGTTCCGCTAGCTTATGTTAATATTTCATTCAACAATGAGACTCAAACTTTAAAGTATAATTTAGTTGAACCCGTTTTGGATGAATATTCTAATGAGGTTGTAGTCAGGACCATTGATGAGTTACATGAGCGGTTGGATATTAAGTTGGAACATGTTGAAAGTAAAACAGACATGCACAATTATCTGAATGAAAAAATAGATGAAATTTGGGCTGTTCTTAATATTTCTCCTCCGCCAGAAAATGCGCTGAAAATGAAATATCATATTTTTAGAAATACTGCAGGATATGGTTTGATTGATGCGATAATGCAAGATCCTAACATCGAAGATATTAGTTGTGATGGAATAGGTATGCCTGTTTTCATTTTCCATAGAAATCCCGTATACAGTGAAATGTCTACTAATGTTGTTTTTGAGAATAAGGAAGAGCTTGATTCTTTTGTTATGAAATTAGCTCAGAAGGCAGGGCGAACGATTTCAGTTGCAAATCCTTTATTGGATGGCTCTTTGGAAGACGGAAGCCGAGTTCAAATTACTTATGGAACAGATATTTCTCGTAGAGGAAGCAATTTTACTATTCGAAAATTCTTCACCGAGCCACTAAGTCCGGTAGATTTGATTAAATATGAAACAATTGATGCAATAACTTTGGCATATTTGTGGTTCTGTATAGAGAAAGAGAAATCAATATTAATTGCAGGTTCAACTGCGACGGGAAAAACTACTCTCTTGAATGTTTTGAGTATGTTCATTAATCCAACTTTGAAAATTGTTTCAATTGAAGACACGGCTGAATTAAAACTTCCTCAAACAAATTGGCTTCCTCAAGTTACTCGTCCGGGCTTTGGTCCGAGCAATTACGGAAGTGTTGAAATGGAGGATTTGTTAAAGAGTGCGATGCGTCAAAGACCAGATTACTTAGTAGTTGGAGAGGTTCGTGGTGCTGAAGCAAATGTTTTGTTCCAGGGAATGGCAACAGGACATCCGGGACTTTCCACAATTCATGCAGATAATGTTGAAGCCGTTATAGATCGTTTGACAACTCCACCAATTCAGCTTCCAATGTCGGTTTTACAGAATCTTGACATAATTATATTCTTAGAGAAGATTAAGAGAGAAGGTAAATTTGTAAGACGATTGGGAAAAGTTGTTGAAGTTGAGAACTTCGACGCTAAAGAAAAAGATCTTAGGGTGAATGATGCTATTGTTTGGGATCCTGCTTCGGATGAATTTACGAAGAATGAAAGTTATATTTTATCAACAATCGCGAAAACCCATAACATGAGTCCTGAGGAAATAAATCATGAAATAATGAGTAGAGCCAACATTCTGAAGTGGATGTCAGAAAAAGATATATTCAAATTCGATGATGTTGCAACTGTGCTTAACCAATATTATAGCAATCCGCAGGCAATTCATGAAAGGATGGGTAAGTAATGGATGTTTATGAACGATCTGCAAAGATGTTTTCTGAATTTGTAAAGAAACATAAATATTTTTTTGAGCCTCTTGAGCCTAAACTAAGAACTGCTAAAATAAAGATGCCTGTTGAAACTTACGGGTCATTCATTATTTTTGTTGGTTTGATGACTGCAATAGTTTCATTTTTCTTTCTTAGTTTTATTACTCTTCTTGTTCTTGGATTTAGTATAATTGGCGTTTTAATGAATTTGTTTGCCTCAATTTTTATCGGTTTTCTGGCATTGGGTTTTGCTTATTTATACCCAAATTTTAAGATAAGTGAGAAGCGAGATAAAATTTCCAACTCTCTTGCTTTCGTTTCAATTTATATGTCCACTTTAGCAAAAAGCGGATTCAATCCTCAGCAAGTGTTCGGTATGCTTGCGAAATTCAAAGATTATTCTGCAGTATCAGATGAGGCTCAAAAAATTGACCATGAAGTAAATAGATTGGGTACAAACTTGCCAAAAGTTCTTGAGCGAGCAATGAAACGAAGTCCCAGTTCCGAATGGACCGAATTCTTAAGTGGAATTAAAAATAGTGTAACTGTTGGTGGAGATTTGCCAAAATACTTGGAAGAAAAAGCAAAGGGTTTTGTAAACGAGTATCGGCGAAAGTTGGAGAGTTTCAGCAAGACACTTACTTTACTTATGAATATGTACATTACTGCAATAATTGTTGGTACTGTTTTTTTCATAGTTATATCTAGCTTAATGGGTGCGGTTGGGGGTGTGCCTACTGGCGTAATTAAAATTGTTCACTATTTGGTAATTTTTGTCGGGCTACCTGTACTGACTGCCATGCTTATAATCATAATTAAAAATTCATCACCATGGGGAGAATAAAAACAAAATTGAGAATTAAGAACAAGCGGCTCTTTTGGACAGCGGTAGCTTTTCCTTTTCCGTTTTTGATTGGATTGATTGCATTCTTTTTTGGTGCTTCGAGCACTACGGCAATTGCTCTAATTTCAATAGGTGCCATTTTGGTAGTTCTGCCTTCTGTCTTGATTAGTTTTTTTGAGTACCGAGAAATTAAAGACGCAGAAGATAAATTTCCACACTTCTTGTCGGATTTGTCTCAATCTGCTTCATCGGGAATGACTCTTCCCCAAGCAATTGAAGTAGCTTCAACAAGTGATTATGGAAAGCTGACTAAATACATAAAGCAGCTTAACATTTGGCTTTCGTGGAAACTTACTTTCCCAAAAGCATGGAGTCGATTTACTGAAAGATTGAAAAAGAGCGTTTTGATTCGTCGTATTAACACAATTATTTTAGAAGCATTTCATAGTGGCGGTGATATTAAGAAAACGCTTGGATCTCTTTCGGAGAATGTTACTTTGATAAAGGAAATGGAGTCTGAAAGAAAAGCAATAATGCATCAACAAATAATCATAATGTATGTCATCTTCTTTGTTTTCATTGCAGTTATTATTGCTCTTTACAAAATACTTTCACCAATTTTATATATTCAGCAAATTGGTGCATTCAGTGGAGTAACGGTTCAGAGTCAGGGACCTCCTTTGACTATTGAATATTTCAGAAATTTGTTTTTCCTTATGACTTTGGTTGAAGCAATTTGCGCAGGATTGATTGCTGGACAGATTGCAGAGGAAAAAATAATTGCTGGAATTAAGCATGTTTTGATTATGGTTTCAGCAAGCATTTTCCTATTTTTTGTATTCATATTCCCAAGCGCGCTTTCTGTTGAGATGGCTGTATTTCCTACAACTGTTTCTCTTGATAGTGATGTTCAAATATCTGGTCGCGCGTTTATTGAGGGAGGACCTGCTTCTGGAGCAACAGTTACGCTAATTGAACCAAATGGAAATACTATCGGTTTGTTTACTGATAATGTAGGTGAATTTAGATATGGGTGGGAGCCCCCGCAGTCGTCCGGAGATTATCAAATAAGAACCACTGTTGAATATGAGGGTGAAGTATATCATCATAGTGCAACTGTTACTGTAGAATAATTTATCAATCACTAGCGCGTCCTATTTTTGATGAGAAAAGGTTCAGTCGTCGGAGAGTACATAATAGTTGCTTTCTTCTTCATGCTTATTTTGGTTGGAGTAGTAAAGGTTTCAATTAATCATGCGTCTTTTGAGGGAAATAAGATTAGTTCAGATTATGCATGCGAATCTGCCGAGCGATTATTTAGAGATGTTGTAGATAAAGAACCTGCTGAAAGTAATTGGAAAACTAGTTACAATAGTTTTATCGGTGGATCGGTTTCGATGGATGGTTTGCGCGGAAATTGGACTCATTTTGGCATATCTGGTGGAAATAGGTACGAAGTTGACTATTCTGCTTTGGATTTTTTGATAAATAATGTCAGTATAGTGAATTTTACTCAATATTTAAATAACGGAGAAAGTTTCTTACTAAGTTATGATACGGTTGGACTTGATGTTAATTCAATCTATTCTGAAAAGCTTACTTTCGGCGGAGTTCCAACTGCGCAAATTTGGATGAACGCAACTTCAGGTGTGGCAAGTGATAATGTAATTCATAATGTTTTGGGAATTGCTGCCGGAAGCAATGCTGTTGGTGCGCGGTTTGAAACTGAAATATTCTTTCCAAATGCGACAATAATTGGAACGCATAATTCAAGTCTTGATTCTGGAGATTTAGTTACAATTAGTAATGGAACTGACGGTGCAACTGCGACAGTGGATTTCAAAATAGCAGGCAGTGATGAAGATATAGTTTATGTTGCTTACACAGTGAATGATACTTCTGTTGCTGGATGGGAGTCTACTTGGACTACTGGCGGTGCTACTTTCTTTGATGTTGACAAAGTTGTCACTAAGAATAATTTGATAATGGTAAGAAATATTGAGTTCAAAAATTCAAGTTTAGATAAGGATTATTCAGTTTATTTGGGGAACAATACTTTGGCCAAGTCAAAATTCGGTGCTGAACAGTTGGATAGTTCTCAAAGCCAATGTGAATACGGTCGTATTTACACAATTGTCGGGGACAGAAAACAAGTGAATCAATCAATTGTTGATTCAGCACATAATATTTATGTGAAACCAACTTTTGTTTCAGAAATAAGGGTGCTAATTTCAAAATGATAGGTAAAAAGGGATACATGTATTTTATGGAAATCATTTTTGCAGTTCTTATTATTACTCTTCTGTATACTGGAATGCAGCCAACAGTAAATAACAATCTGGATAATTCAAATGTTTTGCATAATGAGAATGCGGCATTTGATATTCTGCGGTCGTTGAATGAATTTGAAATAATAAATGATTATGAGCCAGAAGATTGGGGCTTGATTGAAGATTTTGTTTCTGGATTTGTAGAAGATTATCAAGAGTTTGATATGGATTATTGCTCAACAAGTAATGTTTGCTATCCTATTAATGATGGAGCGTTGGGGGCAGCAGGAGGAAATAATATTACAAACTTGAAGTCTAATTTTGGAAGACAGGATTTGGCTTCTGCTCAATTGGTTTACCGCGCAAGCGAGGGTAATTGGTCATCAGTAAGGTTGTATATTTGGGATAAGATATGAGAAAGGGTCAATTCTTTATGGCAAGTTTGGTAGTGATTTCCGTAGTTTTGCTGTTCTCACTTAGTTATGCGAACAGTGCAAATTTAATGTCTGTTGAAAATCAAGATTATACTAGCAGAGTTCAGTTTGAGAGTTTGAAATTTACTTATGATTCTTCAGTCTCATCAGATTGGAATGATGGTGAATTATTGAATCGAAAGAAATTATTGCTGTGTGGTGATGTTGGAACTCCAAGTATATTCAATACTTCGATTGATTTTACTTCAGGAAGTGGAGATTGTACTCAGGATGTTTATTCACCAAATACAACTTTGTATGTTAGTGCTGCCGAAAGTACTTGTGAGGTCTTTGCCGAATTGAATATAATTAACACATCTCTTGGTTACAATTGTACTACTATTGATGTTTATTATAACAGCAGTACTGCAAATAAAGGCACTTCTTTAATTGAATCGAATGGGTTTGATAATGTATCTAGCGTTGGAGAATATTCTGTTGAATCAATAAAAGCAAGTCCAGAAGGACAGTTGAAAAATTTGTATATTAAAAATATAATTTCATTCAATGAAAGTGCGCAGTCTAAAGAAAAATATAATGCAAGTTATAGTTCCAGCAGAGTTAGTTATGATGGGTCTATCTGATTCAAAATAATATAATTCTTAAAGTTTAGTTAGAGTTAAGAATATGAAAGTTAAGTCTGTCAAAGATAAATTGCCGGTGAAATTTTATGATACTTTTACTTTTGATGAATTTAGACCGAGCCAGGCAAAGGCAGTGAAAGCAGGATTATTGGATGGAAAAAGTATTGTGGTTTGTAGTCCGACTGCTTCAGGTAAAACTTTCATAGCCGAACTGGCAGGAATTAAGAAGTTGCTTGAAGACGGCGGGAAAATGGTTTACATCGTTCCGCTGAAAAGTTTAGCTAGTGAAAAGGCTGATGAATTTAAAGAAAAATATGAGAAACTTGGAATTCGAACGGCACTTTCAATTGGTGATCCTGATTCTTCAGAGGGTTGGTTGGCAAAGTATGATATTATTGTTTGTACGTCTGAGAAATTTGATTCCTTAATGCGTCATAAAATTCCGTGGCTTCGTGATGTAAAAACTGTTGTTGTAGATGAAATACATTTGCTGAATGATTTCCATCGAGGTCCGACTCTTGAAGTTATTTTGACTTTGATGAGAAAGTTAATTCCAAAGGCGCAAATACTTGGTTTGAGTGCAACGATTGGAAATCCTGAAGAACTTTCAGAATGGTTGGGTGCGGAGTTGGTTTCAGATGATTGGCGTCCAGTAGAATTATTTCAAGGAAACTTTTATGAAAATGAGATTAATTTCTTTGGAAGCAAAGATAACATTGAAATTGGTAAAAAGGTTGCTGATGAAACTTTGAGTATTGCACTTGATACAATTAGAAAAGGAAAACAGGCATTAGTATTTTGTCCAACTCGTCGTAGTGCAGAATCTACTGCTCAGAAAATTAGTAAGTTGCTTGAATCTGATGAAAATACTGCTAAACTTTCTACCTCTGTTTTGAAGGCAGCAAGCAGTCCGACAGCTCAGTGTCGAAAATTATCTGAGGTTGTTTCACGAGGAGTTGCATTTCATCATGCGGGCTTAGTTCAAAAACAAAAGAAATCGGTTGAAGAAGGTTTTCGGAATGATAAAATCAAAATTATTTGCTGTACTCCGACCTTGGCAATGGGAGTTAATTTGCCGGCATTCAGAGTTATTATGAAAAGTTTGAAACGTTTTACGGGTCGTCGTGGAATGGATTGGATTCCTGTTCTAGAGTATCATCAAATGACTGGTCGTGCAGGTAGACCTGATTTTGATAATAATTTTGGTGAAGCAATTAGCATTGCAGTATCTGAGAAGGATAGAGATTTGATTAAAGAGAAGTATATTGAAGGTAAACCCGAGGAAATTGTTTCCAAGTTGTCTGTTGAACCAGTTTTGCGTCGTGCAATTTTGTCTTTGGTTGCATCAGAGTTTGTTACTAAGATTGATGAGTTGATTAATTTCTTTAAAGGAACATTTTATGGTCATCAATACGATGATGACTTTGGATTTGAATTTAAGGTCGAGGATGCTTTGAAAGATGTTGAGAAGTTTGGTTTCTTGAATGTTCAAGGAGATGAATTGAAGGCCACTCCGCTTGGTCGTCGAGTTTCAGAATTATATCTTGATCCGTCGGCAGCATTTGATTTGATTCAAGGATTGAAGAAATTGACTTCAGATTTTGAAGATATTGTTTTGCTTCATTTGATTTCTTCTAATGCTGAAATGTATCCTTGGACAAACATTCAGAAAAAAGATTATGAATGGGTTGAAGAAAGTGTTGAAGAATTAAGTGATAAGATTGTAACAAAGGCTCCAAAAGAATGGGATTATGAATATGTTGAATTTTTGAAGAAAACTAAAACTGCAGTATTGGTTAGAGATTGGATTATGGAATTAAATGAAGATTATTTGCTTGAGAATTATAATGTTCCTCCTGGTGAATTGCGTAATAAAATATCAACTGCTGAATGGCTACTTTATGGTGCATCTGAATTATGTGTTTTGTTGGGTGAGATGGAAAAGATTTCTGGAATAAATAAACTCAAGTTCAGAATCAAAAATGGAATTAAGGAAGAGTTAATTCCTCTTGTTAAAATTCGCGGAGTTGGACGAGTTCGTGCTCGTAAATTGTTCAATGCCGGAATTAAGAATGTTCTTGGATTGCGTAATGTTAGTACTGAAAAAATTGCTGGCTTAATTGGAAGTGAAAAGGTTGCTCAATCTATTAAGAAACAAGTTGGTCATAAACGCATGACTGAAGCTGACTTTGAGAATTATTGATTATAATTTTCTTGCAAAAACTAAAAATGCCGTGTGTCCGATTGTTTGAGATTTTGGTCGAGAAATTCTTTCCTTGAATGACCATTCTCTTTCTTGAATTTCAACGATTCGATCTACAAGCAAATTATTTTTATCAGCATAGCTTGCGAAATCCATGACTTGTGAAACTTGTGGCAAATATGCTACAACATATCCTCCTGGTTTTAGATTTTGTCGGATTGTTTTTACTTTCCAAGGTTCTGCTAAGTCTAATACTATTAAGTCAAAGTTCTTTTCCTTAATATCTTTATAGGCATTGCCGTGCTTTGCTGTGACTTTTAATCCTAAGTATTTGAAATTCTCTTTTGCAAGTTTGTGATTTGCTTTAGATTTTTCATAAGTGACAACTCGTCCTTTTTCTCCCACAATATTTGCTAAAAATGACGCCATCCATCCCGTTCCTGTGCCGGCATCAAGCACTTTTGAACCAGGTCCGATTCCTGTTTCAGTGATTATTAATCCTGCATCTTTTGGTAGAATTATTTGTGGTCCTCGTTTTGTTTTTTTCATTCTGTCGAACAGTGTTGGTTGGACTGCAGTGAATTTTGCTCCGCTTGTTGAGGTTACTGTATCTCCAAATTTCTTGATTTTTCCTAAGTCAATTCCACCTTCTTTTGTGTGGAATATTTCCTTTCTGGATTTGACTAAATACCTGACTTCTTTTCCAAGCAATAAGATTGCAGTTCCTTTTTTCATATTACTCTCTGGAGAAAGAAGTATTTAAAACATTGGCTATTATTACTCAACATGGGCTTTAAATCGCTGTACGAGAAGAACTGGAAGCGTTTAATGATTCTTCCAATTGGATTTATGATTTTGGCGATTTTTATTTTGGGAAGTAATTATGCGTCCACTGGTGATTTTATTGAAAAAGATATTTCACTAAAAGGAGGTTATCTTTTAACTATTGAAAGTTCTGTAAGATTTGATGTTGATTCTGCTGAAGACAGGTTAAGTGAACTTTTGAATGAACAAGTAAAAATTAGAAAACTTAGTAGTCTTGGATCTGGCGGAGTAGTTGGTTATTCTTTTGAATACGGCGGTGATGATATTGATACACTTATGACTGAGGCAGGTTCACTAGCAGGAACTAGTGATCGAAATCGAATGAGTGTTGAAGAAATATCTGATGCGATTAGTGAAAGATTCTGGAAGGGAACTATTCGTGCCGTTTTATTTGCAATTGCTGCAATGTCAGCAGTCGTTCTGTTATATTTTAGAAAAGTGGTACCTGCAATTGGAATAGTTATTTCTGGCGTATCAAATATAATTGGTACTTTCGCAATAATGAGTTTGCTTGGAATTAGTATTTCGGCATCAGGAATTGCAGCAATTCTTATGCTTCTAGGTTATTCAATTGACTCAAATATTGTTTTGACAGCAAGAGCACTTAAACGAAAGGAACTTCCAATTAATGAGCGAATATATTCTGCAATTAAAACTGGGCTGACTATGTCAGTTACATCTATTGTTGCTCTATCTGTTCTTTATCTGACAAGTCCGGCAGCCATATTGAAAACTATCTCACTGATTTTGATTATTGGTTTGCTTCTTGATTTAATGTACACTTGGATTCAGAATGCAGGAATTTTGAGAATTTATTTGAAGCGGAGGCACAGAGAATGAAAAGACGAACATTGAGACGAATTTTACTTTCTGCGCGAGTGTTAATATTAATCTCAGTTTTGCTAATGTCTGCGTTAGCCATAAAACCGACTTTTGATTCTGACGGTCTTATGATTAAAAAAATTGATTCAGGAAGTAGTGCAGAAATTAATGGAATTGAATCTGAAGATATTTTGTATAGTTTGAATGGTGTTGCAGTTAATACTTTGGCTGAATTTGGTGACGAAGTTGATGAATTTAGCTCTGGTGATTTAGTTGAAATACTAACTTCTTCAGGAACATCTACGATAGTTTATGAAGATGATATTGGATTTAGTGTTGGGGAGATTCCAACTTCAAATTTGAGAAAAGGTTTAGATTTAATTGGAGGAGTTAGAGTTGTCTTGCAGCCAGATACTACTGATGAAAGTCAGATTTTAGATATGATTGAGTTGATTGAACAGCGACTGAATGTGTTTGGAGTTAGTGATATTTCAATTAGAAGTTCTAAGGATTTGGAAGGCACTAATTATATTATTGCGGAGATTGCTGGAGCTTCAAAGGAAGATGCGCTGGAGTTAGTTGCGAAACAAGGAAAGTTTGAAGCAAAGATCGGAGATGCTGTTGTATTTACTGGTGGGAAAGATATTAAGGATGTTTGTCGATCCGGACAATGTTATGGATTTCTTCAGAATGCTTGTGGTGAAAGTGGAGAAGGATGGAGCTGTCAATACTTCTTTGAAGTATATATTAGTCGTGAAGCAGCAAAAAGACATGCTGATTTGACAAATGAATTGTCAGTTGAGCCAAACGGTTACTTGTCTGAAAAATTGGATCTTTATCTGGATAACGAACTTGTTAATAGTTTGTTCATTTCTGAAGGTTTGAAAGGTGATGTTAGTACTTCATTTTCTATTCAAGGCCCGGGAACTGGACCAACTGAAGAGGCAGCAGTTAGTGATGCTCTCGATAGAATGAAACAAATGCAGACTCTTCTGATTACTGGAAGTTTGCCTTTCTCGGTTGAAATTGAGAGAGTTGATGTAATTTCTCCTACTCTTGGTGAAAATTTCTTCGGAAGCTCGTTGCTCGCCATAGTATTTGCAATTTTTGCAGTTGGAGGAGTTATCTTTGCTCGGTACAGAAAGGCTGCGATTTCAATTCCAATTATAATCACTGGTTTGAGTGAAGTTTTTATTATTCTCGGGTTTGCTGCATTGATTAGGCACAATATTGATCTTGCATCTATTGCGGGAATTCTTGCAGCAGTTGGAACTGGAGTTGATGATCAAATTGTTATAACGGATGAGGTCATGTATGGACGAAAAAGTCAGGAACGTTGGTTTAAAAGAATGAAGAATGCTTTCCTAATTATCTTTGCAGCTTACTTTACAATGCTTGTTGCCATGCTTCCACTTTGGGTTATGGGTGCAGGTGTTTTGAAAGGTTTTGCACTTACAACAATTGTGGGAGTTACAATTGGTGTTTTTGTTACTCGACCTGCCTATGCTAAAATGATTGAAATTCTTATGGAGAAAGAAGAGTAAGTGCTTTTTTGTATTTGTCTAAATTAAATTCCCATTCGCAAGTTTTGGGATCAAAAAGTTCTGCGTAATTTAATTTTAGTTTTTTATTGTTTTGCTTGCGTCGGAAAATAATTTTATTGTTGTAAGTTTTGTCCAGGTATTTAGGTAATATTTCGTTTGAAATCTTTATTTGATTTTCTATATTTGTAGAAAGTGTGATTCTGAATTTTTCATTTAAATCTGTAGGCAAATAAAACGAAGTTATTATGGAACATTGAGATATTTCTTTGAATAAGTCAGTAATAGTTTCTGGATCTTTTAATTTTATTAGAAGATTTGTTACTGTGTGCTTATCGCTAAACAGCGGCCTATAAAAAACTTTTACTTGTCTGAATAGTTCATCATGAGCGAGTTGAATGTCTCTAACTGTTCTTTGCACAAGTGCGACACCTGCGCCTTGTTTTTCTTTGATTTTCAGTTTGCGCCGTTTTATGTAAGGCCATAATTTTTCTCCAAGATTATCTCTCATTGCAAACCAAACTTTATGAGATGACCATCTCTTCCTTGAAAATTCTATAATAGTAGGCACAGTTATTGGATTTTGCTGAACTAGAGGACTAAGCTTTTGTTCGGACGGTTTTTTGATTCCGTATTCAAGTAAAGACTCAAAATAAGATATATCATATTCTTTATTGAAATTGAAATTTCCTTCTAAGTCACATATTTCATGGAAAGGTAAATATGCATCTGCCACTTGATTGTATGGAAACAGCTCATAATCTTCAATCAAATTTTGCTCTTTTGCAGCTTCAAAGAAATCTTTCAGCTCTTTTTCTTTTCCGGCAGGTATTGGACACAGAACCCCCAAAAAGCGTTCCAAAGTTGTTGCATTATATCCGTGAAACGGTGCGACTGCATAAGGCATTGCTTTTAGTAAACCTTTTTTGGGTCTTTTCATAAGTGCATAAATTGTTTGTAAGTTTAGGCTTGCATAATTAATTCTAGAATAGTACGAAATATCGTCGCCCAAATATCTTAGCCATCGTTTTATTGTCCTTTCACTGACATTTTGCCCCTTTGTTTCTAGAAATTTTGCAATATGTATTGGTGGATTTATTTTTGGAGTGAATGTTAAATTGTACATAAATTGTAAAAGGTCTTTGCTGTACGTGCTAAGCGCCATGTAACTTATTTATACTACTCAATAAAAAAACTTTGAGTGTAGAACATATTGTTTAGGTGGGAACTGTTAAAAAGCTGCTATGAGAATATATGAAATGGTTCTTGAGTCCCTTATTGGATCAGAATATGCTGAGAAAAAGCCAAGTGAAATGTTTATTGTTGCTTTTGCTTACACCACAATAGCGATTTTGCTTTCTTTGTGGGTTTTTGCGGAATATGCTGGATTGACTATGGTATTCTTTACAGTTATGGCAGCGATACCTCTTATGATTAAATTGATAGTTCTTGAGGAAAGAAAATTATTTGCTCGTCCTTATGAAACCACTCATCGAGAGACAATACCTTTTTTTGTGTTTATGTTTCTAGGTATGGTTTCGGCTTTCACTTTCTTTTTTGCAGTTCTTCCTGAATCGACAGTCAGTCAGATTTTTAATATTCAGATTTCGACGATTCAAGGAGTAAATGCAGAGATTGCAAATCAAGTTTCTGGTAACTTTTTTGGAACATTCTTTCCAATAGTTATTGCTAATAATCTTAAAGTTATGATTTTTGCTGTTCTATTTTCTTTTATTTATGGTTCGGGTGCAATTTTTATACTAACTTGGAATGCTTCTGTTTTAGGTGTAGCAATTGGAAGTTTGTTTCGGGAAATTGTTAGTAATACTGCTGCGAGTGTAGGTGCTGTTAGTATCGGAACTTATTTTGGTGCAATGTCAATCAGCTTTGCAAGATATATGCTTCATGGAATTCCAGAAATGGGTGCCTATTTTGTTGCAGGCCTGGCGGGAGGACTTATTTCTGTTGGCGTCCTTAGATATCAATTATTTAATGACAAATTCAGAGTGGTTTTGAAAGATGCACTATTTCTCTTTTTAGTGGCAATTATTCTGGTTCTTATGAGTGGCGCCATTGAGGTTTTAATATCGCCGCTTCTCTACGCATAGTTTTTTAAGGTTTAATTCCCAGAGAAATTCATGACCAAAACTGAAGATAATGAATATATTGACTTCAGTGAGGCTGTTGATAAAGTAAAAAATTCTTGGTCAAAAATCACTTCATTCAAATTTTTGGAACATTCCGTGTTGGCAGTTATTATGAGTATTGCTTTTTATGTTCGTACTCGAAATCTTGATTCTTTGAACGGGAAATATTTGGTGGGTTTGGATCCTTACTACTATTTTCGGCTTGCTGGTGATGTTTTAGAAAATGGTAAAGTTTTGCTTTTTGATGTTTGGAGAAATCCGCCGCTAGGTTCAGAAAGAAGTTTTGATTTGTTTCCGTATTTAATGGCTTATTGGTCTAAATTTTTGAGTTTGTTTGGAATATCTCAAGAAATGGCTCACATAATTTATCCGCCAGTTTCAATGATATTTACAGTTCTTTTCTTTTATTTATGGTTGAGGTTGCTTGTAAAGAAAAGAGTTGCTATGCTTGCTTCTTTGTTTTTGGCAATTATTCCTGGATTTATTTTTAGAACTGGTGCAGGTTTTGCAGACCATGAAGCGATTTCAATTATGTTTATGTTTATGTCTTTATGGTTATTTACTAAGGCTGATTTCATGGAAAAATCTAGGAATAAATATTTGATGATGTTGGTTTCAGGTATTGCTGCATTTTTAATGGGTGTGACTTGGGTCGGATATCCTATGTTAATTATTACAATTTCTGGTTATCTATTAATCAAGATGATGCTTAGTAAGGGCGCAGGTGATTATTCAAAATATGTTTGGTTCGGTACTTTTGCATTATTGATGTTGCTAGCGGACAAATTACATTGGAAAAGTTATGGTTGGCTAATTGGTATGTTTTCATTTGGCGTTTTATTAGTTTATGATTTACTTAATAAGAGAAAATTCTTCCTTCCTAATTCCATTTCATCATTATTGATTGTTGGAATTGGTGGATTGGTTATGAATAGTTTATTCGGATTTTTGAATCTTGGTGCTTTTGTTTTATCAATATTGAATGCAGCAGGCGGAGATAAATTAGCAAGTACAACTTCAGAAATTGCACGAACTTATGTAACTTCAGGACATAGTTATCTCATAAATTATGGTTATTTGACATTTATATCTTTGTTTGGAATTTTCTTTCTGAGCTGGAAACTATTTACGGGAGTCAGTAAAAAACTTAGAATTGTTTTGAGTTCTATATTGACAGTTAGCGCCTTTATTTTGACTATGGGAAATTGGAGTAATGAATTTCAGTTCTTTGGAAATAATTACATTTACTTAATGCTTCTAGTTATAATTGGATTTGTTTCATATTATTTGTATATTTATTACACTCAACGAAAGTCCTTTGATTCTTTGACTGGTTTGAAAAATGTTAATCTTGCTCTTTTGATTGTATACTTTTTGATAATGGGTATGTTGGCAAGAACTGCAGTTAGATTTGTTTTTGTGTTTGCTCCCGCCATTGCAATATTTTCAGCAATTGCGTTTGATGATTTTTTGGAACATGCAAAGCGATTGAAATTTGCGCAACTTGCAGTTATTGGAGTAATTGGTCTAATTTCTTTTGGTGCTTTTGGTAGTGCTGTGGATGTTAATGACTCTATGCGTTCTGGACTTCCTGGAATGTGGGAAGAATCTATGAATTGGATTAGTGAAAATACGCCGGAAGAATCAGTTATTTCTCACTGGTGGGATTATGGTTATTGGACTCAAACAATAGGAAATCGTCCATCAATTAGTGATGGCGGTAAGCCTGGCGGACAATTTTTCATATATACTTTAGCAAGATATGGAATGACTCATGATAATATTAATGAGAGTATGGAATACTTCTCTGCACATGAAGTAGATTACCTTCTTTATTCTAATGAGGAAATTGGTAAATATGGTGCTTTCGCAAAACTTGGTTCAGATAAATATGGTGATAGACTTTCAATTATTGGTACTTTTGCTTTACAAGGAGAAGATGAGGCGCGAGACGGTAAGAAATTAGTATATAGCGGAAGTTGGCCTATTGATTCTCCTATTATCGACGGTAAGAAAGTTATTCCTTCAGGTTCTGGAAGAATAAATAAAATTGAATTGTATTTTGACAATGCTGGAGAAATAATTCTTGCACCAAAGGCAACAGTTGTTGCGAATGGTTTTGAGCAAGAGTATGAAATTCCTTGTTTAGTTACTGATAGCTTCAAGATTAATTATGAAGTTGAAGCTGAAGTTATTGATGGTTGTGTTAAAATTATTCCAGGAATTCAAGGATCTTATCAAAACCCTGTGGCTGGACTCTTATTTATGTCCAGTAAAGTTAAAGATGGATTATTTGCGCGATTATATATTAATGGGGAAATAATTCCTGAATTTACTGAAGTATACTCTTCTGAAGTTCCAATTATGATTTACAATGGACAGATAGTTGGTCCAATTAAAATCTGGAAACTCAATTATCCTGATAATTTGAGAAATACTGATCGCTTTTTGGATAGTTCCGAAATGCCTGAGTTTGAAGAGAATTATAATTCATGAAACTAATTAATTGGTGTAAGAACAATTGGATGTTTGTAGCGACGCTTGGCTTTCTCGCTGTTTTGAATTATTTGTACTTGAATCCTTTGGAAAGTTTGCCAAGCCCTTTGTTTGGTGGTGATTATTATTATCAACTTGGACAAACTAATCATTTTAAGTTTGGAGGTAGTCCTTTTGATTCTGCAACAATTTTGGGCGCACTTCCAGGATATTTTGTTCTTTATACTATTGGTGCTGGTTTGATTGCTAAATTGGGTTTTGATGCAATTGCTGCACATTTCATCTTTTCGTACATTGTTTTATTTCTTGGCGCAATTGTCTTTTATGTTTTAGTTAAGAAATTATTCGATTCTAAAATATTGGGAATTGTTGGAGTTTTGGCATTTTTTATGGCAGACAAATTTCCGATTTTGAAATATACTCCTTTTGCTGAATTGTTAATAATGCCTTTAATTATTCTTTTGTTATACAATTTTCTTGAAAACGCTTCAAAAAGGAACATATTGCTTCTAGGAATAAGTTATGGACTTGCCGGACTTACACATAGTGTTTCTTTTATCGGTAGCACATTTCTTATTTTGGCTGCATTCTTGTGGTATGGTCTCAGAAGCAAAGGTTCTCTAAAAGCAAAAATTATGCCTTATGTTTTTGTTGCAGTTATCGGTGGAATAATTGCAATGACTTATTGGGCTGAACCAATTTTTGTTCATCAAGGAGAAACAAGTTTACATTATAATGAATGGAATAATGTTGACTGGACGGATTCGGGCGTTCAATTTGATTTTGCTAAAAATGTAATTAAAGGTGGTCTGTTCAGCTTTGTAACTATTGGTACTGCCTTTATTTCGTTATTTACTTTGTTTGGATTATTTGGATTATTTCTTCACAGGAAAACAAAAGGACTTAGTGCCGAGAGTTATATTAAATTTTTACTAGTGAGTGGATTAATTATTACTTTTCATTATCTTATAACTGCTAACTTGTTTGGTATACATTTTATTCCGAATAGGATGAATACTATGTTGCTTCTTCCTGTTTGGGGTTTGCTATTTGTATATGGAGTGAAGTTTGGTTTTAGATTTAGTGGGAGTTTTAAATTGACGAAAAAACAATGTGTTTCGTTAATTATTCTTGCTTTGTTGGTTTTTCAAGTCAGCGCATATAACAATAAATCAGATGGACGGTGGTACGAGTCTGCAAGAACTGAATTGCCTGAAAATATTGTTGATGCTGCCAATTATTTTATTGAAAATAGTGATGTTAATGATGTTATTCTTACAGCGAAAGAGTTGGGCTTTTCAATTAATGCGTTGAGTGGTAGAAAGTTGCTTTCTGTACGTCGTGCTCAAAATGATCCGTTTATAGATATGGATCCTCGAGAAATTGATCATGCAATTATATTATATGGAAAAAGTAATAGCGTAAGAAAAGCTCTTCTTGAAAAATATAGTATTGATTACTTATATTGGGATCAAAGTTGGTTCCAAAGAGAATATATTTTTGATAATGAAGGAAGAGTAATTGGTATTTTTGATCCTTTGTTTGCCTTTGACTCTGAAGAAAATAGGAAAATTTTAGATGATAATGGTGTTAAATATATTGTTCAAAATACTTGGGTTGATCCTGCACTTCGAGGTGAGGATTATCAAACTTTTGATTTGTTATTGATATCTCCGGAGAATTATCAAAGTTTTGGTGCTCCTTGGACTCCTGGACTTAATAATTATTTAACAGAAGTTCAGAGATACGAACATGAAGGGCAGGTTTTGAGTAAGATTTACAAAGTTAATTTATAGATTAACAATATCTTTTTAAGTTTCGCTCATAGGTGAGATTATGCGCACGATATTAGTTACTGGTGGAGCTGGTTTTCTTGGAAGTCATCTTTGTAGATATTTGTTAGAAAATAATGGCTACAAAGTTATTTGCTTAGATAATTTTTTTACAGGACAAATTGATAATCTTAGAGATTTGGAAAGCAATCCTAATTTCAAAGTAGTTTCTCATGACATTACTGAACCTTTGATTGGAAAAATAAATGAACATGTGGATGAGATTTATAATCTTGCATGTCCGGCAAGTCCTATTCATTATCAATTCGATCCAATTGAAACAATTAAAGCAAATACTGTCGGAGTAGTTAATGTTCTTGAGTTTGCTCGATTGAATGGTGCAAAGATTTTACAAGCTTCAACTTCAGAGATTTATGGTGATCCTGAAGTTCATCCGCAAGTTGAGAGTTATAGAGGTAATGTGAATACTCTTGGTCCTCGGGCATGTTATGATGAAGGGAAGCGTGTTGCAGAAACTCTGTTTATGGATTATCATAGAAAATATGGCTTGAATATTAGAATTGTAAGAATATTCAACACTTATGGACCAAATATGGCTCGAAATGATGGTCGGGTTGTTAGTAATTTTATCATTCAAGCATTGAACAATGAATCAATTACGATTTATGGTGATGGAAGTCAGACGCGTAGTTTTTGTTATGTTTCTGATTTGATTGATGGAATATATTTGGCCATGAATTCTAAAGAAATGATGCCAATTAATCTTGGAAATCCTGATGAATTTACAATTAAAGAATTGGCTGAAAAAGTGATTAGTCTTACTAGTTCAAAGTCAGAGATTGTTTATCACGAACTTCCTGTTGATGATCCGAGACAGCGAAAACCGAATATTGACCGTGCGGCTTCTGTTTTGAATTGGTCTCCAAAGATTAAACTAGAAGAAGGATTGAAGAAAACTATTCCTTATTTTCAGAATTAATTATTTGTTTTAGTCCCTTTCTTAGATCTGTTTTAGGTTCCCAGTCTAACTTTTCTTTAGTTTCTGAAATATCTGCGCAGAATTTTCCGACTTCGCCTTGGCGCTCTTCGACAAGATTGAGGTTTGAGTTTGAGTTTGTAATTTCTTTCAATATATTTGCAAGTTCAATTAAATTTGTTTGTGTTCCGGTGCCGATATTTAGAATTAGTCCTGATTCATCTTTCAATTTTATCAAGGCATCAACTACATCATCAATGTAAACAAAATCTATTACTTTTTCAGAACCGTATAATTCAATATCTTGATTTTTTGTGAGCATATTAATGAACTTTGGAATAACTCTCCCAGTATCACCGAAACCATATACATTACTGAGTCGAACTATGTTGTAATCTAAATTGTAAGTATTTCCGTATGCTTTTATGATTGCCTCTCCTGCAACTTTTGAAGATGCATAAGGGTTCTCTGGTTTCAATTCTGCATTGAGTTTAACTGGTAACTCATTTTGAGTTCCATATACTTCCCTAGATGAAGCGAAAATTAATTTCTTTTTGTGTTTTGTACATGCTTCAACTACATTTTTGGTTGCTTCTACATTGACCTTATATGTTAATTCTGGATCTTCAATTGAAGTCATTACTTGACTTATTGCTGCTAAATGATAGATTATGTCGTTTTGTGAAATTATTTCTTCAAAATCAGTGGTAATGTCTTGTTCTATTAGTTTGATATTTTCATTAAGTTTTAGATTGTTTTTTCTATAAAAATTATCAATTACAGTAACATCATTGTTTTCTGAGAGTTTGTTCGCAAGATATGTTCCTATAAATCCCGCACCACCGGTTACCAGAATCTTCATATTGCTTCCTTTTGAGTAAATTTAATAAAGGTTGTTAAGTAAGCTATTTCGATGCCAAGAAGAAACAAACCAATGATTAGCTTTCTAATGCCTGCACTTAATGAGGAAGATGCGTTACCTGTCGTTATCAAGTCTATCCCTTCTGCAAAATTGAAAAAAGCAGGTTATAGAGTTGAAATTGTTGTTGTTGATAATGCAAGTACAGATAATACTGCCAAAGTTGCTAAAAAGCTTGGAGCGCGCGTTGTTAGAGAGCGAAAGCGAGGATATGGTTCTGCTTACAAAAAAGGATTTAGATCCGTAAAGGGCGATATTGTAATTACTGGAGATGCAGATAATACTTATCCGTTCAAGGATGCACTTAGGTTTGTTAGAATTTTGGAAAAAGAAGATCTTGAATTTATTACAACTAATCGTTTTGCAAATATGGGTAGTGAGTCTATGACTTTTCGGAACAGATTTGGTAATTATGTATTTAGAACTGCCACGAATTTATTATTTGGGCTGAGACTTGATGATTCTTGGTCAGGAATGTGGATTTTTAGGACTAAAGTTTTGAAACATTTGAACATCACTAGCGACGGTATGCCGTTGTCTCAGGAAATTAAAATTGAGGCTTTCAAAAAATTGGGCGTTCGTGCCAAAGAAATTCCTATCAATTTTACTAATGTTCGAATTGGTGAGGCAAAATTGGAGCCTTGGAAAGATGGTGTTCGAACTTTGAAGTTTTTTGCTCGCAAGAAATTGGGTTTGGTTCGCTAATTATTTTTTGAACGTAAATTTTGAGTGAAATCCATAACTATAGAATGCTACAAATATTGTTGAGATTAGTTTTGAAATGTGTGCTTGGATTCCAAAATTTTCAACGATAAAAATTATAATGACTGTATTGAGTAATATTCCTCCGATACTTACTCCTGTAAAAATTGAGGCTTGTCTTTTGTAATTTTTGCTGTATTGTTTAAATGTGAAGAATTTATTCATGAAGAAATTGTAAATATATCCGATTATTTCTGCAAAAATAACTGCAGGAATGTAAAATAAAGCAAGTATATTATTAAGAATAAATATTATTGCCCAAGTTATGAATGTTGCTGTTCCGCCGACTAAAATAAAACGTACAATTCTTCGGTAATTCATGTATAAGCCTGTTATATAAAATTTATAAATGGATTGTGTATATCTTTTTGATGACTAAAAAGTTGAAAATTTTTGCAGTTGTTCCGGCGTATAATGAGGAAAAAGGAGTATCTAAAGTCATTAAGGATTTAAAAAAATACAAATATAATATTGTGATTGTTGATGATGCTTCGGCAGATAATACAGTTAAAGTTGTTAATAAATTCAAAAATTTGATTTTAGTTAAACAGAAAACTAATCAGGGACAAGGTGCTGCTTTACGGATTGGAATCAAGCGTGCACTAAAAGAGGGCGCAGATATTATAATTACGTTTGATGCAGACGGTCAGCATCAGGCAAAAGAAATTAAAGATTTGGTTGCACCAATTGAGAAAGGGGTTGCAGATATTTCTCTAGGTTCTAGATTTCTTACTAAAAAAACAAAGATGCCTTTATCTCGAGAGATATTATTGAGAGGTTCAGTTCTAGTTGAGCGGATTTTTTTAGGTGTAAAACTTACGGATGCACATAATGGGTTTAGAGCGATGTCTCGAAAGGCCGCTAAGAAAATAAAGATTAAAGAGAATAGAATGGCTCATGCATCTGAAATAATAAAAGAAATTTCTAGAAATAATCTTCGATACGCAGAAATTCCCGTTGAAATTATATACAATAGAGAAACTCTTGAGAATGGTACGGGTTCTTATTCAACCGCAATCGGAATTCTTATGAAAATTTTGAGTTGGAAAATTGATCTCTTTCAAAAGAAGTTTAAATCTTAAGTTGGTGATATTTGTATGTATTTAGAGCGCATATTGAAAGGCAGTTTGGCATACTTTATTGCTTTAATTTTTGCTAGCGCTTTTGCATATCTAACTAGACTTACTTTACTTCATAATCTCACTCAAGTAGAATTTGGTCTATTTTATGCAGTTTTAACTTTTATCTCAATTTTCTTAATGCTGCGCAATTTTGGAATGTATCATTCTTTGGTTAAATTCATACCTGAATATATTGTCAAAAAACAGTACGGTCGAATTAAGTCTGCGCTATCCTTTGTATTTTTATCTCAAACACTGTTCTCAGTTATTTTCATAAGTATAATTTGGTATTTTTCTTTGTTCCTAACTGAATTTTATTTTAAAGATCCAAACGCACTTTGGGTTTTAAGGATTCTTTCATTTTATTTCTTTACTAGTATCTTGTTTAAATTAATGGGTGCATACTTGCGGGGCTTTCAAAATAATTTTGTCGCTGCATTGATTGAACCAGTTAAAAATTTATTTATGCTGTTGACTGTTATCTTGTTGAGTTATTTTGGTTTTGGAATATTTAGCGCAGTATGGGCGTATGTTGGAGCAGGATTAGTAATTTTTGCTCTTTTCTTTTATTCCGCAATTAAAACACATAATTTGTTTAAAGAAAAAATGTCTGATTTCAAAAATGTTTCAAAGAAAATATTCACTTTTGGTATACCTGTTTTTAGTGTTGGTGTTGGTGGAAAATTCATAAGTTATTTTGATACATTAATGCTTACTTATTTTGGGACTCTTGAACAAGTTGGTGTGTATAATATAATCTTGCCTACTGCCTTATTATTTATGATTGTTGTTAGCTCTGTCGCTTCGGTTTTTATGCCAATGGTGTCAGAATTATGGACTAGAAAAAATTACGAAAAAGTGAGAAAATCGATGCAACTTGCATATAGATATATTTTCTTGTTTGGATTGCCTTTTCTTCTGAGTTTTGTTATATTTTCTGATGTAATTATTAGATTAATGTTTGGTAAAGCATATTTGGTTGGTAATATTGCATTTAAGATTTTATTAGTGGGAATTATTTTCAATTTCCTACTTGAAATCAATAAAAGTTATTTAGTTGGTATTGGCAGGCCTAAGAATGTTTTTAGTATTGTATTATTCGGTTCACTGATGAACATTGTTCTGAATTTAATCTTAATTCCTAAATTTAATATTCTGGGTGCAGCGGTTGCAACCAGCGTCAGCTACTTGCTAATGTCAATGTATTCAAGTAAATATGTAAGAGATAGTATCTCGCTTAAACTTCCAGTTAAATCTTGGTTAATGGCAGGATTTGGATCTTTGGTGTTTTTGGGAGTTATTTATGGTACTAAATTTATTTTGAACCAAAATGTTTGGATTGAAATAGTTATTGCGCTCGGATTAGGTTATGGTATCTATTTGGGTATGATGAAGTCGGTTGGTTTATTAAATATTCGAGAAATTAAACATTTAATTAAATCTACTTTGAAATAGATTTGTATAATTTTAGATGCTTTTCTGCTATGTATTCCAAATCAAATTCTTTTGAGAGTTTGCGTCCGTTTCCTTTGAGCCGCTCTTGAAGCTTTTTGTCTTTTAGTAATAAAAGTATATTCTCAGCTATGCTTTTTGGAGATTTTGGTTTTGCAAGTAGCGCCGTTTTCCTATTTTTGAGTATTGCTCTTAACTCTGGCAAGTCTGAAGTTATTACTGGAGTGTTGCATGCCATACTTTCAAAAATTGATAAAGGATTTGATTCAGTTGCAATTAAATTTGGATAAGGAAGCACAACTGCGGTAGCATTGCTAATATACTTTGGCAAATTTATTTTTTCTTTTGTTGTTATTATTTTTACATTTTCTTTAATATTTAATTTTTTAATTAATTGATCATACTTCTCATCATAAGTATCAAATTTTACTGATAGTATAAATTTTACTTTTGGATTTTTTTGGATAACTGCGGGTATAGATTTTATCAAATATACTATTCCTTTTCTTTCAGTAAATGGTCCATAAAAAAATATTGTTGGCGTCTTTGTTGTTTTTCTATGTGGTTTAAATCGCTTCAAATCTATTGGTGATCTAATTAATTTTAACTTTGATTTTTTTAAGCCCTTGCTTATTAGTTTTTTACCAATTACTTCATTATTTACAATTACTGCATCTGCAAAATTTAGAAGAGGTGTTGCTAAATAACCTAACTTGCTTTTTGATAGTGATTTAATTGTGTGTATTTTGATTGTAGGTGAATTGACTTTTGAAAATATTAATCGAATTGCATGTAATGGTGACGCGCTTATGTTGTGTATTACATCGAAATTTATTTTCTCTTTTTTTTCTGTGTAGTTAATTGTTTTTGGTGCAGAAATTAATTGATTAAATCGTCTGAATATTATTGGCTTATCTGGAAATATTGCTTTTCTATATATTTTTATGGAATCTATCACTTCATATTCTTCTAACTCGTTAGTTTTCTCTCCGATTACTCGAGTTTTATTGTTCTTTGAGTTGAAATATTTTGCAAGTTGTAGCGTTGTCAATTTGGTTGCTTCCAACGTTGATTTTCCAAATGAATTTGTTATTATTGCAATCTTCATAATAATTTGAACTCCTTTTCAAAACCATCAACTATATTTTTTATATTCTCAGCATTATACATATGTCTTTCAAATTTTCGTACAAATAAAGTATGTCCTTTGTGTGTCGATTCTAGGAGTGCATTTACTAGTTTTTGTATCTCATCATTATTAAATTTCATATTTAATGCCTTATCTATTGCTTTAGGTAACTCATAAAAATCTCTTACTTTTATGAACATGTTTGAGATATCATAATATACATTTCCGAAGAGAATTGTTGGTTTTTTGTGAAGCATTGCCTCTATTCCTGTATTTGAATTGATAGTTATTATCGCAGATGCATTTTTTACGATTTCATGAGTATTTGCATATGTATCAATTAGTCGCACATTTGATATCTTTCTCATTTCATTTAAATCTCTCAAATTAAATTCTCCTTCGCCTGTTGGATGCTGCTTGACGTATAATTTGTATCCTGCAGGAATATATCTCGAAACTGTTTTTACCAGCTCAAGTTGATTGTAGTATTGTGGTGCTCGTAAAAGTATTTGTGCATCTCCGCTCCTAGTTAGTGGAAAATACAAGTATTTTTCTTTTAGTTTTGGCTTTTCTGTGAATAGTTGTGATAGTGGTTTTCTTAATACTCGAAGTGTTTGCTCTTTTCCGATATGATATAAGTTTGCATAAGGATTTCGAAACTTTTCGTGCTTCCAATTGTTATAAAGACTGACCAAAAATAATCTTAAATCATTTAATTGTGGTGCAATGAATACTTGATTTCCTGGTGCAACAAGTTTCTTTTTTGTTGTGGTGTTTATGTATTTTTTAACTCGCTTTAATTCAGAAGCAGTTAGTTTTCTATTCTTATTTTTCTTCCAGTAGTTATTTAGAGTATGCCATCTTCCGATTGGATCTTTGACGACTATAAAGGTTCCAGGAAACATATTTTGTTTATATGCTAATTGTGTTGCTCCAAATTCTGCTCCCACAATTCTTGGAACCATATCTATGAATCTTTCTTGTGCTCCGAAAATTACATCAACTTTATTATTTTTTAGATAGTTTTCCCAAAATTTGAAATGTTTGACTAAATCGCGTTCAGCAATGCTTCTTTTTTTCCATGTATAATTTTTATCGCCCGTTATTATTAGATTCATGTTTGTGTTGTATTTTTTTTCATATTTCATTAATTCTTTTTTGACATTCTTTATTTTACATTTGTCAAAATAGTCTAGAATATATTCTACTTTCTTGTTTTTTGATTTGAGAATATTTTCGGCTTGTTTTGAATAAGATATTGTTGTAACATTGTATCCTCTTCGTTCAAGTTCAATTATTAAGGGTAATTGTCGTTTTGTAAAAGTTACCGAATTTGATGTGAAAAGTATATTTTTCACCTTTTTTCTTGGCATAGTGGTTCTTCTAATTTGGTTTTATAATAATTATGAAACACAAGATGGAAGTTCTTATTAATGTTTTTAGTTAGGAAGGCAATATGAGTAAAAGTAGAAATCTTGCTTTGAAAGTGTTGAATAAATTCAATGAAAAAAAAGTGAGTTATGCAATTATGCGGAATTGGGAATTTTTAAGAAATAGAAAAATTCAGATTGGTAAAGATATAGATATAGTTACTAATTTAACAGAAGTCGAACTTATTGATAAAATTCTGCTTGCAGAAGGTTTTGTTAAAGAGATATTATCGCCTTTTTCAGGTCATATTGGATATGTTAAATATATTCCTGAAGAAATTAAGTTGCTTAAATTTCATTTCCACGTTGGCGGAGTTAGTGGACGACATGTTGTTTATTTAGATGCTGTTCCGGCTTTGAATCGTAGAGTTAAATTTGGCAAACATTATGTTCTTTCAAAAGAAGATTTGTTGTTAACTTTGATTATTCATTCTCCTGGAAGTAAGAGGTATGCTTCTCTTGCAAATTCAATTAAGAATTTTGACAAAGAATATTTATTAAGTGGATTACAATTGCTATTGGGTTTCGATTTTGGAGAAAAAGTTTTTGACACTTATTTGAAGAATTTTGAGTTGTTAGACCGATTTCGAGAGGGAATTAGATGGCGTATTTTCTTGAATAATCCTTTGAAAGTAATTTATGTCTATTTTATGTCTATTTTGTGGTATTTGCCGCAATTAATTCGCGGTGCACCTCTAATTACTTTTGTTGGTATGGATGGTGCCGGAAAAAGTACTGCCACCGCTAACTTAATGGATGTTTTGAAGCTACATAAAATTCCTTCTGATCTTGTTTATGTTGGAAGAGGTAAGAATAATGTTTTGCCGATACAATTTTTTGGTAGAAGATATAAAAAATATGAGCTTAAGAAAGATAAAAGCAATAAAAAGGCTGGACTGAAGAAAAATCTAATTTACAGTCTTGCTGCGCCTATTTATTATTTAGATTTTATGTTGAGATATTTGAAAATATTTGTATTGCGTAGAACCAAGCGAGTAGTTATTACTGATAGATTTGGAACGGATCTTCTGCTTATGAAATATGTTCCTAATTGGTTACGAAAGAGTTTGTATTTTTTAATGCCTAAACCTAATTTGATATTTTACTTGTATTCAGATATTTCAAAACTTTATTCTCGAAAGCCGCTGCATCCTAAAGGGGATTTGGAACGACAAGAAAAATTGTTTGAAAATATTTTACCTGTTTTGAATAACGTAAAGAAAATTAAAACGATTAATAGAAAACAGACCGTAAATGATGTTTCAAATGAATTATTTGCTATTTGGATGAAATATTACAGCAAGAATTAATTTGCCTTGCGTAACTTATAGAATACAATATGAATTAATGAATCGTACACTCTTCGAATTTGTTTATTATTTAATATTGATTTTGTTGGTTTATCTGGATGTAAAACAAAGTAATCAGTGTCCATAAAAATATTTGAATATCCTTTTGATTGAAAATTTTCACAAATTACAGCAGTATCACAATCATATTTTTTCAGTCGGGTATTATATGGTTCGAAAGTTAATCCTTTGTAAATTGGTTCTGCATTATAAATACAAAAACAGCTAAATGTTGAGTATAATTTTATAAGACCTTGATTAAATTTTGAAGGATACCAATATTCTGTGAATTTGTTTTTTCGTGTTGCCCATTTATCGTAAAAATGATTATTTGAATTTAATGATACTGGTGAAACAATGTCAAAATTGTAGTTTGAATTGAGCACTCTATTTAGTAACGCGGACATTCGTTTTACGTTATATTTGATATCTGGTTCAATAAAAATTATATAATCATATTTGTCTTTATTTATCGCTTGATTAATACAATTATTTCTTGCATTTGATATGTTTATTAGGCGCTCTGCCTTTGGCACACTTCCGAAAAATTTAGTATTTATATTTTTTGAAGTTATTTTATGATTCTTAACAAATTTGAAACTTAGTTTTTTCAATAATTCTTTAGTTTTATCTGAAGAATCATTTTCGTAGACAGACACTCCAAAATTTATTTTTTTATTTTGTTTGACAAGTTGTTTGACTTGAGAATGCCATTGTTTTATTGTTTTTTCCTGATTACGCATTATTGTGCATATCAGTATATTCGTTGATTGCTTTTTCGATGTCATTTTTTAGATTATTCATATCTTCTTGAGTAACTAATTGACTATTTCCGATGTATACTCCGTTGTGATGCACTATATCTGAATTTTTCAAAGTTTCATTGTTTGAGAAGTCTTTCAAAAATGGTTGTCTTAGTAAATTTCCGGCAATTATCGGACGTGTTTCATATCCGTTGCTTTCTAAATAATTCATAATGTGTTTTTTGAGTTCTGGTGTTTTGCATATGAACGGTAAACAAAAACTACTATTTCCTTCTTCTTGTGGAATGTGAAATAAATCCTTGTAGTTTTTTAGGATTTCAAGAAATTGGTTATAATTCCGTTGCCGTATTTTTATTGAATCATCTAAATCTTTAAGTTGAAGTTGTCCTAACACTGCATACATTTCAGTACTTCTAAAATTGTATCCGTCTGTTAGAAATATGAATTGAGGATGTAGATTTGGATGTTCTTTTCTTACTTTTTCGAAGTAATCTTTTGGTAATTCTCTTGCAAGTCCGTGTGATCGTTTAATTCTAAGTAACTTGTATAATTCTTCATCATTTGTACAAACCATGCCACCTTCAATTGTCGTCATGTGGTGTCCAAAATAAAAAGAAAATGTTGATCCTGTGCCAATAGTTCCTACTTTCTTGTCTTTGAAAGTTGCTCCATGAGATTCACAAGTATCTTCTCCAATAATTATATTTGGATAATGTTTTTTTATTGAATCTAAATTAGCAGGGAGCCCTAATAGATGAGTAACAAATGCAAATTTTATTTCCGGATGCTCTTGCTTTATTTTTTCTATTGATTGTTCATCGGGACCAAAATTATCTAGTGATATATCATAAAATATAGGTGTAAGATTGTTTTGCATTATCGGTGAAATTGATGTTACCCATGTATTTGCAGGAACCAATACTTTATCTCCATCTTGTAAATTGTATCTTTCTTTAATCGAGTCGACTAGTAGAAAATTTGCTGTGCTTCCTGAGCTTACAAAAACTGAATACTTTACGCCTAACCACTCCGACCATTGTTTTTCGAATTCTTTGACTTGTGGACCTTGCGTATATCGAGTGGTTGAAAGAATAAATTTGATTAATTCCATTCTTTGACTTTCAGTGATAATTTCACCCATCAATGGCCAATGATATTTCATTTTTCTAATTCCAGATCATTGTCGACCATTTCAATAACTAAATCTTTGAATGATATTTTTGGTTCCCAATTCAGTTGCTCTTTTGCTTTTGAAGCATCTGCTAAAAGTATTTCTACATCTGCTGGACGGAAAAACTCTGGATCTACAACAACATAATCTTCATAATTTAATCCTACATGACTAAATGCTGCTTCGACCATTGTTCTAACTGAATTTGAAATTCCTGTTCCGATTACGTAATCGTTTGGTTTGTCTTGTTGCATCATCAGCCACATTGCTTCTACATAATCTCTTGCATGTCCCCAATCTCGTTTTGAATCAAGATTTCCTAAACGTAATTCTTTTTGTTTTCCAAGTTTTATTCGTGCTACTGCTTTTGTCACTTTCCGTGTTACAAATTCTTCGCCTCTTCTTGGAGACTCGTGATTGAATAATATTCCAGAGACACAAAACATGTCATAACTCTCTCTGTAATTTTGAGTTATCCAATGAGCGAAACATTTTGCTACACCATATGGGCTTCTTGGATGCAAAGGTGTTGCTTCATCTTGAGGCATTGTTTTAACTTTTCCGAACATCTCACTGCTTGATGCTTGATAAAATCTTATCTTCGGGTTAACTTGACGAATCGCTTCAAGCACTCTTAATGCGCCTAGCGCCGTTACATTTCCTGTATATTCTGGTTGTCCCCAGGAAGATCCAACAAAAGATTGTGCTGCAAGATTGTAAACTTCATCAGGATTGGTTTGTTTGATTGCGGAAAGGATTGAAGATTGATCCAACAAATCTCCGTTAATTAATTCAATTTTGTCTAGAAGGTGTTCTATATTTTTACGCTCCCTGTTACTATTTCTTCGTTCTAATCCGTATACTTTGTATCCTTTTTCAAGAAGAAATTCAGCTAAATAAGATCCGTCTTGTCCAGTAATTCCTGTAATAAGTGCCGTCTTCATCAAGTTTGTGAAATATCTGCGTTTAAAAGTTTAATTAAACTAAGTTCGATAGAAATTTATTTGCTAAACCTTATAAGTTTTGACCTGATTGAGACTAACGCATTAATTATGAGAATTCTAAGTTATTTTCCGGAGAAATCAGGTATTGGAAAATTTGTAAGAAATTTTGCAGATAGAAATAACCTTGAAATTGTTAATTTGTATGGAAATTATAGTTGGTTTGTTCGATTATTGCATATTTTTGGGATATTGCAAGCCAAGTTTCCAGATGATGAATACATTTTGGCAGCTCCGCTTCTTTCAAGAATGAGAAATGTTGATATTTATGGCTGCATAGCTCATGATTATTTTCCAATTGAATCTCGGAATTTTTTGAAAAGTTGGTTTTATTCTTGGTTATATTTTCCTAGTTCTGAAAGTGACATGTTTTTCTGTAATTCGGAGCACACTAGAACTAAAGTTCTTGAAATGTATTCTGTTCCGAAGAATATTGTGAAAGTTGTTCGGTATGATTTGGGGAAAAATTATCAGAAAGGTAATAAATTGAAAAGATTTACAATATTATCTGTGGGTTCTACTGACAAACGAAAAAATTTGATGTTCCAGTTGGCAATTATTGGAGATTTGCAGAAGTATTTAGATTTTAATTTTGTTAGAGTTGGTGGATTGCAGTGGTACCATCGATTATACTCCTTTCTAAGATGTATTAATATTGAACAGAAAACTAATTTGTCTGAAAAACAACTTATTCGTGAATATCAAAAAGCGCATATCTTTATTTTTCCATCAATTGCAGAAGGACACGGTTTGCCTGCAGATGAGGCAAAGGCATGCGGTTGTGAGGTTTTTGTGGGAAATAATACTGCAATGAGCGAGTTAGAGTTGCCGAATAAAAATAAATTAGAGTTAGATCGCAAAGAGTGGGTTAATGCTCTTATGAGTTATTATTTCAGAAATTTTAAAAGCTAAATATTGAAAACTGATTATGAAAAAATCAATTTTCTTGAATTTTGCATATGGTTACGGTCCTTTTTTGAGAGCATTAGATATGGCTGTTGAATTTAATAAAAAATTGGTTTTTGAAGGACATGAACCTTTTAGAATAATTTCTCCGTTGGTGTATGGAGATAAACAAATTCAGATTGCGAAGGAAACTCATCCCGACGTTGAAATAAAATTTGATATTAATACTGGCGAATTATTGAATAAAATATTTTACAAAGGCGCGAATTATAGTGAAAATTTGAAATATATTAGTGAAAATTATTTTGAAATTGAGGAAGCGTTTGAGAAAGAAGTTGAACGTTTAATGGTTGAAGAGAATGTTGTTCTTGAAGTGAGTAGAAATCCTAGGATATTGTCTCCAATTCCTTTGTCTTATTGTAGCGTTATGGGTTTGTTTTCAGAATTTTTGAAACAATCGCAAAGTCATGGCCTATTGTCTGGAGATTATATTGATAATTGTATTAAAATTGCTGAAAGAATTGAGGATTCACAAACTAAAATTTTTGTTTCTGAACCTAAGAGTTTGGGAATGAATGAATTTTGTGTGTCTGCTCCTTTTGTTGGAACTGCTGTTGAAATTGAAAAGTCAGATATTGCGCCAGGAATTTATTTTTACAAATCAGGAATTAATGAAATTAAATATCAAAATATTGACTTTGGAAAATTTAAAGTTTATAACTCTGAAAACGACTCAGTGAAAATAAAATTTAATAAAAATATTCTCGGAGTTGTTGCTCGAGCAGGTTGGGGAACTATTTCTAACAGTATAATTCTGAACAAGCCGCTAATAATATTTCCATATTCTGAGGGTGATGATCCTGAAATCTTCTTTAATGTGGAGACTTTGAAAAAGTTAGATATTGCTGCAATATATGCTTCTGATTTAAGTTTTGGTGAAAATATGGATGTTGCAATTTCTAAAATCCCAAATATGATTAAGTTTAAAGAAAATATTTTGTCAAGATACGGCACATTAGATGGATCTAAATATTGTGCAGAAGTCATGTATTTCGACATGCTCAATGTCGATCGCTTTTTAAGATTTAGCGACAAGGAGGCATTGTGAAAGTTTTAGCAATAATTCCCGCGCGCGGAGGTTCAAAAGGAGTTCCACGCAAAAATGTAAAAAAGTTGAATGGAATTCCGCTTGTTGCTTATGGTATTTGTTCTTCATTGAACGCCGAAACTGTTGATCGTGTTGTTGTTTCCACTGACGATGATGAAATTGCAGAAGTAAGTAAAAAATATGGTGCAGAAGTGATAATGCGTCCTTCGGAATATTCTCAGGACTTGAGTCCTTCAGAAGAAGGTATGCGTCATGTTGTTGAGAATTTAGAAAGTGAAGGTTGGAAACCAGACTTAATTGTTCTTGTTCAATGTACTTCGCCATTCAGACTAAGTAAACATATTGATGAAGCAGTAAATATGCTAATTGATGGTGGATTTACAGGTGTTGCTTCTGTTTCTGAAAATCCTGGACACTTTCATCCTTACAAAATAAAAGAAGTAAAGGAAGACGGAGAGTTAGTTTCAATGGTTCAGGAAGAAGGTATGAAAAATAATATTATTGAATCTCACAAATACAAAGTTCGTCAGGACTTGCCTGGAACTTATTATTGGATGAACGGTGCGGTTTATGTATCAACTTATGATACATTAATGAAAGACGGTGATCGTTATGGAAAACGTTGCGGTGCTCAAATACTAAATGGTGATACTTTAGCAAATATTGACTCTGAAGCAGACTTTGAGTTTGCACAATGGTTAATTGATGGGGGGGAAATTCAGCTGGATTTTGATTTAGTTGAAATTAATTCATAATGGCTACTATAATTGCAGAATTATGTCAAAATCATAACGGCGACAAAGAATTGTTGCGAGATATGATTCATGCTGCTGCGGACGCAGGAGCAGACTATGTAAAAGTACAATCTATGCTTGCTTCTGAAATTACTTATCGTGAACGATTTGAAGAAGGTGTAGTTGATGAAAATGGAGTTCAACAAGCGATCAAACGTCCATATCAGGCAGAGGTTGACAGACTTGCGCCCATGGATTTAACAGATAGTGATTTTGAATGGTTTGTTGATGAATGTAGAGCTGCTGGTGTTGAACCAATGACTACTATTTTTACTCGACAAAGAATTCCTTTTTTGTCTAATTTAGGAATGAAAGCAGTAAAGGTTGCAAGTTACGACTGTGGAGCACATCCATTAATCAAGGATTTGAAAGATAACTTTGAGCATTTAGTTATTTCAACTGGTGCAAGCTACAATCAAGAAATTGAAAAAACAGCAGAAATTCTTTCTGGAACAAATTATGACCTTCTTCATTGTGTTACAATTTATCCAACACCGATGAATGAGTTACATTTGAATAGAATGAATTATCTTCGACAATTTACGCCGAGTGTTGGTTTCTCGGATCATTCGTTGGTTGAAAGAGATGGAATTGATGCTTCTATTTTAGCGCTTGGTCAAGGTGCCAACGTTATTGAACGACACTTTACTATTCAGGATCCGGGAGATTCTAGAGATGGTCCAGTTTCTATTAATCCTGAACAATTGAGACGTTTGGTCGAATTTGGAAAAATGGATACAGAAGAAATTATGGATTATGTTAGGAAAAACATTCCAAATTGGGAATCTGGTCTTGGAAAAGAACAGCGTGAAATGAGTTCTGCCGAGTTGCTAAATCGTGATTATTATAGAGGTAGATTTGCAAGCATGGTTGAAGGAAAACCTGTTTACAATTGGGAAGAAAATTGGAAACTAGAAGAAATAATATAGCTTGTGACGCAATACTGTTTGATTGGGATGGTACGCTAGTTAATTCTTTGGACTTGAAAGTCCATAATGCTGGCGTATTATTCAATGATCGTTTTGGCTATTCTACAGCATCAGTTGAAAAGGCGTATAGAACTCACTCTGGAGTTCCCCGTAGAGTTTTATTTGATGCTATTTCTTTGGATGTCGGAGATAGAACTTTGAGTGATAATGAGTATGAGGAATTGAGTTCTGCGTTTACTGAATTAAATCTATCTAATCTAACCTCTGGTTATTTATTTTCAGATACAATTGAAACATTAGATTATTTGAAGGGGTGTGGAATAAAATTATTTGTTTCGAGTTCAGCAATACCTGAAGATGTTACTGCTTCTGCAACTAATCTTGGTATAAGTGATAGCTTTGTTGAAGTGTTGGGTTCATTTGAAGGTTTTGGAAAAGGTATTGAACATGTATCTTACGTTTGTGAAAAATATAATTTGAAAAAGAGAAACATTATCATGGTTGGTGATGAATCTGCGGATATAAATCTTGCCAAGGCTGCAGAAGTTTATAGTGTTGCTAAGGTGGGATCATTAGAAAAAAGTGAGCTTTCTGAATTAGGTGCGAATAAAATAATAAGTTCTCTTTCTGAATTATCAGAATTGATCAAAACTTAATCCTGAATAAAATACATTTTCTTGTGAAATTCCTTCTTTTGTGAAGATATGCCAAGTATCTAAGAACATTGTTGGTTTGTTGCTTGTTTTTACTAATGCATTTATATCTAAGTCTAGATATTTTTTATGATTATTTAGTATTGCAACTACGTCAGCATTCTTGAATCCTTCTTTTGGAGTTGTTATTTTTATGCCTAACTCATTCAATTCTTCAGTTTTTGCAACAGGATCATATCCGTGTATGTTTGTGAATCCTTTTTTCTTCAATATGTTTAGAATATCTATTGATGTTGAATCGCGAAGATCTGATGTTTCGGGTCTACCTTTAAATGCAAAACCCATTAAGAATATTTTTGGATTGGATTTTTTTGTTTTTTTGATAAAGTTTTCAATCTTATTTGCAACATGTAGCGGCATTTTATCATTTATCGCTCTTGCTGAAGTTGCTAAAAGTGAGTTATTTTTTGATGCATTTGAATATATGTACGGATCTTTTCTCAAGCAGATGCCTCCGACGCCTGGACTTGCAAACGGTATTCTATTTCTTGTGTATCCTTCATTTGCAGCTTTAACTACTCTATCTACATCTAATTTATTTTCAGCGCAAATTAGAGCTAGCTCATTCGCGAATGCAAAACTGATGTCTCTAAAAGTATTATTAATTAGTTTGGCCATTTCAGCCTCTTCTAAATTATTTGTTGTTACTATGTGTGGTGATAAATTTCTAAAGAAATCGGATACTGTGCTCAGGCTTTTTTTATCATATGCTCCGATTATTTGAGGTAATGAGTTTAATTCTTCTATTGCTCTTCCTTCTACCGTTCTTTCTGGAGCGAATGCCAAATAGAAATCTATTCCGCATTTTAATCCAGATTCTTTTTCAATTATTGGTAGGACTGTATTTCTACACGTTCCAACAGGTACTGTTGATCTTAACACGATTGAATCTCCTTTTTTGATTATTTTTGAAACCGACTTTGCTGCGCTTTCAACCATGTGAAGTTCAGGTTTATGATTTTTATTCACAGGAGTGCCTACAGAAATTATATAGACTTCTGCCATGTCTTGTTCTAATTTGTTAGTGACTTGAAAATTGTTGTGAATGTGTTTGTTGAGTAGTGCGTCGATTCCACGTTCATAGAAAGTTAATTTTCCTTTTGATAACTGATCAACTTTGTTTTTGTCAATGTCATATCCAATTACTTTGAATCCTTTGTCCGCTAGAACTAGACTTAAAGTTAGACCCACATAACCCGTTCCAATTACACACACTCTTTTTGTTTTTGAATTAGATAACTTCCATATATCATAGAAAGATATTACATCTCTCGGGGTACCGTCTTCGTTTACAAGTAGAATTTGATTTACCTTTCTGCTTCGAATACGACCTTTTGTGTTTGCTAAATCTATTTGTGAAATTATTGATGCTGACACATCTTTAATATTCTCAGATGTTTTGATGTGTACTGGATTTGAAATCATAATATTCTTAATTGGATCATTAAGTGTTACACCTTTCAATAGTGCTCTTCGTATGTCTCCGTCAGTAACAACGCCTTCTAGTTTATTTGTTTCATTGGTTACCACTACAATTCCAGTAGGTAGTTTTTTTGGACCTGCAGAAGTCATTATTTTCATGGCTTCTTTGATTGTCGTATTTTTATTTGTAGTTATCTCAGAAATATCTGACATGTTTCAATTTCGTTTGCGGGTTTATATTATTTGTGGAACGGAATTCGACAATTTTTGTTAAGAATTTTGTATTTTTTCAATTAGTTTGGTTGAAGATTTTCCCTCTACTAATTTTACAATTTTTATTTTGCCGCCGTGCCTTTGAACAGTTTTTGATTCTGGCAAGTCTGATTCTTTGTAATCTCCACCTTTTACATGGATATCTGGTTTTAGTTGATTTAGTAATTCTTCTGGCGTGTCTTCATCAAATAATATAACATAATCAACTGTGGATAAATTTGCTACAAGTTCAGTTCGATCATTCTCATTGTTAATTGGACGTTTTGGACCTTTAAATCGCTTGGTTGAAGCATCAGTATTTATTGCCAAGATTAAAATATCTCCAAAAGATTTTGCAGTTCGTAATAATTGTGTGTGACCCACATGAAGTAAATCATATATTCCGTTTGTTGTGACTATTTTCTTTCCTTTGGTTTTTAATTCTTGTACTATTTTAGTTAGTTCTTCTCTGGTTTTTATTTTTGAGTTGGTTCCATTGAATGAGGATTTTAATTCATCTAAAGTGAGAGTTGCAGTTCCAAATTTTCCTACTACAATTCCTGCTGCTTGATTGGCAATCTGTGTCGCTACATATAATTCGGTTTTTGATGCTAATGCTAAAGTCAGCGTTGCTATAAACGTGTCTCCCGCTCCTGAAACATCATACACTTCACGGGCTTTTGCTGGTAAATGTTTGTATTCTTCAGTGTCTTTATTATAAGTAGAAGTTCCCTTTGAACCTTGAGTGATTATTACATGCGTATTGTATTCCTTTGCAATTATCTTGGATAACTCTTCAGGGCTTGATTTTGAGTTTGTTATTTCTCTTGCTTCCTTTGTGTTTGGTGTTATTGCGAATACATTTTTGAACAAATTTATTGTGTTTGGTTTTGGATCTACAATAATAGGTATATTTGTCTTCTTTAGTTCTTCAACTAATTCTTTTGTGATCATTCCTTTATCATAATCTGATAATAAAATCATATCGAATTTATTCGAATTTATGAAGTCAATAATTTTTTTAACATGTTGAGATTCAAGTTGTTTCGAGTCTTCAAAATCTACTCTTAGTGCTTGCTGGCCTTGTGCAACTAGGCGTGTTTTTTTTATTGTTGTGAAATCGTCTCTTTCAATTAAGAAAGGATTGATATTTGAATTGTTTAATAATTTCAATAACGAATCTTTGAATTTGTCGTTTCCCACTTGACCAATTAATGTGCAGTTTGCGCCCAATGATGCTATATTGTTGGCTGTGTTTGATGAACCTCCCAATCTATGTTCTCGATTATTATTTGATACATTAAGTATTGGTACGGGTGCCTCAGGATTAATTCGATTTATATTTCCGAAGATATATTCATCTAGCATTATGTCTCCGATTACTAATATTTTCTTTTTTGAAAATTGGTTAATTATTTCATTCAGTTTCATTTACTTTGTAGATTATATGATCAATCAATTCACACCAAATATGGATTATAAGTATGTGTGCTTCTTGTATTCGTGCGGTTTCATTTGAAGGTATGATTAAATTTGTATTTAAGTTAAGATTATTAATTGTTCCACCAGTTTTTCCATTTAGACAAATTGTTTTCATACCTTTTTCTTTAGCAGTTTCAAAGGCATTATGAATATTCTTTGAGTTCCCAGATGTTGTGATTCCTATTAGAATATCTCCTGGTCTTCCCAGACCTTCGACTTGTCGTGAAAATACGAAATCGTAACCATAGTCGTTTGATGCTGCAGTTACTGCTGATGCATCGGAAGATAGGGCAATTGCAGGTACGCTTGGTCTCTCTTTGTTGTATCGAACTACTAACTCTGCCGCAAAGTGTTGTGCGTCTGCTGCTGAACCGCCATTTCCGCAAGTTAGTATTTTATTTCCATTTTTCACGGCTTCTATAATTATTTCTCCGGCCTCAATTATTTGATTGATATAATTATCATTCAGAAGTTTCTGTTTTGTCTTGATTGATCCTTCTAGAAATTCTTTTGTTATATCTTTCATTATTTTTTTCTCCTTTTTTGTTTGGTTAATAACTTTTTCACAGATTTAGTAACATCAGTTACTGTAATTTTTTCCATCCAATTTTGTGACGGAAGTTTGAAACTTCCCAGATGAGGGTTGATAACTGGTGATTCTTTGGCTTTGTAAATTGAGAGGTTGTTTTTACCATAGGGTGCAAATCTGTCAGGAGTATTTGGTCCAAATAAACCAATTGTATCTGTTCCTTGCGCTGCAGATATGTGCATTGGGCCTGTGTCGTTTGAAATATATACTTTACACCGTTCTATCACTCTAAATAATTGTTTTAGTGAAAATGATCCTGTAAGATTATATACTGATTCTTTGTGAGTCATCCGATCTATTATTTTTTGTATATATTTGTGATGATTTTTTGTATCTGGTATTAAAATTATTGCATTATGTTTTTCTATTAGTTGATCTGCTAGCTTTGCGAAGTTCTCTTGGGACCATCTTCTCCAAGTTGCTGTTCCTGCGCTTGTTACAGTCATTCCAATTATTGGTCTGCGTTTCGGAAGTTTATTGAAAAATTTATCTACAAAGTTAGCGTCTTTTTTTGAATATATTAAAGGAAGTAGTTTGTCTGGTGCTTTGGGTGTTAGGTTCACTGGCTTCAATAAGTTAAGGTAAGTATTTACTACATGAATTTTATCATTATAATGAACTAAATAATCGTAAAGTTTTGCTCTCGGTCCGTGTGAAAATCCAATTACTGTTTTTGAAAGGTGATTTGCTAGTATTGCAGATAATTTCAAGTATGGTTCTAAGTCGAAAGCTAAGTCATATTTCTTACGTTGTTTTATTAGTTGTGCTGCTGTTTTGGGTTCTGCCAAAATTACTTCATCAATGAAGTCCTGATTTTCATATACGGTTTTGTTTTGTTTTCGGCATAGAACTGTTATTTTAGTATTTGGATAGTTTTGTTTGAATTGTTTTATTAGTGGTAGTGTTAGAATTGATTCGCCGATTGCCCATAATTTTACAAATAGGATTTCTTCAGGAATCGCGTTATTTTGTTGTTTAGAAAGTGAGAGTATATTGATTATTGCTGTTCCTATTGTTTTGTCTATTTCTCTTTGTAAACTAATCATTTTGTATCTTAGTCGCTGCATCCAGCAAATCCTCTGCAATAAATGTTGGTTTTGAGTTTGATTTGGGATCTTTTTCAGATATTCCCGTCATTACAAACACAGATTTTATTCCTGCATTGTTGGCTAGTTCAATATCTGAGGATCTGTCACCAATAACATATGAATTATTTTTATCTAAATCTGCTGTGAAATATGGTTCAATTAGTTTTGTTTTTGGTTTTCTGCAGTCGCAGTTGTCTTGCGGAGCATGTGGACAGAATAAAACGTCTTCAATGTTAATATTTTCTTGTTTCAGTTCATTGAGCAAATGATTGTTGAACTCGTGCATTTGCTCTTCCGTGTAGAAACCTCTTCCGATGCCTGATTGATTTGTGACAATTATTAGTTTGAATCCTTGGGCCTGTAAGCTTTGAAGGCCTTTGATGGTGTTAGGTATTAATTCTGCGTCTCCAATTTTATGAGTGAATCCGTCATCTTTATTGATTGTTCCGTCTCGGTCTAGAAATATGATTTTATTCATGCGTGGGTTTAGTAAGAAGTTTAAAAATGTTTATGAAACAGGAATCAACAATCTTCACACCAAATCTTGTTAGCTATGACTTCAAATTTTCCGCGATAAATGTCTACCTTTCCCTGTACTTTTATTTTGGTTCCATTTGTATTATAGTTGTCGAATAGAATTACGGGAATTGTTTCGATATCGGTTTTTAATTTTATGAAAGTTACTGATTCTTTTGGTGTGATTTTTTGGATTTTTCCGTGAATAATTACTTCTTCACCAAAATGATTCTCAATTGAATCAGTTATGGGTTGTGCAAATGAAAATTCTGCTGCAATAAATAATGCAAATATTCCAAAAAATGTCCAAACGATTGCTACTTTTGTGAGTGTGCTTTCTTTCATAATAGATGAAGGTGTCTTTTGTTTTTATTAGGGATGTGACAATTATTTTATTTGTTATTTCTGGAACATCGAAAAGTATTTATTGAGATTTTACATTTAAAAAGACATGGTCGCACAAAAGGCAAAATCCAGTACTTTGATTGGTAAGACTGTCGTTTCTAAATCCGGAAGAAAATTTGGAATTTTAGGAGATTTAGTATTTGAATCTCGCACTGGTGAACTTATCTATTTGAGTTTGAAAAGTCCTACTGCTTATTGTTTAAGTTTGGAGTTAGAGAAATCTAAATCTGGAACTCATTTGATCCCTTATAGTGCCGTTATTTCTTCAGGTGACTTTGTCATTGTTGCAGAAGATGATATAGTGTGAAACTAATCCTTACGGTTTTTGACCTGTCTTAACTTAATATGTTTAATTTCTATCTGAGTTATGTTTGAATTGTTAGTAAGTGTAGCAGTTGGTTGTGTTTTTGGAATCATCACAGGACTTATTCCTGGTTTACACACTAATACTGTTGCTCTGCTTTTGGCTGGAGGAATGTTGAGTGGTTGGTTGAATTTTAATGAGTATTTGTTTGTATCTGGTGCCGTGTGTATGTTGGTGGTTCACTCATTTGTTGATTATATTCCTAGTATTTTCTTGGGTGCTCCAAATTCAGATACTGCATTGAGTGTGTTGCCAGGACATAGATTATTGTTAAAAGGTGAAGGTTATTTTGCTTTGCGTGAAACTGTTGTTGGAGGAATTATCTCTTTTTTGATTGGTATGCCTTTTTTACTTGTGTTTGGTTGGTTCATAACAAATTGGTTGAGTTTCATTAAACTCTTTGTGGCACCAGTATTATTAATTCTGACAACTTGGTTAATTTTGAGTGAAGTTGAGTTAAGAAAAATAATTTGGGCAGCTCTGATTTTTATCTTTGCGGGTGTTTTGGGTTTAATATGCTTAAATACAGATATAATTAGAGATCCTTTATTTCCGTTGCTCAGTGGATTTTTTGGAGTAAGTATATTATTATTTAGTATGGAAGATAAATGTCAAGTTCCTGAACAAAAAATTGATGATTGTTTTGAATTATTTAGTGCTCGAAATTTTTCCTTGGGTTTTATTAGTTTATTTGCAAGTAGTTTGATGGTTTTATTTCCAAGTTTGGGACCTACACAAAGTGCGACAGTTGCACAAGCAGTTATGAGGAGCAGTTCACAGCAAAAATTCCTGAACGTGATGGGTGGAATTAATACTTTGGATGTTTTATTCACGATCGTTATGTTATTTTTGGTTGGTTCTGCGCGAAGCGGAGTTCTCGTTGCTGTTCAGCAATTATTTGAGATTAATTTTGGTATATTTGTTATTATGTTGATTTCGTTGTTTATAGGTATTGGTGTAGGAACGATGGCTTGTTTGTATATTGGTAAGCGAGTGGGAAAAATAGTTTCAAAAATAAATTATAAGTTGGTCTCGATTGGAGTTATTATATTTTTGAGCGGGATGGTCTTTATGTTGTCAGGCAGTTTAGGTTTATTTGTTATGAGCATATCTACTGCAATTGGGCTTATTTCACAAATTGTTGGGATAAAAAAGGTTCATGCAATGGGAGTCTTAACAATTCCCACAATATTGAATTTTAGTTAGATATCAAAAGTTATTGAATTTCTTCGTTGTGTTTCAATTAATTCTGTTCCTTCTTTGGTTAAGTAATATTTCTTTGGTCTTGTTCCAGTTCCTGCAATAAATCCGCGATATTCAAGTTCAATTAATTTATTCCGAATAGTCCGTTCCGACTTATCTAATGAGTATGCTAATTTCAATTGCATCGGAGATACTGCAAAATAAACTGAATCAGCTTTTCCCTGTTGAAGTAGAATTAGATATTGTAGATCTGATAAATTAAATAGTGTTGGTTTAATTGTTGCAATAGCTCTTCGTGGTGTACGTGGTTGAGGTAATTGTTTTGGAAATTCATTTGGAATTTCGTTTTTCCAATTTCCACTAATTTCCAATGTTTTTTCCAATAGCTTTTCGTGATTTTTCTTTAAATTTTCCAGTTTTTCTTCCAGTTTTTCTATGTAATTATCTCGCTCAGATATCTTTGATTTGAGGCGCTCTATATCGATTTTGTGATCGTTGAGTATATCCTTTACTGCTTTCGGAATCATGGGCTTTTGAGTGGTTTATTGTATAAAAAGATTTATTGTTTGGAAAATTCTTTCCAATAGATTTCCACTAATTTCCAATGTTTTCCAAAAGAAGACCCCTTTATTTCCAATGGAGTTTCCAAAAGAACGTATTGAAAAAGAGTATACATTGAGCTTATGTTATTATTTTTGTCCTGTTTGTTTGGAAAAAGCTTTGGAAAAAGTTTCCAATAGATTTCCACTAATTTCCAATGTTTTCCAAAGAAGTTTGGACTTCCGAGTGGTTCTTTTTGTTGGTTTTATTTGTTCCAAAACAAATATCATAGAATTCGCAGTAATTACAGAAATATGATTCCTCTCTTGGCGGCGGAGTTTTGGTTTTTAATGCATTTGCAAGAATGGTTCCTCTCGCTTCCAAATATCCTTTCATATTTCGCTTCTCAACTTCAAATAATTTTATTTTGCTAAGTGAGAAATATACTATGGCTAATTTCTTTACTTCTTTTTGTTTTGATTCAGGAAGCATGGAGAAATAAGATTGTACTTGCATCGCATGTTGAAGTTTTGGCTCTTTTGGAATCCGTTCTATTGTTTTGAATTCGTACATGATATTGTCTGAGAACACATCTATGAACCCTATTGCTGAAAAATTAGAAAAGGGAAGTTCCAGAAATACTTCCTGTTCATCTTCAGGAATATGATCTTGAAAGAAGTTGTGAATTGCGTGACCTCGAGAAAAAATCCATAGTTTTTCTAAAGAGATAGGCACTTCTTCAGTTAAATCATAATATGATTTTCTTAGGCAGTTAGAAGTTAGTCGTGTTACTCCGAATCGAGGTTTTTTGTTAGGATCTTTTTTCTTTCGGGGTTTTTGTCCAGCAAGTAACGCATTTAGAACTACTTGTGGATAATTTTCAAACTCCAAAGTTCTTACTTCATCTATATGCCTTTCCTCTCCGTCAGGACACAATATTTTAGTCATTAATGAAATCTCCCAATCTGATTTGTTTTGTCGCATCTCTTCCAAAAACAGACTCAATTCTACTATTAAACAAAGCAATTGTTTCTCGTAAGTATTCGCTTGTACCTTCAATCTCGATTAATTGAAGTGTTGGTTCGAGATATTTTTTCACGGAACCTTCACTAATTGTGTATATTACTTTCTGCTTTCCGCAATTGGCACATTTTCCAGACAAAGGAATCCTTCGGTATTTTTCATTGCAAGCAACACACCTAAATTTTTGCATTGTGAATTTTCTCATATTACCTTTAAGATCTCTAATAAAATGTCCATTAATAATTAATTCACCTACTTTGTTTAGATCAACTGCGCGTATTTTTCTTGCTAACTCTATCTGCCCTTCCATCTTTTCTACCATAGTTGGTAGATATTTGTATGCAGAAACATTCACTCCTTGATTCATGTTGGAAACGGCATGTGTGAATCCGTGTGTTTGATATTGTTGTTTAGTATCAATAACGTCTCCAATTGATTTTACTTTTGAATCCCAAGGATATTTCATTTCTAATGCAGCATTATAGAAATCTAAAGAATAATCCCAGGCGATGTTCAAATCATAAACTTCGTCATCAACTTCTTTTGAATTTAGAATTGTTGAAATAACTAGTGGCGCATCCATGCTTCTTGCGCCTCTTCTATCAGGTAAGAAATCCCTTGAGAAATTCAAAAATGCATCTAACACCAACATTACTGAAGTTTCCTCCCCATCCAAATCTCTTCGCTGTGCTGCATGCCACATAGGGTGAGCTATTATTCCTGAAATGTTTGAGAAACCAATAATTCTTCCAATAATTCCTGCAGAGGTGTGTGGAGCAAGACCGATAACAATTTGACCGATTAAATCTTCTTCAGTTGCAATATTATAGAAAGCAGGAAGATTGTACAAATTTACAAGAGATTCATCAACAAAATCCGCCACTCGTTTGAAAACTGAACCTGCAGACTCTATGCCAAATGCTTTTTCGCTTGATAAAATTATATCTTGAGGTAATATTTCTATTAGTTGTGATTTGTCAGTTATTGGTTTTCCTTGTATGTCTTGTTTGTATCCTAATTGTTTGGCTTTTTTTATTGACATTCCGATTTCTTCTAGTGTGAAGTGTGTTGTTCCTAATTCAGTTGCATCATATCTGACAGTACCATCTTTGTTTACACGTAATGAATGTTTTGATCTTAGCACTCCTTTGGTGGGGTGTTCGACATAACGAAACTTATTCATAGTTTCTCGGACGCCTTTCACTAATTTTGGAAATTCACCTTCCCAATTAGCTCGTATATTTTTCGATAGTCGAGGAAGTTCGTATTTTCGTTTCTCATAAGGTACACAATTCTTTGTCTCAGGTGATGTGTATTTCTTTTTGGTTAGATAATCAATGTATTGTTGTTGTGTATTTAGTGAATCGCAATGTTCGCACTTTTTGAATATAGTCTGCTTTCCGCAATCCTGACATCGAATTATAGGAAAGTCTGCAATTATATGTCCTTTTTTGATGGATTCGTTAAATGATCTTAATCTCCCTCCTTCATTTCCTACAGGAAATAAAAAGTTTGGGGAGCCTTTCATATCTCTCATTTTTGATTTTTCAGGACGTCCCATTCGTGCACCAATTCCTGTACCAAATTTAGGTCTGATTTTTATCTCTTTGTTGAAAAATGTTTTAAGAATTTTTTTATCTTGCTCTGTTAACATTAATTTGTTATCTTTAATTTTATGAGGACAACCAATTAATTCAAGTAACTTTTTTTCAGGTTGGTTTGCGTTCATTTCAGTGCCAATATAATTCTTTAGTAGAATTATTTGCTTATCATCTAACGCATCAAAAAAGAATGTGAAGTTTGGATGTAAAGGTATATCGAAGTCTTGTGATAATTTTAGTGCCGTTTCGAAATCAAGTTCTGGTGGTAAAAAGGTTTGGAAGAAGGAAGAATTCAAATTGTGTTTTTTGTTTGGATTATTTTTAATTGCTTTTTTAAATTCTAGTGACCACCATTCTGGACAGTATCCTGGCGGTACAAGAAAGTGTCCATTCTCTGTAAATTCACCTGGAGAAATTAGTATATCGCCTAAATATAAAATCTCAACAATTTTTTTAGATATTTCTTTTGCCTCTTCTTCTGTTTTTGGTTTAACTACTGAACCATCTTCTAATTTAACAATTGGTCCTTCAACAGAATCGCATGAAGTTAATGATGTTGATTTTCCTGGACGTTCAACTCTTAGTTGTGTTCCTATTGCCAAATAATTATCTAGAACTTGCATAGTTATTGGAGATATTGCCCAAGATCCGTGTCCTGTTAATCTTGAACGGCCATATCTTAATCTAAATCCTCCGTGTCTTAATGGATGTGTGAATACAGGTCGTCCTGCAACAATCTCGGAAATGTAAGCATAATTTGGTTTAAGTTTTGACTCGTCTTTGTCTGAATCTTCTGTTGAAGTTTTTGCATGAATTCTTTTTTTCATATCTTGATAATCATTCAGCCATTGCCAATCAAGTCCAAAATCTTTGCCCCATTCATTGAGTTTCTTCATTACTTTTCCGCCTTTCAACGGAAGGCCGTCAGTGAGCATTAATGCCATTCCGCCTCTAATTCTATCTGTTGTTATTCGTTCCAATCCTTTGTAATTCGACACAGTTAGTTGTGAAGTTGGGTCTCCATCAATTTCTACAGGTAAATTTGAGATTATGAATTCTATTTCTTGTTCTGTTGGTTTGTATTGTTTCCGTTCAACTCGCTCATAATAATCTATAACTTCAGTATACATTCGTTTTAGTTCTTGAGGTGTTGGATCATATTTTTCGATTCCTTGTTTTATTCTAACGTAATCTGCAATTACTGTTGTGACTGCCATTGCTGTTGCCCCGCCCCCACGAATCGGTCCAGCATAACAAAGAGTTAGATAATCTTTTCCGTCTTTTCTCTTTTTGAATTTAACATTAATTAATCCTTCTAGTGGTGCTGATACAACGCCTTGAGTAATGTATGCAAATCCTGTTCTTATTCCGATACTTATTGCTGTTATTTTATCTTCAAAGTTACATAATTTTTCTGATGCTATTTCTTCTGCCAGAACTAATGCAACTCTCCAATCTCCAAAACCATATTCTTTTTCGAGTTCGCCTATTCTTTGTATAACACCACTTCCAATTAAATTTGGTGAGAGGGATCCCATAATTGCTTCCACTCTTTCTGCGACAGATGCTGCTATAGGAATATCGCATTTTGTTTGAGGATCAATTCCTGTTTTCCTTGCTTTGTTGGCCAAGTCATGTAATTCGAGAGTTCTTGTTCGTAGACTTGAAAAATAATCCTTTATCTCTTGTGATGCTACAATTTCAGACATGGTAAATTCATTATGATGATGTTTAAATATGATTGTGTGAAAAAGTATATGATGAAAAGTGCTAATCGTGGGCGTCCGATATTTAGCCCAATCAGAGATAATTTAGTTGAGCTTCTTTTTTTTGTTGGAAAAGGTTATGGTTATGAATTGTATAAAAAATATGTTCAGATTTTCCACAATACGACCATGCGTTCCATATATTATCATTTGAATAAAGGTGTTGAACTAGGTGTCTTTAAAATTGATAAAGTTGAAAACATCAAAGGAGATTATTCTTGGGGCGAAGGTGTTCGAAGAGTTGTTTTTACTTTAGGAGATAATGCAAAGCCTAAAGGTGATTCGCGAATTTTGAAACGATTAAAGGCTGCTGAAAAAATTAGACCCTGAGTCCTTTATTTCTAATGGAACTTGTATCATGTTAATTGATTTTTGTATTTTCTTTTCTTTCTTTTCTATATTGAAAATAATAATATATAATATATCAATTTTTTATAATTTAAATTAATTTTAATTTTCTATAAGAAGTAGAGGGGTGAGAGTATATCACTACTTAATTTTCTTTAAAAGATAAAGCCCAAGTAGAGTGTTTTTGTTGAATAAATAGCGTGTCAAGTGGATAAAGTATTTTAAGGTACATTTCTTATGGAGCAGTTATGGTTAAAGATCAGACTTCACTTGATGCAGAATTTGAAACTACAAAAACAGAAGAAGAGGTTGAAGAAACTACAAATAAAAGAGAACGTGATGAATTAGATGACTTGTTTGATGACTTTGTTTCCAAAGAATCGTTATTCACAGATAAGGAAGTACTGTCTTTGCGTTATGTTCCAGATACAATTCCTCATCGACAAAAACAAATCAAAAAGTTAGGTATGATTTTGGCACCAGCTTTGAGAAATGACAGACCTTCAAATATTTTTATTTATGGTAAGACTGGGACAGGGAAAACTCTTTGCGCAATTCATACATTAAATCGATTAGTTGACCGAGTTAAAAATTCAGACATAAAATTAAAGTTTGCATACTTAAATTGTAAGTTAAAGAAAGTCGCAGACACAGAATACAGGATAATTGCCTCATTAGCTAAAGCGCTCGGTAAAAAAGTTCCAGTAACTGGACTTCCTACTGATGAAGTGTATAATATTTTTTTGAGCAAACTTGACGAAGAAGATCAAGTTGTTATTCTTGTTCTTGATGAGATTGATAGATTGGTTCAAAAATCAGGAGATGAAATATTATATAGTCTCACTAGAATAAATTCTGAACTAAAGAAAGCCAAAATATGTTTAATTGGAATTTCAAATGATGTACGTTTTATTGAAAATGTTGATCCGCGAGTTAAAAGTTCCTTGGGTGAAGAGGAATTAATTTTCCCACCATACAATGCTCTTGAATTGAAAGATATTTTGAGTGAGCGTGCTGAAGCTGCATTCACGGAAGATGCAATTAATGAAGGTGTTCTTGCAAAATGTGCAGCATATGCTGCAAAAGAACATGGCGATGCTCGGCGTGCTTTGGATTTAATGAGAGTTGCAGCAGAAGTGGCTGAACGAGCAGCATCGGATGTTGTTAAGATGAAACATATTCGTGAAGCAGAAGATAAAATTGAAAAGAACAGAATTCTTGAATTAGTTAAAACATTACCAAACCAATCCAAATTAATTCTATATTCTGTATTTCTTTTGAATAAACAGAAATCCAAACTTGAGACTGGAGAGATCTATGAAGCATATTCTGATTTATGTAAAATTAATGATACTTCAATTCTAACTCAAAGAAGAATTTCCGATTTAATATCTGAGCTAGATATGCTTGGACTAATTAATGCAAGAGTAATAAGTAAAGGTCGGCACGGCAGGACTCGCGAAATATATTCAACCATTCCGTCAGATTTAACAGAAATAATAAATGGTGAATTGCGAACGGAATTAATGTTATGAACAATCAAGAAATCATAAAGAAATTGTTGTCCAAAGGAATTTTACCCACACCTGAAAATATATCCAAACAGACACAAGAAACGGCAGAAGTAACGATAGTAAAACCAAAAATTGATGATCTGCGTGCACGAGTCAAGATTGTCAAAGAATTTGATTATAAACAGAAAAAAATTACGCCGGCAGATTTTACCACACACTATCGCGAAAGATATAAGACACTTCGGAACATTTTGTTCAATCGGTCAGATGCAGCATCAGCAATATCTATTGAACGTGCTAAAGATCTTGTATCTGATGAAGATCAAATTATAATAGGCATTGTATCAGATATCAATAGAACATATACTGGGACGGTTCGGCTTGTTGTTGAAGATTTAACCAACCAAATTACAATCATCATATCACCAAAAAATACACAATTGATTGAAGAAGCTAAGTTTTTGACACTAGATGAAGTCCTAATTTTCAAAGGGCGTGTTAGAAAGGGAGTTATGTTTCTACAAGAGATAGTAAGGCCCGATATACCTCAGAAGAACGAAGAGTTTAGTCCGGAAGAAGTTTATTCGGTTTTTTCAGGAGATATTCATGTAGGTTCAAAGCATTTTTTACCTAAACAATTTTCAAACTTTATTGATTGGTTGGGTGGAAATGTAGGAAATGAGCGACAACGAGAGATTGCAAGAAAGACCAAATATTTCTATATTCCTGGAGATTTGGTGGATGGAGTCGGTATTTTTCCCGGACAAGAAAAGGAACTAAACATTCCAACACTAAGAAAACAATATGAGGAATTGGCAAAACATTTGTCCAAAGTTCCAACAGACAAACAAATAATTATTTGTCCCGGAAATCATGATTCTGGTGTTCGTCTAGAGGAACCTCAACCACGTATGAAAGATTATGCAGAATCTTTGTTAGAATTACCGAACGTAACAATGGTTACGAATCCTTCTTATACAAATATTCATGCTATGGATAATTATTCAGGACAAGATGTTCTGATGTATCATGGATATTCTTTCGATCGTTTAATTGATCAAGTTGAAGGATTGCGTTTGGCTGGCGGCTATGAGAAAGCAGATGAAATACATAAATTTCTTCTCAAGCGTCGTCACTTGAGTCCGTCACACGATCTAAATTTAACAATACCAATGAAACAAGATCCACATATCATATCTCAAATTCCTGATATAATGGTTTCAGGTCACATTCACAAAGCCAATATTGGAAATTACAAAAATACAATTTCTATTTCAGGTAGCTGTTGGCAAGCCGTTACTGATTTTCAACTTAAGTTTGGTCATGTTCCAGATCCAGGAATGATACCTATTGTGAATCTAAAAACACGAAAAGGAAGCATGCTCAGCTTCAAGTAATTATTTATACTTTGTTCAATTCAAACTACTATGTTGTCTCTGTTTGGATTGGTATTACATTTATTCACTTTCGCATCAGTTCAATTTCTTGGAGTTGTTACGGCAATATTTGCGTTAGATCGTTTGAGCGTATCAGACACCACAATAACAGAAACTTCAATGTTAGGTGCACTAATTTCATTTGCTTTAGCCTTTACATTACTTTTTTTAATTTTCAGATATTCTCGAAAAGTTAATTTGTTCAAATACTTTTTTTATTTGTTAATTATAATCGGAAGCAAAGTTGTTTTTGAAACATTTTTCACATTATTAATTGCAAATATTTTGGCAATAGGGCTACTAGCATTATTTATTTTTGGCAGAAGTATAGTCACGCATAATTTAGCGCTAGTTATAACAATTGCCGGAGTGGGAGTCACGTTGGGATTAAGCTTCAGTTTTTCCACAATATTATTACTTTTGGGAGTGTTTTCTATGTATGATGTTTTGGCGGTTTACAGAACTTCACACATGGTAAATATGTTCAAAGGCATGGCAAATAAAGGCGTAATTCTTGCTGTAATTATACCAAATTCTTTGAAGAAAGTCAAAGCAAAGGCCAACGACTTTAGACCAGGACAAGGACTTTTAATTCTTGGCACAGGCGATTTGGCATTCCCGCTTTTATTGGCAGTTAGCGCCCTAAAATTTTCAATTGTGAGTGCTTGGTTTATTATGAGCGGCGCAATTCTCGGAGCAGGACTTGTTTATATTTTATTAAGCACACAAAAATCAACCCGAGCAATGCCTGCACTCCCTCCAATTGCAGTTTGTAGCGTTCTTGGATTTGTTGTAAGTTTAATGGTTTAATGCTCTCCTTCTAAATCTAACAGTTCACGAATTATTTTTGCTTTCTTAGGTCCGAGTTTTTCAACTTTTGTTAAGTCATCTTCCAAAGCATTCAATAATTTTATTGGTGATTTAAATTCTTTCAATAAATTCTTGGCAAGTTTTGGCCCAATCAACGGCAAACCTTCTATCAGAAATTGTTGCTGTTCTTCCAAAGTCCACGCGCGCTTTGATCCGCGAAGTGAGACATCTTTATTGTTGTCGAGTTGCTCGCGCTTAGCTAGCGAAATTAACAAATTTACTGTTTCTTCTGTATCATGAGAAAAGAGGAAAGGAATTTGATAATCTAAAGTCAACGACAACATTGCTGCACGGATCGCATTTGGATGAACGTTTCGCACGTCAAAAATTTCCCTTAAATCACCTTCAATAATATACAATGGTTTTTGAAAATTTTCTCGCAGTTCTTTTGCTTGTGAAAATAATCGTCCGTCAACAAGCGAATTCACAAAGTCTGGAACCTTCTTTAGTTCCACAACACAATCATTTGATAGAATAAAATCTCCAACTTCTAAAGCTTTAGTTTCTATTTGAATATCCTTTTCATAGAGATATCTAGGCAATTGACCTTTATTTTCTCGGTGATCTACAATTATTTTAAGATTCATTTTCAAGGAGTTCTTTCATTCGACGTTCTTTGTGGTATGAAACC
>CEPZ01014064.1_pt1 | contig 52674 bp, 79 predicted proteins | sample 530461 | NCBI WGS metagenome assembly CEPZ01 (sample SAMEA2620106, study PRJEB7988) | marine metagenome | isolation source: saline water (ENVO:00002010), including
TTTTTCCGTCACTCCACAGGACTTCAACCCAATCATCAGAAAGGCGAAGGCGAGGAGGGCGAAGGCGAGGAGGGTGAAGGCGAGGGGGGCGCCGACACGGGAGAGCGCGAGGATCTGAAACGATCAGCCCACAACCATGCTCATTCATGTTTCCTTCGAAATATTCAGAATTGAGTTGAACAAGCTTCCCGATCACTTCAACCTCACAAGACTACCAGTCATTAACCTTTCCTCGACAAGCGTTTTTAGACCTTTCCTTGCGCTTATCTCCGTGGTTACCAGATCCCCACGACCGCATAATTGCAGCCCTGACAATTGGATTCCTCGGCTTGGCCTTTTTATTGCGCTTCCTTGCCATACCTATATTTTAATCACGTTTCGAGAAGGTGTCAAGAGGTTAAATGATCTTTTTTTTGGCATGAATCTTGCTTATCAAAAAAACAAATTTAAATGGTTGACACCTTCCAAATCGTGCTTATATTATATGCGTGGAAGGAAGTTTCCTACTTTTCGTGTCCCTCGTTTGCCTTTGGGCATTTGGGGTAGAATTGATCAATCTAAGAGAGGATTAATATATGCGCTGTTCGTTTTGTCATCGATACAACTACGACAATCCTCATAATCGCCTTGGATGTCCCGAACGGAAGGCATATATTGTCAAAAATCCCGATTCTTGGGAAGCACAAAAAGACAAAAGTCGAAAGGCGAGAGCCAAAAAGCGGAAGTGTTCCTACTGTGCGGAAAAATATCGCTACAATCACCAAAAATGCGAACAACTGGCCGTCGGGCACAACCGGCGGTCGTGTAAAGAACTTAAAACCGACAAGGCTAACGATCTCGCTCTTTGTCGCAAGTGGCGAGAAGATTTTCGAAATGCCGTCAAGTCGAGTGGCTTGGGCATTGGGGCGCTTATCAGTGCGCCCGACTACCAGACAACCTGGAGTCCCGGCGAGGAAAAATACATTCATATTCCCGGTATTCTATTAGTTACGGATCTCAGCCTTAACATTGGTCTGGGGGAATCGAGCTTGACGCACAAACTGTCCAGGATCAACAATTGGGAAAACCCACGCGCCATCAGAGGAAGGTGGGTCCACGACAACCAACCCGGACACGTTGGGTTGCCGGCCCTCGAAAATCCAAACTACGCCAACGGACAACTGATTAATATTCATGAGGCGGGCGCGATGCGCAGCACCATCATTGCCCCGGGAAGCATCGATTTTGACATTCCCGATCGTTGGGTACACGATGAAGAGGCGATCGATTACCTTTACAGGCGGCCGTCTTAGATTTTGGATTTTTGAAAATGCCCAACCTTGCACACAAACAAGCGGCCTATAATGGCTTGATTGTTGGCGATCTTGTGTACTATTACGATTCTGAAATAGGATGTATCGCCTATTACAATCCCGGCATCGTAACCGAACTGGTGGACAACCTTAACGCCAATATCGTGTGGGTTTATTGGTCAAAGGATCAAATATTTCTTTCCGCATATTCCAGATATCTTCATTGTCCAAGGCTAGAATAATGTTCCCAAGAGAACAATACGCCTTGGTGGAAGATATCCTAAAACCGGGATCGATCGTAAAAATGACCGATTGCGACGACGTTGTTGGAGTCGTCACGCACCAAACCGCACTAAACAACGGCTATGCAGTTTGGGCAGTGTATATTGCCAGGGCGCAATCGTATTTGTATATTAATGAAAAATATTTCGACGGATGGGAATTGATTCAACAATAAGGTTTTTGGTTTTTGGAAACACACATGCCCAAACTCAAAATTGGACAACTTGTCATCTATAATAATATGGACGATTTCCAACACTTCAACAACAAAAAAATATGGTATGGTCTAATTGTGGGTCTCGAACCCTTGATGGGAGATCCAATTATCAAGTGGAACAACCTACCGGAGACTTGGAAAGAAGATCCGGCGGATCTTCTCGTAGTGTCTGATGTCGCCGAATTTAAAAATGTTTGAACTTGTTGATGAACAATTTCAGCTTTTGGTTTTTTGACTTTTTGGTTTTTTAACTTTTTCGCAACCAATTGAAACTTCATAATATTCTGGAAATTCTTTATAACCTTTGGTTTGACAATCCACACATGGGTCATTAATTATCTTTCCTCGACCCACACATATCGGACACATCCTCACAGTCTGAAAGAATGACGGACCGTTTTGCTGCGTGTCAAAAACCTGACCGCCTTCACAGTTCTCACAGTTCTTTTTTTCTTTTCCTCCGACACCCTTGCAAGATTTACACTCTTTGTGCGAAGTGACCATAAAGGTTTGTGTGTTTGTGCCTTGTTTCAAAGCAGCCAAAGAAACTTCAAACCTAAATACAACATTATCGGGCGAGGGCGGTTGTGGATCGCGGGGCGCCCAATTTCCGAAAGGACTTCTAGAATGAGTTCTGCCGCGCTGTCTGAAATGATTTAGAATTTCATCCAACCCCATTCCGTGAATACTTCGACCATTGGACGCGTGTCTTTCGTAATCGTACTTACTTCTTTTTTCTTCGTCGCCCAAAATATCGTAAGCCGCCGAGATTTCTTTAAATTTCACCTCAGCTTCTTCGTTGTCTGGATTTTTATCTGGATGGTACTTTTTCGCTAGTTGGCGATAAGCTTTTTTAAGCTCTTCTTTTGAGGAATTTTCCGCAACACCTAAAACTTTGTAATAATCAGTCATTCTGTATCTCCACATTTAGTTACAATGATCAGCATTACTAATATAAGCACTGCGTAAAACAAAGTCAAGGCAGAATCGTAACTCCAACGTCGAATCTCACCGTTTCTACTACGCACGATGATGCGTCGCATACAGAATATCTTAAATTAACCTTCAACATTTCCGTACCAACTTTGGTGGGAACAAAATTAATTGGAACCAAAACAACCTTCAATTTACCATCGTGATAAAAATCTCCCCCCTCATAGACCGCGTAAGGAATATCAATAATGTTTGGCTTTTTCGCAAAAGATAATTTGGTTGGGAATTTCTCATTCCACTTAAATCCATCATCCACCTTGAAACCTAACAACAGCGATCCGCCGACACCCATGCTGTAACCATTTGTCATCTTGACAACCGGAGTTGAATGGCTCAAAGCACTGTGAGCCGGAGCACCAAAAAACAAAATCACCACCGCAACCATTGTGGCACAAAATTTACTGATTCTCTTTTTCACATTTCTCATTACAATTATCTCCATAACAACGCTGTAAGCATCGTTGTTTGTTTTGTTCTAGATACGCCTTAGATAGCTCTCTACTGCACACTCGGGCTCTTTCGGTATCACCATTGTCTCTTATGCACGAACATCGCGACGAAGTTTGTACTGGAAATCTGGTGCAATCTTGTATTGCAGCACATCGTATGATTGTGGCCAAAAACAAAGCCGCAAGTCCCAACTTCCAATCCATTTTATCACATCTCCTCAATATAGTTGATTATTTCATCGTAATTGTTCTCAAGCTCGTCATCGTGAATGGCAACAAGAACCTTCGTCATAATGAGTCCGATATCCTTACCGAAGAAACCCAACTTCATAACATCCTGTCCGGTGATATCCAATTCGCGACCAACAAGAGGTTTATCCAACATCGGCAATATTTCCGCAGAGAAAGAACTATAATGTTTTCCCAACCTACCAAACACTTTGGCCAACAACGATAGCTGTTCTTTGGTAATTCCCTTTCTTTGCCATACATTGGGAGTACCTTTTATGAATTCTTTAGCCAATTCTAGAAGATTAGACATTTCCTTTGTCGGCCGCATCGATTTTGGGGCCCCACCCCTCAGGAAAAATGCCACAAAGTTCGCCAAAACATTCTCTCTGGCATCATCAAAAGAAGGAGATATTTCTAATGGCTCAAATCCAAACCCAAACAAAAACTCTCCAACACCCAGATCCTTCAAAAGTCCAATGAGATGCCCACTATCTTTTCTTCCTTTTGTCCACGCCTTTTCAAGCTCCATAGATATTCTTTCAGCAGCAATCGAACTGAGGAGTTGGAAATTTCTCTTAATGCCCTTTCTAGTCTCTTCCTCTATATCAAATCCCAATCGCGAAGCAAACTGAATTGCCCTCAACATTCTTAATGGGTCTTCGACAAATCTTTGATCAGGATTTCCCACGGCACGAACAACTTTATTTCGAATATCTTCTCTCCCGCCAAAAATATCAACAACATTGCCCTCCGAATCCTTAAAGAGAGCATTCATTGTGAAGTCCCTTCGCGCCATGTCGTCTTCCACAGAAGCATTGGGATCGGTTACAACTTCAAAATCTGTATGTTTTGGTCCTGTTTTCTTTTCTGTCCGAGGAATGGAAAAATCAAATTCATCGCCATCAATTACAGCCTTTACGATTCCGAAAGACTTTCCAGATTCAAACACTTTACCCAGAGATGACAATATTAATTCAATCTCTTCTAAAGTTAATCCGGTGACCACGAAATCAACATCCTTCGGCTCTGGAGCTTCAGGAATTAACTCATCTCTCACTGCCCCACCAACGATATAAGATTGACCTCCGTTAGCAGCAATCAAGTTGTGAATTTTTTCAAGAGTCTCTGGAGAGGGGGCTCCTTCGTTTAAAGTAACTAATTCCCTGTCAACATTAACGAACTCATTCCAAGAACTTAAAAATTGTCTCACCTAAAAAGCTCCTCAACCCCTCCACAAACATTAAACGCCTCAACTGGAATGAAATCTTGTTCTACAAACTCATTAGACATCGCCGGTTTGCCGTCTTTAGTAGGATTTGTAGCAATAGTAATGTGAGGAATGCCCTGAATTTTAAACGGCATTGGGATATCTTTCATGTCTATCTTGGCGGCAACAACAAAGTCATTGTGAGCTATTCCAACAACAGTCAAGCAATCATTAAACCTATGCCATCTCGCGGGAAGTCTTCCCATTTTTTGTTCTGTCGGAGAGATCAACGTCATGTGATGTGAATGAATCTTCCATTCAGAAGGAGCGTGATTTATCAATTTTGCTTGAGATTCCTCGTCCAAAACATAGGCCGTGTAACCTACACTTTTTGGGGGCTCCCCCAAATTCATTTCGCTAACATATCCTCGCCAACTCTCAAATATCTTTTCGTATGGCACCTTCATTCCTCCCCACGAATCTGTCTCTAGTCGTTCACAGGATACAATTTTAAACTTATCTCTGTTAAACATGATAACAATATCTACCAAATCTTCACCAATCTCGTCCAAACCATCCCACGCATAAACTCCATCCACCCCACTCTCTAGAAACATTTTGATCAGTTCTGAATTGTAATCAATTATGTCGAAGGCCATTACGTTGTTTTTGACCATCTTTTGCCATTCGGCTTTGTTTTTGTATTTCTCTGGCCAACCTAACATTGCGGGCAATTGTTCTATAACGGGGTGTTCAAAATCATTAAAATCAACAATGTTGGCATCGGGAGACGTCTCGACCGTACAAACGATTGGCCCCTCACTTTGTCCCCCAAAATCGGCGTGGCTTATTGCCGCCCATTTTTCTGCCAATTCTCTATCTTTCTCTTTAAAGAGATAAGCGGCGCCCACACCCACTTCCACATCAAAAGTATCAAAAACTTTATTTGTTCCGTGATAAAGCTTCACTACCAACTCTCTCCAATCTTCTAATCGTTTCTTCTGTGGATTGATGGTGAATGCCTTTACCGCCAGCATCAATCCAGGGTTCAAGAAATTTTAACATATCGTCAATCAATAAATTGCTCTCACTTGCATGTTCAAATTTGTCACTCGTCAAAATCACCCTTGATCGATTCAATCCTAAATTCTTTTCAATCCAATCAATCTTCCCTTCGGCGCCTTCATCGCTCATCGGGGCCGTACAAATAATTGGATCATACTTCTTAATATAATCCCACAATTTCTTTCCTTCTGGCAACCAATCCAAATTTGCCCAAAACTCTCGATTTTTTCCAACCATTTTGTACATATAATTTCTTGCCGCATTTAATCTGAGGGCTTTGTCGAAACTAATATCTGTCAATGTAATTTCGTACTCTCTACCCAATTTGTCAAGGGCGTTTATCAACTTTCTTTGATACTTGTCCCCATCTTCCATGTTTTTGAGACGACCGTTCACATATTCTATCACACCATCCTCAAAGTTCACCAATACGCCATCCATATCACAATATATTTGATATGGAAATTCTGTACCTTCCACCTCTTTAAGAAATTTACTCCATCTATCCATACTATCCATACTATCCATAGAACTTCTCACAATTAATTTAACTTAGACACGCGCAACAATTTATTGACCGACAAACCTGGAATGGTTTTCATTTGATTCCTCAAAACCTTTTTAACATATAGCCTTGGAGTCAATTCTGCCTGAGCGATGCAACAAAATTTCACCCTCAAATGCACAACTGTCCCCTCTCTGTCCTCTCTACTTCGCCCAAAGGGAGTTACAATGGTTACGCCAGGAATCGATCTGATCTCTGCCCACGTTTGTTCTTTGTCGCCACCAATAGTTTTGGAGACGTAAACAATAAAGACAGCCTCCCATATATCTTGAACAAAATCTTCCCCAGTTTCGTTTATATACCCCTTCCACAAATCATCGGCGGACCTCTTGTTAACTTCCCAGTTGTTGTCTTCTAGAATTTCAAGCGTAGAACTCTTGAAAATTCTGTTATTTCTTTCATCTTGCATACTATAATTACCTGCAAATATCTGAAAAGATATCATCCAAATAAGACCTGATTTCTGCGCTCGAAATGCCGTTATACAAATTGTAACAAGAACGAGCAATATTTGCCGGCTCGCACCATTCATTGTGAAAAGCTCTCGGAACAACTGCATAGACTTCAAATACGTCATCCGCCCCACAATCACCCACCAAACATGGCGACAAAGTGCCCCTGACGGTGGCGGCATCCAATCCTTCTGCAGATTGTGCAATTTCGTCTGTAAAGACAATCATCATTGGATACGCGTCATCCCTGAACGACAACCCGTAATCATTTCTCGCTACGTGGTACACAGCGTCATATTGAGGTTCAATGCTACCCAAATCACAATTAATACCGTTGAGAGCTTGTTGAAAAGTCGCGGCATCAACAAAATCGATCAAAACATCAGGATTTCGAGCACCAAGCTGAGCGCCTGGAACATTAATGATTGCGAATTTATGTGGCATATCAATGAAGTCCAAAACGTATGGCTGAATTCCGCTCCTCAAGGCATTGATGGTCGAACACATTGAGCCGCTGCGGTCAATAATAAAAACCATATCTACCTTCTCGTGAGAATTCAAATCTTCATCTGTTTCCCCGTCACAATCATCATCCAAGCGATTACACACTTCCTCTACTGGTGTGGTTTGCTCAATGCAAAGATTGTCTACAAACACATCTTCAACGTCGGCACCCCATCTTCCTCTTTTACAAATCTGTCTGCCCTCTTCACAAAGTCCAACGTTCAACGTACCCGGAGGACCAGTATAACAACCCCGGAATAGATCCTCATCCACTTCCTCGTCACAATCGTCATCCCAATTGTTGCAGACTTCCGGTTCGGGAATACCATTTTCAGGAATACATTCTTCTTGCATTTCCGGGAAAAAAGCGCACAGTGCCTGACATTCCGAATAATATGTAGCCAAACATTCGGGGGTTTCACACTCACACTGCATATAACCAGAACCGCACACCAATAAAGGATTGTTGCGACACGGTAATAACGAACCAACCATTTCCGCAGGACAAGAACAATCCAAACCCTCATCTATCAAACCATCGCAATCATTGTCCACTGCATCACACAATTCTGGTTCTGGTTCGGGAGCACTACAATCAACCCAGTCGCCCCTCGAACAAACCTCAAACCCCGAACCGCAAATAGTCTCGCAAGGTTTAAGTAACAATTCATCTATTGTTCCGTCGCAATTGTTGTCCAAATTATCACAAACTTCAATTTCTGGTAAAATCGCGCCATCACACTTCAAATCTGCCTTCGTTCCGTCATAAACACACTGATAGTGTCCATACTCACATATACCAGCTTCGGTCATTCCACACTCGGCACCAACACCCTGAGCGCCTTCATCAATATTGCCGTTGCAATTGTTATCTGCCCCGTCGCAGACCTCTTCTGAAGGCAAAACTTCATACAAACAAGCAGACCATCTTGAATTTTCGCACGTTTGAATTCCCATCTTACATAAAGAGAAATTCTCTGAGGGGTCATAAAAAACAACATGATCCATCGGAGTTCCGTCGGGCTTCCTCGGACCATTCCAACACGATCGTTTCAAACTCTCATCAACACTGCCATCGCAATTGTTATCTTTTCCATCGCAAACTTCTGTTTGTGGTACAATCACCCCCAAACACAAACCCCCAACCCAAACATCATCGTCTGTTCCCCCAACCTGATCGGGACCATCCTCCCAAGCGCCCCATTCCGATCCCCCTGTGGTGAATTTCCTGCACACCTGTCTGCCATAGTCACACTCACCCTTTAAGCGCCCAAAATCAGTGTTGGTCGTAGTGTGAAGTTCAATTGGATAGTCGTTATCCCAACATCTCTTAAAAGAATCCGAAAAACACTCACACCCTTCGTCCACTTCGCCATTGCAGTTATTATCTATTGTGTCACATAATTCTGGAATTGTCTCGTCAAATTCGGCAAATGGATTATTTTCTATACAGGTTGTATCCGGCGGTCCTTTTGGAAATGTATTTGTGTCCGCGCACATCAACGTACACGCCTGCAACATTAGACAAATTGGGATAACCTTAATCCACTTCATTCTCTTTTCCTTCAACAATTTCGCTGTCTTCGTTCCCTTCAGATTCCTCCATTGGGGGCGCAGATTTCCCGCGCTCTTTAGGAGGATCTTCATCAAAAGGAGGCTCTTCTTTTTCGATCCCCTTTGTTGTTAATCTATTTCTTTTGTGTTTTAATCTAACTGCTTTTTGGTACGGCTCTTCTTCAGACAAAAGTGCGCCGTCATCGAGGGAGGTTGTATATTTATGCCATTGTTCTAATATATGCTTCACATTATTAACTAGTAACCATCGCTATCTAATTTAGTTGTTTTTTGTACTCGGACACTGCCCTTTCTTGTCTTGCCCTAATCAGCAGCAAATTCATAACTGCTTTAAATTGAGCGTCGGTGATCTCTTCGCCACCATAATCTGTATTCATACGCAACAACTTCTCCAGATCTTCAGCACTGGAAATCAAAGACGGATCGTATTTGCTGAAATCGTAAATGTCAGTCAGCCCATCAAGGACTGCCTCAAAAATCCCCAAGGCTTTATCTTCGTCCCAGTCGCACGATTCAATCAACTCCATTGTAGAGGAATAATATTCCGCAAAATCTTCTAGGGATTCTTCTAGCGCCTCATAATCAATAGTGCTCAATTTCTTCTTGTCGTCTTTCTTCATGGTTGTGAGGTGTCCTCCAAAATGAGAGTATCTCCTAGCTTCCTTTTTGGTTCCGGCGGCGGGGCCGGAGTTGGACTCTTTGTTATGACTGTCGATGCTGACGGTGTTGACGGCTCAATTACTTCTGGCAACGGAGCAGGTCTAACAACAAAGCCGTCCTTTCTAGCTACTTTGGAATTATAACTTCCCCTAATCTCTCCGTAACAATTGTGCTTTGCCATAGTAAAATTACCCAACGTCAAGGCGCCACAACGTCTGTGAAACTCGCTTTGTGCATCTTCGAAATTGCCAAAGAACACTATCGGATTTATTGTAGTCCCCTCTGTCGCGACACTCCAAAGTACATTGATGTTTTTCGCATCCTTACTAACAATGAAAGACATAACTACAACATTTCTCTTGTCTTCGAAGCCCTTAAAGACAGCTTCTTTTAGAACAATTTCGACGGTGCGCTCGTTGTTGTTTCCCATTCACACTTTCCTTTTGCATTTCATATATACAGATTACAATTACTGTCGCAATCAACGATGCATACAGCACCAAACCTGTAAATGCGACAGCCTTACTTTGAACAATTAGGCCGGGCGTCGTTAACAAAAACATAAATTTTGCTTTTATGAAACACACTACAGCAATTTTCATTGCTCCACTTGTTTCCGTAAAGGCGCCAAACAAACCGTCCATGCATCTATGATCTCACATACGATACAATTTGTTAATCTAATTCTACAACTTTAAACTCATAGAACACAAAGCCACCATGTTCATGAATTTCTTCTTTTAGAAAAATATAGCCTAGTTGATTATCTTTATTTTCAGGATCTGCATTATGGCCCCTGAGAAATTCTAAAACCATTAACTTCGTCAGCGTCTCGGAGAACTCATTTGTTTCAGTGTGATAGCCCAGGGCAAACAGATCATCAAAACCTGCACACTGCTCTGCTCTAAGAACAAACATCTCCGTGTTGAACACGGTAAATGGAAAAGCTATTGTTGGTTCGCACGTATTGTTTATTTTTTCAATCGTCAAAACATCAATCTTTTTCGTACGCTCAAAGTAAGTTTCAAAATGAGCACACCCGAATGTACTAAACAACACAAACACCAACAGCAACACTATTTTCTTCATCTCTTCCTCCCTCTAAATTCTACAAACCCCGCCAAAACATCAATTAGTTTCTCAAAGTTGTTTAGCAATCGTTGCGACACACTTGAATCGTCCAACCTTAACTCATCTTTGGTTAAAATATGAGAATCTCGTTTTTGTACCAAATTTCTATGAGCAGCATTAATTTCTTTCACAAACTTAGACCACGGGTGTCCCCGCATTTGGTCTTCAACTTTCTCTCTCTCTTCTTGGTAAACTGGGTCTTTTGTTTTGAACCACTTCATGAGGGCCTGACTTTTTGCCTTTCGAAGAGCCTGATGGCCATCGTAATCATATATCCTTTTTATGTCATCGGAAGGTTCTCTGAACAAATCCAACGTCCACTTAAAAGATTTTATCCACTCTCGATTCAAAAAGTTTTCAATCGAAGAAACGAATTTGACAATACTTTTATCTCCCTGGCGCATTGCCGAACCAATTGAATAATGATTGGTTATATACAGACGAATTTTGGTCGATTGTTCCACCGCCTCACTGTGGGAAAGTCCTTCGAAGTTATCAAGAAAGTTTTGTAATTTCGCCCTTCTTCCAATGTCGGGATCGTATATAGATAATTCATCAGACATTAATTTCCCTCCCCACAACCAGTAGAACTCAACAAAATCAGATTATGAATTGTTTTTGTATTTTCCTCAACATGGATCTTGCTAGGCATTATTTATTTTCTCTATCCCAAAATGTAATTCCGTTGATATGGTCAATTTCATGTTGTATACATACAGACTCTATTATTGACCCCATATCACTATCGTCGCCATAAATCGTATCTTCTTCTAGGTTGTCTGCGCGAACAAGAATGTTTTGATGACGCTTAGTTTTTATAACTCGATTAGCAAACGACAAACACCCCTCTTCTAAAACAACTTCTCCGGCAACGCCAACAATTTGAGGGTTTATGAGATAGAGTGGTTTTTTGACATTAACAACACACACCGCTTTATTCAACCCAACCTGATTGGCTGCCAATCCGATTCCACCATCATTATGTTCCAAAACCTTAAACAACACCTCAGCAATCTTAATGCCCTCGTTCATGTCGCTAACCAAATCGCATGGAATGGACAATTCGTTAAAATCTGACACGATTTTCAGCATTTATTCTTCTTTTCCAATATTGTTTTGGCAGTCTTTGTTGTTTTCAGCATTATGCTTTTCAACACCTCGTCCACTTTTGAAGACGGTATTTCTGGATGTTGCGCTATGGCGTTTCTCAACGTTGTTATTGCATTTGTAAGGGCGCCCTTATTTACCGAGCGACCTTCGTTGTCTGCATTGAGAATAATGATCAATACCTCTTTGGCAAGACTTATAATACGCTCGTTGTTTGGATATTGCTCTATTGCGTCTTCTGCTATGTTTTTCGCAGATGCCCTCAAATTTAAAATTTCTTCCCTTTTTCGCTTCACTGACGTCTCAAGCATTTCATCGAACACAGTTCTGGCAGAATCTACAACAAAATCCATATTTTCATCCAAAAACTTAACCATCCAAACCAAAGCCTCTAAATCTTCTTCATGGTGTTTGGCTTGAATTGCAAAATTTGTACCAAGATATAGTTCAACCAAATCAGATCGCCAACTGCTTTCCGGCTTCAAGCTTACTTCAAAAAATACTGGACTTATCATTTTGGAAAAAACATCCCTCTTTTCCTTGGGGGGCTCAACGCCGGGAATCATTAACTGCCTTTTTGCAAACTCTTTAGCCTCTGCCTCTCTCTTTTTTAAGAAAAGAAGAAATTTAGCCTCAAAGGCCCTCAATGTATAGTCGTTCTTGTCCGAACGATATTCAAACAACCTCGTGAACATTTCATACTCCGGAGAATGACGTGTTGGAAAGGTTTTTATTTTGAATTTTTTATCAGGCAATTCATTGTAAATCTCCAACATACCGCCATCGAAATTCCATGTAAAATGTTTAAACTTTATTTCTTCTTCTTCCAACTCAGATACAACTTTGTCCACAGGAGAAGATTCTATATACCCCTCCTCAATCATTGCTTGTCTAATTATTTCTTTAATTTTCGCGTACCCTCTATCAAACTCTGCAGCCTCAGAATCCACAAAATCTTCGAACCCCTCTGGGGTTCCCTCATAGTAATTGGCGGCAAGAGTTACTTCGGCAATTATGCCCTCTACGCCGCCGTGTGCGTTTTCAAAATGAACTTCATCCCAGTTAAATCCTGCGTCAGTCAAAGAATCTTGAGTTTCTATATACAGAGGGCGACGGGCGGTCCAGGTGCTCGGGAGGGGATGTGTTACAAACTCCGATGACTTAAAAATCACTTGCAAAGAGCCCCCAAAACTCAAATGAGCTTCTTCATTGTTGTGCCACCCCTCCTCAGTCTCCGCAGTCTCCGACCACACACCAACATGCTTCAATTCGTTGTTCGCTCTTCCTTGAATTCTTTCTCTTTCCTCTTCAAATTCCTCGAATAGATTTCCCACTTCAGCCGTCTCCGGTTCTACGAGCACATCGCCGCTATAATGCGTTGTGTTGAAAAAGGCGTTAAACAACCCAGCCGAATAAGTATCTGAATATTCTCCTCCTCTGCGAACAAAGTCGTTCATTTCAGGAAATTCTTCAACCTTCAAATTTCCTTTTTCATCTTCACCAAAAGCTATGGCGGGGTCGTTTTGTTCAAGATATTCCCTCTGGGCCTCTAGAGCCCATTCGGAGACGGCCTCAACGAAACCAGGAATATTAAGACCGTAAGTTGATTCTTCTGGAATCGCCAAGTCATAACCTTGAACATCGTTGTAAAACCTTCTCAATCTCACTCTGGAAACTGGCTCAATGCCCCCAATGCCCCTGTTCGCATCTTTAAAAATTTCATCATCTTGTAGATCGACATCCTCCAAATCTTTTGCAGCAACAACGTATGCAATCGGGCCATGGCCTTTTGCCTCGGCCATGGCGCAGTTGAAATAATCCGATCCCTCACTGTGACAAGAGTGAATATTCTCAAAATCTGACATTCTCACAACATCCACAGGATGGCGTGAGAATATTATTGCAAACCTGCCACTTGATTTAATTTTATCCGGATTCGTTCTGTAGTATTCAGATTTGGCATTCCAAAACTTTAACATGTTCTCCAATTTAGGCAGGGGAGGATTATAATATGTAAGATACTCATGATGATTATATGAGAAAAGTTTTTCCCAGGTAGTTGCAATTTTGTTCAAAGGAGCAGGAAGAGGATACGGCAGCCTCGGCGGGGCGGGACGGGTGTCCGATCCTTCCGGGAAGGCCAGTGCTAGTCGAGTTTTTTCAAAAGATTTCTGTAACTGAACCGCTTTGTTCAACAACTTACCAATCTTAACCTCCCTCTTTTGTCTACCTTTCTGTGTTTCGATTGTTTTCGCAGCCTTGCCGGTTGAAAAATCCACTGTGTAGTTGGCATCTTCAAAAAAATCAACAATCTTTACAATTTCCTCATCGGCGTAAGTTGCCATGGGAACCGCAGTTCGCCACTTTCCATCAAACATATGTTTAAAAGAATAGTCTGAATCATTATCCGCATCTGCCATCCAATTTTTGATTATTTCGTAATTGTTTGAACTTATTTCGCCTAAGATATGTTGCTCAATTTCTTTAAGTTCTTCTTCACTCAAAAGTGTTTTTTTTGACTCAAGAAACCGCTTCCACTGAGTTTGAAACTTTTCCATTTTTATCCTCGAATCTAACTAGATTTTATTCATTATGCTCAAGGACTATCATCTCTTTTGTAAGATTCGCTTCCCTCTTGAACTTCATCGGCAACCTCTTCTTCGTTTAATTCACTCTCCTCTGTTGAGGTTTCTTCGAGGAACTTGGTGATTTCCTCACGGATAATTGCCTTTAATCTCAACTTTGTAAGCACCATATTCATTTCTCCTTGAAATCACATTAATTAGTTTTCAAAACGACAAAAGAGCACATCAATTGATGCGCTCTTTTGTTTTCATCTCTTGTTTGCGCCAACTACTGTACTGGAATAACCGTTTTCACATCCTCTTGAGTTTGTGTAGAAACGATTGTTACAGAAAGCACACCGTTACGGTATGTTGCCGAAATGTCATCTGAAGTTACGCCCCTATTTATTCGATAGGCCCGAGTAAACGAACCCGCAAAGCGCGTTTTGCCAGGACTTTGGTTAACATCGAGACTAACGGTCAAAATAGAATCTTTAAAGCTAACCGCGAAATCCTTTCTATTAACGCCGGGAGCAACAATGGCAATAACTGTATCGCCATCTTCGTCTACAGTGATGTTCGAAGAATCGAACGATGAATCGCGCGAGCCAAACCTAAACGGAGAAGGTCCGAAAAAATCCACAAACGATCCAATTCTATTTGTCTTAAATGGTACTAGTGATGTCATGATATCTCCTTTTTATTTAGCACGTTTCATTTTAACATGGCGAAAGACTTTTTTGCCCTCGCCCCAAAATTTCTTATTCTTTCTCTGATCAATTGACAGCAATACAGAAATGTACTTTTCGCCGTCATCATTCCAACTTTCATGGAATGTGTGCTTATATACATCCAAATTTCCATAGGGACGTTTGGGTTCCTTTTTGGCATACTTCTTGCGCTTGGGCAGTGCGTTCAAGTGCGCCAAACAACCCTCCACAATTTCGTCGCCAGTCATTCCTTCGCCCAACAACTTATCAAAATCCACACCGACAATATGCGTGGCAACGACCCACCTCTCCCAACCGAAACCCTTAATGGCCCAAAAATATGTGCCGTGGTATTTCCCCTCACGAGTCTTTTCGCCATCAGCTTTGGCCATTAGGTGTTTGGGAAACTTTCGAAATGAACATTCGATTTTTTCTTTGTTCGGCGCTCGGATCAATTCCTCGACCTTTTGTTTAACTTTTCGCTTTCTAGCCATTTAGCAAATTTACTCCACTTCGTAGCTTTTTTTCAATATATTTTGGCTCACCGACCACAATGAGATCAATTCCGCTTTGACCACGCTGCATAATGACGTGTGAAAACTTGTGATTTTCATCCAACTCCTCGGGAAGTGCCCCTGCTTTCAAAAGTTGAAGGTGCCTAATGTCTTCCCTGACACAAACCACATGCTCAGGATTAACATACACTTCTCGCAACGAATATGTTCTATTATCGCCTGGAGACTTTGCAACTCCTGAAGAGTTCTTTATTACCTCAGTCAGTTTAACAATCATTTATATACTCCTTTCGTTCTCTAACTGCGAAGACGTCGCTTTCATCAACCAACCAAATCTCGCCCTCATGAAGCACCTCGCAACAAAGCTGTTTGGGTGTCGCAACAGACAACAAGACCACATTTGCCGGCTTGTCGAGCAGTTTAAATTTAACAACCCCACGTTTATCTCCACCTTGCGTCAAATAGGTATTTGACGGGATGTAAACCATATCGCCTTTATTCAACACCAGCATCCTCCACAATGGCAGCATCTGGAGTGGTGATTTTATCGTTAATAACCAACTCATCATCTTCTTCTTGTTGCCGCAGCAAATTCAAAAAACCTCTGAGAAGATCGTCACAATCCTGCAAACGAAGATCGGCTCGGGCCAAGACGGCTCTAATGTTCTCAATGTTGACAATTGCGTCGGTGGCGGCACGAAACATATCTTCATCACAAAGACTGACATCCAACTTGACCAACTCATCTGTGGCGTCAAACAGCCAAATTTTCGTCTGACCAGCCAATTCGCTCACTTCATTGGGAATGTCATCAAAATCTACCGTGTATTGAACCTTAACCTTCATGTTTCTCTCCTGATATAAATTTAATCACTTCAAAGCGACTTGTCAACCCCTCTCTGGACATTTAGACAACAATTTTAATCTCAATTTGTGAATTCCCCCCTCAGCAGTCAAAATCCTGAGGGGCTTGTTGAGCCAAGTGCTGAACCAATAAACATCGGCAAGATCTTTTATCGGAGAGCCTCCCCAATAATGTCTTTCATTCACGACAATCCCTATTGCTTCAGGGATGCTGCCGTCAAAAAGCACCAAATCGCCAACGCCAATGTTGTTGTTCATTTTTTGTACCGCTTAATGAAACGCTCCTGCACTTCAACCACGTTGGTCTTCCCAAAGGGCAAAACTTTATATTTCTTACTGCCCTTCGTTGGGCTCAAAACGGGCGAAGAGTGGGCCTCAATCACCAAAGCCATATCACCGGGCAAAGTGTGTTCTCCAAAAAAATCGGCGCCGGGGACATCATATGCCGAATGCAACGGTGCGCTAGTTCTAAAGACAACAACGGTTCCGACCTTGTATTTGGCTGGAGAGAATGTTTCTGCAATTACTTTTTTTGCATATTTGTTCTCGCACATTCTCCTATATTGCTTTTTAGACGGAATCAATTCAGGGTCATTTCTTAATTGCAAAGCCAACCGCGCCAAATGTGGAGCATTTACACGAGCGTCCATGTAGTAATTTACACAAATTTCGACAATTTGCCGTTTCTTTTCATCATATGAATCTGTCCACTCCTTGCGACGAAGTATTGCTTTTGGAGTGTATTTTAGCGCAATTGAATTAAATTGTCCCAATTGTCGAGATGTCAAGCCCGACGAAAAGGACAGCTTCGCATCAAGAAGTTGTTTTCTTTCAACATTGGAAAGTTCCGAAAACTCCAAAAGTTTCTCAATTTCTAGCAAAGTTGCTTGACTAATTTTGTGTTTTATGTTTTGGTGCCTTTTGCGCTTTCTGCGAGTGGGACCAAAACGAGGAAACATTGCATGAAACATTGCAGGTATAATATAGCAACAATTTACAAGAATGTCAAGACTTATTGACCAAAAAGATGACTTTTAATGGTGAAAAACAACAACCCAAACAAACCAGGAATTATAATCCACACAACTTTGGTGTAGGTTTTCTTCCAACTTTCCAAATCGCGCAAACGAGCATAAATGCCCTCATCGGGATTATAAACCGCTTCTTTGATCTGCTTAATATCAGCAGCCATTTGGTCCTGTTTATCCTTCATCGACTCGATCCCATCTAAGGTTCTTTGTATTTTGCCGTCAAGTTCGATAAACTCAATACTACTAACGTCAGTCGTCATATTTTAACTAGTCTCAACTTTGCACAATTGCATGATTTGTTGTAATCAGCGTAGAAACTACCGAAGTTGCATTCTGCAACGCGCAACGGACAACCTTAGTTGGGTCTATCACCCCCGCCTCAAACATGTCACCCATCTTCTCGTTAACGACATCAAACCCAATATCGTCTTCACTTTCCTTCAAGGTTTCCAACAACACATAAGGTGAAATTCCAGCATTATACATAATCTGTCTGAATGGGGCCTCAACGGCCCTGAGGATGATGTCTGCGCCAATTTGCTGCTCTCTGTTGTCCAAAACAACTTCCAACTCTCTCGACGCTCTAATCAAAGCAGAGCCTCCACCGGGAACTATTCCCTCCAACTGAGCGGAATGAACTGCCTCAAGTGCATCTTCTACTCTGTGCTTCTTTTCTACCATCTCAATTTCTGTAGGGGCGCCAACTTTAATAATCGCAACGCCACTGGCCAATCTAGTAATTCTTTCTTGAATCCTTTCACACTCAACAATGTTTTCTGTCTGCGTCAATTCGGCTTTCAGTCCTTCAATTCTTTCCTCCACCTTTTCGTAATCAGCTTTACCCCCAACAATTGTCGTACCGTTCTTTAACACCTCAACAGTTTTTGCTGTGCCCAAATGCTCTAGTGTGGCATTTCTGATTGTCAATCCTGAATCTCTCGTGACAAATGTCGCACCAACAGAAAGGGCCAAATCTTTCATAATGTCTCTTCTTTCCTCTCCGTATTTTGGAGCCTTAATGGCAACGATCTTCATGGTTCCGCGCATAGCATTCATGACAAACGCAGCCAATGCCTGACCTTCAATTTCATCTGCGACAATAACTAAAGGTCTCCCATCTCTGGCGACGATTTCTAAAATTGGAAGTACCTCTTCTACGGACTCCAATTTATAGTCAGTCACCAAAATAAATGGATCGTCATATCTAACCGAACCCTTCCTCTCGTTTGTTATAAATTGTTTTGCAATATAGCCAGAATCAAATCTAAACCCTTCGATGATATCCAAACTAGTTTCAGCCGATCTGGCTTCTTCCACTGTGATAGAACCATCCTTGCCAATTTGATCTACCGCCATAGCAATTAATTCACCAATCGCTCTGTCGCCATTGGCTGAAATTGTTGCAATATGCACAATATCCTCTTTCGATCTTATTGGGCGAGACATGTTTTTTAAGTTTTCCACAATCGCACCAACAGTCTTATCCATTCCTTTTTTGATTTCAACTGGCGAAGCTTCTGAAACGATAGCCTTGGTTGCACTTTCAAACATTGCCCTCGCCAACACCGTTGCTGTAGTGGTGCCATCACCAGCATCACTATTTGTTTGCAGCGATACCTGCTTGACAATTTGGGCGCCCAAATTCTCAAAGGGATCTTCAAGATCAATAAACTTTGCAACGGTCACGCCGTCTTTTGTGATGATTGGATTTTTATCTTTTAATTTGAGAATGACATTACGACCTTTCGGACCCAATGTAGAAGACACATTGTCTGCCAAAATGTCAATTCCTTTTTTGATGCTCTGCTGAAGTTCGATGTTAGAATTATATACTCTAGACAACATTTCCTCCTATATTGTTTTTGTCTGTACTAGTTCCTCTGTTCCGGTCTTAATTTTATCAGCAGTTTGGGCAGCTTTTAGGCCCTCTTGTTTCTCTCCGCCAATAAAGTAACCATTTAGATGCAAGGACAATTCCTCAAGGTCAGAATAAATATCAAATATTTGTTGCTCCAGAACGTCAGCATATTTGTTCGCCAATTCCGCAATTGCTTCACGACCAATTCTTACCTGACCTAAGAATCCTACACCATTTTCGTAGTTTCGTCTATAATATCTATGATGGACATAAAAGGTTGTTTGCATGCCCCCATGAATTCCTGAGGTTTCTTTAATTAAATCCCAAAATACCTGCTCACCTTCATGAAGGGCTTTTTCCAAAAGCTCCATCGATTGCCCAAATGAAAGATATCCTTTTTCCTTAAATTCTGCCGCCTTCTTAAATCTCGGATCTAGTCCTCTAGTTTGTGCATGAGGCAACCTTGGAGTTTTATCTGTCCCCTTCAGCACCAGCCTTAACGTAACTTTGCCAGTTTTTGTGCGCGATTTTTCTATTACTTCCAACTCTTCAAGATATTTTGTGGCGGCGGGGGCAGTAAAATCTGACGCCATTTTCTTCAACAAAGATCTACTGGCGCCGTCTAGATTATTATAGACTTCCTCCCCAACCGCAGCTACAGGATCAAAGTCTTCCGAGCCTTGGCCAAGATCCAACTCTCCCAAAGCCTCTGGGAGGAGCAGCAACTTTCTATTCGCCTCTGTAGATTTAAGGGCTTCCAAGAAGCTATTCGCGCTGAAGTCGAATTCATAAAACTTAATGGTCCCCTCCAGTTGTCCTTGGGCGTTGCCCAATTCTTCCTCGTTCCAACTTTTCAATGCAATGATATATTTCATTGCGCCGCTGATGCCGGCTGCCTTTACATAAGTTGGATTTCTAACTTGTTGACCACTTTCCGGATCGGTAACATACGGAGGCTCTTTGGATGGATCGGTAAAGTGGCTGATCAAATCCGCATAACTCCCCTTAACTTCTGGGGTTTTTTCGGAAACCAACTTCAAACTTATCGGGTTTTCATCGTTGTCAATAATGTCTTGAATTCCAGACGTTCCGGCAGGAACTTGTTCGCCCTGCAGCAGTGCCGCCAAAAAACCTTCAAACGTAAACCCAGCAGCAGAATAGTTGAAGTGAATCATGATGTTCGTTAATGTGTCCAAAAAAACCATGTGCGACAATATCTCAGATATGCTGACCGCATCGGATGGTGGAGAGTTTAAAAAATCATTAATCAATCTCAGCTTTTCTGAAAGGGTGCTGCCTCTTGCAATGATTCCGCTCATTAAAGATGAAAGAATCTCCCTGTCCTCTGTTCCCGCTTTACCCCACATTTTCTCAGAGATTCTAATCTTGGGCATTTTAACTGTAATTGACTTTAATTCTTTCTTTGCCTCTCTCAATACCTTAATGGTAGGGAGAGTTTGTTCAACTAAATTGACCAACTCATCAAACGATAGAGAAGTATTTTTGCCAAAAAACCGATCCACTTGTTCGTTAATTTTTGTTTGTTTATTCATCTTTTAATTCTCTTAAAATTTCATCCAATCTTAAACCCGCACAATCAATCTTCTTTCTTGTCAAGTTATAATGATTAACCACACCCCGGAATCTTCCCTTTGCGGCCGAACGATGAACTGCCCTAAGCAATCTCCCATTCTTCAATGGACATTCGAGCCGAATATCATAACGCTTCCCCAGCACCTTCAATAAAGCCTTGAGTGCGTCAATTTGCACATCGTAATATCCCAAATGAGCACCCAACCTTCGACCATGCACGGTAGAGTTCAACACGGGACGAATACCGAAACCCTTCTTTCTATACCACGATTGATATTTCATGTAATAAGCATTACTAAAATCGATGCCAATACTTACTTTATTCGTCCTTCCTGCATGATAAGCAATGTCGTTGGTGTCAACCATTTGAACAATCGTGCCATCGTTGTCAATAACAAAATGAGTTGAGTATCCCCTTTTTTTTAGAATTTTATGAGCAGATGCAGCAGATAAAGCCGCGTCCCAATGAAGCACCACCATGTGTGGAGTGCGTTCTTTTTTGGACTTCTTAAAATCTGGAAGCCAGTTTGTCTTAACCTTTTCCCACTCGATCGGAACCTTTTCTTCGTTGCAAATGATATAATTTTCAGGCTGGGAACTGTCTTCTGACTCTCGCTCTAGCGCAATATGGCGGTAGGTCTTCCCTCCGCACAGTCCATCAACCTTAATTTTATAAGATTTTTGGAAGTTTTTAATGTTTTCTATCAACTCCCCATTAAAGGCGGTAGAGCCGAACCACTCAGGCTCCCACCCCAATTTAGATGCACTTCTTTTATTCCATCTATTTTTCCAATACGACATTCGATACTAAATAGTTCAAACTTTTGCAATTAAACGATTTCATCAGCAATTCCAAACTCAACAGCCTGAGCGGCAGTTAGGTAGATGTTTGTATTTCTCTCCAACAACTCCCGAATAAACTCTTCGGTCATACTGGTTTCTTCCTGAAGGGCTTTGATATTTTGTTCTTGAATCCAGTTCACCTCTTCAAGTTCGTTCTTCAATTCATGAAGTGAACCTTGATGGTGTGACGAAACGCTATGCAACATCACCCTACAATTTGCGCCGATCTTTCGCTGTCCCTTTGTTCCTGCCGCCAAAAGCAAAACGCCGGCGGACATTACCTTACCGATACCCACGGTACGAATTTCGCAATCCTTTCTAATCATGCGCATAACGTCGTAGACAGCAAACATATCTGCTGCGGCGCCGCCATGAGTAGAAACATAACACTCAAACGGCTTGAAACTTACATTTCCCTCCTCATCAGTTTCTCTACCCTCATTCCTAAGCATCAACATTGAATAAATCAACTCAGAACATTTGGCCTCTTCTACTTCACCATAAAGACCTACAATTCTAAGCTTCTCGGGCGCTCGATCATCATTTAATACAATGAAAGAATGGCTGTCAACTTCTGATGGTGGCTCTGTATTTTCTGCGGAATCGAGGGATTCATTTTCCATTTTTGGCTCGTTTGTTGATTTTATACACCTTGCCGGACGGCTTTTGTTCTAGAAGTGGATAAGGAAAAGTTTCAGCCCACTTCACGAAATCTGCATGCGACGAAAATTCGCGATAGGATAGAAGAATTTCATGCTTCTTCTTGAAATTGTATCCACTACCACTCATTCTCCATCCTTCCAACGAACGTACAATTTTGTTTTTGTTCTTCAAGTTGACGCCATTGATTTGCAAACAAAATGAAATCTCATTCTTAATCGATGACAGTTTCCACGCTACAGCTTCCAATTTACTCTCCTTTGTTTTCTTTTTCTAATTGTCTCGCGTACAACTTATTACCTTCCCAGTATAGCACAAGCTGTCCATTGATATAAGCATACAAAACCTTACAATAGAATTGAAACTTCTTTTCTGTCAACTTTTTCTCTGTCGCAAGACGTCTCAACACCCTCACCACAGAATTCACCATAAATGCGTTTTCTGCATAATAGATATTGCCTTTTTTTTGAAAAGTTGAGTCTATGGATAACAGCTTATTTACTAGAGGATCTTTTATCATTTTCTTGTAATACAAATTTAACCACTTCTTCAAGACTTGTCAACCCCCTAACTGTAGAAACATGGGGTCTTTCGTGGCCACCAGAACCAGCAATATCCCCTTCAGGAGTTTTCTTTATTAAAGGCAAAACGCTCTCCAGATCTAGTTCAGAAATATCAGCCAAAACGGACGCAGCAGCAACAATGTACTCGTCGGCCATATATTCGGATATACCCAAAGAAGGAATGATGTCGGTAAAGTTTTGACCCAACCTTCCCTTGGAAAGAGCCACTAAGGCCCTCATGCCCTTATATATCTTGTTTCCCACAGGATTACGAGGACCAGACGAAGCGTCTCCCAGAAAGCGAGCCATATCGCTTTTAATATTTTGTAAAATCTTCATTGCGCCTTGTGGAGTTACATTTGCAAACGGTTCCACTACATTGCCACTAGTATCCTCGACATGTTGATCAATCATCTCGGCAGTTACTCCCGGCAAGTAATCCCCATATCCAACCTCAACCAATCCCCCATCAGAAGATTTCGTCTTACAACCTTTTTCAGACAAACAAAAAATATTAGGAAAAACTGCGTCACCCAAAATAACAACATTACGAATGGCCCTCAATTGATCAAAATACCCCTCTGAAGCTACGACATCTTTTTGATACTCAGTTGAGATTTTTTTAACGAACGATTTTCCAATCGTTCTTTTTCTTTCTTTGTCTCTCTGCACAGAAAATTCCGTAGGAACATTGATCTGTATAATGGCAACATCGTATCCAACATAAGCTAACGAATTAATTCGCTTGGTCAGCTTCTCTACATTCTCTCCCGTAGTATCGACAATAATCGGCGTCCCTTTCAAAACCAAATTCGACATGTGGCCTCGGGCAGCATTTTGTGCAATTTCTCTGGCTCTCATTTGTGTTTGTTTGAGCTTCTCTTGACCCGGAGAGGGAGCTTCCTCGTAGGCGAACTTTAAACTGATACCAAATCGAGTAAAAATGTCTTCCAACCTTTCATCCGTACTAACATCTACAAAATCTTTCGGCAACTTCATGTAATGTTTAATAAATGTTTTTCCTGCACCAGCGGGACCAAAAATAAAAACAGCCTTAAAAGGATATTTTTCCTTTAAAATACTGACTTCATTCAAAGGAGGAGATTCGAGAAGAAGAGAATCCTCTTTCTTAGTTTCCTCAATTAAGGTTTTTATTGTTTTCTTTAGAATCGACATTCTTGCTTTGTTCCTTATGTTGTGCCACCACCTTACTATAGTAATTATCATTCAACAATTTCAAAGCCCCATCCCAATCTTTAAAAGGAATTAACTGATGCATGCTTCGTGGATAAATAGAGAAAAATTTGTTAATACAAATTGCCTGCCAGTTTTTTATAAAATGCTCATCTAGTTGCCTAATGTGCAAAATATCTTCTTCAGACATGCCGGCATCAATCATTTGCTTATATTTAATAGCTTCGATGAAAAACAAATCGCCCTCAATACTACTCAACAATCTAATGACATGTTCGTTTACTTCCTTGACAAACGAAAGACCATGTACATAACTTAATATTGTGTTAAAAGCACTACATGAAAAAACGCCGAGCGCAAACCACACAAACGCGGCGAACAAGTCCGAACTAAACATTTCTGAAAACATCATTTATCTCCCACAATTCTTTTGATAAGATATCATAGTTTTTAATTTTATTTAACTCTTCTCTTGACCACCTATTTACCAGCGCCCGAAACGGGAACATAAAATAATACGAAGGGCCGGCAAATATTTCCCCCATAAAATCTACATTATATGTTTTGCCAGTCAACCAATAATATGCAGCCATGCTCATCCGATATCCGCGAAATTCCAACCATGCCCTCCCGGGAGCAGGGAAAGGCAACAAAAACAATGAAAACCAAATAAACGAAAAATTCCAAAAAGCACCAATAGACAATAATGACAAAATTTGAGGAAATAAATATGCATATTCAAATAATAATTTGAAATTTTCTCTGTCTTTGAGATGCACATATTCATGAGCCAAAATTTCGCACTTCACCAACGAACTGTAATTCGTCCAGGCGGCCGGCACGTAAACGCGCGGATACAACGTCGTTGTTACAGTGGTCATAAAATTCTTATTAAAAAAAAGTAATACACTCAAAAGACGCATTAGCACACTGTTCCGTTTGCTAATGATCTCGAACTTTGGAAAATTAAACCGAATATGTTCAATTAAAGCGGTTAAGCATTTTTGATGATAAAGACTCGCTTCAGAGGTTGTAAGTTTATTTCTTGACACTCTCTCGCAAAAGCCTACGAGCGACTCGACGTGCGATTTCTGCCACCAAAGCATCCTCGTCCAACGATTCGCGGACTTCAACATCAGCGGCCTCTAAATCTTCATCAATTTCGTCTTTAACCTCGGAAACGTCTTCTTCCGCATCGGCAGACTCTCCCAATGGAGCCTCCAAGGAAGGTTCCTCAACATCCAAATCCGAAGGAGGAAGTTCGCCCTCAGGTTCATCCATTGGCAACTCTTCTTCAACGCCGTCTCCGGTCACTGCTACGTCGATTCCGGTCTCGGCAGTAATCGCATCAGCAATTGCGTCAACCAAATCCTTCACCACCTCTTCATCTGCAACAGGTGCAACGTCCAATTCTGGCTCCAATTCTGGCTCCAACTCACCTTCGGGTCCGCCCATGGGCATTTCTTCATCTTCAGGCATTGGCATTTCTTGCAATTGTTGTCTGTCGAAATAGTTTTCAACCAACTGACTTCCTTGACCAGACAATTTCATAAATCGTCTAATCTTCTCTTCTTCTAGAAGTTGCTTTTTGTCACTCATTTACTTTTTCTCCTTGATGAGTTTTCTCTATAAATAGTATTTTACATTACTAAAACCCATTTCTTTATTCATTTAAAAGACGCGTAAATCGTTTACCCAACTTAACCTTGAGTTTGTCCTCAATTTGTTTAATCCGAACAAAACTTACGCCCAATCTCTCTCCAACTTCTCTTAGTGACATTTCGCCATATCTATCAACCGCAATAGATGCACAATTTAAATCATCTTCGAAATCAATCCACGATCTACAATCTTCCACCGGACACGATATGTCCAACTCTACGCACTTTTCGCTACATTCCTTCATAGTTCTGGATGCTCCTTTTCCATAATGTCAAAAATATTCTCAATTTCATTTTCCTCAAGTGCAAACTGCCTAATGGTTTCTTTTCCTTTTTCAAGTAAACCCCTAGAACCTTTTCGCTTCTTCTTGTTGTGAATGTTTTTTTGCTCCTTGTATTCATTTATAAATTTAAGTACGTTTTCGTCTTTGTCAAGATACCCAGTCATTAATATCCTAAAAAACTCGGCCTTACTAAAACCGTCGTATTCTAATCTAATTTTCAATCTCGCATGCCGCTCTTCCGTATCGACAAACATTATTTTCTTTTTAGTCTCGGACATTTACAGCCTTGTCAAAATATGTGGATTGCTCTCTTGTTGTCCCGCCAAAGTTTGGCGGCAAAACTCTGATTTGCGCCACAATTCTTCAATATTTCTCGCACCAGAATACGAAAAGCCAGATACAATTCCTTCCCTGAGTTCCTTAAGAACGTAGCTCATTGCTCCCTTATATGGAACTTTAGTAGCAACTCCCTCGGAGTGTGACGAAACTCCTCTCCAACTCGATTGAGCTTTCTTCGAAGCCATTCCTCTATATTCCTTAAACTTAATGCCATCAATAACAATTGTTGACCCCGGAGCCTCGTTTGTTCCGGCAAACAATGAGCCCGCCAAAACAAAATCAGCGCCGGCAGCTAAAGCTTTCACAACATCACCCGCATTCTTCATGCCACCATCAGCAATAATTTTAGCACTGCCACCCGTAGCGGCACAATCAAGAATGGTTTGAAATCCTGGAACGCCGTGGCCGGTTTGAATTCTCGTTGTGCAAATTGAACCTCCGCCAATGTTGCACCTTACACTATCGGCACCCCAACTACACAGAGCCAAAAATCCCTCCGCCGTTGCAACATTCCCGGCCATCAAATGAAATGCGCCTGAAAATTTGTCTCTAAGTGTTTTAATGGCTCTCTCCATTAGAACGTGGTGACCATGTGCCACATCAATGCAAATAACCTCCGCGCCAGAATCGACCAACTGGTCCGTTCTTTCTACGAAATCACCCGTCATACCAACTGCCGCGCCGACCGTTGCGTCAAATGGAGACGCATCCCCGTGAATGGCCGATACCGCATTGGAAACCATTTTAGATTGCTTTTGTATGGTGCAGTATCGATGAATGATTGCCAATCCACCATTCTTCGCCATGGCGACTGCCATGTTCTCTTCCGAAACAGTATCCATCGGACTAGAAATAACAGGAAGGTCCAATCTGATGAGTTTGTCTAAATCGTTCCCAACATCTATCTCCTTCCTGCTTTCAATGTCGCTATATTGCGGAACCAACAAAACATCATCATAACTTAAAGTTTTTTTCATTTTATCACCTATTCACAAATCTCACTGTAGGACTCTGCCCAACTCCATCAAACACAACAATCATCGACGGAAAAGGAGCAGAGTTCTTTGAATCTCCAAACTTCAATCTTCCCTTCACAAATCTAATCTCTTTGGCATGAATGCAATAATTGTGAAACCACTTTGTATCCGTTCTGGAAGGTAAAAGCGCCACTATTACGGCGCCCTTTCTTTCTTCGCAAGCTTTCTCCATCCATTCTTTAACATTAGAATATGGAGGATTCATAAACACAACTTCCTTGGCCCACGATTGTTTCAATCCATTATCTTCTATGGTGAAATATTTTGAACACTTATGATTTTCGTCAGTCGCACACGGATCTAACGTGAAACTAAATTCTGAATTCAGCTTTTCGTAAAATTCCAAAGGCGTAGACCACTCATCAGACTTGCTACTATGTAATACTTTTCGTATTTTTTCATTCATTTTTTTCCTTTGATAAAATTTTTTGCATCGTCCAACCTTTATGATGTTTTCGTTCGTCTCTACTTGTTGCATACATATGACTTAAATTCAATCCATGTTTTTTACAAAAATCGCTCACATGAGAAACTAAATATTCTTTTCCCGAAAAATCAATAAATTTTGCTTTTACGACATACATAGAACGAGAAGGTCTGATACGCTGCTTCCAATTCAAAAATCTTTCATATTTTCGCCTTAAATAAAGTGCGAAAACGTCATCACAAACATCAAAATAAAACCACTCCAATACTGGGGCTGCCCTTTTTCTTCCAGTATAAACTAAAGTTTTATAGGAATTCCAATTTGGATTGTCAAAATGAACTTTTGTTATTGTCCCTTTAATATCTGTGGCCTTATAAATTGCTTTTTCCAGCCCATCGATAAAATCGCACGCTCCAACAAATTTTAAATCTAAATTTGTTTTCTTGCTTAGAACGATTGAACCATCGCCGTCAAAAAAACCTCGCACAAACGATGACAATACATCTTGTGGTATTTTTGGAAAATTACAACCTAAACTCTTCCTTTCTTTGCCTCCGAGTTTTATAATATCTTTGCAAATTTCAGCAGAAAACACTCTTAAATATGAATTATTATCTTTATTGAAACTCTTAATTGGCTTATTAGAATTGAGAAGCTTTGAAATCTTTTCCAAAATATAACAATCCCTTTTATGTTGCGAAATTGAAAAAACGCTCACAACATCTCTATTGGACTGTTTACATATATTTCCATCAGCAAACCAAAAACCCAACACATAAGCCATATCTTTTGACCATATTTTGAAATAATTTTCATTCAAAGTGTATTTTCTCATATATTAAATAGTTCTTGGCTAATAAAAAACACCTAATTTCCCGTCGAACCGAATCCCCCGTCTCTATTGCTAATTGTAATTGGATACCAATCATATAAATCTCCCTCTCCACTTTCAATTGCTCTAAATGGAACTGCGGGAATTAATAAAAATTGAGCAATTTTATCTCCAAATTTAATTTCTTGCTGCTTGCTACCTATGTTGTGCAAATTTATGAGAACCTCTTGATCATATCCAGAGTCAATCACACAAGCACCTACAATTAAAGATTTTTTATACGCCACACTAGATCTATTTTGAACAATTCCAGCATAACCGTGAGGGATTCCTATTCTAATTCCAGATTGAACTAAAACAGATTCTCCAGACTTGATAACAATACTTTTTTCATCCTCCATATTTGCGAATAAGTCCAATCCAGCGTCCGATGGATTCGCTCTCTGTGGCGGAATCGCATTTTCATGCGTCATTGCGTATTCTATTAACATTTTTTCTCCTATATTTTTTCCATTTCATTTATTGTTGGATAATACCACTTTCCGTTGGTCGCCAAAACTTCATATAAAGTTTCCGCATGATAACTAAAGGTCATCTCTTTTATCACGATCCCCACACGTTGCATAGGCTCCAAGCCTTTTTTGTCAAAAACACGCATGCAAAACGAAACCAAATCTCCAGGCTGCATCAATATACCTCATATATGTCATCTTCGCTTACCCACCAATTAGGATTCCCCTTGAACAAGACTCTGTATCGCTTTGTGTGAACGTCAGTAAGTTTTCTCTTTATCACTTCAAGAATCAACCCAATACCTCTCTTGTGAATAACGCGGCGGTCGGGGGGCAAAAAATCCGCCTCAGTAGAAGCAGTGAGATATTTAAATTTAATTAATTTCCCAACTGCACCTTTCATTTATCGCTCTTTCTTACGAAAACAGGAATATTATAACACCCCACAATACTTTCTGATTTATATATTCCATCAATACACTCATGCTCGGGCACTTCACCATCCATTTGTGTAAAGCACTTCAAACATCGCTTACACTCAAGTTTGTTAAACCAATCACAACCCTCTTCATCTATCCAATTTGGCACGATTTAACCTAATAACTTGAAATTCTTCCACAACTGCCTTGCACTAAATCCCCATTGTTCGTTGTGATCTAGTTTGGCCATGTATGGCTTGTTTATGTGAATGATATCTTTCCCCGGACGGACTCCCCAACACTTAATTTTGGTTGTCGCACTGGAAGAGTCGATAACCTTTACAATATAGTATGGTTTGTTGTTTTTCGTCTTCTTTAAGATAACTTCCCTCGGAATAAACCAAGCAACACCTAAATCGGCGTCCCATTCACCCAAAGGTGGAATGCAATATTCTTCCAACTTCTCAACTACTGAATCATTCATTACCAATTCTAGTGGAAACTTACCAGTTAAAGAAACTAGGTTTTCCAACCTTTCACTATCGGTGAATTTTCCTTCCGGTTTATATAACTCGATATTTTCCTCAAATTTTACAACCTTGCGCGCACGGTCTACAGCAACACAACTCCAGAAATGCTTATCCCCGGTAAACCGCTTATCCATTAATCCATCCAAAGCTCCGCTGCGACACAACACATCCAAAGCTTTTTTGTTAAGTTTGCTATAAATAACAGACTCGTTAAAGAGAAAGTCCTCAATAGATTTGAATGGTCTATTTTGTACAATTTGTGCAATGGCGGCGACACCCAAACCCTTAACTGAATTTAGCGGCTGAATTAACGTCTTCCCATCAGCCGACAACTCCCAAACCACCCCGGAAGAATTGACATCAAGACTTCTAATTTCATAACCAAAACCCTTCACAATGGTAATCGCTTTCTCTTTCTTCCTGTCTGATGCATTGTCCAAAAATGCAGCCATCCACTCATCTTGATAGTAGTTCAACAGCCACGCACACTGAAAGGAAATCATACTATATGAAATTGCGTGACTTTTGTTAAAACCGTAACCACTAAATAATTTAAACTTATCCCACAAATCTTGAATCTGGCCTTCAACCATTTCTTTTTCTCGACAACCATCAAAAAACTTCTTTTTAATCTTCTCAAGCTTTTTGACATTTTTACTCGCACCTTGTTGGCGAGCTTGAGAATATTCAGTTACCAAAAGCTTTCTTAAAACATTTCCCTCATCTAAAGAAATATCTTTCCCCAACTTATGAGCCAGGGCGGCAATTTGTTCTTGAAAAATTAACAGACCGTACGTTTCCTCCGTTACTTCCTTAACGATCGGATGTGAATAATCAACATGTTTGGTTCCATCCTTGGCCTCAAGATAAGCTTTATCGGCGTCGGCCCCCAAAGTCGCAGGACGATAAATCGCAGTAATCGCAGCCAAGTCAGTTAAGTTCTTGGGCTGAGATCTTTTGCAGAAATTTTGAACGCCCGTTTCTGTAAATTGAAATACGCCGGCCCACTTTCCTGCATGATAGATATTTTCATAAACATTTTGGTCGTCGAAGTCAATTTTATCTGGATGTAAATGTTCGTCGTAAAAATCCCTAACATCATCAAACGTGGGTTCTTCTACGCCCTCGTGTCGAATGAGAACCTGACGGATGGCGTTTTCAAACATTTGCAATGTATCTAATGCAAGAATATCAAACTTAATAAAACCCATTGGCTCCAGATGTTTAACGTGCAACCCCTCTGTCCATGGAGTCTGCCTAACATCACCGCTCTTAATAATGGGCATGTGTTTCGACAAATCCTCAGCAATCACCACCCCTCCCGCATGCCTACTACAAGATTTAATGGAGCCGTGAATCTCTTTAATGTGCGTACCAACGTGGGGATATTTAACCAAAAAAGCTTTAAGCGAATCGCTGTATTGCATCACCTCTTCGTAGGTTGGTTGGTACACTCCAGCCTTAATTCCTTTTGCGGCTTTAGCTTTTGGGGTTGCCTCTTTCATCATTCTATTTGTCACTGCGTTAACTTCTTGGAAAGAAATGTTATAGAACTTAGAAACATCTTTTACCAAACTTCGAAGTTGCAAAGTGTTCCAGTTTGAGATGGGAACAACCTTATCTGCTCCCCACTTTTCAACAAGACGAGTCTTAACTCTCCAGTTATCACCAATGTCATAATCAATATCTGGATATCCCTTGTCATCCGATCTGAGGAATCTAGAAAACTGAAGATTATATTTAATGGGATCAACTTGTGTGATTCCCAACACATAAGCGATCAACGAACCTGCAGCACTTCCCCGGCCAGCACCGGAAATCTGTTCACTTGAAGCCAGATCTGCAATTGCCTTCATGAGAAGGAAATATTTCGAAAATCCCTTGTCTTCAATAACAGAGATCTCTCCCTTTAGTCGATCAACATACTCGGAATCAACCAATCCCATATTTTTCATGTTATCGACACAAAGTCTGAGCAGTGCTTGTTCTGGAGTGTTTCCTGGCGGGGTGATGAAATCGGGAAGCCTAACTGAATTGTCTGGAACGAAATCTTCAATGCGATCGTGAGCTATGTGATATGTTCTCTCGATACTTTCTCGAATTTTGTCATCATCGTACTCAACCCCCAACTGATTTGAGTAACTTCTATATGCATCCCACATTTGTTCGCCGTTTTTGGGATACAGTTCGTATCCTATTTCTTCGACAGAAACCGGAATTTCATCCGTCAACCAATCTGGTCTACTCTTTCTCCCAATCCACCCCAATCTCTTGTAGAGTTCGCGATCTTTCCAAGATGCCGGTGTCGGATAGTGACTATCTGCAGTGGAAATTAAATCCACCTCCATATCCGAAGCAACCTGGACGATGTACTTATTTAATTCGTGCTGTTCTGGAATGTTGTTCCACTGCAATTCCGCAAACCACCTGTCTCCAAAAATTTCTTGCATTCTTGAAGTAGTATCTCTCATTGCGGCCAAAACTCTAGCCTCACCCTCATCCCTATTCGCCCAATAATCCTTAGCGTAAACTCCCCCCAAACACGCAGAAGATGCAATAATGCCCTCATTGTGCCTCTTGAACATTTCATAATCCATGCGAGGATACTTATAAAAATTCTTAGGATCAAACGAATCGGTAGTTAATTGAAAAAGATTGCTCAACCCAATCTGGTTCTGTGCCAAAAGAACAACGTGATTTCTTCTACTTAGTTTTTTGTTGTTCCTTCTAGATAAACCCTCGTCTTCAATTCCAATACCAGAGCTTCCATCATCTTCGGCGGTCCTTCGACCTTTCTTGCTGGCTGCCTTTTGAGCTTTAATTTGTTCATACTCTTTCCGCCAATCGTCAATCGAAGGAATGAAGTACGCTTCAATCCCATAAATCGGCTTAAAAATCTTTCCATCCTCAGCCATTTTTTTAGAGTGCAAAACCTGATATGCCAAACCGTTCATATTGCCATGATCTGTTAGGGCCAAAGCATCAGAGCCATTCTCAAAAGCAAAATCCATATGCGAATTTGGATATCCGAGTCCATCAAAAGGAGAACCGGCAGTGCTGTGGGCATGTAGACCAACAAATGGAATTTTGTTATGCATCGCTGTCTTCTCCGATTGGGTTAAATTCTCTATAAGAAACAATATTTGGATTTGCACTGATCATTAACGAATCTCCACTGCCCAAATATCTACTATATCCTTCCCAAGAATCAATATCGTAATGAAACAATACATCACTGAATATATCTATTTTAACAGATTTGAATATATTGTCAAGAGAAAAATGACGTGCTGAATATCTTTCTTCCACGGGAAGTGTAATGCTACTCTTCTTCATGGGATTCCCCTTTTTCACGCCGGTTCCCTCCCTCATGACGTACTTTCTAATCTCTCTCGATTCCGCGAAAGTGAAAGTGAAGCCCAAATGGGCTCCGTCCTTAATTGTTCTACCACCACACGAAAGTGCAAAACCCTTATTTGACGATATGTCTCTTCTCAAGGGCGCCAACTGCTCAACGGGATATACGCCATATGGAAAAGAAACATAGAATCTATCTGGCCGAGTCCACTTACTGATGCTGCCACTGACAGAAGAAGCAGTAAGGGCGCCATGAACAACACTCCACCCCAACGAATCTCGCTTGTTTCTGTCGTGAGGATGAATGGGGATATAGAATATGGGAATCTTTCTTTCTTTCTCGCTCTTATTCACCCTTTCTAGCCAAATTGGGTCTTGTGCGTAATCGCCAATTCTGTGTCTTATGAGCGGCTCAATGTCATCATTGCAAACAATCCATATTGTTTCACAACCCGCATAAGCACATTCCACCACGCAACGTTCAACCGCCAAATAATTTGGTGCTATAGGCATTAATGCGTCGTGCCATGGCACATTAAAATCTAATTTTTGTCCAGCAACCGGAATTATGCCGGCCAAATGGAATGACTTGACATTACTCTTCAATATAGATTTCACCACTCAAGTTTTGAATAGTTTTGTACAAAAAACCACTAATTGGAAACTTTAATTTGTAATCCTCAGCAATCACTTCTTCCCTGGCTGCAAAAAAGACAATATTATCGCTCTTTTTTGAAGAAAAGTTGTAGATTGGAATTACATCTCTTTTGTTGTATTCAATATTCGGCAGATAATATTTAAACCTCGTCGGTCTTTTAACATCTCTCCCGTTTCTGGTTCCTTTGATGCCGGCGTTTCTCATGAGCTTGAGAACTTTAAACCTCACAAATGTGTCAGTATAGTTAATGTCGTTCAATTGCTCTCTGGACATGTACGAAATAGCGGCCAGATCTTTTGCGGTTCTTCTTTGGGCTTTATAGAAGAAAATCTCCTTTACAAAATCTTCATCAGTAAACATATAATCAATATTGTGCTTATTCCCTCTGCGAACATTAAACCAATCAACTACTTTAAATTTCTCGATTCTTTCCCCCAAAGCAAATGGCAATCCATGGACGTTTTCATTATCAAACACAAATAGTTGATTGTATTTACATTTGATGACTCTCGACCTGTGAGTTACAATTTTGACAAAATTATCATCCTGAATTCGTATTGAGTGAGCCTTCAAGGAAAGAGGGCAAAGTCCAGATAGCGACAAAGAGAAAAACAATCTTTGCCACACCTCAAATTTTGGCACTCCCACCTCTACAATATTGTCTCCAGTATGCAAGGCATATTTACCGGGCTCAAAACCAAATTGCCCAAGATTGAAATCTAAATCAAAAAACTCAAACGGCATTGGAGGCTTATCAGCGTTGATTATTAACGGATATTTGTTTAAATACGAAAACATCAACGCATTCAAACCACTTCCAATGACTAAATTGTCATATTCATATACGTGATTAAAATTACTCACCTTCAACAGTAATGGTCACAAACGCGCTTTCCTCCAAAGCTTTAATGATTTTACTTGCCCATTTATTTACGTGCTTGGCATAGCGAAAGCCGCGCTTATACTTATTGCGACCCTTACAACGATAACCCACGTTATAGCCACAAAGACCTATTTTATAGTTCCCCTTTCCATAGACATTAACCCAATAGCCAAGCACCTTAGCACCAGCAGCAATTGCATTGTGCGGCTTTTTCAATTGCCGACAACTTAACTTCAATTTAGGATAATATTCCGGCACAATTTGTGACATCCCACACTCATCCGAACGACCATGAGCGTTTGTTTTCCATCGACTTTCCACATACAACAACGACGCATATATAACAGGATCGATATTGTTCTTTTCGGCCTCTTCCACAACCATATCTGTATATTTACAAGCCTTTTCTGCCCTTGGCATCCCAGAGGCCAATAGTGCTAAACACAACATTGTACCATTCATATCTTCTCCTTACTTGAACTGAATGTGATATTCTCCACAAAAGGCACTTTGAAATCTAAAATGAATTGTTGCAACTCTCTCATTGAGGAAAATTCCATTACACGACCACTGTCATTAACAATAATGCCGAATTTACCAACTTGTCGCAAAACATCAACCTTATTAACAACAAGATCCGTTACGCCGTTAACAATTATGGCTTTAACCAAATTGGGCCAATTCAACCAATTGCACTGCCTCGGTCTTCCGGTAGTTGCCCCGTATTCTTCTCCAACTTCACGGATACGCCCCCACAAATCATCATCTTGTGGCTCAAACTGTTTCGCGCCAACATATGTTTCATAAATCTTTGCCACCCCATAGACCCTTCTAATTGATTGTGGGGGAATTCCAGTATTCAAAACCGCTCCAATGCCCACATTAGAACTTGTCACAAACGGGTAATCACCATGATCGACATCCAACCCAAACCCCTGAGCCCCTTCAAACAAGGCAACCACACCATGAGCATTAAGCTCCAATACCGGATCAACTAAAAATGTCTTAATAAAGAGATCATCCACATCTTTAGCTTGGAGACCTGTTCGTGCAAACTTCGAAGTATAACATGGTCCAATTCCCCTTCTGGTCGTTCCAATTCGGGTGTCCGTAGAATCTTCTTCCAGATGTTCATCGGTAACAATGTGAGCGTTATAGGCAATTTGAAGATTGTCTAGAACATTAATTCCCTTTGCCTCCAATTCTACAATCTCTTCTATGAGGGATTTAATGTTAATAACGCAACCGGGACCAATAAGAGATTTTTTGTTAAAAAACACACCCGCTGGAATGTGATGGGTTACGTGTTTTTCTCCCTCGTGATAGATTGTATGTCCTGCGTTGGCTCCACCATTAAATCTCACAACATGTGTATATTCTGATTTTTTGGCCAAATTATAAGAAACTTTTCCTTTGGCCTCGTCGCCATGTTGTAAGCCCAATACCACATCAGCTATCATTTTTAAATCCTCCAACTTCTCTAAAGGCCCCAATTGTTTCAGGCCATAATTCTTCAGCTATCTCCAACAAAGCCTTGGCAACTTGTTGAATTTCCCATTGCGCACCTTCATGCAATCTAAGATCAATAAATTTGATAAGATTACTCAAATTCACTGTTCCATAATATTCCGTATATAAATTCTGCGGCAAAACGCCTCTCGCTTGTTCGCGACAAACACCACTTTCAATTAAATCACCATACAATCCCAATGAATATTCATGATGATTTCTGACTGCCAAACTCGCCCAATCATATCTACCTTCTCCGCCATCAACGTCAAAATAAGAAACTTTAGGATTAATTAAAATATCCGTCGAAGCTTGCCTATTTGAATCACTTTGACTCCTGAATTTTGAAGGTTCATAAAACTGCATATTCACATTTGTGTACCTTCTAGAAATTTCATTGTACGACCAAGTACGATGCCTATGATGCTGAGAGCGGATAAACAAAGGCACAACAAACTTGCAAGTTAAACCACAATGCTCGAACACTGAAGTGTGTTTGTGTTCGATAAGATATTTAATCAATTTCTTGTCTCGTTTTGAAAGCTCTTCGCGTTTGGCCCCAAAACTTACTCTTGCCGAGTTTACAATTGTCAAGTCACTTCCATAACTTTCAATCAATTGGACTCTTCCAGTTTTGTCATTAAAAAGGTATTTTGTTATATTTCTATTTTCGTGGTTCAATTCATCCTCACAACCGCCAACACATAGTTTTCAAGAATCATCAATTGCTCCGCCTCTTTAAACTTAAATCTCTCAACCATGTTGTTGCTGACAACAACAAAGTCGCCAGATTCAACATCGATGTTACAATCTCCTGCCTTGTTTAACACTTCGTAATATTCATGAACTGGCTTTTGAGTCATCAACCCATCGGGCAATAAAACAGCAGAACTTTTCTCCTCTTCCACTTTTTCTATTTCTTGAATTAACAGATATCTGTTTACCGGTTCTAAACTATAAATCACTCATCGCTCCATTGCCAAATTGAAGGTTGTCTCTTTAGTATATCCAGAGAAAGCTCTGGTTTATCCGGGTCGTCTGTTTCGTGGATTTTCACCACCCTAAACAGCAATTTGGCCGGTCCACTTACAATGATATCACCTTCGTGCAATTCTTTAAGATATTTCTTTGTCCATTTACCGTTTCTATGAACATGATAAATTATATTTTCCAATTTTCAACTCCTTGGGTATTTCTTTTCTAATTGTTTGTAGACTTTTTGAATTTCAGAAATGTCTACATTGTTGTTGTTTTTTAAAAGCCTGTATGCCTTAATTGCTGTCCAAATTTCTTCTCTTGTAAGCCATTTATTTTGAACATAACTGGCCCGCAAATCTCTTTTGTGCTCTTTGAAAGGTTCCATTGCTTTCTCTGTGGCCTCCAAATCAGCAATGAAATTTTCAATATGCTCTTCTGTGGTCAACAACTTCTCTTGTTGTTCGTCGCTCATTGTTCCTCCTTGTTTATTCGTTTAAGAGCTAGCTGATAATACTCATCTTCAATCTCAAACAATATAAAATTTCTATTTAAATTTCTACACGCAACTGCTGTTGTCCCACTTCCAGCACAACTATCTAAAACCAAATCACCTTCATTTGTGTAGGTTTTAATTAAAAACTCAAACAATTTAATTGGTTTTTGCGTTGGATGCAACACCTTTCCTTCACTTTCCGCAGTTTTAAAGTATTGTACAGTTCTAGGGTAGCGCAATCCGGTTTTATTTTCAACCAATGTAGAAACTTGTTCACCATAAACATCCGTTGTCCTAAGGGCTTTGCCTTTGTTGTAAGGTTTGCCTTCTGTCTTTTGGGGATTGTATGTTCCCCATTTTCTATAAAATATCAAAACACTTTCGTGAGAGCGCAAAGGTTGCTTTTTGGCATTTAAATATCCTGTTGCTTTAGATTTTTCCCAAATCCACTCATACTTAAAATGTTTTAAATTCGAATTAACCAAAACACTGGTAAATGGTTGCGCTGCAGTTAGTGCAACAACACCATCTTTTTTCAATATTCTATCATACTGCTTCCACAATGTATCTAAAGGAATTACAGAATCCCACTTACATTGCGTCGTACCGTATGGAAGATCACACAATATCATGTCAATCGATCCATCTTCAATTGCCGGCAACAATTGTAAACAATCACCTTTGACAATTTTGTTGATCATCATTCCTCCTTATTAATTTCTGCAATGCTCACACAAACAATAGTTATCATCAAATTGTTCAATGTCAAAAACACTTCCACAAACACACTTAACGTGTGTCGAGTTTAAATGTTTTCCATATTCCTCAACCGTTCTGTATTCAAATTTGCAATAATTACATTTTTTATTTCACCCACACTTACTCCATCCACAAGATTTACAAGCCGCACAGCCCTCAATGTAGAACAAATCTGCACCACAATTCTCGCAAGAAACACCATCAACCTTGTCCCCATCGGCAATATACTTTTTCAACACTCTCGCAACACATTTCGCAAAACTGAACATGTCGCTGTCTCTATCTTTCATTAATTGTTCAACTAAAAACTTAGTTTTTGCTCCGTGTCTCAATGCCAAAGAAAGCATTCTCGTAAAAGCTGAATGATTAGGATTGTCAAAAACTCTCACGATATCTTTAACCGAGACTTCATTTCCATTATCACCGAACCTTAAATCGTATTTAGAATTTGTCGTTTTTCTAGAATGCTTTGTCAATACTCCCTTGCTATATTTTTTGGGAATCTCAATTAAATCTGATTTTCCTCCCATAACTTCATACGGTTTACCATCGTACAGACCAACTAAAACCGTCCAGGGTTCACCTTGAATCGTTGTGTGGTGAATATCACATTCTAATTCTTGTGGCCTTTTTGGAGAGCATCGCTGAGGGAATTTATTCTCTTTCTTCTCTGTTACCAAAACTCCAGAACGAGAACCATCTACATAAACAGTAATTCCTTTAAGGCCCTTTTTCCATCCCTCAAAATATAATTTTCCCACAACTTCCGATGAAGTATCCGCCGGAAGATTAATTGTTGAACTAATTGAGTGGTCAATGTAGTTTTGAATAACTGCTTGAATTTCCACTCTCTTCGTCCATTGAATTTCGTCCGAGGTCACAAAAAACTTTGGCAGTTCCACTTCTCCATTGACCTTGAACGTCTTTTTCCATTGTTGAATATTGTTATGAAATACCCTATATTCTTTCCACTTATCTCCAAGTTCATCCACAAAATCGGCTGCTTCGTCTGCTTGATCGTGATTAAGCTTTCTTCTGCGAATATACCAATTCCTAAACACTGGCTCAATGCCCGAACTAGTTTGGGACAGTATGGAAACTGAGCCAGTGGGAGCGTTTGTTAACAACGATATATTGCGTCTTCCAAATCTGGAAATTTTGTCCCGCAGTTTTTTGGGCAGTTTTTTTATATAAGAGTTGTTTCGCTCTACGCTCCAGTCAAACACAGGAAACGATCCGCGCTCCTTGGCCAGTTCGATACTCGCTTCATATGCACTGTCTCTCAATGTCTTGTAAATCGTGTCAATAACAATCAAAGCTTCATCAGAATCGTAAGCCAAATTTAAACAAGCCAAGGCATCTGCCAAACCGTGTGTGCCCAATCCAGTTCGCCTTCCATCCCTACAAGCCTTAAGCATTCTAGACCACAACGCTTTTTCAGATTCTGTTTCAACAATGCCCACAATGTGTTCAAGTTTTTCAATTTCTAACTCCACTAAATCATCCGACAAGCGCATTGCAACGGATGCTGCTTGTCTAAACGAATTAAAATCGAACTTGGGCTCAACAAAAGGATTTTCCACAAAACCTTTTAAGTTTAAAGAAACAAGGCGGCAACTGTCATATGGAGACAGGGGAATTTCTCCGCACTGGAAAATGTATATGCCATTAAAATTTAAATTACCTTTCTTGTTTGTATAAGAATTTGTAACCACCCCAACTGTATGATTGTCGTCAACCGTAATATTATAAACGACATGTTTTCCCTTTAAAACTTCAACTCTATCAACTTTGTGATTGTAATTCTTTCCCGCCTCAATTATTTCCTTAAAGTTTTGGAATCCATACTTTGTTCTCAACCTAAAAGGAACGCCCTCTTTTTTACAAGATTCTTCCCACTCCTTCAGCAGAGGCTGTCTTTGCAAAGCAAACCTCAAATCAGAATAAATCTTAGTCTGTTTTTGCACATTCTCTTGTTGCCTATTGTGATAAGCGGCAGAGACTTTTGCAATTCTGCTTTTTTGAAAAGAAACATCATTGTTCATTTTATTTAAAGAGCAAGCAACTGAACAAAATGAAGTTTCGCGACGAGAATACAACACACTAAATTGTAATTTACAATATTCGCACTCTTTTTCAACAAATACATCGTTTTCAACAATTTTAACATTATAACCTTGCAATAAGGCGGCTTGGAACCTTCTGACAATCCGAGGATCTAAATCAATGTGTTCGAAACCGCACTCCAATGCGGCCCATTTAGCCAACTCTGTTGGAGTTCTGAACCAATTGTTGGCTCTCCAACTAGAAAACCTTAATGGCATTTGTAGTTTTTTCGCCTCTTTTTGCCACTCTTTTGAAGAAAATCTTCTACCCAATTTTTTAGTTAAATTTTTTGCAGCTTCTTCAATTTGTTCGTTAGCGAACCCCGAATAACGTCCATTTTTAGTTCCTTGCGTATCGTGATTGGCGTGAAACTTAACATGATCTTCAAAAGTCATGATCTTGAGATTCTCGGGTACATTATTTAGTGAATTATAATCTTCATGATGTACAACCAACCCACCTTCATTCCAACCATTTTTTTTATTTTTATCATATTTCTCATTCCACAATTCAAATTGATTAAATTTGGCTATCAATTTGTGTTCAAAGATTTTATCTTTTTGTGAATTCAAAGTATTGCAATGAACGCGATAATATTGATTGTTGTTTTTCTTAGTTATATTTTCAGCATTTTTCGTAAATCGATGTAAACTATCTCCACTCTTTAATTCATCTGCTCTCTTGGACGCACCACTCAACAAAGGAAATTTATGATCTGGAGTCGTGTCAACATAAGAGCCGCCTTCAAAATATATTCTCAACAAATCCTGTCCATCTCCAGTTATCCTGGGATTTCTACCCATCTTTATCTGCGCTCGCCCACTAACAGGGTCAACCGAATAAACAGGGACGTCCTTACCCTCTAAAGCCAATTGTTTAATTGTTACAGCATTTCTTCCATCTGCAACAGCAATTAAAGTGTCACTCGCAATGCAAGGATTTGTTGTCACAGTTTTAAACCCCGGATAAGATTCGGCCGGCAAGTTATTAACAATATTGTCCCACATTAACAATCCCGGTTCGGCGGTTTTCGTAGCTGAATCGATGATCAATTGCCACAATTCATTTGCTTTAATTATTTTTGTGTATTTTGGCTTTGTGGCCTCAACGGGAAATTTCAACTCAAACTCTTCATCGCCTTCCACAGCCCTCATAAATTCATCATTAATTTTGATTGATATATTTGCTCCTGTAACTTTTTCTAAATTTTGCTTCATTACAATGAATTTTTCAATATCCGGGTGGCGCACATCCATAGAAATCATCAGAGCACCACGTCTATTGTTCTGTCCAATCATTCTACAAACGTAAGAATAGAAATCAGCAAAACTCCACGCACCAGTTGATGTTCCTGCGGAATTTCCTACTTTCGCTTTCTCTGGACGCAATGTGGAAATATCGATTCCAACGCCACACCTACGAGCGAACAAATTTGCCAACTCCTTTCCAGATTCCATAATGGAAGAAATACTATCTTCTGGAGAGGGGACCACTACACAATTCGAAAGAGAGACGTTTACAAAATCGTTCCCAATTCCATACATTGGAGAACCTTGTGGCACTATCTTTTTAAAATTCTTTAAATATGAATAAATTTCTTCTTCACTTAATTCTCTTTCTCCTCCAAACTTTTTCTCTATCCTTGCAAACTCTTTTGCCAATCGACGGTGCATAACATCAGGACTGGACTCAAGTACCTCGCCCTCCTTGTTTTTAAGAGCATACTTGTCAAATACATTTGCAGCTAGCTCATCGCCTTCAAAATACTTTAACGACTCAGCCACAAATTCTTGTTCTGTAATCATTCCTAACTCTCTTTCTTTTTGTTCTTGTTAAAATCAGCGTATTTCTTTTTGAGATTTTCTGCTTGCTCTTTTGCTGAAGCTGCCACAATCTGTTCAACGGTCTCATTTGTCTGCGGCATAACTTCAATCTTCACCTTGGATGTGTCCATGAATATTGGGTATATAAGACCGTCAGGTCCATTCCTGTTCTTGGCCACAAACATCCTTCCGCTATTGCTCACCTTATCTTCTACGGTACGAGAAATAGAGAAAATAAAATCCGCAACAAAACACTTATTAAAAGCCTCTGAAATGGCCTCCATTGTTATAACTTCTGCGTTCAATCCCGACCTATTGGTTTGCGAAGCAGTCCAAACAGGACATTTGTACTCTTGCGCCAAAGCCCTAAGCTCTTCATAAATAGTTTCCAATTCATATCTCTTCTCTTTTCTGACAACAGTTGGCCTTAATAAATCACCATAATCCACAATAACCATGTCAATAGAATTACCCAATCTCTGCAATTTATCTAAATGATTTTTGATTGTACTGACTGATGCTGATTTTGTAGGATATTCCTTTACAATCAGCTTTCCTTTCAAATTTTTAACTTTCTCGAAAATCTCTTCTTTAAAGATCCCCAAATCCGAAAGTGGAACATTTGTAATGCAGCTATCATATCTTGAAGCCACAACTTTATCTTGAAGTTCCAGTGTGTAATGAACAACACTCTTGTTTAACAAAATTGCCCGACTTCCCAAATGAACCAAAGCCATCGACTTTCCCGCACCTGTAGGTGCAATGACCACACCCAACTCCCCCTGTCCAAGACCCCCTTTTACAATCTTATCAACCTCCTTCCACCCAGTTGAAATAGGGTTTCGAAATCTTGGTTTAAATCTTTCCTCAAAATCCTTTAAATAATCGTGACCAACATTGTTATCCAAACCGAGCTTGAGTGCATCAAAAATGAGTTTAGATATCTCATCAAAAGATGATGTTTGCAAAAGATGTGAACTTTTAATCATTGCCTCTTTTAGTTTTTGCTTTTTACAAAAATCTAAAGCAGTTTCCTTAATGTACTCCGCCCCGTCAACAAAATCAGATGTTTGTATTCGTGCAAAATAACTTCGTACCTGCGTCTGTAAGGCTTCTGACTCTCCATCCATACCCGACTTCAGGATCGACACCAAAGTGTTGTAGGATGGATGTGAGCCATACTTTTTTCTATAGCCAAAAATCTTGCTTGTAAATACCTGTAAATACTTAAGTTCTAGGAACTGAATATCGAGCACTTCGGAAATCTGATCACAAAACGGTCGGTCCTGAAGAATCAGTTGGCACAGGGACTCTTGAAAGGCTTTGCCATATTTGGAGAAAGATGGTCTTTCTTTATTCACTATTTTACAACCTTTTTAGCTTATGGGCGTGTACTCGCATTGGCCCGGAAAAATCATCATTGCACCACAAAACATCGAATCTGGTTAAGTCCAAAGTGCTATTATCAGAATCTAGAACCCGAAAACCTATGGGGCCATCGAGGACCAAACCAACAAGTCCTGGTAACTCGTTCAAGCACACAAGATCACCAACTTTAATCTCTCTCTCTTCACTCACTCCAATCTCGCTCCAACGTCCTTTCTGGCTCATTTTTGTAGGTCAAAAAATGCTCTTGAAGCGTTGCAACACTAACTTTGTTTTCGGGGAAATCCAAAACAAACTTTTCTGCCATTCCATTTGTTTCCGGATAAAATCTCTGAAACAATTCTTTGGCTTGTTCTCGTGTCGCATTGTCTATAAGATATTTTTTATCCACTCTCCCGGGACGAATCAATGCATCGTCCAAAAACTCATCTAATCCTCCAGTATTCTTTAATCCAATACTCACTCAGGCGTGTCCTAAATCCACCCACAAACAAAACCGTGTACAACCTTCCGCCTTCTTTTGACCACTCCTGTTTGATAATAATACCATATTTATCAGAAACTTTTTCCCTAATTAAAGATGATTTTTTCGTTTTTATCAAAACTCCAATCATGCATTAATTAGTTTTTCATTCAACCTCCAACAACCATTCTTTGTTGATCAAAAACTTTTTATTATCGAATAGAATTCTATAGAAAGGCCCACGAGGATCACCAAACTCTCCAACAATCAAAGCTATTCGACCCTGTTCCGATAGAAAGTTTTGGTATATCAACTCGCCATCCTCCTGGAGTGAATCTTGCAGGAATCTTTCAGAATAGTTAATTCTCACCAAAGAACCCACTTTCATTTAAATTCCTGTCGCTATCTCTCTCGCATCCAAACGCCTATTGAATTCTCTATAACATTTTCGGCATGCAATATTGCCACAATGGGTGTGTGGACCTCTTAGCACAGACCTTTCTCTTTTCTTTTGAAGCCTTGAACGCTTTGCAGATCTCCCTTCCTTCTTCTTTCCTGCCAAACCTTCGTACTCTTGCTTCCTTCGTTGGTTCGTTGACATTTGCTTTCGTGCTCTTGCTGCTTTTCGCGTTTTCTTAGACATCGCCTTCCTCGTTTCTTGATTCATCGCGACACCCACCACAACACCCCCCCGAACCCTTCTGCGTTAAATAGGCCGACAGATCGACTCCTTCCACACTAAACGAGCCAGTCGGCATCGTCTCCCACGTTAAACGAACCGGCTCATATGTCTTTCTGAAGATTTCGTCTTTGCAGGGATATTTCTCACCATCAATGCCAGTAATGAGCCAATCTCCAACGTTCCCAACCATCGTTCCTTCTAAAGTTTCAATTTCAACCTGTTCGGTTATTCGAACGGCATCAACTACAACCGGCAATTTTCTAAATTTAGGCATTTATTCTCCTTATTTGTTTTTTTCTCGTACAATTCTTTGACAATTTTGGAACAAGCTAGACATATCCAACTCACCAAAACCATCTTCCATCATCATAGTTCGAACACCAGTTTTATTAAGGGCAAGTTCGATATCTTCCACAGCCTCTCTGGCCATCCTCTTATTCTGCGGAGAAATAGAGGGGGCATACAGTTGCATTAATTTATAATTATTCTCAATAAGCTTTTTGCTCTCAAGAATATTATGATGCACCTTTAGTTTCTTCTCTTCTTTCTCGCACGCATCGTAGATATCTTGGAAAGTAAACGACTTCTCTTCTGCAAGAAAGGGAAATCGTTTTGCAATAGTTGGCAACCCTACGCGACTAACGCCGGGTAAATTATCTGACTTGTCTCCCACAATTGCTCTCGCCAAAGCAAAATTCGTTGGATGAACACCGAACTTTTCAACAATTCTTTTTTTGTTCAAAAATTCTTTTTGAATTGGTCTGTGCAAAATAGTCTCATCATCACAAAGCTGAAGGAAATCTTTATCACTTGACACAATGATTTTTTGCCACCCTCGCAAAGAAGGCAATTGAGCCACATAAGCGATAACATCATCGGCCTCGATGTCCTCAATCATAATCTGTGTGATGGGGAATTCATTAAGATATTCAATCAATCTTGTTTGTTGCCAAACCTTATTTGCCATTTCCTCATATTCTGAAAGATTTCTAATGTCTCTATTAAGACGAATGGGTTTGCGCCCACCTTTGTAGTTTTTATTTGCTGTTTTTCTCTTCCTCGATCCACCTGGACCATCCCAACATATAACAATTTTATTTGGTCTTGTTTCTCGCATTAGTTTACCTAATGATGAAATTGTTCCACGAATACCACCAATTGGTTCTCCGTTAAACGATAGACTTGGATTAACTATATATTGTCTTAAATAAAAATTAAGACCGTCTATAATCAACACACGTTTCGTTTTCATTTAAATTTCCTTGAATGTTTTATAATACACAACATCTTTTACACACCCTACAGATACATTATATGTCTCTGCTAACTCTTTCAATTTTAAGCCCTCTTTCCTAAGAGTTCGTATCTTTCTTGCTTGCTTGTTTGTTAATTTTGCAGAAGGATTACCTTCACCTTTAAATTTTGCAAGAGCTTTCAAATGATTTTCTCTTTGTTTTTTTGTGTGTTTTCTGCCCTTAAGAGTTTTGCTAATTTGTTTTTTTTGTTCTTCTGAAATGGGGCGACCTTTAAATAATTTACTTAATTTTTCTCTAGTTTCTGCTGAAACTGCATGACCCATACGTGCTTCGCTCATTTTTCTTTTAGTCTCTTCTGACAGGGGGCGACCTTTTAAAGTGTTTGAAATCTTTTTCTTTGTTTCTGCCGAAACGATTCTCCCTTTATTTCGTAATGATAACTTTTTAAAAAATTCATTTCCCCTATAAATTGCTTTCTTATTATGATTATACAATATTTTTTTATTATTTTCAAAATATAAATCTAAATATTCTTGTTCTTTTTCAATCAAATCACAATAACTTCCTTCTACCATTTCGCAACAAATTTCAAATATAAAATTTTCTTCCCCATATTTATTCCAAGCATTTTGCATATATTTATTGTGATGTTTATTGTATTTTAACATATGTTTATGATTATTCCATCTATTTTTTAGATTGACACTACTCCCAATATAAAAATGACCAGTAACTTTGTTCAATATTTTATATATTCCCTGCATTTTTTTCCTCCACAATAATTAGGAAGAAATTAACTTTTTCCCTTCAAAACACCAATTGACTAAACAACTTCAATCTTCTTCGTCTCCAACCGGTAAATAATTCGTATCCTTTCCACACTCAACACATAAAGTTTTCTTCCATCCATAAGGACTTCCATTGAAGCTACAAAAATTTCCCCTTCGGCCGCACTGTTCACAAATTATATAACTCATACGTTCAGCAAACGCAACCGCTCCATCAATACGTTCGTCTCCACCAATATAATAAAAACGCAAACCACCAAGCTTCTCTTTAACCTGAGTTACTTCAACATTTGAAGTTGAATTGTATTTCATTTCAAAAACAATTAATCTGCACAATTCATTAATCAAATCAAACCATCCATCATCACACTCAAAACCAAAAGGCATAAGTGATTCTTGAATTGATTTGTCTTTCCCTATAAATATTTTAGGATAAGTATTGAACAAATATTCTGTATTAAGTTTATTCATCTTCCTCTCTCGGAACTTCCCACTTGTAACCATCATATGAGCAAAGTTCTTTATCGGCCATTTTCACTTTTGCCATAACATATGTATGAAACGTCTCATAATCACCCTTGCACATATCTGATGCGGTGGAAATATCATCTAAAAGATTTCGCAACCTAAAAGCAATTGGTTTCCAAAAAACTTCGCTTCTAGTCTTGTTGTGTCCTTCGATGTGTGTCTTTTGGGTGTGCCCGTTTCCCTTAATGGGGCGTGTATTGATCGCCTTAATCATCTGTATACCATCCTACAATGTTGTCTTTTGTTATCCTTGGAGTCCAATAGCCAGATTCTGCCAATTGATAATATTGATGCCAAGAATTTTGAGGTTTATTTTTGACATATTTTAGATACAATCTGTGCCAATAAGCCTGAAATTCTATTTCTTTTTCCGTCAAACTTATTAAAAGATAAGTTCTTAAGCCATCAGTGCTTATGTTCCAAATTTCATACCAATGCCTTTTTCCATCATACACACACAATCCACTTAACGGCCCATCGTGCCAATCAACATGCCACAATTCTTCAATATCATCGAACTTTATACGAGAAAGGGCGCCCTTTCTCGTATTACGAGAAAAGGCGGCGAGATCAATTTCAGGAAGTGGGTATCTGTTCATTTCTCCTTTCATCCAGTGCGTGTATGGCCCAATCTTTAGAAACTTTAACTGGGGTTTCGGCCAACGAACCTTGGGCATATGAACCAGAGTCCTTATAGTTTCCCAATCTCCCCACGAACAAAGAAATATCTTTATATCTAATGGCACCCGGTTTGAGCAATAATTCTCTTATATGTTTTGCCGGATGAACCAAGCTTCCCCATTGCGGTTCCTTCGCGAAAAGTCTCTTTGTGATCCAATTGAATAAAACATCCTTGCTTTCCTCCGTCAACACATAATCAAACGAAGCGTCTTTGGGAACCTTCATTGGGGCCGACATCACATACAACTGATCATTAAGATATTTTGAGACGCGAGCAAGCAACAAATCACCACGATCACTATCAATCCTAATTTCTCTATCGGCCTCCAGCTTCTCCCAATCTTCCTCAATATAAACATTTCTTAAATCTGTAGCGATTTTGCAATTCGCCAAATCAAATCTTTTCATTACTTCAAAAACATTGCCTCGAACTCCGGAAATAACTTGCAACCTTGTCCCAAGGGGGCTTCCATTTTTAGTAGGCCACCTGGACGAACGCAGACTCCACTCATAGGCAAATTTGCCCCACGAATTGGGGGTGTCTGTTTTGTGCCACGGTTTTGCAAAAAAGGGTAACGACCCTTCGTTAATAAAATCGATCGTGTGCCTCAAATCTGTAGATTTGGGAAAGAAAAAATCAATATCCCCTCGGCGCTTAACGTTCAAAGCTTCGAAAACATCACCGTAAAAGATTGCCCTGCGCAAAAACCCACCCGCCACAAATCCACCCATCGCAAACAAAGGACCAAACGCAGAAAGGCCCTTTTCAATATTTGGAACTTTTTCTTCCAACCACGAAAAATCTTTTTGCACAATCATTGCAATTAGCGCCGCAGTCCCCAAAGATTCTGAGGGAGCCAACTTGGGCGGGTTTCGAGTCGCAGTGCTGCACAAAAGGCCGCATCAAAAACGCCCCCATACTCACGAACATCAGAAGCGGTCACGCGAATGCTTCGGCCGGAATTCAACCTTCCAGTGGCGATGGTTCGACCAAGAGACTTTTTATACTTCTTCTCATCAGGTGGCGCACAAAACGAAAAACCTACATCATAAATCGCCCCATCGTCAGCATCGTGACGATGAACGGCCGCCACGGTACGATAAGACTTCCGGTGGTCCCACCCCCTTCCGTCGAAGGCGGAATCCGCCCAAAGTACGCGATACCGAAAAAACCTTCCATTACTCACAGACATTTTTGTCCTCCTTGTTGTTGTTTAATGGCAAAAGTCGCCAAATTTGTACTAAAATATTGTTTATATGTCAATTTTCTGAAACCTGATGTGAACCAACAAACACTAAACGTTTTGTCGTTATGCTCCAACACCAATCCCCATCGGGGCCCCGCAATAGAATTGCTCAAAATCAAATCTCCCCTTTGAGCAAAAAATGCATTGAAAGAGGGCGGGGCGCTCATAGCTTGATCTTTCCCACCGTTTTTTCCCCCGTCGTGAAAACTGCCTTCTTCACTCCCACAAACTTCAAAACCTCATGACACATGTCACATGGCTTCGAATTGCGAAACACACCCTCCTTGTTGATTCGAACAACATATATAGTCGAACCTTGAGTTAGGTTTCTGTCAAGACCAAGAACGGCACCTAGTTCCGCATGATGCGTCGCATGTCCGCAACCTCGGTCACGAAACCGATTGCCAAATCTATTAAATTGATCTTTATTGTGTGCGACATTGAGCACAGAGCCGCCCTTAACCAAAACCGCACCATGCTTAAAAGAATCGTGTTCACTGTTTTGTGCCACTCTCTTTGCCAAATCAAGAATTCGCTTTGTGCGGTTGGAGACTTCCATAACTATAATATAGTCATTTTTTGCAACAATGTCAAGTGTTTTTTAAGGAATTTGTGGAGGAATATTTGGTGGAACAAAACCTTCTGGGGGGAATCCAACATCCGTTTCGTCTTTCGAAATAAAACTGGCATTGTATCCTATCTCTCTCAAGGCCGCAATCAAATCCTCTTTGGTCATACAATCAGTTGGATATTCGTCTTTTACTTCCTCGATCTTTTCTTGGATAATTCTTTCACATTTGTTTGACGCTTTTTCAAATTCCTCTTCAAGCGAACAGCCACCATAACTTATAAAAAGTGCTGCCGCGAAACACGCAAACAACGTTAACACCATAAGACGAGTTGGCAAAAGGGATGAGATTTTCACAAAAAAACCTTCGTTATTACAGCCCCAAACAAAAGTCCAGCCGCAACCCCATACGCGTATACTGTCCAAAGAACACGACGTTGTTCTTTAAATTCTTTACTGTTCATTTTTAAGCTCCGTTAATTCTTCTTCGTTGTCAATATCATAAAAGTTAGACGCATCGCCAGTTCGATCATCAAATTTTCTAATAATTTCGGTATCCATGATGTCCAACACCCTTTGTTTAAATTTGGGATTTTCCAACATTTCCAACCACTGATTCTTTTGAAATTTAATTTCAGTTCCATCCGCGAAAGTGAGACAGTTCCATGCCTTACTCAACCTCAATTGATCGGAAACCTTAATGGCTTCAAGCCAACTTTCTTGATCGCAAATCTTAACATCTTCACCGCCCCAAAGGATTTTAAAAGTACACTGTCTTCCTTGAGAGCCGAATCTAGACTTTTCCACCCTCGCTTTAACCTCTGTTCCAATTCTAAACCCTTTTTCATCCAAAAGGAAACTGGCCTTGGCCTTTCTGGCGGTCAACCAAATTCTTAGCGAATAAGAATAAATCAAAGCCTTTCCACCGGGAGTAAAATATGGTGTAGTCATCGCTTCAGCGATGTTCATTGTGATGTTAGTTTTGAGTTGGTTTAAAACCAACAATGTTGACTCCGAATTCGCAATGGGTTGAACCAACTTTGCCAACCCTTTAGACAAAATTCGTGGCTTAACTGCCATCGAAGATAGTGGATTAAAATCTCCTTCAATATCGGTTTTGCTCGGCGTCAATGCCAAGGAGTCCCAAATAAACAAAAACCTATTAGTTCCTCCTAGAACGGCCTCAATTGTCTCTAACACAAATTCCACACTTGACGCTTGTACATATAGAATTTTATCTACATCGCAACCTGCACGTTCCAAAAATGTAGAATCTAACGCGTTTTCACTATCAAAGTAAATTACGTCAATTCCCATTTTTTGTGCGTTGGCTGCAATTTGCGCAGCCATATAAGACTTACCAGTTGATTCCAAACCAGCCAATTCACTAATCTTCCCAATTGGAATTCCAGCCAATTTGCCCCTACAAACAATTGAATCCAACCAGCGCGAACCAGTTGGAATCCACTCTTTGACGTCTGTAGGGTTTTCTTTGTTTAGATCGAATGCAACATTCGTGCCAGCTTTTTTATTAATTAATTTTCGCATCTGACCGATGCTAAGTTTTCCTGCCTTCTCTTCTTTTTGCTTAGCCACCCAAATCTCCATTGTAAATGGAAAGGGTTTAACCTCATACGCGGATATCTATAACCCCTTCTAAGGTCGAAATCCGGGGGGGGAATTGTTTAACTGTTGTCGTTCAACAATTCGTTAAAAGCAGCATCTACAGATTTTGTTTCCTCACTGTTTCCATACTTAGTGGTTTCAGAAGAATTTTCCTCTACATTTTCATCTGAAGAAAGGAATTCATCCAGAATTCGCGAAACGTCTTTTGGCGTTTTGCGCTCAAACAAAGTTGAAAACTCTGGAATATTGTTCAACCACTGTGTCGCCTGTTCATCATCCTCGGACAGAGGAGTTGAAAGCCTTTGTGCTTGAATGTCGGTGTGGGGAAATCTTTGTCCCGGGGGCTTTCCATATCCAAGCTCCAGATCTACACCAGACTCTGCGTCCGTAATGTCTCCGTATTGCGGATTCAATACCAACTTCAGAAGATGCTCATAAGCCTTCTTACCATAACCCCATACGCGAACGCCCTTGTCTTCCTCTCCCCGAACAACAACGGGAGAAAAGAATCGCTGACGGGCGAAAAGAGTTTTTGCCATCTTCACACTGTCATCAGTTCCCTCGCGGAACAGAGAAGTGCCAAACTCACACACCTTGCAATCATCACCAAAATTCTTGCGAGGACACAGAAAACCATTCGTGCTCACGTTGTAGTGAAAGTAGTATTCCTTAAAGGGATCGCCATCTTCCACGGGAAGAATTCTGATAGTTTGAGAA